>OBXC01001603.1_pt1 | contig 10607 bp, 9 predicted proteins | sample 1538111 | NCBI WGS metagenome assembly OBXC01 (sample SAMEA2580137, study PRJEB22360) | human gut metagenome | biome: human gut; feature: human-associated habitat; material: faeces | place: Denmark | collected 2008/2010 | reverse complement strand
AAAATTCATTGGGCCGCTCCTTCCACTGATGTCCCTTAAATCCATGGAGCAGGTCTGCCAGTGCGCTTACTGCAAACTCAATGACGCCTCCGTCGCCGTAATCTGTAATTCCCCGGACAACGATGCCCCTTTCTCTGGCATAGGCTACATCTACATTTGCGCTCTTCTCATTATAAAGGGTACAGCACATCCCAATATATTTCAGCTTAGGGCATTTTTCCAGAATCTGTCTTGTAATCAGGGTACAATAGGATACCATCAGACAGTCTGCATCCTTCACCCTCTCTGTAATTTCATCCGAATCCGTGGGGAAATCATCGTAAAATACCACTTCCTCTGACAGCTCTCCAAGGCGTTTCTTCGCCCATTCGTTCATTCCCGTGTTGTCTACTACCACTGTTTTTTGAAACATCCCTTCTGCTTCCCTCCCGTCTGATTTCTGGCATTTATTTATGCAATTTGTTTTTTATTTAATGTTTATCCTCTTTGTTTTTATAAAATAATTATAAAAAAAATCCACTGATCCATATACATGAAAAAGTGGATTTTTTGTTCAAAAACAGGATATTTTTATATCGGCGGCACCTGTAATTTTGGCGCTGCCTTTTTCAGCATACGGAGAAAATAAGCGTACAGCTCCTCCGGCGTCAGCTCCGGCTCATAGATAATCGCATCAATAGTCAAATGAAATACCTCATCCAGCTCCAGATCATAGGACGAAAGCGGGCGCTCCTTTCTGTGGCTCATAAGCTCACTGCTCACATAATTTCCGATATCCTGATTTCCAAAGCCTTCAATCTCCAAAGTTCTGTATTCCTCTGTTCCGTGCTCACAGCCAAAATACGTCAGCTGGCGGCATTTTACCCGCTTATTCGCCTCTGCCCCCTCCATACTTCCAGCCAGATAACTGGCAAAATCCCATGCAGCCTCCTTTTCCCTGCTGGAGGACGGAATTGACAGCACCATTCCTCCCCACTTAAAGCTTCCATTTGGAGGGCTGATCAGCGTCCAGTCCTCCTTTTCATTAACAGAAAATGTATCATACTGGGAAACCCAGAATGTCCACGGAGCCATCATATAGGTTTCTTCCCAATAATCCTGAGACCATTCCATGGATACCTGAGCCGTATTTCCCACCAGACCTGTATCATAGAGCCTGTCCAAATAGCGGAAGTAGTCCAGGAAACGCTCCGGCTTTATCATCTTATTCTCCTTCGTATAGGGTTCGTCTGTCTGATTAAACAGCATAGACCCCACATCTCCCAGACAATTGAACAGCATAAACTGATGCCCCTTTTCCTTTTGCTCCAGGCTTTTATTAAGAAGGCTCTCCCAGTCTGCAAACAACTCCATGGCTTCCCCCGGCGAATCAATTCCAAAAACCCGTTTTGCCATTTCAGCCCGATACGCCAGCCCCGCCGCGTCCTGATTATAGGGAAGAGCCACGATAGCTCCGTCAGCCGAGGTCATATAGCTTCTGCACCCTTCCGGGTAATCCTCATATTTTACACCATAAGGCTCATTCCCCAGATTTTCCCAGATTGGAAGGGGAAGGAAATTACCCGCATAGTAATCCTGAAGAAAGCAGATATCCGGAAGCTCTCCCGACAAATCAATGGCGCTTTCAATCTGTCTGGCATAATCGGAAATAGATACATTTACATAATTAAGCCGGTAGGTGCTCCCCGTATCCTTCTTATACTGTTCAAACAGCTCCTCTATGGAATCATCCCAGTACCAGATGGTAATAACCTCCTGCCCCTTTGTCTCAAACTGAGTTTTCTGGGCCTGAACCATATATAATAAAATTCCCGCATAGCACAGAGCAGTGATGATAAATACTGCCGCTGCCTGCTTTTTTACGCCTGTGTTATCATTCTTCATGAATCTCCCCTTCATCTTCCTCTGCTTCCCTCAGCAGTGACAGATCCTTCTGGTAGGGAACCGATATTAAAATCGTTGTCCCCTTCCCTTTTTCACTGTAAATTTCAAAGCTGTAATGCTCCGGATACAGGTATTCCAGACGTTCCCTGATGCTTTTAATTCCAATAGAATGCACTCCTGAGTGACCTTTTCCATTTTGTTCCAGCCCTTTCAGCTCTTCTTCATCCATACCAATACCCGTATCAATTACCCAAAGATCCAGCATATCCTCCCTCTGCTCTGCCAGAATCTCAATAGAACCATTTTCTTCCATGGGCGCAATTCCATGGTAAATGGAATTTTCCACCAGAGGCTGAAGGATATTTTTCGGTACATAAGCTGTTGTAAGTTCATCCGGAACCTCTATACTTACAGAAACCTTATCCTTATAACGGTAATTCTGAATTACGCAGTAAGCCGACACCACCTCCAGCTCCTCCTTCAGCATAGCGCAGCTTTTTCCCGAATACGCAGCCATTCCATCCTGAAGTATCAGAATCAGAGACTGTACCATTTTCTCAATATCCTGATTATGGTCTCTTCTGGCAAGGTAAATAACTGAATTTAAGGTATTATAAAGAAAATGCGGATGGATTTTCGACATAAGCATATCAAATTTCAGCTTTTTATTAATCCGTTCGTCCTGTATCCTTCGTTTGATAAACTCTTCGATCCGCTCTGCCATCTTATTAAATTGACAGCTGAGCATCTCCAGCTCGTCCCCTGTTTTTATTTCCAGAATTTTCCGTTTTCCTCCGGAAAAATCCAGCATTGCCGCCGATATCTGGGAAATAGGCTGTAAAAACTTCCGTATAAGCAAAAATGTCAAAAGAAGGATCGCCGCTGCAGTGGACACGGAATACACAACAAAAAAATACCGCATCTGTTCTGAATACTGAAACAGAAGCCCGGATGATGTATACATACCCACTCCAATACCCGCATCCGGAAAAGCGCTCCACAGACAATACCCCTTATCTCCTGAACCGATTTCCATTTCTCCTCTGTACTTTTTTTCACTTTGAACAGATGCTGCCATTTTTTCTGCTAGACGAATATTCGTTTCCTGATTTCCCTGCCCTAAAATAACCGTTCCATCTCTTAAGTCTGATACAAAATATCCGCTGCTTAAGCCTGCTGTCTCTCCTATAATATCTGAAAAATACTGCACATTTATATTTAACAGAAGCTTTCCCAGCTCCTTATCCGGTGTACCTTTATCCGGAATACTCAACAGATAGGTCAGATACCGGGAATTTTCCGGATATCCGCAGGTATGCACCCGGCTGAAGGCCTCTCTCTCATCCTTTATCTCCTGATACCATTCTTCTGAAAGGCGCTCTTCAAAATAGGGCTCAAAGGGACTGTAGGACCAGTACACCTGATTCCCCTGGATCAGAACTGCGTTTTTAATATGTACTCTTAAGTGTATGGTTTCCTTAATTTCCTGAATCGCCTCGATCGTTTCAAAATATTCATGGGTATCCTGACTATAAAACCGCTGTACCAGCTCATTTTCGGCAACACTGTGAGCCAGCATACGCACATCATTTAACAGTGTCTGACACTGATTCGCGCACAAAGCCATAGCTGCCTCATCCCTGTGTCTCTGCTGACGATACTGATTGATATAAGCATACGAACAGGAAATCCCCATACCAATCAGCGTCATTGCCACAATGGCTGCTGCGGCAGCCGCAACTATTTTTTTCCATATGGACTGTCTCAATTTAATCTCCTTTGTGTGCCTCTGCCTCAGATGGAGAATATCCCATATAGCGGCGGAAGGTAATGCTGAAATACTGACTGCTCTTATAGCCTGTACGGGCAGAAACTTCACTTACATTAAACTGTCCGCTTTCCAAAAGCTCCTTTGCCTTTTCCATACGGATCTGAGTCAGATAACGTGAAAAGCTTTCACCTGTTTCTTTCTTAAAAAGCTTATTCAGGTATTCTCCATTAAGTCCCAAAAGCTGGGCCGCATCACCAACTGATATATCTTTTTCGTAGTTTTGGCGGATAAACCGGATTACCTTTATAACACGTGTGCTGTAGCTCTTTTCCTTATCTTCTGATTCTATCCTTTCTAAAAAACGTTCATATCCGCCAAAAAGCTCCCGAAGATCACAAAAGCTTTCCGTCAGCTGCCGTATTTCCTTTGAATCTTCTGGAGAACAGATTCCCCTCTTCACATACTCCTTTACTGCATTTTCCATCGCGCCTGCAATTATGGATGCCTGTTTGACAGAACCATTTTTTTCTGCCTCCTTATAAATATCGGAAAGTCCGTTTTTTATCTCATATGGTTCTTTTGAAGCAAACCAGTGGTACAGGCGCTCTTCTGTTTTGCTCTCCCACACATCCTTTTGCCCCCTTCCCACAAGCTCTGAAATTTCCACCTCCCTTTTATCTCCTGCAAAGATTCCATAGGGAACTGCTGCCTGAATTGATTTTAAAAGCTCCGCTGCCTGCTCCATATCGGAAACAATTCCTCCCTCCTGGCGGTACAGCACTCTGGCAGAAACCCGTTTTTGAAGGCATAATGACAGTTTTTCAGCGGCCATCCGAATAATCCCTGCTGTTTCCAGCCGGCTTGCAGGCATCCGCTTCATACATAACAAAACAATTACATACCTCCGCTCCCATGCTTCGCAAACCGTATATATTTCATTTCCATTCTCTGCCGGCATAACATGGCAGTCTGAAAGAGCCGTACAGACGCTTCCTGCAAAATGTTCCCCCTCTGAAGCGGACATTGGAATTACATAAAAAAATCCAACCGCCTGTCCGTAATGCTCTGCCAGTTCATGAAAAAGCTCCTCCTGAAGCTCTCTGCGCTCCGGTGCATACAAAAATTTGCGAAATGCCTTCTGCACCATAGCTGCCTTTATATCCTTATTCCGCATCAGATCCAGAAACACCCGTTCCAGCTGTTCCTCCAGAGTTTCCTTATTCAGTTCATTTTTCAAAAGATAATTAAATACTCCCAGATCAATTGCCTTTTTGGCATAATCAAAATCAGAATATGCAGTCAAAAGCAGAATCCTTGTCTCCGGAAGCAATGTTCTTACCTTCTCAACAAACTGCAGCCCATCCATAATAGGCATACGAATATCTGTTACAATAAAATCCGGTCTTATCTCTCTGATTCCCCGCAATGCTGCCACCCCGTTCGTAAAGGTCTGAGCAATAGTAAATCCGTATTTTCCCCAGTCTGCCAGTGTTTCCAGATCCTGAAGCACCAGCAGGTCATCATCCACCAAAACCACCTTAAATGCCACGTTTCCTCCTCCATACAGCCAAATCTTTGCCGCCCAGTTACTGAGACTGATAACTCTTATATACACATATTTTACCATGTGGGGAATTTTGTGTCATCTATGAGATTTTATCAGGTATTCTTCCCCTCCTGTAAAAAACAGGCGCACCCGGTAAACGAATGCGCCTGTTTTATCATTTTATAATCTTCAGAAAATACAATTATCTCTCTCTGCTTTCTACCATTTTCTTCACATCTGCGATAAACTCATCCAGCTGTGCGCTTCCCAGATCACCCTTGTCACGGCTTCTCACTGTAATTGCGCCCTCAGCGGCCTCCTTCTCGCCCAGTACCAGCATGAAGGGTACCTTTTCAAGCTGTGCCTGACGGATCTTGTAGCCCACCTTCTCATCCTTGTGATCCAGCTCTGTACGGATACCGGCTGCTCTCAGCTTCTCATATACACCTGTTGCATACTCCATAGATTTTTCAGATACAGGAATTACCTTTACCTGAACCGGAGCCAGCCATACAGGGAACTTACCTGCAAAATGCTCGATCAGAATACCGATGAAGCGTTCAATGGAACCAAAGCATACACGGTGAATCATAATCGGACGCTTCTTTGTGCCGTCCTCAGCCACATATTCAGCCTCAAAACGCTGGGGCAGCTGGAAATCCAACTGAATGGTTCCGCACTGCCATGTACGTCCGATGGAATCTCTCAGATGGAAGTCAATCTTAGGACCATAGAATGCACCGTCGCCTTCATTAACAATATAGTCCAGCCCCATTTCCTCCAGAGCGTTTCTCAGGCCGTTGGTAGCCAGCTCCCAATCCTCGTCAGATCCCATGGAATCCTCAGGTCTGGTAGACAGCTCTACGAAATATTCAAAGCCAAAAAGGGTATAAACCTCATTGATCAGTCTTGTAACGTTCTTAATCTCCTCAGTAATCTGCTCCTGAGTCATAAAGATATGGGCGTCGTCCTGGGTAAAGCAGCGCACGCGCATCAGGCCGTGAAGCTGACCGCTCTTCTCGTGACGGTGAACCAGACCCAGTTCGCCTACTCTCAGAGGAAGATCTCTGTAGGAACGCGGCTGAGACTTGTACACCAGCATACCGCCGGGGCAGTTCATTGGCTTAATTGCGTAGTCTTCCTCATCGATCACAGTGGTATACATATTGTCCTTATAGTGATCCCAGTGACCGGAGGTCTCCCACAGCTTGCGGCTTAAGATCACAGGAGTGGAAACCTCCTGATAATTCTCTCTTAAATGGATCTCTCTCCAGTAGTCGATCAGGGTATTCTTTAAGGTCATGCCCTTTGGAAGGAAGAATGGGAAACCAGGGCCTTCCTCTGTAAACATAAACAGACCCAGCTCCTTGCCCAGCTTTCTGTGGTCGCGCTTCTTTGCCTCCTCCAGCATGGTCAGGTAGTTTTCCAGATCCTCCTTATTTGCAAATGCAGTTCCATAAATTCTGGTCAGCATCTTATTCTTCTCGCTGCCTCTCCAGTAAGCGCCTGCAATGCTTGTGAGCTTAAATGCCTTTACGCCCTTTGTATACATGATATGGGGGCCTGCGCACAGATCTGTAAAATCTCCCTGCTGATAAAAGCTGATGGTCTCCTCTTCAGGCAGATCCTCAATCAGTTCTACCTTGTAAGGCTCGCCCTTTTCCTGCATTAACTTGATTGCCTCATCTCTTGGAAGCACAAATGGCTTTAATGGAATATTTTCCTTGATGATCTTCTTCATCTCAGCCTCTAACTTCTCCAGATCCTCTGGGGTAAATCCGCCCTCTCTGTCAAAGTCATAGTAAAAGCCATCATCAATAGCCGGTCCGATGGCTAATTTTGTCTCCGGATACAGTCTCTTTACAGCCTGTGCCAGCACATGGGAAGCGGTATGACGGATCGCCCTTAACTCATCCTCTGCCTCCTGTACATTTCCATCTGGTAAAATGATTTTCATGGTAAAACTCCTTTCTTAATCGTCAGGCCCCTTTTCAGAGCCCTATTATGATCTTTGAAAATGGTCCCGTTCGTTCTGGCCTGCGGCCAAATAAAAACCCCCTGGACACATTTCCATGTCCAAGGGTGCATATACACGGTTCCACCTTGATTTTCACTCATTGATCCCTTAACGCGGGGTACGGTGCCATTTCCTCTGTTTTCACTCAAACGCCAAAGGCGCAGCCACGAAAACAGCATCCTTGCCACAGCTCAGGACTGGTCTTCCTCTGCATTTTCCACACAGCCTTTCCACCACCCGGCTGCTCTCTGTCTGTTCCCTGCAAAGTACTTGTTCCTTCAAAGCTTCCTGCATTTCTGCTCATTTCTGATTATAACATCTAAAGGTTATTTGTCAAGACTGCTTTTCCTTGAGTTTCCCATCCATCTCTGGTAATATTCTATAGTAAATCACAGCAGAAAGAAGGTATTTTCACAAATGAAACTTGTCATCATAGACGGTCAGGGCGGTAAAATGGGCCGAACCGTCATTGAACAGCTGAAAAAAAATCTCCCAGATCTTGAAATCTACGCCATTGGAACCAACAGTATTGCTACCTCTGCCATGTTAAAGGCAGGCGCAGACTACGGCGCTACTGGTGAAAATCCCGTAATCGTAGGAGCCCGCACAGCCGATATTATCATCGGCCCTATAGGAATTGTAATTGCAGATGCCCTGATGGGCGAAATAACTCCGTCTATGGCTACTGCCATCGGACAAAGCCCCGCTTATAAAATTCTCATACCAGTCAACCGCTGTAATCACTATATCCCCGGCTGTGGAGATCACAACCTTGGAGAATACATCAAAATGGTATGCGAAGAAACAGAAAAGGAGGTCAAAAAACGTGAGAACCGTTGAATTTAAAATGGAACGTCCCGGACTGGTAAGCCCTGGCGACAAAGTAAAAATCATTGAGCGCGAAGGTACCAGCAGTTACAGCTATATTATTGATCCTGCTGTCGCCATGTCCGGCTGTTTTGCAGCCCGGGACCGCATTAAATCCGAATACGGTATTGTAAAGGATGTCCGCGAAAATGCCCGGGGCTTCTATGTGGTAGTAGATTTTGATGAAGATTAGCCTAAAGGCACAATCTTCACCTCATCTGACTTTGTTTCTGAAGGATTCGTCTGTATACTCTTTCCCGGAGCCTCTGTTCCTAAAATTGTTTCCTGCTTGGGAGTCTGAACCGAAGTGCCGGGAGTATCTGCCGGCTGGTTCGGATTCTTCACAGGTGCAGCTGTTGTTTCTGCGGGAGATATTTGATTTGAACCGGACACCTGCTGCGGATTCACCGGAACCGTCTCAACAGCTGCCTTTGTTGTCTCTTTCTCAGCAGGAGCTGCAGTCTGCTCAGGCAGTTTTGAAACCGTTTCCACCGAAATCTTTTCAGATGCCGAAAATTCCACCGGACGGCTCCAAAGCACCTTGGTAATCCCTGCTTTCGGACTCCAGCTGCAGTCATGCCACAGACAAATCAGCTTGCCATCCTGAGCCATCACAAGCTCCAGCATATCATTACCGCTTACCTTTATTCCCGTACGCACATTCGCATCGTTGATCCTGTAAATGGTTCCACTCTGACTCACATTTACAATCGTACCATAGGCATTCTTCCATATCTCTGGATAATATTCTCCGTACATCTGCCCTTCATTTTCAAAATAATAAAGATTCGTTATGGTTCCCGGAAACATTCCGCTAACCGGCGTTTTTCCTTCTCCATTAAGATCTGCTCTGAAAATCCGGCTGTACCATTCTCCATTTGCTCCTTTATCCACATAAGCACAGTAAAAAATAAAATTATCCACAATACAGAAGCTTTGTACACCTTATTCTCCCGTAATGGCTGAAGCTCCATCCGATTCCATCGACACCATCATACCGGTTCCCTCTCCCTTTAAACGGAAAGTAACACCATTAACAGATACATCTCTGCGCTTTACATAGCGAATTGCCCCGTTCTCCTCCAGACGGTAGCTTCTGTCACCCATTTCCATCACAGTTCCATTTTCAAGTGTCACAATATTTCCCAGACTGTCTGTCAAATAACAGCTTCCGTCCCGGATCTGAACCTTATAGCTTTCTTCACCAACTGCGGTTTCTGTTCCTGATGTGGCCGAATGGATCTTTCCCCCCTGGGCATAGTAAATCGTTCCGTCTACAATCAGATACCCATCGACATCCTCTGCAATAATCTCCTTTACAGCCTGTCCCGGTATCATCCGTACCAGCCGCCCGCAAAGCGCCTTTTCAGATTCTGTCAGCTTGCCTTTTTCATTTTCCTTAACCAAAGGAAGATAATACACATAATCTCCGTCCGCTCTCAGAGAATATTTTGTAGTTCTCTCAGGAGCATTCTCATCCCCCAGGGGCTTAACCTTATTTTCAACCGTTTTACGATACAGAATCGTTTTAAAAATCCCCGTGTCCTCATCATCCAGAAAACACCAGAAAGCATTTGTTCTTGCAAGACTGTCCAGATTTTCTCCCTTATCATCAGGAACATAATCCAAATCAGTTTCTATGTTCTTTAGATAGCCCTTCACATCATGACAGGTATAAATCTGTCCTTCCTTCTGCCACTTTCCCTGATTCATGATTCCATCTTCATTAAAATGATATAAAAAACCTTCAATCTCCAGCCACTGATCTGTTGCCCAGGTTTCATCATCCAGTTTATATGTCCATCCCCTCTCGGTCTCATTCCATCCCTGTGTTTCTTCCTCATGCTCAATTTCAATGGTCTGTGCTGTTTCTGTACTGCTGTCCTCTTTCTGCTCAATCAAACTGTAATCCTTATGAATTGTACCAATTACCTGAACAACCACATAAATTGCCGCAATCAAAAAGAATGCTGCCAGCAGCACTAAAAGAATCGTCTTGCCACTGGAATCTGACTTTCTTCTTCTGCCCATATCTTAATCCTTTCTCTGAAATTCACTTTTCAGCATAAACAAAAAAAGCCGTTTTTCTTTGCAAATACAATGAAAAACGACCTACTGAGCGTGCCGGGATTCGAACCCGGGACAACTTGATTAAAAGTCAAGTGCTCTACCGACTGAGCTACACGCCCAGAGTTTTTAAGTTTTTGCAAAAAAAATTGCGGGGGCAGGATTTGAACCTACGACCTTCGGGTTATGAGCCCGACGAGCTTCCAGACTGCTCCACCCCGCGCTAATATATAATTATAAATGTTTTAAAATGTTTTGTCAACCAACATTTTAAATGGGCGAAGGTGGATTCGAACCACCGAAGGCATTGCCAGCAGATTTACAGTCTGTCCCCTTTGGCCACTCGGGAATTCGCCCTTATTAAGTTAGTATATACACATTTCTAAGAAAAATACGTTAGTGGGGCCTACAGGGCTCGAACCTGTGACCCTCTGCTTGTAAGGCAGATGCTCTCC
>OBXC01001598.1_pt1 | contig 10627 bp, 7 predicted proteins | sample 1538111 | NCBI WGS metagenome assembly OBXC01 (sample SAMEA2580137, study PRJEB22360) | human gut metagenome | biome: human gut; feature: human-associated habitat; material: faeces | place: Denmark | collected 2008/2010 | reverse complement strand
AAAATGTTAGTTGGTGTCACTATTGCTCATAAATCTAGCATTCCCAATACTTTAACTTACTTGCATCTCAAGTCTTAATCTATCAGCGATAAGTGCAATGAATTCGCTATTAGTAGGCTTTCCCTTACCATTGTTTACAGTATAACCAAAGAGTTTATCAATAGTATCCATTTTTCCACAAGGGTTTGAGCTTTGTTATATAATTTTCTGACACTTAATTTAGTGGTCTTTGCCATAAATGTTAGTTGGTCTGTGACCGAATATTTATGGGTTTAGTTTATTGTACCAACTTTTGCTTACTAACTCAAGTATTATGACATTATATTCTCCAAAGGTGTTACAACTCAGTATAGTATTACATAGATACATATTAAATAGGGTTTTATTTATCCAGACACAGTTTTATATACTAATTCCCTGCTTCTTCACGGTTCTCTTCTATCTCACTTATCATATCTTCCCATGGCCATTTTGCAGTAAGGAATTTCCTGTAAAATAGTAATTGCCTATCTACTGCAATAATTTTATCTTCTGCCTCATCATAGTCTATAACCAGTCCCCTTCCCTCATCATCTACCTGTAGTTCCTCTAATTTCTTCAACACCGTTCTCATGTTAGCCCTTATAATACGTGGTTGTCTACTATGTGCTTTTTGATATATCTCATCTAAATGTAGTCCCTTTATTAACTTACTATCTTCTGCCTCAACTATAACTGCCATTGCATGAGCATAAATTCCAGTATTATTATTTCTAGTTCGCATTCCTGCTGAAAGTACCTCTGCAAAACTTAAATACCTTGCATTTAAATCTGATGCATACTTGTTTGCTGCCCGTTCAAAGAAAGAAATATCTGAAACCATACGAGGAGGATTTTGCTGGATATAGATTCCTGCTTCATCTAATGTTTTTAATAATAGGCTTTGTAATATTCCAACATTTCCATAACAATTTTGAGTTAACATTTCTACCAGGTTATCACCAAATCTTATTCCTAATGCATTGCTACCTTTTTCTATAACTTTCTCCAGATCCTCTGTTTCCCAGTATATGGATATATCTTGTATTCTACCTGTTAAATCAGGATTTAACGAAGTCAACATATTATTTTGTGACCAAACTCCAATGATAACCACAAAACAACCATAATCCCACAATGCTTTCAAATCTGCTGAAAAATATTTTCTTTGTTCTACTGACAAATAGTGGAAATCTTCAACAACTAACCTTCTCCCAGATACCTTTATTAACTCGGCCACAAATCTTAAATCATTTATATCATGTCCTACATTTACTCGTTTTTCTTGGGTGCCTTGTTCTCCTTCAACAGTTGCTTTAAAACCAACAGCAGCTAATAACTTTCCACCAATTGTGCCACTAGCCTCTATCGAACCTTTCAAATTATTGTTACTTGACTCTTCAACTGTAAGTTTTATATCAATCTGCGATAAAGCATCAGTATATATATCTGTAATCTTCCTGCCAAATCTACATTGCACCACTATTGCTTCAGGAATATTATTTTGCCTTATCCATGATTTACCACATTTAGACTCCCCTCTTAATGCTATATGATTTTTTCTTTCAAGGAAAATTTGTAGTACCTCATCTAATTCTCCCCTATCTACATAAGAATCTGGCAATATAGTATTTGAGATTCCAAATACCTCATGTGTTCTCTTTCCCGTACTTTTCATTTTCCCCTCCTGTATAATACATCTAATTATATTACTTGCTCTGAATTTGTTTTAATCTGTTGAATCACACCCATAATCTCTCTGGCATCATTCATATTATCCTTAAATAAAGCTGTAATGCTTCCAAGACTTCTAAATGGTTCTTCCATAAGTACACGATTATCTTCAATCATACCATTTGCTACAATGTAGTCTACAAGTAACTTCACGTATCTAATCTGTACCACATTAAGTTTTTCTTCACTCAAGAACTTACTAAATGCTTCGTTAGCTGCCCCTCTATCAAGTCCTACGATCTTTCTGACAAGTTTTGTAACTGGTGTATCGCCATACTCTTTCTCGTATTCTGCTTTACTACCCAGCTCTTCCCACATGATACGCTCTAAAGTCTTAAGATCTTCTTGGTTGAGTTGTTTATTATTACGGAGCTTATAGATAGCAAGTTCGTCTTGATGTGCTTTAAGATAGTATTCTACCTTTTTCTTGTATTCTTTGAGGTCATTTGAATTATACATTGCACCATTCTCATTTACTTCAAGGATCTCATCTTTAAAGTTGGTATAGTAAATCTTTTGTTTCTCTTTCTCAATGAACTTTATAAGCTCTCGTAATGCTTCTCTGACCTCTTCAAGTTCCAGTATATCTGCACTTTCCCAGAACTCTTCTGTCTGCACCTTTTCGATAATATACTTCTGCTCCATAACTTGAGGTATCGTACCAAGTTTAGAAAGTTCTTCTGCTGTTTGAATAATACTTCTAATAGGCTTTGTAGCATTCTTATTTTGAAGATAGGCAAGATCAACTGTGTAAATTAGGTGGTCAAAACGCTTTGCTAACTCATCACCTGCAATAGGGGTAATGAGTGGTGCAATGTGTTCTTTAATGTCTGATACACTACCAGTTCCTAAGTTTTGCCAAGCTGAACGGTTTTTGTAAGTTTCTACATAACGGCTATGCATCTTAACTCTAAAACTCTCATCATTAAGACTTGCTATATCTCCAACAAGCTCCTCTAGCAAAGTTTCTCTATATGCTATGTAATCCTCTTCTTGATACTTAATATCTTGAAGCTCTCTTACAATTTCCACTTTAGTATTGTAGATCTTCTCTGTAAGACTTTCGCTTATGCCTGTTTCCTTACCTTTTGGGTTAGCTCTAAAGAACTCAAAGTTATTGCAGAAGTCAAAGATCAAGAAGCTTTCTTTATCCATTCCTGCTCCAAGTAGATCTTTGCAAAGTCTTGTGCCACGCCCAATCATCTGCCAAAACTTAGAGTGTGAACGTACTTTCTTAAAGAACACAAGATTAAGGACTTCTGGTATATCAATTCCCGTATCAAGCATATCAACGGATACAGCAATCTGTGGCATCTTATCTTTGGTGCTAAAATCATCTATTAGCGTATCTACATAGTTAATACTGTAATCAATCTGTTTAATAAAATGTGATCCATACTCTGGATAAATCTTATTAAAACGCTCTACAATAGCCTGTGCATGACGGCTACTCTTAGCAAAGACGATTGTCTTACCAAGCTTATCTCCACCCTCTACACGTAAGCCTTTTTCCATCAATTCACGAAGTACCATATCAATGGTATTCGCATTAAAGAGCCATTCATTAATGGCACTACTTGACACTGTATCATCTACAGTATCATCATCTTCAAAGGTCTTTTCAAACTCTTCTTTTTCCTCTTCACTAAGCTCATCATAGTGAATCCCCTCTTCCATAATCTTTGACTTCACTTCTATGGTATGATAATCAACTAAGTAACCATCTTCTACAGCCTTTTCAAGCTCATAAGCAAAGGTTGGTACTTGATTTGGTAGTTCAAATATATCATAGGTGTTTTTATCTACTTCATCTTTTGGCGTTGCAGTAAGTCCAAGAAGTATGGCATCAAAGTATTCAAATATATCTCTGTACTTTTTGTAAATACTTCTATGACTCTCATCAATAATGATTAGATCAAAGTGAGCAGGAGTAAAAAGCTTCTTCCCATCTTTTCGTTTTGTATCATCTATCGCATTCATCATAGTTGGATAGGTGGAGAAGATCATACGAGCTTGCTCTGGATTGTCCTTACTATCTAGTAGATTACACAATGTAAGGCTAGGAAGCAGATTGCTAAAGTTATTCTTTGCCTGCTTCACAAGTGCCTTACGATCTGCCAAGAAGAGGATATTTTTCACATGATTATGTCTCATGAGTACATCTACAATAGAGATGGCTGTTCTTGTCTTCCCACTTCCTGTAGCCATAACCAGAAGCATCTTTCTGTGTTTTGTATTCACTGCATCACATACAGCCATAATAGATTCTTTTTGGTAATAACGGTTAGAGATATTGTCATTAATCTCTACACGATCAAAAGGTACTTTAGTATTCCTTCGATCCACTGTAAGCTGTAGCTCATCTTTTGTGAAAATACCTGCTACACGTCTTTGTGGATAGCCCTCTGCATCATTGGTATAGTTGATCTCGAAACCATTGGTTGTAAAGATAAGGGGTCTTTGTCCATATTGATTGTGCAAACAATCTGCATAGAGCTTTGCTTGCTGTGACCCTACCATTGGATCTTTGCTAGACTTCTTAGCTTCTACTACAGCAAGTGGCTTACCATTATTGCCATAGAGCACATAATCTACATAACCTGTGCCTGTAGCATTAGGCATTCCCTCTACTGGCACTTCTGCAATACAGTCTTTTCCAATTTCCCAACCTGCCAATTTAAGTTCTATATCAATATACTTCTTACGTGTCTCAGCTTCACTAATCTTGTCCACTTCAAAGTCATTAGTTGCTGTCTGTGTCTTTCTTTGCTCTGTCATAGCTTGACGTAAAGCTTCATTTTCTTTGCGAACCTCTTCAAGACGCTTGTCCTTGCTACTTAACCTCTCATAGAGATCTTGTAACTCCTGTGGTCTTGTACGCTTTTCCTCACCTGTTAATAGGATAGTTTCATCAAATTCACCACAGGTATACTCTTCTGCGTAGCAGTAATCAATCCATCTTACAACCTCATGAAGATTCCTAAGTGAAAGCACTGCTTCATCTCTTGTGATATTGGCATTGGTATGGACAGCAGTATTTCCAAGCCTAATGATGTATTTAATTAAAGGAAAAAGCTCTGGCTCTATGATTTGTCTAAAAGTAGGCTCATGTACCAGACTTGAGATATTATCTTGATAAGGTATGGTCAAATCATTATCAAAACTATATACCCATTTTACAGCAAGCTCTACAGCACGTCTTGAAAGAATAGCACAAGTAGCAGGAGAAACAATCAAACTTTTCTCTGCCTCTATACTACTTCCTGCAAAGCTTTGAAATAATTCTTTAGACTTTAAAAAATCAAAGTTCGTACACACTTAAATCCCCCCTAAAATAATTCTCCCTTGAAAGCTCTCTGCATAAGTGAGTTAAAGTTGTTTTCTAGTTCTGCTAAGCTCTGTTCCATTTCAAATTTCAATTTGTTGACCTGTTGTACGAATTGGGCAAATTGGTTTTGCTTTTGAATATCTACATTTATAACCTTAATACCTAACAACCCTTGCTTTGAGATATTTTTCATACTTCCACTTGTTCCTGACGCAATTCTTCGGATTTTTCCTTTTGTAGAGTCTTGTATCAGCAACTGCCAAAGGAAGATAGGGTTAACATTGTTTTTCATCTCTGCACGCCACAGCCTATCAGGTAAATACGTATTGTCAGGTGTTGTCCATACATAACCTGTAGCTCCTACTAGCTCTGCTGTGTTCATTCTACTGATAATAACATTTCCTTGTTTGACTAAATGACTTTCAAGAGGCTCATAATCTAACGGAAGATTCTTAACTTCATTTGCATCAAAATAGTCATAAGAAACACTTCCTGTTTTTAGAACCTTATTTTTACATTCTGCTTCTCCTGCTAAGCTTTTACCTGCCGTTAAAGAGCTTATATATTGACTTAACTCTACCTCGTCTTTTAATTCTCCAAAGAGCTCGATAAATTGGGATTTAATGAGTTCATCACATGCTTGAATTTGCTCTTTTCGTTTAGCTATAAGTTCCTGTGCTTTATCTAGTATATCTACAAGTTTTCTTTGTAATGATGTATTTACCCATGGAATCTTAACCTCATTTAATTTCGCCTTATTTAACGTTGCCCCCATTACAGCCCTATCTGTATTTCCTAAAAAATTTACTGTTTGTAATGCATAATATAGATATTCTGGTATTAATTTTTCTTTATCTAGAATAGGAAAATTAGCTATTGCTTCATTACTATAAGCGTCTTCACCTGTTATAGCAACTTTTCCTATTGTCAACTTAAAACTCATAATAACTGTGTTCTTAGGAATACTCTTCATATTACACTGTTCAATAGCCAATTTGGTAATTTGCTCTTTAGTCGAAGTAATATATTTCTCTTTTAAATCTGCAATTGAAATCCACCTTTCCCCAATTCCCCAATAGGATATCTCAGCTCTAGATGGAGTTTTACCAATATTTATTTCACATAATTGATTTAATTTTATCATCTTCATACTAGTTACTCCCCCAACATCTTAGATAGTTCTTCAATACCTGCTGTAATATCCATCTCTAACTCTCTGATCTTAAGAAGAATTTCATTGGGGTGGGCATACTCTACTTCTTCATACTCAATCTCTTTATACTTATTAATACTTAGATCATAACCATTATCTACAATCTCTTTTACATCTACAAAGAAACTTTGCTCTGTACGTTTTCGGTCTGTCTCTGCTTCTAAATTATTAAATCGTTTAATAATGTCTGGTATATCATTCGCTTCTACTTCTTGGCGTTTGTCATCTAATGAATAACCATCTGCTTTCATATCATAGAACCATACTTTATCTGTACCACCTGCTCCTGTCTTTGTAAAAATAAGGATAGCTGTACTAACTCCTGCATAAGGTTTGAAAACACCACTTGGCATAGAGATAACTGCTTCTAGCTTGTTGTTATCTACAATCTCTTTACGAATCTGCTTATGTGCCCCACTACTTCCAAAGAGTACACCATCAGGAACGATTGTCGCACTTCTACCACCAACTTTTAGGCTTCTGAGGATAAGTGCTAAAAAGAGTAACTCTGTCTTCTTAGTCTTTGTTACCTTGAGTAAATCTGCACTTACTGCTTCATAGTCCAGTGATCCTTTAAATGGTGGATTGGCAAGGACAAGTGTATATTTCTCTTTATCTGTATTTTGCTCTGATAAACTATCTTTGTACTCAATATTGGGATTATCTACTCCATGAAGAAGCATATTCATAGCACCAATACGAAGCATAGTTCTATCCATATCAAAACCATAAAACATATGATTATTAAAGTGATCCTTTAGCCCTGCATGTAAGAATAGATCTGCTTCATTTTGTCTTAAGTATTCCTGAGCAGCTACTAAAAAGCCTGCACTCCCCATAGCAGGGTCTACAATGACATCACTAGGCGTTGGCTTCATAAGCTTCACCATCATCTCAATAATATGTCTCGGTGTTCTAAACTGACCATTTGTACCTGCTGTAGCTACTTTTGAAAGTAAGTACTCATAGAGATCACCTTTTGCATCACGATTCTCCATATCGATGCCATCAATGCTATCTACAATTTTTGTTAGCATCTGAGGCGTAGGAATCTTAAAGATAGCATCTCCCATGTACTTAGCATAAGCAGAATCCCCATCTTGATGTAAATTCTTAATGAAAGGAAATACTTCATTCATCATAATAGTATACATCTCTGTGGCTTCCATGTTCTTGAACTTACTCCATCTCAGATACTGCTTATCAATTGGAAACATACCCTCATGAGGCAACCCTAAAAATACTGCTTCATTTTCTTTTGTTGTTTCTATATCATCAAGACCTTTAATGAAGAGCAAATAAGTAAACTGCTCAATAACTTCAAGAGGATTAGTGATCCCCCCAGTCCAAAAAGTCTCCCATATTTTATCCACCTTATTTCTTAATTCTCCTGTAATCATTACATTGCTCCTTTTATCCTGTGTATATCTCCCATTACTCAGATATTTTCTGATAATTAATTTATTGGTTACATTATATCAACTTTTGTGACATGCTTCCATAAAAAGTCTACTTCTCTTATATACTTAGCACTTAAATAGTTATCGTTGTCGTCTCATTCGGCAACATTTTATGTGGCATGAATAACAATATTAGCACTTCTAGTAGGCCAAACTGCTCTGACATTTAGCTTAGCCCCTCTATTTATCTAATTTTTTACGTAATTTTCTGCTATTATCGCTTATTCTAAGTAATTATCCATCCTTCTCTAGTTTCAAACCCTCTCAAGATAATTACAGAGAATCAAGGGGCAAAGGGGAAAATGACTGATAACCCACGATAATTACATATAATTTCAGATAATAATCTCTTACTTCTATTAGTCACTACAGGTCACTTCTTTGTATTATGTACCATACAAAAAGGCAATAAGCATTCTCGCCTATCACCTTTTATAATCTCTGATTTATCTATGACTTTTCTACCCAAACAATACTGGCATCTTTGAAATATCTTCTAATCCACCATTATGACTATTTTTTCTATTTCTATCCATGTAGATTCATTAGCTTTCTTTTTTATTCATTATAAGACCTCACATTATGTTCTATCTGAATCATATGTACATGCTCATCAATTACCCTATACAAAAGCAGGTATAATGCACCTGCTAAAAAAACTTACCACCCCTCACAATCCTCTTGTATTCTTTTCATAATATTATTCTCCCTCTCCTCTCTTGTAGTCATATTTTGTTCAGATATTTGCTTATTCCTTGTATTAGGAAACTGAACTAACTTTTTCTTTTCTTTTTCCTTTTGAGATATTCTTGTTGTTTCCTCACAAGCTCTTTCATAATCTTGTGCTAACCTTTCAATCTCTGTTTGTTGTTTGATACATATATCTCCACCTTGTTGTTTTTTTGCTAGATTATTTATTTGTTGTTTGATACTTCTTCTTTTGTTTATAAGATCTGTTTTCTCTTGCTTTACTACATAATAATCATCCGTTTCTCTTATTCTTATGATTTCATTATCTATGTAACTCTCATTTCCTAATCGTGCATAAACATTCATTCCATTTTTGTACTTTCCATTCCTATCTACTTTAATACCTATATTTTTGTAAGTTATGATCCCTAACCTCTTTAACATATCATTATATTTTATACAAGTTTTGTCATTACTTATTTTTGCTTCTTTTTTCAAGGTAATAATAGATGGAAAACATACTTGAGTAGTCTGGTTAATGTGATATAAAACACAACATAGATAAGCTAACATTCCTCTTTTCTCTTTGTTGTCTACTTGTTGCTCCATTATCTTATAAACTTCATCTACATATACTTTGGTAAAGTTTTTTTTAGGTTCATTCACCAAAGCATATATTTTCTCATTTATATTAATATCACTTGTAATATCTTTTTTTTCTTTAGAAATAGGACTTCCTAGATAACTCAGCCACCCATTTTTTTCTAGTATAATTAAACTTTCTTTGAGATTATTTATACTAGAAGTACTATTACTCTTGATCCCAAGTATTTGACATAGATATGCTATAGTAAAATATGATACTCCATCATATCCCCTTCTTAAGAAAATCAAAACATACACAGCAAACGTTGTATGTCCAAACTCTCTTATTCCTTTATCAAACCATTTATTATCAATTAGAACGAATCCTCGTCCTTCTCTATTTGTCATTTGTATACCTCTCTTTCTTCTACTAACTGCGTGAAAATCACGCCTAAAAACTCTATGTTTTATTAATTTTTAATATAATTTTTACGCACTTAATAAAGTGTAACTAAAATACGAATCTAAAAACAAGAAGACGAAGTCTAGGCTCTCTATCGAGAGACTACTTCGCTTCGCTCAGTGCTTAGTTTTCTTCTATTAGCCCAGTAAAACTCAACTATTACTAAATATATCTGTAACCTCATACTCTTGATAATTTTTCTTTTACTATTGTCCCATAGCTTTCAACTCCTCTATTCTAATCCTATCTTTTGCATTAAATTTTTTTACTTAATTCTAATGCCATCTTTAGCAAAGTATATATCTGAATTTCACTTTCACTCATTCCTGAGTAATCCAAAATCCCCTTATCTGATGCCTTATCTAGCATTTTCAACAGAGTGTCTATCTTATATTTGCTAGATGCACCTTTTCGAAGTAGGTTCTCTATAAGCTGCCTAGCAGACTGCTGAGATGTAATTTGCTCATAATACTTTCTAACAAACACTTCTCCGTCAGGAGCATGTAGATTTTCATAACCAATTATTATATCTTTTATGCTCCGTTTTTGTTTTTTACCATTCTCCCATACCTCAATCAGATCATAGTGATCTTGATTAGCAAGAGCTTCTTGATGCTTTCGTTTTTCTAATTCTATGCTTACTTTCAACCCATCTGTTAGTTCTTGATCAAGTATCTCTCCTACTGGCTGATTAAAAATTTGCTCAAGGATTCTTAGCTTATCTTCAGATATACTAGTTACTTTTCCAGTTTCCCATTTACTTACTGCCTGTTTTGATACGCCAAGCATATCTGCTAGCTGCTGCAAAGTTAATCCATATGTTTGTCTTAAATACTTTAATACTGTAGGGTTCATAGTAATCTCCTTTTTTTATATTAGTATAAAGTTATTCTACTTCACTCTGTAAACTTTGTCAACTTTTAAATTAGTTTACAAGGTTTACAAGGTGAAATTATATTAAAATTCTTCTTTTATACTATGCAAATAAAAAAAGAGACAACTTTTACTAAGTCTGAACTGACCCCCATAAGTTAGACTTAAAAATCTAACTTATGGGGGTCAGTTTTTTATGGCAAAATAGAGTTTTGAATTTAAGACAAATGTTGTTCAAGCCTATTTAAATGGTGAGGGTTCAT
>OBXC01001597.1_pt1 | contig 10630 bp, 12 predicted proteins | sample 1538111 | NCBI WGS metagenome assembly OBXC01 (sample SAMEA2580137, study PRJEB22360) | human gut metagenome | biome: human gut; feature: human-associated habitat; material: faeces | place: Denmark | collected 2008/2010 | reverse complement strand
CGGATGAACACACAATTGAACTGCTTCCGGCATGGTCAGACAAGCTTGGAAGCGGCATGGTTAAGGGACTTCGTACAAGATGCGGAATAACTATTGATGAACTTAAGTGGGATGTTGATAAGAAGAAAGTGTATGTGAGTCTTGACTGGGATAAGACTGAAGGTATTAATGTTGTATGCAGAAATTATGAAATTGAAAAAATCGGACATGAAAGGTAGAATTGATGATAACTACAACTTTATGTTATATAGAGAAGGACGGGAAGTATCTTATGCTTCACAGAGTGAAAAAGCATAATGATATTAATGAAGGTAAATGGATTGGAGTAGGCGGACATGCTGAGAATCAGGAGACTCCTGAGGAATGTCTTGTGCGTGAGGTAAAGGAAGAAACAGGTCTTACGCTTACTTCATACAGATTCCGCGGGCTTGTAACATTTATAAGTAATGAATGTGAGCCAGAGCTTATGTGTGTATTTACGGCAGATGGCTTTACAGGTGAGCTTATTGAATGTGACGAAGGAGAACTGGCTTGGGTTGATAAAGAAGAAGTTTCCGAGCTTCCGACATGGGAGGGTGACAGGGTATTTCTTAACCTTCTTCTTTCGGGGGAGGAGAGATTTTTCTCGATAAAGCTTAAGTATGAAGGCAGCAGACTTATGGAAAAACAGGTCAATCTGTATTAAAATACAGGTTTGAATATATTTACAGATGGAGTAATTTAGCAGCAATGCTTGACAAGTTCAAGAATATGGGGTGGAAGAAATTCTATCTCATATATGCAATGTGTACTGCCTTAAAAATGTTAATGTGACAGGCTGCAGTTATGGTCTGCCAGAGCTGATTGCAATTATTGTGACAGTTCTTCTTCACAAATGGAAAAGGCAGATGCTTGTTTCTATCGCAGGCGGAACGATATGTTATATGCTGCTTGTGCAGCTGGTGCGGGAGATTTTGTTGATTGGACGCTGAGGTAGATGAAAGGCTGCTGGAAGTCCAAAACAGCTGAGGAAATGTGAAAAATTGGATCTCGGGGCGATTAAAAGGTAAGTGAAAGTCCAAAACGGCTGCGAGAAAGTGGCAAATTGGACATTGGAGCAGATAAAAGGTTGATGGAGGTCCAAAACAGCCGCAAGAAAGTGGCAGATTGGACATTGAGATAGAGAAAAGGCATCTCTTGGAAAGTTTATTGTTTATGTTAAAAAGAAAAATGAGGGCATTTGGATTGTAAGGGATTAACTTGCAATTCAACTGCCCTGATTGGTTATACACGATTTTTAATATTTAATTACTTAGGTCTTACCGTAAGTCTCTTGATAAGACCGTCTTCTGTTACTTCACGGACTGTAGCTATGGCCATGATGTTGTAACCGCCAAAGTTGGCGATGAATTCTGCCTGGGTAGAATTTACAACTTCACCATCTAAGATAGAGTATTTGCGGAAGCCGAACTTGTTACGGAAGAACATGTTGATAGCTTCACGTCCATATATATGATATTCGTTCTGGGCTGCTGAGTTAGTACAATAATCGTTGATTATTCCGTTTGGAGAAAAGAGATTGGCAAGTCCTGCATAATCTTTGTTTTCCATTGCTTCTACATATTTTTCAATTGCTGTCATAAATTATTTTTAGTAGCAGACTGTATCGTATGTATGAAAGTATTGTAAAATAAGCATTTATTACTTCTTTTACATAAAATACTGTCTACCACGTTCTCCTTTTCTAAAATTATTCTTCATCCAACAACTCTTGACAGGTCATTGAGATGAACACACCTAACTTAATCAATTCATTGAGATGCTTTTCTGAAAGGTCAGCATCTTTTTTCATAAGTTTTGATATTTCTGCACTCAATTCATCTGCCTGTTGCTGTATATAATAAATCTTTTCTTTATGTTCATCATTCATAAGCGTACCTCTATTTCTTAGCTAACTGTTTCTTCAGTCGTTCATTCTCGGATTTTAGTTCCTCATAATCAACTAACTGAACAATCAGTTTCTTTTTGTCATCCTCTAACTTTTTAACCTGCTCTCTGAGAGATGCAATCTTATCATCCTTGAGCTGTATTTTATCCTTTTTAACAGCAACCACATCATCTAAAGGACTTGCCTTTGAGATTGCTCTAAGGCTTAAAATACGCTCTTTAAGCTGTGCATTGTTGTAAAGAGTTGCTCTTGATACGCCTGCCTCCTTACAGACAGTTTCAAAGTTAATAGGTTTGTTCTTCCTTTTAAGCTTATCTATAGCCTTGTTGACCTTATCAATGGTTTCTTTATTCTTAGCCTCTGCATGAGCCTTAATGCCTGCAACCTGACTATCCGACACTTTCTTTGCCATTTAGCTGCACCTCCAGACTTTCTACCAATGGTTTTAGATACTTGTACTTAATGTACTGTTTCTGCCATTCTCGTTCGTGACCAAGTTCCTTTAACCTTGCCATTTCCTTTTCAAGTAAATCCAATTCATCCTTCAAGATTGGATAGAACTGAACTTCTGTGATGTAGTTAGGGCAGTTATAAAAGAAGCAGCCATCTCCATCAGTGCAATTACCTCGTCTAAAATCGTACAAGCATACTCCTGTAGGCAAAGGATTAAAGCTCATTGTATTTGCTAAATACGTAATTACATTATCAATCTCAGCTTCGGTCTTGCCATGAAATAAATCATCAAGTTTTCCCTTGATCTCCTTTGCACGAAGCCCCGCAATCTTTGACTCTGGACTTAAAATCATATCGGAATAGATTTCTTTAACTTCTTCTTCCTGCAAGGTAAGATAGTGTGCTGTCATTTCGATAGAGACATGCGAATACTGTTTCATAATCATTGCGATAGGTACTTTTCTTTTGATTAGTTCCCTTACAAAGGTTGCTCTGAATTGATGTGATGTAAGGGGATATAGCTCACCTTTATTGTCTCGAATATCATATCGTTCAATGAAGTGTGATAATCTATTTCCATTCCATTTATCAACGTTCAAGGCTCTAATTCCATAATTCCTGATAACAAACAGTTCCTTCAATCCACTTTCCTTACGAAGCTCTGATGTGTACTCTGAAAGCTCTGTAATGGCATCTTTTACAAGGTCATTGATAAATACCTTATGGATGATAGGCTCACCTTTTTCGGTCTTACCAAGTGTTACTTCCATGTAATCATAACCATCTGAGGTACGCTTTACACAGCCTTCCTGTATGGATAAAACCTCATTGATACGAAGTCCTGTCTGACTCTGAATGATGATACCTGCCTTTGTAAGTACATCCTTTTCATCATGTACGGCATGGTACAAAATTTTATCAAACACATCCTCTGGAATAGGTTTTGTTTTGTTAGTTTTCATAGACTTTTTCGTATTCCATAACTGGTTAGCTGTCTCTGTCTTTGGAAGATGGAACTGTGGTACATTCCATCCCTTTATCTGACCGATACGGATGATTTCTTCTACCACATGACACGCTAATTTTCCTGTACCTGTTGTCACTTTCTTTTCGTCCTTCATCCAAAGATTGAAGTTAAGATAATCTTCCAAGGTTATATCTGCAAAGCTGTGAATACCATTTATAGAGCAGTATTTGATAAACATTGGAAGTTTTGCATTGATATAGTCTTTTACTGTCTGTGGTTTTATTTTGCCAAGTTTGTAGTAGGCATACTGTTTAACAGTTTCCTTTATATCTGCGTCATATATATATTCAAAACGGATATATTTATGTGATTCCTTTGTTGATTTAGCAGTAATAAAAGGTCTTAAATCCCATATATCATCACTGTATCGGGAGTTGCCTATCATTATGCTGTTTAAGTCTGTATCAGGCTCTATGACCTGTAATTGTAACGCCAAGTTAGTTGCCATTCTGCAATCCCTCCAATCTTTCAATGATGACTTTCAATACCTCTATAGTTGGTATAAAGTGTTCTGCATAGTGTTCACCATAGATAGCACCTTCTTCAAGTTGCTTTTCAAGGTTAGCTAGGTGCTTTTTATGTGCCTCAAGGTATTCCGGTGTTGTAATGTAACGGCTACAGGTATAGCATTTCTGTCTTTTAAGAAGTCTGTCGCAAATCTTTCCATCTACAACAGGCTTGGTACAGTAACCATCACACATACAAGCACCCTTGTCCTTATTAGCCTTGAACCATTCAAACTCTGATACATTATCAAAAACACTACTTTGTATCTGATTGATGTTCCCGATAACACCTACACTCTTGAATACTTCTGCTCGTTCCTTGTCCTTTACATCTGCATAAAAGCGCTTTGTAACAGATGGATCTGAATGACCTAACACATGCTGAATGACATTTATGTTAGTTCCTTTGGAAAGCATATCTGTTCCAAGAGTTCGTCTGAACTGATGGCTTGTAAGGTTGTAGTAATCGCCGTTGGCATCCTTGATGTTATTCTTTTTAATAAACTTTTTCATCCAATCATTATTTAACCGAAAATCATTTATAGCAGTTACTTTACCACAACATTTACCTTTAGGTACTCGCCAAATCATCAGAGTATTTTTATCCTTTTCATTAGCTTCATCACGAAGCTCTGATGTAACCTCAATAAGTTTCTCTATCGCAGCTACACATTCACTTCTGACAGGCATAGGAGCCTTATTTTTGCGTCCTTTATGCTGAGTCCACTCGATTGTGTATCCACTAATCAAGTGTGGCTTAATACAGTCAATACGCAGTTTTAAGAGGTCACCAATACGCATCCCTGTCGATTGTAGAATGATAATGCCATACTTTAGATATGGATTTTCTTCTTTTTTAAGAGCCTCATTTATCTGTGCTACAACATCATCTGGAATAAAGTCGATTTTAAGTTTACGATTAACACCGATATACTCATTTCCTGTAAAGATTTCTGTCACAGGTACATCATTAGGTCTGTGAAGCTGACACCAACGAATGATAGATTTCAATGCATTTAAACTGCTTCTCTGCATAGCTGCTCCAAAAGGCTTTTTTGTTCTTTCTGAAATGGTTGTATGCAGATAAGAAATAAAGTGGTCTACATCAGTATTAGTTAATTCTTTTAATGATGTGATATTTCTTGTATCAGCAAACCTAATAAACTGAAAGAACCAGACTTTAACCTCATTGTATAAGCTACTTAAAGACTTATTTCCAACCCTGTAATTCTGCCAAACATAGTCCTTTACAACATCCTTGATTTCTTCGCTTAAAATATAGGAAAAATCAAACTTAAAGTTCTTTCCATAGTGCTGTGAGTCCTTGTCATTGTCAACGATGTTCCATACATCCCCATCTGGTCTACTTGCCATCAGAGCCACCTCCAATCAATGGACTCTGATTCCAATACCTTGAAAGGCTGTCCTCAATGTACGGATTAGAGAGATGTGTGTACTTCTGAGTAGTAGATAAATGTTCATGTCCCATAATCATTCTTACAACACTTACATCCATTCCAGACTGCACAAGGTTAGAACAGAAGGTATGTCTTAAATCGTGGAAGTTAAAATCCACACCGATTTCTTCCTGTACCTTTTTAAGCTTGTCATAGGCTGCACGATAGGTAAGCTGTTTGCCAAGCTGTCTTTTCTGTTCTGATACAAAGATGTAACTATGGTCTGTATCAATAAGATTTCTTTCTTCCATGATGAAATCATCAAGTTCCTTGATTAGTGACATAGGAACATACAAATCTCTGGTCTTACCCTTTGACTTTATCTGCCGAAAACAGCCTACTAACTGTGACATATCCGGCAATGGTACAGAGTCAATTTCAAGGTCTAAAACCTCTTGTATTCTTGCACCTGTAAGATAGAGCATCTTGTATAAAAGGATGTCTCTACACTTGTCTAACCGGCTTAAAAACAGTTCCATTTCATCATCAGTAACAAGATTTATCTTATAATCACTTTCCTTTACCTTGAAGATGGACTGCTTTGTTTTATTATCAGACTTTGCGTGTTCCAAGATACCCTTGAAAGCATTAAAAGGTCTGTTTACATCATGCATTAAGATAGGATTATCTATTTCCTGCATATCTGCTTCAAACTGATAAAACATATGGATTGTACTTAAAATACGATTGATTGTTTTATTAGTCCTCTTGCTTTCCTTGTTGAGTGCTATGACATCATCATCTGATGCTCTGAGATAGTCTATAAACTCAGCAATCATCTTAGGTGTAACCTTGTCATACTCATACCCGTTATCATTTAAGAACTCCCAATAGGTTCGTAAGTCACTTCCACTTGCCTTTAAGGTATTGAGAGCCTTATCCTTTTGTCTTTGGAATTTCAGATAGTCGTATACTGGCTTTACAATTCTCATCTCATTATCCAGTAGAACAACTGTCTCCCTTCCTTCACGTTCTATAACATGTAGTTCCATGTATTAAATACCTCCAATACATTTATGATATGTCTATAATGTTAAAATACCTTTTATTACTTTATATTTTACCATCAGCAGAACGTATGTTCAAGTATTATCCTACTGTATAATAATTATTTGATATTCAATTTTTAAGGTACACATACTTTACAATGATATATCCTAACAAACCCTTATATTTACTGAGTTTATTAGGATATATTTATTGTTTAACTTACTATACATTAACTACTAAAGATAACATGTTTAATACCCTCCTTAATTAATATACTTTCTCTGTGTTTAATAATGCGTCTGTACCGCCATCAACGAACATGATGTTTCCATTGACGCCTCTTGCTGAATCTGAAGCAAGGAAAACCATAACCTCAGCAATTTCCTCTGGGGCCATGAGACACTCCTGACCGTACTTGGTTGGGATAGGAAGGGCGTTAAGAGCCATTTTTGCTGTAGTGCTCATTGTTGCGGTCATGGCTGTGTGTACATTACCAGGAGCAACAGCATTTATACGGACACCGTTAGCAGCCCATGTTGCAGATACACGGCGTACCCATCTTGCAAGTGCGTACTTAGTAGAAACATAAAGGCTGTTACCAACTGAAAGATTAGTGCTGTCCATAGATGAAACAAGGCTTAATACACGCTTTTCATCACCGATGTTATTAAGAAGGTCAACGATATCCTTACGGCCTGCACCCTGTGAAATTGTGTTAGAAACAGTTACAACACAGCTTCCGTGCCTCTTCTTTAAAAGGTCATATACACCATTTGCAACGGCTACTGTTCCGAAGTAGTTAAGAGAGATAATGAGTCCAAGATTACCGCATGCGCCTGAAACACCAGCGTTGCATATCATTCCGTCAAGTCCGTCAGGGCACATAGCATGTAACTGATCAACAGCAGACTGTCTGCCTTCCTGCGATGCAAGGTTTACGCAGATCAATATTAATTACCTTATGTCCCTGCTGTATTAATAATTCTTTAGTTTTCGCACCGATACCGCTTGAGGCACCAGTAATAGCATAGATTCCCATAGTATTTCTATTCCTCCTTGTTTTTCGAAGAAAAATCCGAACCCTTCAGGTGAGGAGAGGGATTTTCCTCCTTGTTTTTTAAATATGATCTTATTATAATTAAAACTGATATCTTTTAAATATCCAAAACACATATATAACAGGAGATCAGATTTGCTTACATATGATTTAGACAAACGCGGGAACAAGACAATGTACGAATATCTGTATGAACTGATTAAGGAAGATATAGCTGACGGGAAGCTTAAGGCTGATGAGAAGCTGCCATCAAAGCGAGGGCTTTCACAGCATTTGCAGATAAGTGTCAAGACGGTGGAGAACGCATATGAGCAGCTTCTTCTGGAAGGTTATATCCGATCTGAGGAAAAAAGAGGGTATTATGTTAATAAGATTGCCGTGGTTACAGGTGGTGCACCAGGGTATGCTGCTCCTGTGAAAAGATTCCAGGAGGAGACTTATCTTGCTGATTTGACGGCAAATAATATCCGGTATGATAGATTTCCATTTGCTACATGGGCAAAGGTTATGAGGGAAACCCTGACCGATTATAACACTTCACTTCTTAAGACTGTGCCTTTTAATGGTGTGCTGCAGCTTCGTGAGGCAATTGCGGACCATCTTAACAGATACCGTGGAATGCAGGTTTCAGCAGACCATATTATTATAGGGGCCGGAACGGAATATCTGTATAACAGGCTGTTACAGCTCTTAGGTCCAGATGTGAAGTTTGGTGTTGAGAATCCAGGATACCGTAAGATTACCAAGATATATGATGAAAATGGTGTGGACTGGGATTATGTTAATATTGATGATAAGGGTATGAAAGTTGATGAACTTAGAATGAAAGACATAAATGTAGCACATGTAAGTCCTGAACATTATTTTCCAATAGGCCTTGTTATGCCGGTTGCAAGAAGACAGGAACTGCTTAATTGGGCGGCGGAGGAGCCAGGCAGATATATAATAGAGGATGATTTTGACTGTGAATTCCGTATGCAGGGCAAACCAATTCCGTCCATTCAGTCGAGAGACAGAAGTCACAGGGTAATATACATGAATACATTTTCAAAGACAATGGTCCCTTCGCTTAGAATAGGATATATGGTGCTGCCGGAAAAGCTGATGGAAAAATATATCTCAACAATGAATTTTTATTCGTGTACGGTGTCGGGCTTTGAACAGTATGCGATGGCGGCATTTATTGAGAAGGGATACTTTGAGCGTCACATTAAGAGACTTGTCAATGATTACAGGGGACGCCGTGAAAAGATTTGCAGGATGTTTCGTGAATCAAGGCTTAATGAAATCAGTACGATATATCAGGACGATGCGGGAACACATTTTCTGCTGCATGTGAAGACTTCCTTAAGTGATGTTGAGATTAAATGGGCAGTCAGGCAGAAGGGGATTCTGATTAACTGCCTTTCAGAGTATTGTTTCGCTGATGCGGATAAGTACCACGGAATACTTGTAATTCATTATTCGGATATGGACGAAGCAACTCTTAAGCTTGTAATTGCTGCTTTTGAGGAAATTTTTTTGTGAAAAATGCGGCAGAAAGCAGAAATAGCGTGACAAATAAATAAAAAAGGAATCCCGTAAGCAGAAAGGCAATACCTCCATGCTCACAGGATTCCTTTTATTTTAATATCTTAATCAGCCGATTCCGCCAAGTACTATTCCAAGTATAAGAACAAGGAAACATACAGGGCAGAAAATGTATTTGCATATAGGATAGAATTTGTCAGTAAATTTCTTATCGCGTCCAGTATTAACCTGAGTCTCAACATATTTCTTACCACATATCCAGAAGAACATAATTCCGGCAAGACCTGCACCAAGCGGGCAGATGTAGATAGAAAGTATATCCATCCATCCAGAGACAATTCCCTGGATACATATTGAAACTACAAGTGCTATTGCAGCGATTATTGCACAAGATGACTTTCTTCCTAGATGCAGCTTTTCCTGAATAGTTGCAATAGGTGCTTCATACAGGTTGATTAAAGAAGAAAGTCCTGCCATAAATACAGCAACAAAGAATATAATTGCGACTATGTATCCGCCAGGCATAGATTTGAAAAGTGCTGGAAGAAAGATAAACATAAGTCCTGGACCACCCTGATTAAGCTGGGCACCGGTTGTTGCCATTGCAGGAATGATAACAAGAGCTGCGAGCAAGGCTGCTATAGTATCGAACAGCGCAACACGTCCGGCAGCAGCAGGGATATCTTCATTATCTGAAAGGTAAGAACCATATATAAGAGTACCATTACCAGCAACAGAAAGAGAGAAGAATGCCTGGCCAAGAGCAAATATCCATGTCTTAGGGTCAGCGAATGCCTCAGGATCAACTCTGAATATGTATTTGTAGCCTTCTATTGCACCAGGCTGGAAAGCAACATATATTCCAAGCACAGCAAAAAGAATAAAGAAAACAGGCATCATGATTTTATTGGCTTTTTCAATTCCACGTCCGACACCGAACATAAGAATAATAATACCAATAACAAGCGCTACAATCTGCCATACATTATTACCAAATGCACTTGCCATACTTCCAAATGAAGCAGCAAAGCCTTCTGTGTCAGCAGGTGCAAGTGTCTTTCCTGTAAAAGCTCCAATCATGTACTTAAGAATCCAGCCCATTACAACTGTGTAACCAATTGCCATTGCAAGTGCGCCAAGTACTGGAATAAAGCCGATAGCCTCACCAAGCTTTCTCTTATTCTTATTCTTAGTTTCGCATGCATATCCAAATGCATCAACAGGTCCTGACTTAGTAGCACGACCAAAACTCATTTCTCCGATAACACCAGTGAAACCAATAAGTGCAACGAATATGAAATATGGTATCAGGTATGATCCACCGCCATACATTGATACTCTTGTCGGGAACATCCAGATATTACCCATACCAACGGCAGAGCCGATACAGGCAAGGATGAATCCCCATTTGTTGTTAAAAGAATCTCGTTTTTTCATAAAACAATTCCCCCGCATATATTTTGCCAGACAGCAATATATTTAATATACAGTATATTTGCGGATATGTAAAATAATTATCTGAAATTATATTTTATTATTAAATCATTCTTTGACAATACTATATTAATCGTGATATCATTATATGCATAGTTATAATTTAACAATATATAGGCAGGTAGGCACATGACAATTAAAGAATGCTATGATGCGATGGGAGCAGATTATCAGAATACTTTGAATAGA
>OBXC01001596.1_pt1 | contig 10643 bp, 6 predicted proteins | sample 1538111 | NCBI WGS metagenome assembly OBXC01 (sample SAMEA2580137, study PRJEB22360) | human gut metagenome | biome: human gut; feature: human-associated habitat; material: faeces | place: Denmark | collected 2008/2010 | reverse complement strand
TTCCATGGGCCTCAGACCATGGACGCAGTTACAAATCCGCGCGGAAGCGGAACGGCCTGGGAAGGCCGGCGGAACAGGGTGAGAGCCCCGTACGCGAATCCGCGCGGACTGCGAGTGCGGCACCCGAGTAGCGCCGGGCACGTGAAACCCGGTGCGAACCTGGGGGGACCACCCTCCAAGGCTGAACACTCTCCTGTGACCGATAGCGAACCAGTACCGTGAGGGAAAGGTGAAAAGCACCCCGAGAGGGGAGTGAAACAGTACCTGAAACCGTGCGCCTACAAGCAGTCGGAGCCCCCGAGCGGGGTGACGGCGTGCCTTTTGTAGAATGAGCCAGCGAGTTGCGGTATGCGGCGAGGTTAAGGTTTGAACCGAGCCGCAGTGAAAGCGAGCCTTTAAGATGGCGATAGAGTCGCATGCTGCAGACGCGAAGCCGGGTGAGCTATCCATGGGCAGGCTGAAGCGGGGGTAAGACCCCGTGGAGGGCCGAACCCACTTCGGTTGAAAACGGAGGGGATGACCCGTGGATAGGGGTGAAAGGCCAATCAAACCCGGAGATATCTCGTTCTCCCCGAAATAGCTTTAGGGCTAGCCTCGGCCGTTCTCCGACGGCGGTAGAGCACTGGATCGTCGAGGGGGCTTCACCGCCTACCGACACGAACCAAACTCCGAATGCCGCCGGATCAGAGGCCGGGAGTCAGAACATGTGGGCTAAGCTGTGTGTTCGAGAGGGAAACAGCCCAGACCGCCCGCTAAGGTCCCCAAGTTTATGCTGAGTGGCAAAGGATGTGCGTTTGCCTAGACAACCAGGATGTTGGCTTAGAAGCAGCCATGCATTTAAAGAGTGCGTAACAGCTCACTGGTCAAGTGGACATGCGCCGACAATTCACGGGGCTAAGCATAACACCGAAGCGGCGGACTAATCTATATTAGTGGTAGGGGAGCTTTCCCCGCAGCGGAGAAGCCGAGAGGGCGACCCTCGGTGGAGCGCGGGGAAGTGAGAATGCTGGCATGAGTAACGAGAGCGGCGCGAGAAACGCCGCCGCCGTAAGCCTAAGGGTTCCTGGGCAAGGCTAATCCTCCCAGGGTCAGTCGGGAGCTAAGGCGAGGCCGAGAGGCGTAGCCGATGCGCAACAGGCGGACATTCCTGTACCGCCTGCGGACCGCTATCACCGACGGGGTGACGGAGAAGGGTAGCCGAGCGGGGTTCTGGACGTCCCCGTGAAAGCGCGTAGGGAGCATCGCATGGAAATCAGCGGCGCATATATCCTGAGACGCGAGACGAAAGCTTATGCTGAAGTCGGCGAGCCCATGCTTCCGAGAAAAACCTCTAGGAAGGGACGCAGGCGCCCGTACCAAAACCGACACAGGTGGGCAGGTAGAGCATACCGAGGCGATCGGGAGAACCATGGTTAAGGAACTCGGCATACTGACTCCGTAACTTCGGGAGAAGGAGTGCCCCTGGCGGTGGAGGGACTAGCTCCCCGAGCGGCCGGGGGTCGCAGCGAAACGGCCCAAGCGACTGTTTATCAAAAACACAGGACTCTGCAAAGCCGTAAGGCGACGTATAGGGTCTGACGCCTGCCCGGTGCTGGAAGGTTACGCGGATGGGTCAGCCGCAAGGCGAAGCTCTGAAGCCAAGCCCCAGTAAACGGCGGCCGTAACTATAACGGTCCTAAGGTAGCGAAATTCCTTGTCGGGTAAGTTCCGACCTGCACGAATGGCGTAACGATTTGGGCGCTGTCTCAACCATGGACCCGGTGAAATTGTATTATTCGTGAAGATGCGAATTACCTGCGGAAGGACGGAAAGACCCCGTGAACCTTTACTGCAGCTTGACATTGATCGTTGGCTCGGCGCGTAGAGGATAGGCAGGAGGCTGCGAAGCCCGGGCGCCAGCCCGGGCGGAGCCGACCTTGGAATACTGCCCTCGTCGCGTCGGCGATCTAACCCCCGGCCGTGATCCGGCGGGGGGACCGTGTCAGGCGGGTAGTTTGACTGGGGCGGTCGCCTCCCAAAACGTAACGGAGGCGCGCAAAGGTCCGCTCAGAACGGTCGGCAACCGTTCGCAGAGCGCAAGAGTACAAGCGGGCTTGACTGCGAGGCCCACAAGCCGAGCAGAGACGAAAGTCGGTTCTAGTGATCCGGCGGCACAGAGTGGAATGGCCGTCGCTCAACGGATAAAAGGTACTCCGGGGATAACAGGCTGATCTTGCCCAAGAGTCCACATCGACGGCAAGGTTTGGCACCTCGATGTCGGCTCATCGCATCCTGGGGCTGAAGTCGGTCCCAAGGGTTGGGCTGTTCGCCCATTAAAGCGGTACGCGAGCTGGGTTCAGAACGTCGTGAGACAGTTCGGTCCCTATCCTCCGCAGGCGCAAGAGGATTGAGGAGGTCTGCCCCTAGTACGAGAGGACCGGGGTGGACGGACCTCTGGTGCAGCAGTTGTCGACCAACGGCACGGCTGCCTAGCTACGTCCGGCACGGATAACCGCTGAAAGCATCTAAGTGGGAAGCCGTCTCCAAGATGAGTCCTCTTTCCGGTAAGGGCCCAGGCAGAACACCTGGTCGATAGGCCGCAGGTGCAAGGCGTGCGAGCGCCTCAGCCGAGCGGTACTAATAGCCCGAGCTCTTCTTCGCATGCATATCCCTCGGGTTGCGCGATCGAAAGTCACGAGCGCTGTGCAACCGCCAGGGTGGCGCGGGGGGATCCCGCGGCCCTGACGGGGCCATACAGGCCCGCGCGGGAACGCCCTGCGCGAGCGCGACCATGGAGGCGGGGATCACCCGGTCCCATTCCGAACCCGGAAGTTAAGCCCGCCATCGCCGAAAGTACTGCAGCGTCAGGCTGTGGGAGGATAGGGCGTCGCGCTCGCGGAGGGCGTTTCGGCATGCAAAGGCCCCGCCCCCCTCGGGAGGCGGGGCCTTCGCGCGTTCTGGGGGCGTGGGTCTCTTGGTGACCGTTCGGCGACGATGCTGTTACAGAACCTTGATTGGATTACAATACGTTGTTATGGAAGAAATCATGCATATAGCGTTTGACGTGCTGGCAGACGCGATCAAGGACACGCTTTACATCATTCCGTTTCTGTTCGTCACGTATCTGGCCATGGAGTGGCTTGAGCATCAGACGGGGGGGGAGGGCGCCGGCATCCAGCATAAGACGGGTGGGAAGGCCGAGGCTGCCATTCAGCGCGCCGGCGCGGCAGGGCCGTTCATCGGTGCCGTCGTTGGCGTAGTGCCCCAGTGCGGCTTCTCCGCGGCTGCCGCGACGCTGTGGGCTGGGCGCGTCATCACGTTGGGAACGCTGTTCGCGGTGTTCCTCTCTACGTCGGACGAGATGCTGCCCATCTTCATCGCCGAGCAGGTGCCGCCCGACGTCATTTTCAAAATCATCGGCGCGAAGATCATCATCGGCATGATCATGGGCTTCCTCGTGGATGCCGGCCTTCGCATCGCGCGCCGCATCGACATGCCGCTGCATATTCACGACTTATGTGAGCAGGAGCATTGCCATTGCCACGACGGCGAAGGCGGAATCCTGAGAAGCGCGCTCAAACATACGTTGCAGGTGACCCTGTTCATCTTCCTCATCACGCTAGCGCTGAACGGCCTGCTTGCCGTAGTGGGCGAGGACGTGCTGGCCGAGTTCCTCGGCGCGAACCCGGCGCTGTCGGTGTTCGGCTCGGCGTTGGTTGGTCTCGTGCCGAACTGCGCGGCCAGCATCGTCATCGCGCAGCTGTACGTGGAAGGCGTGCTGGGCTCGGGCGCCATGTTGGCCGGTTTGCTCGTGTCGGCGGGCGTGGGCCTGCTGGTGTTGGTTCGCACGAACCGCCATCTGAAAGAGAATATCGCCATCATCGTGGCGCTGTACGCGATGGGCGTCATCTGGGGTTTGTTGGCGAACGCGCTCGGCATCGTGTTCTAGGCGTGCGTTCGAACGGATTGCCATGCTGACTTCGCGCGCCCTATGGGGTAGCATAGCGAAGAGCATCCAATCGAAGACGAGAAGGAGAGCATCATGGCGACACTCGAGGCCGGCCTGACGCGCGACGAAGCGTTCGCGCTTTTGCAGGAGCACAACAAGGATCCGTTCCACATCGAGCACGGCGAGACGGTTGAGCAGACCATGCGTTATTTCGCGCGCGAGTTCGATCCTGAGAACGAGGAGTTCTGGGGTATCGTCGGGCTGCTGCACGATCTCGACTGGGAAGAGCACGACGACGAGCCCGAGCTGCACACCATCTCCGCGGCCCCGCTCATCGAAGCCGCTGGCGGCTCGCCCGAGCTCATCCGCGCCATCCAGAGCCACACCTCCGACTTCAACCCGGAGCTGCCGAAGCCCGAGCTGCAGATGGAGAAGATCCTGTTCGCCTCCGAAGAACTGACCGGTCTCATCGGCGCGGCGGTAGTGATGCGCCCCTCGAAGAGCGTCATGGATTTCGAAGTGAAGTCGCTGAAGAAGAAGTTCAAGGACAAGCGCTTCGCCGCCGGTGTCAGCCGCGACGTCATCCGCTCCGGCGCCGAAATGCTGGGCTGGGAGCTGGACGAGCTGTTCGCCCGCACCATTGAGGCCATGCAGTCCTTCGCGCCCGATAAAGATACGTTCCAGCCTGCCGAGGGGTAATCCTCTCCAGATTCCAAATGCAAACGGAGGCTCCGTCGTGTGCGACGGAGCCTCCGTGGTTTGAAGGGGTTCGGAAGAGCTTGGAGGGGCGATCGTGGCGGACGGTCGCTCGTTGAAATGGCCGCTGAACGATCCGTCGCCCTACCGTTTCTCCGCTTCTTCGAGCTTGCGGCGCATGGTGCCTTTCTTGCGGCTCACTAGCAGGTAGGCTGCCAGCGCCACGATGGCGACTAGCGACATGGCCTCGAACAGGCCGCGATAGCCCCACAGCGGCTGCACGATGCCTAAAAGCAGCGGGCCCACGCCCACGCCGATGTCCAGCAAGATGTAGAACGTGGAGTTCGCCAAGCTCAGTCGATCGTCGGGGGCGAGGCGCACCGCCAGAGCCAGGCCGCTTGCCTGAACCGTCCCTACGCCGAAGACCAGAAACTCTGCCGCGATCAGCATGGCCGTCGGCTGGTAGACGGTGGCCAGCAGTCCCATGCCGACGATGAAGGCGATGAACGCGGGCACCATGACCACGCGGTCGCCTTTGCGGTCGAACAGCTTGCCGGTGAACGGCCGTGTGACGAACGTGGCGATGGCGTACACGACGAAGAAGAAGCTCGCGGGCGTTTCGAGCCCGTTTTCGGCCGCGAACGGCGTGAGGAACGCAAGCAGGCTGGAATAGCAGAAGAACAGCAGCGCGCATACGGCGCCGATGGGGATCACGCTGGATTCCAGGTAGTTCGTCAGGCTCGGACGAGGCACGCGGAACCCGCCCGCCTGCTCGATGCGTTCGTCGCGGGCGATGTCGCTCGCCTTCCGGGCCACGGTTTCGGCCGATACAGGGTTTTTCGGCACGCGCAGCTGCGTGGCGGCTAGCAAGCAAGCCAGAGCTACGGCGGCGGCTACGAGGAACAACGTTTGGAATCCGGCGTTCTGCGTGAGAAACATGCCCAGAAACGGCCCGATTGCCGCGCCGAGGGTGACGGACAGCATATAGTAGCCCACGCCTTCGCCTTTGCGGTTGTCCGGCACAAGAGCCGTGACGATGGTGCCGATGGCGGTGGAACACGTGCCGAACGCGATGCCGTGCAGCAGGCGCAGCGCGAACAGCAGCCATAATCCCAGGCCGGTAAGGTAAAGCGCCGAGAACGCCACTTCGAGCACGGCACCGATGATAAGCAAGCGCTTGCGACCGACGCGATCCATGATGCGCCCGCTGAAGAGGCGGGCTATCAGCGCGCCGATGACGAAGATACTGGCCGCGAGGCCGGCGGTGGCTGCGGGCGCATCGTAGGTTTTCATGGCGTAGTCGGCTACGACCACCATGAGCCCGTAGTAGTTCACCATGATCAGGAAGTTCACGGCGGTTCCGAATACGAAATCTCTCGTCCAGAGCTTTTCTCGTGCAATTGCAGGCATGCTAATCGGTCGCCCCGGCTTTCGTCGCTGCGGCGGGAGCGTCCTTCGCGATGAGCACGGCGATAGGCGATCCCTGCACCACGGCGTAGCTGACGCTGCCAAGGAAGCCTTTGACGCCGCCCTGGCCGCGGCTGCCCATGACGATGAGGTCGCAGCCCTCGTCTTGCGCGCATTTCAGCAGGAGATCGGCCGGCGAGCTGCCCTTCAGCAGGTGGGCGTGCGCCTTGTTCGGCACTTCGTCTGCAAGCTGCTCCATTTCGACCAGCACCTTCTTCGCCTCGTCGAGCAGCACGGTTTCGGCGCCGGTGCCCAGGCCGTACAGCTTCACCACATGGGCGAACACGAGCTCGACGCTCTCGTCCTGCGCGCCGATGGAACGCGCTAGATGGAGCGCTTTGGCGGAGGGAGCGGAGCCGTCGTAGGCAACCAGGACCTTGGAGCACCACATGAGGCATCACGGCCTTTCTACAGAGGGGTGGGCGTTCGGTTCCTCTTCGATTGTAGTACGAATTGTTTCGGTTTGAATAACGGTATGGTGGCAATGGATAGACGGGATTGCGTGCGGTTAGATGTATGACTGGTGTTCGTCAACATAATCATTGACCCGCCTTGCCCGCCCAGCTAAAATGAGTACTCGCGCATTGCTGCGAACGTGGGCCGTTAGCTCAGCTGGTAGAGCAGGGGACTTTTAATCCCAAGGTCGCGGGTTCGACTCCCTCACGGCCCACCATTTTTGTTTGCTCGGCATGCGATTGTTCTTAGCGCGCCGCATCGCGGGCGCTTCTGTTTCAGACTGGGCCATCGTCCAACGGCAGGACTCTGGTTTTTGGTACCAGCTATCCAGGTTCGAATCCTGGTGGCCCAGCCACTTTGCGCGCTTTTCGCATGCGTGCCGTGTTTTGCTATCCCAGCAGCTCGAACAGTACGCGATCACCGATGCCGGAGGTGGCCAGCACATCGCCCTCGGTGGTGACTAGCACGGCTTCGAGCGCCGGATGCTGCTCGGCGAACGCAAGTGCGCGATCGGCTCCCATCATGATAAGCGCGGTGGTGTACCCGTCGGCATCGAGCGAGCTCTGCGCGACCACCGTGGCGCTCAGCAGGTCGGTTTCGGCGGGGAAGCCCGTGCGCGGGTCAAGGATATGGTGGTACAGTTTCCCGTCCTGCTCGAAGGCGCGCTCGTAGATGCCGCTTGTCACGGCCGAGCCATCGCGCAGGGCCAGGACGGCGAACGAATCAAGCAGCGGCATCGAGCTGGAGGGAAGGGGACGGCGGACGCCCACGCGCCACGGTGCTCCATCGGGCTTGCCGCCCATGACGGCCACGTTGCCGCCGAGGTTGACCAGCGCGTGTTCCACGCCGCGTTCGCGCAGCAGCGCGAGGATGCCGTCGGCGATGTAGCCTTTCGCGATGCCGCCCAAATCGACGCAGGCCAGCGGGTCGCGCAGCGTCACGACGGCATCGTTCACGATGACGCCGCGATAATCCACGTGCCGCAGCGCCGCGGCCACGTCATCGCGCGCGGGAATCATGCAATCCTTGAAGTTCCACAGCTGCGTGGCGCTTCCCATAGTCACGTCGAATAACCCGTCGACTTCGCGGCAGTACGACAGCGCCGTCTCGATGAACGCGGCTAGCTCGGCATCCACCGCGGTGGGGCGCCCCTCGGCGCTGTTCAGCCGGAACAGCTCGCTTGCAGGGTCTACGCGCGAGAACAGCAGCTCGTAGCGGTCGCACCATTCCACCGCTTCGTCGAGGATGTCCTCGTTGTCGGTTTCTGCGCTGATGATGTTCGTGGTGTTGAAGCGGAAGAAATTCCGAGAAACCATGCCATTGCCTCCAAGTACATTACATTCGCAAATACGCTACTAAGACAGTATACTTTCTACGGGCGTTTGAGGGAGGGCAGTGTGCATGAGCGGCGCAGCGGGCGATCGGGACGTGCGGACGGTGGAGAGAAGGAACATGATACGACTCGAAAAACGAGGCATTATCAAACGGTTCGACCTGCTTGACACGCTTTCCTTTTTCGCATTCTGCATGAGCGTGCCGTTGTTCCTCCCCGTGCTGGAGCAGTGGCGCGGCATGACGTCGTCGGTTGCCGTTTCCTGGTCGTTTCTGCCTTCGGTGTCGTTTTCGGCCGCGTTGTCGCTGGCGGCCATGTTCACGGCGCTCGCGTTTTTGTTCATCTGCCTGCTGAAAACGGCGCATGCGCGTGTGAGCCGCACTATCATGCTGCTGGCGTTGGCGTGCTATGCGATCGGCTACGGCCTGCTTGACCTGTGGAGCTTCGGCGCGCTCGACGGCTCCGTCGTGGAAGCGGGCAGCGGTCTCATGATGGGTTTCGGCGCTGCCGTGATGTGCCTGGTGTGGATGAGCCGGCTGCATGTGCTCGAGTTCAGGCGCGCGCTCGTTGTGGCGTGGGTCGCCGGCTGCGTCCTGTTCGCAAGCGCGTCGCTGCTGCCCATGCTGGGCGCGACGCCTGCCCGGACGGTGCTCACCGTGGCGGCGGCGCTGTCCGTCGTAGGGCGCGCGCGGTTGTTCTTCCGCTCAGAGGGAGAGGACGAGCGTTCGGCGCAGGCAGGGGTGAACTGGCGGGACGTGTTCGGGCACCTCGATGTGTCGGTGGTGGAGGGGACGGGTGATTTCAAAACCCCACTCGCTCGCGCGCTGTTCTTCGCCGTTATGCCGTTCGCCATGCTGTTGCTGTTCGTGGCTGACAATAGCCTGGTGCGAACCATGGATTGGGGTGTCGCTCCGCTGGCTTTGGCGGGCGTGCTGGCCGTGGCGGTCATGGTGCCCCTCATTCGCATGAAGACCGATCAGGCGCTCATCAACTTCTCGTACCGTTTCTTCCTGCCGCTGGTGGCCTTCGCGGTGTTCGCGGCCACGGCGTTCGTCGAACCTCCGTTGCAACGCTCGGTGATGGCGGTTGGCTCTCTCTCGTTCTGCGCCATCTATGCGCTCGTGATGTCGGCGATGCTGGTAGCGATGGCGGGTCGCATGCGCTCGCTCGCTCTGCCGGCCGGAGGCATCATGATCATCGTCGGGTGCCTGGTGTGCCTGCTGTCGGACGCCAACATGAACACGGGCGTGCTAGCTGCATGCCAGTACCAGGTGCTGATCGTGCTGTTCGTGGTGATGGCGATCGCGCTCATGGTCACTCCCAGCTCGCGATTGTGGCGCGTTATGCTCGAGGGCATCGATGCCGTAGAGTCGAACGCGCTCGGAGCTCAGGAGGGCTACAACCGTCGTTGCGCCGATCTGTCCGACGAGTACCGCCTGACTGCGCGCGAGGCCGAAATACTGCTTCTGCTGGGTCGCGGCCACACGTCAAGCTTCGTCGCCGATGAGTTGACGGTGGCGGAATCCACGGTGCGAAGCCACCGCAAGAACATCTACCGCAAGCTCGGGGTCTCGTCGCGCGAGGAGCTGTTCAAGTTGCTCGATGATGAAGGCGACGGGCCCGACAAGGGCGTTTAGGGCTTCTCCCCCTTTTCGTTTAGAAGCGCAATCTCGGACGGAATGCAATTTCCTGCGTTTTGACGATGGATTTGCTTCGTGTTGATCCGTATGGTTTGCCCCGTTGTCTAGAGGGAATTCAAGGGAGGCCATTATGGAAACGAACGTCTCGCGGCGTGATTTTCTTAAGGGAAGCATCGTGGTCGCATTGGGCGCGGCCGGTGCTGCTACGCTCAGCTCGTGCGCAGGCGGCGATGCTGCAGCGAAAGCTGATTCTGCAGTTGCAACCGCGCCCGACACCGCTGCCAAAACTGCGACCTTGCATCGCGGCTACGGCGCCGCTCACGGAGACAAGTGCTTTACGAGCGTGGTTGTCGCCACGGCCCAAGACGGTACCATCCTCGCCGCCAGCGTGGATGACTATCAGTTCATGCCTGCTGATTCGGCGGGCATCACGCCCGTGCCGAACTCCGACGCTGGATTTGCGGACGGGTACGCCGAGGGCAAGGTGCTCATGTCGAAGACGGTGAACAACGATGCCTATTCGGCCAGCATGAAGGAGAAAGCCCAGTCCACCACGCCGTGGTTGACGTCGATGAAGGCGATAGAGGCGTACTGCGTGGGCAAGAAGGCCTCCGATCTGACGAAGACGAGCCTCGATGCCGTGACGGGAGCCACCCTCGTGGACGCGCCCAACTATCTGAAGCTCGTGTCCGAGGTCGCCGGGAGCGACGACATCACCACGACGGGTGCGTATGCCGGCGACGGTTCCGACCTCAAGATGGGATGCGCCACCGCGGCTGCTCACGGTGACAAGGCGTTCGCGGAAGCCGTTTCCCTTGTGCAGGGGGACGTGTTGGTTGCTTCGAGCATCGACGAGTTCCAGTTCGCCGACGCTTCGTCTGCCGGCCTGGTGCCCGTGCCCAATTCGGACGCCGCCTTCGCCGAAGGGTACGCCGAGGGCAAGGCGCTCATGTCCAAGTCGGTGAACTCCGATATGTACAGCGCCAGCATGAAGGAAAAGGCCCAGTCCACTACGCCGTGGATCGAATCCATGTCGGCTATCGAGTCCTTTGTGGCCGGACAGAAGATCGCCGACGTGAAGGCGAAGGGCCCGGACGCGGTTTCGGGCGCCACGCTCGTCGAT
>OBXC01001594.1_pt1 | contig 10645 bp, 6 predicted proteins | sample 1538111 | NCBI WGS metagenome assembly OBXC01 (sample SAMEA2580137, study PRJEB22360) | human gut metagenome | biome: human gut; feature: human-associated habitat; material: faeces | place: Denmark | collected 2008/2010 | reverse complement strand
GTGTCCATCCGTATTTGACCACAACCGCCCCCAGTGCTATATTATGTACAAAAACGCGCATACAGAAAAGGAACAAACGCAATGAGCAGAAATGATGAAAACAATTATACACTGCGTCCTCTTACTATAGATGACGCTGAAGAATACAATGCACTCTTAAGATATGCCTTTCAGGTAACAGAACAGGAGCTTGCTGAGACAGGCTGGAAGGATGATGAGATTACCCAGTCCAAATTTCCAGTTCTTCAAAGAGCTGATGTACTTGGCTGCTTCAATGGTAATGATCTGATTGCACAGTTTGCGGTGTATCCACTTGATATGAACATTTACGGTGTTAAATACAGCGTAGGCTTTGTTACAAGCGTATGTACTTATCCTGAATACACAGGACATGGAATTATGAAAAGACTGATGATTCAGAGCCTTATACGAATGAGAGATGCTCACAAATCATTTGCTTTGCTGTATCCATATTCAATTCCATTATACCGTGGTCTTGGCTGGGAAATTATCTCTAACAAGATGACTTATACAATCAAGGATACACAGATTCCAAGAAAGCTTAATGAGCCTGGTTATGTCAGACGAGTTTCATGGGACGACAAAGAATTTAAAGAGCTTCATACCAAATTTGCTGAAAAGACACATGGCTGTCTATATAGAAACAACCTTGCATGGGAAGAATACTGGCGCTGGGACGAGGACGACACTTCTGTTGCCATCTATTATTCTAAGGACGATGTTCCTTACGGATATATGGTATACATGATAAGTTCTGATGTCATGCATGTTAAAGAAATGATTTATCTTAACCGCGAGGCACAGCTTGGCTTGTGGGAATTCATACATGCCCACGATTCAATGATTGACGAGGTCCGTGGAAACAACTACTACAGTGAGCCAATCGCATTTGAACTTGATGACAGCGATATTAAAGAGACAATCCGCCCATACACAATGGGTCGAATTATTGATATCAGACAATTCTTTGCCAAATATGCATGCGACCCGGACGAGCCTTCTGTATGTATACGCTTCTACATTGAAGATGACCTCCTTGCATGGAACAACGGTTACTTTACATACCTTTTTGATAATGGAAAATGTATTGAAACCGAACAGCAGCCTGATTACGAAGTATCCATGTCAATCGGCACATTAACTACATTAATGCTTGGTTACAAGACTGCTGAAAAGCTTCACGTCATGGACAAGATACAGGCATCAGATGAAGCTGTTGAACATCTGGATGACATACTTTTCCATAGAATTCCGTATGTGTCAGATTATATCTGATTATGATGCTGATATGATTTTTTAACACAAAAGCCCATAGAATCTGCTTCTATGGGCTTTCCTATCAATTATTATTCAATTTCTCATTCCTTATAACCAATATTATTGTTACCAAAACATTTGTCATATGAAATACCTGTTAATTTCTCAATTACATTTCTTGTTTCCTCAGAAACGTCCTCTTTTCTACCACCTGCATGGACTCTGTCAAGCTCGTCAATGACAATCTTACACCTGTATAGAAGAATGGCAGTGGTGAATCCTTGCCAAGCATTCCGATGAAGAAGCATAAGCGGAATACCTGTAAGTATAAAGAATCTTCTTCGTCCAAACTTCCTTCCAAGCTTAGTTCTGTAAAAACTGTCTGTAATAAAACACATCAAAGGATTAAGAATTACATCAAGATATGTTGCAATTGAAAATATAAGTGTAGCCTTAACAACTGACATATTACAAAATGTCAAATGTTAAAAAATCGACAGTTTAATAAAAATGTGCTATAAAATATATATCATTAACATTTTTTTGGAGGTATTTATGTTAAATATTACAGAAAAATCAGAAGGTGAAGCAGCTAAAGATTATGTACTCAGACAGCTTATTTACAACATTGTCCACACTAACCTGCTGCCAGGTCAGAAGCTTGAGGCACCTGAACTCTGCTCACTTATGAATGTCAGCAATAATCCTTTACGCGAAGCAGAATTAGAACTTGCACAGTCAAAACTGATAGAGATAAAGCCTAAAATTGGAGCATTTGTATCATATGTTAATTCAGATATTGTAGAACAGCTCCGCGACTTACGCTGTGTACTTGAGGCACAGCTTGCAGTTGAAGCATGCGATATACTGACAAAGAACCAGCTTGATTCATTATATGAAAATGTAGCTTTATGGGAAATGTATATCAAACGCGGTGATGAAGAAAAGATTTTCACACTTGATAAAGAATTTCACGGAAGTCTGTATAAAATGTGTGGCAAAACTGTATGGTACAACCTTGTAGAAAGCATGGCACCACATTTTGACAGAACTACAATATTAAGTTTCAGATGCAAAGAAACAGGTAGAATCCTGAAAGACCATGGAGAACTTGTAGCCGCCATCGAGAAGAAAGATAAAGAAAAAGCTGCCCATATATCACAGAGACATATGAGCAGATATTCTGAAAATATTGATGCAATCAGGAAAATGTTCCCTGAGTACTTTAATGATTAAATACGTGTTGTCCACTTTCCGCAGTCCCACACATCAGTCGCAAGACCATCGTAGAACTCTGGTTCGTGGCAGACCATAAGTATGCTGCCCTTATATGCCATAAGGGCTCTTTTTAATTCATCCTTGGCATCCACATCAAGGTGGTTAGTAGGCTCATCAAGTACAAGAATGTTACTCTCCCGGTTAATCAGCTTGCACAGACGCACCTTTGCCTGCTCTCCACCAGAAAGAACCTTAACCTTGCTCTCGATATGCTTGGTTGTAAGACCACATTTGGCAAGGGCTGAACGAACCTCATACTGTGTATATCCTGGAAATTCCTGCCATATCTCCTCAAGACATGTAGTTTCAATTCCAGCCGGAGTCTCCTGCTCGAAATATCCTATCTCAAGATAATCTCCCTGCTCAACATCACCTGACAGAGGCTTAATAAGTCCTAATATGCTCTTTAGCAATGTAGATTTACCGATACCGTTAGCACCTGTAAGCACAATCTTCTGGCCTCGCTCCATCTCTAAGTTAAGCGGACTTGAAAGCGGCTCATCATAACCAATTACAAGGTCGTGTGTCTGGAAAATATATCTTCCAGGTGTTCTCGCTGTCTTGAAATTAAACTCTGGCTTTGGCTTCTCTGCTGCCAGCTCAATAATATCCATATTATCAAGCTTCTTCTGTCTTGACATCGCCATATTTCTTGTGGCAACTCGCGCTTTATTTCTTGCAACGAAATCCTTAAGCTCCGCAATCTCCTGCTGCTGCTTATTGTAAGCTGCCTCAAGCTGCGCCTTCTTCACAGCATACACCTTCTGGAAATTATCATAATCACCCGTATAACGGTTCAGTTCCTGATTATCCATATGATAAATAACATTTATAACACTGTTAAGGAATGGAATATCGTGCGATATCAGTATAAATGCGTTCTCATAGTCCTGCAGATATCTCTTAAGCCACTCAATATGCTCCTTATCAAGATAGTTAGTAGGCTCATCAAGAAGAAGGATGTCCGGTTTTTCAAGAAGCAGCTTTCCAAGCAGTACCTTAGTTCTCTGTCCGCCTGAAAGCTCAGTTACATCTTTATCAAGTCCAAGTTCCGATAGTCCCAATGCTCTTGCAACTTCCTCAACCTTCGCATCTATCATATAGAAATCATGCATTGTAAGAAGGTCCTGAATAGTTCCCGCTTCCGCCATCAGCTTGTCCATTTCTTCTGGTGATGCGTCGCCAAGCCCGGCATATATCTCATTCATCTGATTCTCCATGTCATACAGAAAGTCAAATGCTGATGCAAGCACTGACTGGATTGTCATGCCCTTCTCAAGCACAGCATGCTGGTCGAGATATCCAACTCTGACATTCTTTGCCCACTCAACCTTTCCCTCGTCAGGCATAAGCTTGCCTGTTATTATATTCATAAATGTGGATTTCCCTTCGCCGTTGGCTCCCACTAATCCAATCTTATCAAGCCTGTTAAGCTGGAAAGACACATTGTTAAATATCGCTCTGTCGCCAAATCCGTGTGTAAGTCCAGTTACTGTAAGTAAACTCATATCTGATATCCTTTTCTTTAATAAATTTCTTAAAATATTATAAGATATTATGGCTATTATTGTAAATACCTTAAACATCTGTTAAAATGTGGAGTTGTGTTTGTATACACATATTTACAAAATAATCCAAACAAAAGGAGGATTCCATGTCAGAAGATTTCGAAATTTTATATTCTGATTCTAAAGAATCTGGTTCACATCATTCACATCACCATTCTGATGGAGAACATCACAGTTCGCATCACCACTCTGATGAATCACACCACAGTTCACATCATCATGGTTCACATAGACACTCTAAGCAACGCAAGCGCAGAAAACGCATACTTATAATTACTTTGAGCATTGTCGCATGTCTGCTGATTGCCATTGGTGTTGGCGGTGCTTATGGCTACAAGATTGCTAAACGCGAGGTCGCTGATGTTAAACAACAGGCTTACACTCTTAAGGCTGACCTTAAAAATGTTATGGCTGGACTTAAAGCACAGGACCCTGTTGCCACAGAAACTGCATGTGACCAGCTTGATGTAGCAATTGAAGATATTAATAAAACATTTGACAAAAAAATATGGAAGACAGCTTACAAAATCCCTAAATTCAAAGGATATATTGATTCTGTCAAAGAACTTCTTGATCTCGTTCAGGAAGCTTCCTCAGATATTGCACGTCCAACAGTTGCTGTACTTAATGACTATCCGCTTTCAGGACTTAAAGTTGATGATGGCTTCAGCATAACCACTATCAACGCATATCTTTCACTTCTTGAAGATATAGAGCCTAAGATAGACCATATAGTTACAGCAATGAATCAGGTTGATCTCCCAATGGGACTCAACAGCATGATTTCAGACTATTCTGTACAGATTGCTTCAATGACAGGTTCATATGATAATCTCAAAGAGTTCCTTCCTCTATTCAAAACATTTATAGGAGACGGCTCTGACAGAACATATCTGCTTGCTGCACAGAATTCATCAGAAATCCGTGCTTCTGGCGGTTTCCCTGGTTCTATAGGTACAATCCGCATTCGTGATGGGGTACTTACAATTGGTGATTTCAGCAGCGTATACAAGGTTCTCGCTTCCTATACACCTTCCGCTGCTAATATAACAGCAGAAGAAAAAGAGCTTTTCGGCTCATGGATGAACGGCCCAAGAGATGCATGTTTTGACCCTGATTTTGAAAGAGTTGCATATATATGGGCACTCGCATACGAACAGAAGAATTCCGAACACGTTAATGGTGTTGTTTCTCTCACACCAGCTATTATTCAAGGAATGCTTAAATATATAGGTAATGTAACACTTTCAGATGGCACAGAATTAACAAGTGAAAATGCTACAAAGGTTCTGCAGTATGACCTTTATTACAAGTATCTTAATGCAAATGCTGCTGCTACTGCTGGAGATTATGTTGATGATTTATTTGCAGAAACAGCCAAAGCTACTATGTCAAAGCTTGTATCTGATTTTGACGTCAAGAAGGCTGGTGATTATTATAAGGTATTCTCAGACGGTGCTAAAAACCGTACAGTCATGATGTGGATGGAAGATGAAGAAGAACAGGAACTTGTTAAAAATGCAGGCTGCTCCGGTGGACTTAACGAAGATCCGGAAAATCCGGAAACCGGTGTTTACTTTAGCATTTCTGATCCTTGTAAGCTTGGCTGGTTCTTAGATATTGATACTGAAATCGGTGAACCGGTTGTTAATGATGATGGCACAAGAACATATGATGTAACAGCTACTTATAGCAATGTATTAAACAATGCTGACAAAGTTAATGCTGGAAATTATATACTTGGAAGCTACGGCGGAACAATCACTGGTTATATCCATATATTTGCTCCTGCTGGTGGAACAATCTCAGATATAAAAACTAGGAAGAATGTATACAGGTACTTACCACGACCTTGATGTTGCATATATGTTTGGCAACTCAATTGCTCCTGGTGCGAGCATTACAATTACTTACAAAGTAACAACCGCTGCTGGTGTAACAACTCCTCTTGGAGTTAATTCAACACCTACTCTGCAGAATTACAGATAAAAATGCTTATATAAAAACTGGCTGGTGATATGATTTACTCATATCACCAGCCATTATTATTATCTGTTTAACTGTTATTATCTTACTGCTTTCTTCTTTCTAGAAATCTCAATAACAACTACTCCTGCAGAGATAATCATTGCCAATACAAATGGTACTGCATGCATTGTATCTCCTGTCTGTGCTGCAGGTGCTTTCTCTGATGAATCTGTTCCTGTTGATGGAACATTTGCATCATCCTTATTATCAGGTGTTGAAGGTGTTGGATTAACCTCTTCGCTGCCTGCTGTAAGCTTAGGAATAACTGTTACATTAGTCTTCTCTGTACAACCTGCATGTAAGCAGTGCTGTGACTTAGAGCCTTCTTCTGTAGTAGTAGCTTCCTTATCTACTGTGAACTCGTTGGCAAATTCATGTCCAAGGGCTTCTATTTCTCTTGTTTCTTCATGTCCACATACTGTACATATTCCATGCTTTTCACCCTTTTCTGTACATGTTGCTTCCTTAGTTGTTGTCCACTCAAATACATGAGATACAACTTCGCCAGCCTGTGGCTTAACGCTTATTGCTTCTTCACTTGTTGTATCAAGTCTTGCACCAACATTATCGCTTAATACACCGCTCTTAATAACTAAGAGATTATGCATATCAATTGTTCCGTCTGCATTTCTTGATGGTCTGATTGTTGTATCTACACTTTCGAACCACTCATCTGTAGCCTTCTGACCAAGATTATTGTATGATTCTGAGCCATTATAAATGTAGTTATCATCTCCGTGCTGTGAGAATGGAATAAGGTCTGCCTTAGCAGTTAAATCTGCCTTAGACATAGATATAAGGCCGCTAACCTTCCACTCCTTAAGCATAGAATCCATTGTATTAAGACCTATGCTATATGAATCTGCATTACCATTGTTATAAGCTGTACATCTTGTAATAGAGATATCAGGACAGCTGTTACTTGTTATTCCCTTTGCATGATTTCCAAATGAAACACAGTTAATAAGCTTATGTCCTCCCTTAAGATATCCTCCACCTAACTTAAATCCGTTACCTTCACCATAGTTATAACCTGCAGCAGTTACATCATCTGTTGTAAGCCATCCATTGTTGTATGCTACACAATTTTCAATTGTAACTGAACCAATTGTACCAGATACTGACTTAGCATAGAGATCCCAGCCATCATCAATATTGTTATGTGATATACAACCATAGAATCTGTTGCCTTCACCACATGTTAATTTTGCTGCAAATCCATCTGCATCATTTCTTCCTGCATCACAGTTATCAAATGACTCACAGTTCTTGATAAGATTTCCTGTTGGCCATAACTTACCCTGAATTCCTGCATAGTTATCAGCTCCACCATTTCTGCTTATCTGAATACCGCTGTTTGCCGCATGATTTACTGTACACATATCTATTGTATTATAGTTACCGCTTACCTGAATACCTACCCCTGATGAATCCTTTACATATAAACCATATACATGCCAATAACTTCCGATTACTGTAAGACCTGCGCCTGACAATACAACACCATCAGTTCCATCTGTTGAGATTGATTCTGCAACAAGATTAATTGGCTTATCTGCTGTTCCGCATACACTTCTGTTAATTGTAATCCATTTATCATATACACCATTCTTCATAAGAATAGTCTGTCCTGGCTGTGCATATGAAACTGCTGTATTAATATCTAATGGACTTTCTTCAGTTCCGTCACCAGTTGTCTTACCATCTGGAGTTACAATAATTGTCTGTCCAGCCTCACCATATACCTTACGAGTAACATTTGTTTCGCTTGCTACTGTCTTAGTTGATGTAATATTAGCTGCCGCTGCTGGTTCAAATTCTGCCTTAATAGTATTGCTTCCAACATTAACTGCAACTGGAATTCTTACAACCTCATCAGCTGTTACTTCCTTAGAAATAGCCTTACCGTCAGCACTTCCTGTTACCTTTAAAGTTCCTGCACAATTAGGAACTACCGTGTATTCATACTCACCTGCTCCACATGTGTTAGAAGAATATACTCTGATTGATGGTGTTACCTTGTCTTCTACGGCCTCAGATGTTGCAAGTCCCTTACTTTCTGATGTAGTAAACTTGATATCAGTAATCTTAACACCAATCTTTCTTGCTACCATAACACCTACAACTACTGTTCCATCTTCCTGTACTGATGTAAAATCATTAGCTGTAAGCTTCTGTGTCTGTGTTCCATTCTCTGTTGTTGCAACTGCTTCGTATCCATCATTAGTCTTTCTTACTGTAAATGTATACTCAGCTCCAACCTTGAACATATTTGTTCCTGTTAACTGGTTAAACTTAACATTATTATTAACTCTGTCTACACCATCTTTGTTTGATGTATCTGCTGATGTATAACCTGTGATATAACGCATTGTTGGTGCATTAATCTTAGAGCTGTACATCATTGATGAGAAGTAGTTAAAATATTTGTGTACATAACTTGGTGTACCCCAGTTATTAACACCTAATGTATCTGCAACTACAACACCAAAACCTGTCTGATTATCAGGGGTAAGAGATGCATCTGTTACTGTAAATGTTGCAGTTAATTCAAAGTTCTCTTTCTCTGGATTAACCTTAGTGTAGTAATATGAGAATCCATCTTCATCATCAGAAATCTTTCCTGAAGCCTTAGCCTGAATTTCCATACTTCCTGTTGTATTAGTAATATCTTTTGCTTCAACTGTAGCAACTTTCTTAGATGCTGTATCACCATTAGCAATATTTATAACCTGTGCATTACCATCAGCCTCTGTGATAGTTGCCTTAGTCTCCTGAGCTGAACCAACAGTTGACACATACCAGTTCTTCTGTGTGTCTGCAGTTACTGATAACTCTTTTTCTGAAACAGCTGAACAATATCCATCTGCTCTATTTGCAACAACACTGAATTCATATGTACTTCCAACTGTTAAATTCTTAACTGTATAATCACCTTCTGTGATTCCATCAATCTTAACTGCTGTGCTTTCATCAGAACCTTTAACCTTATATGTTAAGGTATAATCCTTTGCATCGCTTATATTAACCCAGTCAAGATATACTTCTCCATTACCCTTGTTTTCAGCCCATGTAATAGTTGGCATCTTAACACCGAGTATGAAATCTTTTACTTCATAAACATCTGAAGCTTTATCTGCACAACCTAATCTCTGTGCTGTTGCTACAAATGTATAATCACCACTTTCATGAGCTGTAAAATTAACTGTTGCTGTTCCTTCTGATCTCTTTATAACAGCTTCTCCAGCCTGTCCATCATTATGAAGCATTGTTACCACAATATCTTCAGCCCCATTATACTCATCCACAATTCCTTCAACAGTAACAGTAAAACCATCTGCGCCTGCTTCTACTTTACTGATAACTGGCTTTGCTACTGATTCCCAGTCAACTACAGTCTTCTTATTTAACTGTGAATAATATACTTTCCAGATCTGAGCTGTTGCTCCTCCAAGGTATGCATAATATGTCTTGCCAGCTTCTACCTTTGCTTTAACAGTATTATATGTACTTGCATCTGTGGAATTTTTCACCTCTGCTGCCTTAGTTCCATCTTCCGCTACTATATAGAAAGTCTTGCCCTTTCCTATCTTAGTATCAATTGCTAACTCTCCATTAGCTGCTGCTGTATACTTTATATAACAACCACTATCTGGTACTGTTCCTGCTGAATTCTTTCCATTAGTCTGTGCCTTTGCTGATCCTGCCTTAGCATTATCTCCTAATGCACTGAACCCATCATCAAATGTCTTGTCATCTGTGGCATTATTATTAGCCCAGCCTGAGCCACATAACACTAATCCTGAGTCTCCTTCTATATCTGCAGCTAACCACTCTGCTTCTGCAGGTGTAAAGTATACCTGCCAAATCTGAGCTGTTGCTCCTCCAAGGTATGCATAGTATGTCTTTCCTGCTTCTACTTCTGCCTTAACAGTATTATATGTACTTCCAGAAGTTCCATTTTTTACTTCTGCTACCTTAGTTCCATCTTCTGCTATTACATAGAAAGTCTTGTTCTTTCCTATCTTAGTATTAATAGCTAAAGTTCCATTAACAGGTGCTGTATATTTTACATAGCATCCATTATCTGGTACTGTTCCTGCTGCTGTCTTTCCATCTGTCTGTGCCTTTGTAGATCCTGCCTTGGCATTGTCTCCTAATGCACTAAAACCGTCTTCAAATGTCTTGTCATCTGTAGCATTATTATTAGCCCAGCCTGAGCCACATAACACTAATCCTGAGTCTCCTTCTTGTGCTGCAAGAATATCTGCTGCTGACCATGTCACAACAGAAGACTCTGCACTTGCTGTCGATGCTTTAGCAACAATGTTATTAGAGCCGGTAACCGGCATAATACTAACAACCATTAAAGCTGCCATAAGAACAGACAACATTCTTTTAGTTCTTTTTCTCATGAAAAAAGCCTCCTTTTCCTTTTCATAAATCTGTAATAAGAGTACCATCTATAGAACAAATAGTCAATAACACTTTTA
>OBXC01001587.1_pt1 | contig 10684 bp, 10 predicted proteins | sample 1538111 | NCBI WGS metagenome assembly OBXC01 (sample SAMEA2580137, study PRJEB22360) | human gut metagenome | biome: human gut; feature: human-associated habitat; material: faeces | place: Denmark | collected 2008/2010 | reverse complement strand
TTTTTAAAGTAGATTTTTGTAGAAGAACTATAACGAATAAAAAGATGCATACCAAAGAAAAGACTGTATAATAACCTTTAAAAAAGTCATTATAGATTTTGGCTATTTTAGTGAATAAAAGACAATTAATGGTTTAAGATAGTTACTGAAAGAAATATATAGATATGCTATAATGGAATCAAAGAAGCGAGGTGATATGATGAAAAAAGCTTTACCAATTGGAGTAGATGACTATCGAAGATTAAAAGAAAATAATTATTATGCAGTAGATAAAACATTGATGATTGAAGAATTTCTTCAAAGACAGTCAATTGTAACTCTAATTACCAGACCAAGAAGATTTGGAAAAACATTAAATATGTCAATGATGGCAGAGTTTTTTGATATCACTAAAGATTCTAAAGAAATTTTTAATGATACTAACATTATTAAAAGCCTTTATGCATCAAACATGAATCAATACCCAACTATTTTTGTATCATTTGCTAATGCAAAAGGAGACCAAATCAATGTTGTACAACAGATCAAAGAACAATTTAGAAATGAATATAATCGTTATGAACATATATTTAATAATTTATCAAAATTTGAAGAAGATGATTATAAACAAGTTATTGATGGATTAATGTCTAAAAGTGATGGCAAGCTAAATAACATTATAGATGCATTATCTTTTTTGATGAAAATCCTAGAAAAATATTATCAAAGAAAAGTCATGCTTTTTATCGATGAATATGATACCCCATTTATTGAAGCACATGTAAATGGCTTTTACGTTAAAATCAAAAATGGGTTAGCTTCATTACTGCATAATTCTTTAAAAACCTCAAATAGCTTACAATATGCCTTGCTTACCGGAATTCAAAGAGTCGCTAAAGAAAATATTTTTAGTGACTTAAATAATTTAGTAGTTTGCACTGTTAAAGATGATAAATATTTTGGATTTAATGAACAAGAAGCAAAAGAATTATTAGAATATTATGATTTAAAATTAAACGACGATGTAAAACAAATGTATGATGGCTATCATATTGGAAACCAGGAAATATATAATCCTTGGTCAATTATTAACTATGCAGACACCCATGAATTACAACCATATTGGGTTAATACTAGTTCTAATAAAATGATAAAAAAAGCAATGATAAAAAAGGATCAAGCTTTTAATCAGGGGTATGAAAAATTAGTTGCTAAGGGATATTTACAAACGTTAGTACATCTAGAAACAAGTTTTTTTGAATCTAGGACGACATCTAGTTTATGGGGGCTTTTTGTCAATGCTGGATATTTGACGATAGCTAAAACGATCTCACTTAGAGATAGGATATATATTATCAAGATTCCTAACCAGGAAGTACAAGAAGAATTTATGAATTTAACAGCATATTATTTAGATGTATCTGATACTTTATTAGCTGACTTATTTTATGCTTTAAAGATAACTAATCAAAATCTATTTACCACAACATATCAAAGAATTATTAAAAGTTTACCATCATATTATGATTTAAAAGATGAAAACAGTTATCATATGATGATGCTAGGGATGTGTGCCTGGTTATCAAATGAATATGAAATCATCAGCAATAAAGAAATCGGTAAAGGAAGATGTGATATTATCTTAAAAGCAAAAGGCGATTTTACATCATATATCTTTGAATTTAAGTATACTAAAAATAACCATGATAACCTAGATGTTCTTGCAAATAAGGCAATTAAACAAATAGAAAAAAGAAACTATAATTTAAATTTAAAAGGGAAAGTAATTTATGTTGGTTTAGCCCACTTGCAAAAAGAAGTAGTAATAAAATGGAAGGAATTAGAAAATGATTAGAAAATTAGAATTAAATGAATTTGACACAATTTATGAATTATTGAAACAATGTTTTCCTAGTGATGAATATCGAACTTATGATCAACAACGAGCATTATTAGATAATCCATATTATCAAATTTATGTTTTAAGTGATGAAAATAAGCAAATAAAAGCATTTATGGCAATCTTTGAATTTGAACAAATTGCTCACATTGAACATTTTGCTGTTAATCCGCTTTATCGAAATAATGGTCTTGGTTCAAAGATGTTAAAAGATGTAGTTGCTCTTTTAAATAAAAGAGTATGTTTAGAAGTTGAGTTACCGGATAATGAACTGGCTAGTAGAAGAATTGGTTTTTATAAGCGGAATAACTTTTATCTTAATGAATATCCTTATATGCAACCACCGATGTCTTTAGGTAAAAAAGCGATTCCACTATTGCTTATGACTACGCAAAGTAAATTAACGGAAGAGGAATTTAATAAATTAAAAACATTATTATATACTGAAGTATATAATCAAGATAGAACCTAATCATAGGTTCTATTTTAAATAATAAGCATCATAAGATGTGTTGGAGGGATATAATGAAACAAAATACTAAAGATTATAAAATAACATTTCACTATCTACCAGCACAAACAGATTTAAAAAAAATATTAGAAGATAATTATTTAAACTATCTAAAAAAACAAGAAAATGATTCTACTAAAAGCAAAGGACACTTGCATAATGACAAATGATAAATATTTAGTAGGAGCATATGAACGGTTATCAAAAGAAGATGATAAAAAAGATGATAGTTCATCGATTGAAAGTCAAAAAATGATTATTGAATCATTTGCTAAATTTAATCAGTTAGAAATTATTAAACATTACAGTGATGATGGTTTTACTGGTTCAAATTTTAATCGACCGGCTTTTGAGGCTTTAAAAAATGATATTGAAAAAGGATTAATTAATTGTGTAGTTGTAAAAGATTTATCAAGATTAGGTAGGGAGTTATATGAAACGGGAGGATATATTGAAGAATATTTTTTATCAAAACAAGTAAGATTTATTGCTATTAATGATGGCTATGATTCTAATGTTGGTGATGCCATGCTAGGAATTAGACTTAGTGTAAATGATTTATATTTAAGAGATACATCCAAAAAAATACGAAGTAGTTTTGATGCCAAAAGAAAAAAAGGGGATTATATTGGTTCATTTGCTAAATATGGATATCAAAAAGATCCTCAAAATCCTAAACACTTAATTATTGATCCAATTACTTCAAAAATCGTTAAACAGATGTTTGAGTGGGTTGTTCAAGGTTTGGGAACAAGTACGATTGCGCATCGTTTAACAAAAGCCAAAATACCAATTCCTTCTATTTATAAAAAAGAAGATCGAGCTAGTCATCAAAATAAATTGAATGATGGTTTTGGTATTTGGCGTCCCCAAACAGTAAAAAATATTGTTAGTGATCAAATGTATTTAGGGCATATGGTTCAATCAAGGTGGAAAAAGCTTAGTTATAATTCTAAAAAACTTATTGAATTACCTCCTTCATCATGGATCATTGTAAAAAATACGCATGAACCAATTATTGATCAAGCACTATTTGATGTCGCACAACAAGAATTATCTAAGTATCATAAGTATCGTTCGCGTCATGAAAAAAGATTTTTATTTCAAGGTTTGTTAAAGTGTAAAGAGTGTGGACATAATCTTAGTATCTCGACAAGAAAAACTAAAAAAAATATCCAACACTGGACACAATGTAATTACTATTCTAAGTATAGTAAATATGGAATGTGTACGTCACATCGGCTAAATTATGATCTTTTAGAAAAAGATTTGTTAAAATTTTTAAAATTTGCTGGAAAAAAGTTTTTAGAAGATTATAATTATGAATGTTTACTTAATGAAAGTATGCAAATTTGTCAAAAGAAGTTAGTAGAACTTAAAAATTCTTTAAATAAAGTTCAACGTGAAATACTAAAAAAAGAAAGTATGTTAACTCATTTATATGAAGATCGACTTGATGAAATCATTTCAGTTAAACAGTATATATTAATGTCAAAGAAAATAGAAAATGAATTAAGTGATTTGGCAGGTAAAAAAAATGAGTTGACTAAAGCAATATTTTTGTATAAAAATGATTGTTTGGATAATGATATAGAAAAATATAAACAGTTGATTAAGGATTTTATAAGTTTTAAATTTCCAACTAATGAATTAATGTTTCAATTGATTGATAAAATAGAAATTGATAAAGATAAAAATATTGAAGTATTTTTTAAAGTAAATATTTCTAAATATATTGATATGGATTGTATCGAAGTTACAAGGTAACAGGTGTAACATTGCCATTAATGTCTTATGGCGGTTCATCTTTAACAATAACTTTGATTGCTTTTGGAATTATATTAAATATTTTAAAATCAACATTTTAATGATATACTATGCAAAGAGGTGAGAAGATGAGAGTAATTATTGGAGCAGGAGGAACTGGAGGCCACCTTTATCCTGCTTTAGCTTTAGTTGAATATATCAAAGAAAAAGAACCTGAGAGTGAATTTTTATTTGTTGGAACTAAGGATCGTTTAGAATCACAAATTGTTCCTAGTAAGGGGTATAATTATGTTGGCTTAAATGTTCATGGATTAGTTGGAAATCCAATAAAAAAAGCCATTGCAGCAACAGTGTTTGTAAAGTCAATTTTTACAGCAAAAAAAGTTGTTAAAAAGTTTAAACCGGATATTGTAATTGGATTTGGGGGGTATCCTAGTGCAAGTGTAGTTGAAGCTGCTTATCGTTTAGGGTATAAAACAATGATTCATGAACAAAATTCAATTATTGGTTTAACAAATAAAATTTTAATTAAACATGTTGATAAAATCGTTTGTTGTTATGATTTGGCATATCAAAATTTTCCTAAAGAAAAAACATACAAGTTAGGGAATCCTCGAGCTAGTGTTATTACTTCAATAAAGTCTCAGGAAATCTTTAGTAAATATGGTTTAGATAAACATAAGCCATTGGTAACAATTGTAATGGGTTCATTAGGTTCAAAATCAGTTAATGAAAAGTTGTTAGAATCATTACGTGATTTTGAAAAAAAAGATTATCAGGTATTATATGTGACAGGTAAAAATTATTATGAAGAAATGAAAAATAAAGCTGGAAAACTTAATCATAATGTCAAGTTAGTACCGTATATTGATGATATGCCATCGCTATTAAAAAATACTACTTTAATAGTATCACGGGCAGGTGCTTCAACAATGGCTGAAATTAGTGCAATTGGTGTTCCTTCAATTTTAATTCCAAGTCCATATGTTGCATCAAATCACCAAGAATATAATGCACGTGAGTTATCTGAGCGAAATGGAGCATTAATGATTCTTGAAAAAGATTTAAATAGTAAAGATTTTGTTGATAAAGTTGATTATGTTATTAATAATCAAATCGTTCAAGAGAGTTTAAGGAAGAATGCTTTAGCATTAGGAAAACCTAATGCGCTAGCAGATATGTATAAATTAATTAAAGATACGTTAGGAGCATAAGATGAAGTTTTCACAAATAAAAATAGATTTAGAGATGTTAGATGTAGGTAATATAATTGAAGATGAACCACTTTATAAACATACAACTTATAAAGTAGGAGGGCCAGCACGAATCTATTTAAAAGTTAAAGATATTGAAAGTTTAGTAACGACAATTAAATATTGTCGTAAGCATCGTGTAAAATATATGATAATTGGTTGTGGCTCAAATTTGTTATTTTCGGATAAGGAATATGATGGTGTTATTATTTCATTAACTGAGTGTTTTAAGGAAGTTAAAATTAATGGTTCGTTGATAAAAGCTCAAGCTGGAGTATCGATGATTTCTTTAGCTTATCAGGCTGCTAAAATAGGGCTGAGTGGCTTTGAATTTATGGGTGGTATTCCTGGTTCAATTGGTGGCGGAATTTTTATGAATGCTGGAGCTTATAAATATGATATTGCAAGTGTAGTAAAAAGTGTTACACTGTTAAATGAAAAATGCGAGGTTGTTAAGTATAGTAAAGAGCAAATGGAATTTGGATATCGTCATTCTATTTGTCAAGATTGTAATAAGTTAATTATTCTTGAAGCTGAATTTGAATTATTAGCTAAAGAGCCAAATGAAATTAAGGCGGTTTTAGATAAACGAAAAGAAAGAAGAATGTCAAGTCAGCCATGGAATTTACCAAGTGCTGGAAGTGTTTTTAGAAACCCAGAAAATAAGCCGGCATGGCAGTATATTGATGAATGTGATTTAAGGGGATATGAAATTGGTGGAGCTCAAGTTTCTCCTAAACATTCTAATTTTATTGTAAATAATGGCTATGCTAGTGCTAAGGATATTTATGATTTAATTATGTTAGTTCAAGAAAAGGTATATGAAAAATTTGGGGTTAAATTGAAATGTGAAGTAGATCTTGTTAATTGGGAGTAAGATATGAAGAAGAAGCAAAAAGAAATGTATGATGATTATAAACGTAATCCGGTTAGATCGATTTTAAAGGAAAAAAAAGCTAGACGAAGAAAAAAAAGGATTAAGGCTTTATTGGTTATTTTTGTACTTGTTTTGATTGCTTCTTTTTTTGCCAGTGATTATAGTAGGATAAAATCAATTAATGTTACAGGAAATGAATTGGTTGAAGAACAAGAGATTATTGAAGCTAGTGATGTAAAAATACGTCAAAGTTTTACCTTTTTTATAGATGATAAAAAAATAATATCTAATATAAAAAAATTACCATTTGTTAAAAATGTAGATGTTTCTAAGAATTTATCAGGGAAGATTTCAATTAAAGTAGTTGAAAATGATCCAATTGGTCAATGTACAATTAATAATGTATTATATTTAATTGATGAAAAAGGTAAAATTGCGATTGATGATCAAGGAAGATTAATTAGTTATGTACAACGTTGTCCTAAAATAAATAATTTTGATGAAAAAGTTTTAAAAGAATTTGCTAAAGAGTATGCAAAGATTCCCCATTCAGTCATAAATCAAATTTCAAGTATAAATTATGCACCACAAAATGCGGATACAACTCGTATGGAGTTTATTATGGATGATGGTAAGATTTTATATTTAAGATATGATCAGATGGCTAATCAACTAAAAGGAAATTATTATGCTTTGTTAATGGAAAAATATCCTGATGACAAATATTATGATTTTTTAGGGAAGTATGTATATCGAAGTAAATAATTTGTGACTAAAGGAGTTTAAAAACTGTTGCATTTATGCTAGAATTGTATATATTAAGAAAGGGAGATACGTGATGAAAAATATTTACGCTGTTTTAGATATTGGTAGTGCAACATTAAAGTTTCTTGTTGCAGAAATAAGTAATCTTAATGCCAATGTATTATTTGTTAAAACAATTCCTAGTCATGGCGTGAAAAAAGGAATTATTGAAGATGACCGTATCTTAACTAGAGATATACAAAAAGTAATTAAAGAAGCAGAAGAATTTTTAAAGACAAAAATTACTAGTGTTGCTTTAGCAATACCTACGATTAAAGCTAAATTATATCAAAGTGATAGTAGTATCAGTCTTAAAGATGATGGTTCTAAAATTACAAATGAGGATATTTTAAGAGTATTACGTTTATCTGCTAAATTTAAGCGTTCTAAAGATGAAGAAGTAGTGTCAATTATTCCAGTTAGATATCACAGTGATAAAGGTGCAACTATTGAAGCACCGATTGGTGAAGTTTCAAGAAATTTAATTGTTGATGCTTTAGTTATTACAACGAATAAAGAATTACTTTATCCATATATATCAGTAGTTGAAAAATGTGGAATTGAAGTGCTTGATATCACCATTAATGCTTTTGCTTGTGCTAAAGAAGCATTTGATGCTGCTTATCTTCAAGAAGGGGCGGTATTAATAGATATAGGGTATAAAACATCAACCATTTCATTTTATAAAGATGGATATTTGCAGTACTTGACAGTATGTCAAGTAGGTGGATATGATTTTACTAGAAATGTTGCTCAAAGTATGCAGATTTCTATGAATCAGGCAGAAACTTATAAAATTAAATATGGTTCATTAGATGTTACTAAAGGTCAAAATGATATTATCCATACTACTGTTATCGATGGTAAAAAACATGATTATACGCAACAAGATCTTGCGGATATACTAAAAGAAAGTGCGTATGATGTAATTGGGAAAATTAAAGAGAAAGTTGATGTAATTGATAGTGCTGGCAAGTATGAGACATTAATTGTTGGTGGTGGCGGTGAACTGGAAATGATCGATACAATTGCAAGTGAAGTGTTAGAGTGTCCAGTTAGAGTATATCGTCCTCAAACAATTGGTGCGCGAGATATGTCATTAGTTAGTACAATTGGAATGGTTTATTATTTAATGGAGAGAAATAAAATTGTAGGTAATTATCCATCATCATTGGTGTTACCGGATATTTCGAATACAATGTCTGTTAGATTTAAAGGGCTTACTAAGACAAGTCCTAAAAATCAAAATGGAAAGATGTCTAAATTGATAGATTCGTTTTTTAGTGAGGATTAATATAAAAAGAGAGGAATTAGGTTATCATGAGTGAAGAATTAGGATTTGAACAAGTAGCACGAATTAAAGTGATTGGTGTTGGCGGTGGTGGTAACAATGCTGTAAATCGAATGGTAGAAGAAGGTCTAGAAGGGGTAGAATTTTATGTTGCCAATACTGATTTACAAGTATTGAAACGTTCACCGGTTAAAAATAAAATTGAATTAGGTCGTGAACTGACTAAAGGATTAGGAGCAGGTGGTGAACCAGAAATTGGTAAAAAAGCAGCTCTTGAATCTGAAGCAGAAATCCGTAAAGTTTTAGAAGGTGCCGATATGGTATTCATTGCCGCAGGTATGGGTGGTGGAACTGGAACTGGTGCTGCTCCTGTTTTTGCTAAGATTGCTCGTGAATTAGGAGCATTAACAGTAGGAGTTATTACTCGACCATTTACGTTTGAAGGGATGCGAAGAAAGAAGCAAGCAGCAGCTGGGATTGAAGAATTGCGTGCTAACGTAGATTCAATCATCACAGTATCAAATGATCGTTTGTTACAATTAATAGGTGGTCGTCCAATGCAAGAGGCATTTAGAGAAGCTGATAATGTATTGCGTCAAGGAGTTCAAACAATTACTGATTTAATTGCAATTCCTGCATTTATTAATTTGGATTTTGCAGATGTTTCAGCAGTTATGAAAAACCGTGGAAATGCTTTAATTGGGATTGGAATGGCTAAAGGTGATAATCGTGCTAAAGAAGCAGCTAAAGCCGCTATTTCTTCACCGTTGTTAGAAGTTTCAGTAGCCGGAGCTAAAGATGCTATTATCAATGTTACTGGTGGTGCAAACATTTCGTTGTTTGATGCAAATATTGCTTTGGAAACTATTTCTGAAGAAGTTGGTGATGATATTAATACATATTTAGGTATTGCAATTAATGAACAATTAGATGATGAAATTATTGTTACTGTAATTGCTACTGGTTTTGAAGATGAAAAAGAGGATGATTTTAGTCAACGTACTAATATGTTAAAACGTAGTAACGATGATTCATTATCAGTATCATCACGTTATAATCCAACTGAAGAAGAAGACGATGATGATGGAGATTTTCCACCAGCATTTATAAAAAATAGAAGGATTTAAAATAAGCTAACATTGTTAGCTTATTTTGCTAAGGGGGATAAATGATGAAAAAGATTGGTTTTATTGGAATGGGTAATATGGCCAGTGCAATTGCTGGAGGTATAGTAAAGAGTGGTTTTATTGCTGGAAAAAATATTTATGCTTTTGATATTGATAATGATAAATTAGCTAAGATGAATTTAGAGTTTGGAATTGTTGGGTGTAGAAATGAGATTGATTTAGTTGAAAAAGTAGATATAATTATTATGGCAGTAAAACCAAATATTGTTGAAGATGTTATTTTAAAAGTAAAAGCTAGTTTAGAAAATAAGGCGATTGTTTCAATCGTTGCTGGATATGATTTTACTTTATATAATCAATTATTATTACCGACAACGAGACATCTAACAATTATGCCTAATACACCAGCATTAGTATTGAATGGAATGACATTGTTTGAAAAAGAAAATTCATTAACTGAAGATGAATTAGTATTTGTAACAAAGATGTTTTCTAGTATTGGAGAAGTAGTGGAACTTCCTAGCTATCAAATGAAAGCTGGGGGAAGTATTAGTGGTTGTGGACCGGCCTTTGTTTATATGTTTATTGAAGCAATGGCAGATGGAGGAGTAAGTTTAGGCTTGCCACGTGATGTTGCTTATAAATTAGCGAGTCAGACTTTGATTGGAGCAGGAATGATGCAAAAAATAACAAAATTACATCCGGGTGTTTTAAAGGATCAAGTTTGTTCTCCTGGGGGGATTACAATTAAAGGGGTAGAATCATTAGAAGAAAATGGTTTTCGTAATGCGGTTATAAAAGCAATTAAAGAATCTAATTAGGATCGTAAGATCCTTTTTATTTTATGACATATTTTTAAAATAAAAAAAGCTATGATAACAAGGGGTGAGGTGATGGAGGTATATGTTGAGGTTATATTTTTGACTAATTTCTTAATCATTTTATCGTCCTTAGAGATGGTGGGAATATTACTTTGTAAAGAAATGAGTTATTTACAAGTCTTAAAAGAGAGTTTTTTATTAAGTTTTTCAGTTTTGTTATTATATATTGATAGTTATAGCTGGATGATTTTAATTATGTGGCTGATTATTTTTTATGTTTTATATCATAAACAGATATTTTTATATTATCCGGTATTTTTATTTATTTATTTTTCAATTTTATATTTTGTTAGT
>OBXC01001584.1_pt1 | contig 10700 bp, 8 predicted proteins | sample 1538111 | NCBI WGS metagenome assembly OBXC01 (sample SAMEA2580137, study PRJEB22360) | human gut metagenome | biome: human gut; feature: human-associated habitat; material: faeces | place: Denmark | collected 2008/2010 | reverse complement strand
AGAAATGTTATCTGTCCGGAAGAGGAACCATGGATCAGCAAAAAAACAATTATCGGTATTTGTATTGCAGTTCCAGTTTTACTGGGATCCATGTATATATTTGAATATGTGAGATCAGAGTATTCAGTTGGAACCGCATCTCAATATTCACCGGTAGCAGGATTCTTTATACGGCAGGGGACCTCGATCAATGTGATAAAATACACAGAACTGTTTAAGGACCGCCTTAACCCGGAAGCTCATTATTCTTTGTATAATACAATGCAATGGTTACAGGGAAACATTATTGACAAATTTTTGGATCTGGATCTGTCGTTTCAGTTCGGAAAACAGTCTAAAAGTACTGCATCCTATGGAACGTATTTGGCGGATTTTGTATCATATAATGCCAATGCCTCCATCTATTTGGCCGGTATGGGGTATGGGTCGTGCTACATTGAAGAACTATATGTGGATTTTGGGTATATGGGTGTGTTTTTAGGTAATGTGTTATATGGATTTCTATTGTGCAAGCTTTTGAGGAATGCCTCATCCCAACGCAATATCTGGCTGACTGCAATTGGTTTTTTTATGGTAAATGAGTTGTTTAAGGCGCCACGTGCAACCTTTGACGCATTTTTTGGACGGTTCCTATATTTCAGCTATTGGGGACCCATTGTACTGATATATATATTTGTTACATTGAATCATCGGAGACGGAGTACGAACAATGCCAGGAGAATACAGCGAGATGGAGGATGGATAGCAGAAAGGGAGCAAAGGGGTCGATGAGCAAAAAGAAATCATTAGGAATCAACGCGGTATTAAATGGAATACGGACCCTGCTCAATATGCTGTTCCCCCTGATCACATTTCCGTATGTATCAAAAGTACTCCAAGTGGAGAATATTGGGAAATATAATTTTGCCGCCTCGGTGAACAATTATTTTCTGCTTTTGGCGGCCCTGGGAATCTCTACTTATGCCATAAGAGAAGGAACAAAATTCCGGGATAACGGGAGAAAATTCGATAGGTTTGCCAGTGAAATATTTTCAATTAATATGGTGTCCACCCTGGTGGCGTATGTGCTTTTGTTTGCCTGTATTTTTGTTGTGCCCAAGTTCCGGGGTTATATGGTGATTATTCTGGTGTTCAGTATTGAAATTATCTTCACAACACTGGGAACTGAATGGATCTATTCCATATTTGAGGAATACGCCTATATTACGGTCAGGAGTATCCTGTTTAAAGTTATTTCCATTGTACTGCTTCTTCTATTTGTGAAAGCGCCGGATGACTATATTGTGTATGCAGCCATTACTGTTTTTGCCAATGCCGGATCGAATATCCTGAACTTCATACGTGCTAGGCGTTACTGTGATATAAGGCTGACCCTGCATTGTAACTGGGGGAGGCATTTGGCTCCCATATTAGTCATATTTGCATCATTGGCAGCAACTTCTATTTATGTAAATTCAGATACCACAATGTTGGGATTTATGGCATCTGATTATGAGGTGGGTATTTATTCGGTTTCATCTAAGATATACAGAATTGTTAAGCAGATGTTGTCCGCAATCCTGATTGTCTCAATTCCCAGGCTGGCACTGCTGATGGGACAAAGACGTATGAGGGAATACCGGAAAACATTAACGCAGATTTTTAATATACTGACAATGCTTGTTCTGCCCGCGGTGGTAGGTTTGTTTATACTGAGTAAAGAGATTGTGCTTCTGATTTCTAGTTCTGCCTATATAAGGGCTGTCAGTTCGCTGCGCCTGTTAAGCATAGCCCTTATATTCTGCATATTTGGCTGGATTTTTAACCAATGCGTTTTGATCCCTGCCAAAAAAGAAAAGGTTGTTTTAGCTGCAACTGTTATCAGTGCAATCGCAAATATTGTAATCAATTTTTTCTTAATACCAATATGGAAGGAAAATGCAGTTGCCTTTTCAACGGTTATAGCAGAGGCGATCATGATGATCATCTGCTCTTTTTACGGCTTACGGATCATAAAGTTAAATTACGGGATAAGGAACAATATGATTACAGTGATTCTTGGGTGTATGGTTATTTCAGTTATCTGTGTATCTATTCAGAGACTTAACCTTTCTGCTGCATGGACTCTGATTCTTAGTGTGTTTGCATCAGTACTGGGCTACGGTATATCGCTGATTGTTTTCCGAAACCGTGTTGTATTAAATTTTGTATATAAAATGTATTCCCATATTATGTAATTAAGGAGAGAAAAAAACTCATGGCCAAATACTTCGGCACCGATGGCTTCCGCGGCGAAGCCAACAAAACACTGACAGTGGAGCACGCATACAAGATCGGCCGGTTCCTGGGCTGGTACTATGGCAGGGAACATGATGGCAGGGAAGAAGGAGACAGGGAACAAGGAGACAGGGAACAAGTGGACAGGGAACAAGTGGACAGGGAACATAAGACATGCCGGGTTGTCATCGGAAAAGACACCCGGCGTTCTTCCTATATGTTTGAGTATGCCCTGGCAGCGGGGCTTACAGCGTCCGGCGCGGACGCCTATCTTCTCCATGTGACCACAACCCCCAGTGTCTCATATGTGGCCCGGACGGAAGGATTTGACTGCGGTGTTATGATCTCGGCCAGCCACAATCCCTATTATGACAACGGCATTAAGCTCATCAACGCCCAGGGGGAGAAGATGGATGAAGACACGATCCTTCAGGTTGAAGCATACCTGGACGGCATTTCCGGGGAGATACCCCTAGCGGTCAGGGAGCGGATCGGCCGCACCGTGGATCATGCCTCGGGCCGGAACCGGTACACGGGCTATCTCATTTCCCTGGCCACCCGCTCCTATAAGAACATGAAGGTGGGACTGGACTGTGCCAACGGGAGCGCATGGATGATCGCTAAAAGCGTGTTTGACGCCCTGGGGGCATCCACCTATGTGATCAACAATGAACCGGACGGACTGAACATTAACACAGGCTGCGGTTCCACCCATATGAAGGGCCTGATCCGATTTGTGAAGGAAAAGAAACTGGATGTGGGCTTTGCTTTTGACGGAGATGCGGACAGGTGCCTTTGTGTGGATGAGAAGGGAAATCTGGTTGACGGGGACCTGATCCTCTACATCTATGGCCGCTATATGAAAGAGCGGGGGAAGCTGGCTGGGAATAAGATCGTCACCACGGTCATGTCCAACTTCGGCCTGTATAAAGCCCTGGATGAAGCGGGCATTGAGTATGAGAAAACAGCGGTGGGAGATAAATACGTGTATGAAAACATGGCCTTAAACGGTTACCGCATCGGCGGTGAGCAGTCGGGCCATATTATTTTCCGGAAATATGCAACCACAGGGGACGGTATTCTCACAGCCATCAAGATGATGGAGGTGATCCTGGAGAAAAAGCAGCCCCTTAGCAGGCTTGCGGAGCCGGTCCATATCTATCCTCAGGTCCTTGAGAATATCCGTGTAAAGGACAAACAGGCGGCCAGGGAGGACCGGGATGTGCAGGATGCGGTGAACCGCGTGGAACAGGAACTGGGAACAGAGGGGCGCGTCCTGGTAAGGGAAAGCGGTACGGAACCTGTCATGCGTGTAATGGTGGAGGCCCGGGACGGGCACAAGTGCAGGGAATATGTGGACCGGATCATACGGGTGATGGTGGATAAAGGCCATCAGGATGTGCTGTCTTAAGGGGAAAAGAGGAGAACGGGAAATGCCGGAAACAGAAGATATTTTCATACAGACCTTTAACGGGTTTGATGTATGGATCAATGGCAGGGCTATCTACTTTTCCAGCAGCAGGGCCAAGGAGCTTCTGGCGATCCTGGTGCATAAGAGGGGAGGCAGCGCCTCCCTGGCACAGCTGGCATACCTTTTGTATGAAGAGACGCCGGAGGATACGGCCAAGCAGAATATAAGGGTGGTGGCTCACCGCCTGTGCAGGATCCTGAAGGAACATGGGTGTGAGGAGCTGGTGATCCACAGACGGGGAGTTTATCTGATCGATCCAGGGTTATTTACATGCGATGTATATGAATTTATGAAAGGGGACAGGAAGTATTTGTCCGCTTACACCGGAAGCTATATGCCGCAATATCCATGGGCTTCTGATACGGTTCCCTATCTGGATGTGATATATGGGAAATACAGAGAGGGATAAGAAGCCGGGAGGGGGAGAAAAATGGGATACATAAAAATGATCATCGGGACAGCTGCATTTGCTGCCGCGGTTTTGATCATGCCGGCTATCCCTGCAAAGGCAGCGGATGGCTGGCAGCAGGACTCGGCCCAGGAGTGGGTCTATGTGGAACACGATAAAAAACTGGTGAACCAATGGGTTCTCTGGCCGGACGGAACCATGCGCTATGTGGGGGACAACGGCCGGATCGCTGCGGACCGCTGGGTCAATGTGGGAGAAGCCCGGTACCGTGTGCGCGCAGACGGTTCCAGGTATGAAAATGAGTGGTTCAGCCTTGTATCCAAGCCAGCTGTCCCTGAAATTGGGTGGTCCAGCTTTTATCCAAGCCATCGCTGCCCTCAGCCTCCCCTGTCACCAGCTGGTACTACGCGGGAAATGACGGAATCATTCTGAGAAACGGATGGTATGAGCTGGGAGGAAAGGACTACTATTTCTATGAGTGGGGCAATTCTCCCAGAAAGGCATTCTTTAATCTGGAGGACAAGCGGTATTACGTGGATGAGGAAGGGGCCAGGAAGGCCCCGGGCTGGTTTTCCATTGACAAAGTGGACAGCAGGGGGAACCCCTACAGCAACTGGTATTACGTGACCGGGGACGGCTCCCTTTTAAGGGACGGGTGGCATGAAGTGGAAGGCATGACCTGCTATTTTGATACCTACGGCATAGCCTACCGCAACCGATGGTTTAACCTGGGCGATGACCGGTATTATGCGGATAAAAACGGAGCCCGCCAAAGCGGCTGGTTCTCCATTTCCGGCACGGGGGGCAATGGACAGGAATATACCAACTGGTATTACGGCGGCTCCAACGGCGTGCTCTGGCGCAACGGCTGGAGAGAGATGGACGGAAACTGGTACTTTTTTGACACCAACGGCCTGAATTACAGAAAGCGCTGGTACACGGACGGAAACGGGGAACGGTATTATCTGGATGAAAATGGAGTCCTTCAGGAGGATGGCTGGTTTAAGATTGAGAATACCAACAGCAGCACCGGTGCCGTGTCCGAGAGCTGGTACTATGCCTTAGAATCGGGTGCGGTGCTCAAAGGCGGTTTTAAGGAACTGGAGGGAAGGAAATACTATTTTGATTCTAACGGCTATAATTACCGGAAGCGGTGGATGAATGACGAGGATGGCAGGAGACGCTACATCGGGGAGGAGGGGTTCCTGTACCAGGACCGGTGGTTTGTCATGAGCGGCCTGGATTCCAGAAATTCGGAGTACAATAACTGGTACTACGCGGGCAGCGATGGATATGTACGCAGTGAAGGCTGGTATAAGATTGATGGGCAATCCTACTGTTTTAATTCTTCCGGCGTGATGCGTACGGGTTGGCTGACAAAGGAGGCTGACCGTGATGATGACGAGGATTCCGATTACTACTGCGGGGAGGACGGCGCCAGGGCCGCGGGATGGCAGTGGCTGAAGATCCCGGACAGCTGGCTGGATCAGTCCTACGTGCTGGATTATGTGCAGGAGCACGGACAGTACGCCTATTTTTATTTTAACCGGTCCACGGGGAATAAAAAACGTTCCTCAGGCTGGAAAAAGGAAGTCAAGGTGGATGGGGTGACCTATTGCTTTGATGAAAAGGGGATCATGCATCTGGGGCGGGTGAAGCTAAGCGGCACAACACCGCAGATAAAGGGATACCGCTATTTTTACCAGCCGGAATCAGAGGGGGATCAGGCGTTTACAGAGGGAGAAAAGGCAGCCGGGACATGGTTAAAGCTGGAGGGGCCGCCCGACCTTGGAAGCGCGGGGCAAAAGGAATGGTACTACTTTGACCGGTCGGGGAAACCCATATGCGGGCCGGAAGACGGCTACGCCGTGGAAAAGATCCACGACAGCTACTACGTATTTGACATGTATGGAGCCGCCCAATACGGGTTGGTTGAGGTGAAGGGCGAGTTTTATTATTGCGGAGCGCCGGAGGGGGACAGGAAATGCGTTATTGGAAAAACAATGGTGGACGATGGCATGGATTCCTCCCGGTCCCGGTATTATTTTGACCTGAAGGGAAAAGGGATCACGGGTATAAAAGACGGAAGCTTTTACTACAAGGGAAAACTTCAAAAGGCGGACTCCGCTGCAAAGTACGAGGTATTTGATATACCCGGGGAAGGAAAGCGCCTGATCAATTCCAGCGGGAAGATCATGAAGAATACAAAGGTGACGGACGGAAATGACCAGAGGTGGACCCTTGGCTCAGGAGGAAAGATAGTAAGCTATGGTTCCAACGAGGTGGCGGAGATCCTGGAACCGGAGGCTGTGGTCTCCTACTAGAGCGTGTTTGTAAATTCATTCCCGTCATCTGCCCTAAGGAATCCCCCAGGCTCTGCCCGGTACCCCTTAGGACAAAGCACGCCCCATTTCGCGGGTTATTTGGGCCAAATTCAGTTAGCGTAGCCCGCTACGCCGCCTTCATTTAGCCCAAATCCCCCACAAACTGTGACGCACAGCTGCCAGAAAGCAATTTTCAAACACACTCTAGAGCGTGCAAAGAGCAATCTTTAACACGCTCCAATACGGCAAGGAGGAAGGTCGGATGGAAAAACAGCAAAAGATAGCGGTGGCCGGCATGGGATATGTGGGGCTGTCCAATGCCGCGCTGCTTGCACGGGACAATCCTGTATGCGCAGTGGATATACAGCCTGAAAAGGTGGATAAGGTCAATAGGGGGCGGTCGCCGATCGCGGACCCGCAGCTGGAATCCCGCCTGGGTGAAAAAGGCCTGATGCTGTCAGCCACAACAGATATCAGGGCAGCGTATGGGGATGCGGATTTTGTGATCATTGCAACGCCCACTGACTATGACGCGGAGCAGAACTATTTTGACACATCCTCTGTGGAAGCCGTGGTGGAAGCGGCATTAAGGATCCAGCCGGACGCCTGCATTGTCATAAGATCCACGGTTCCCCTGGGGTTTACAAAGGAGATCAGTTCCAGGTACCCGGACGGATGCATCCTGTTTTCCCCGGAGTTTCTAAGGGAAGGCAGGGCTCTTTATGACAACCTGTATCCCTCAAGGATCATCCTGGGGCTGGATACAGGGGACCCTGTCCAGATGGAGAAGGCCCGCCTGTTTGCCGGCCTTCTAAAGGGGGCGGCCCTGAAGGAGGATGTCCCTGTCCGCTACATGGATGCAACCGAGGCGGAGGCCGTTAAGCTGTTTTCCAACACATATCTGGCCATGAGGGTGGCTTTTTTTAATGAGCTGGATACCTATGCGGAGGTGTACGGGTTAAACACCAGGAACATAATAGAGGGCGTGTGCCTGGATCCAAGGATCGGCACCCATTACAACAATCCCTCCTTTGGATATGGGGGATACTGTCTGCCCAAGGACACAAGGCAGCTGCTGGCCAATTATGGGGGCATTCCCAACTGTATTATGACAGCCATTGTACAGGCCAACCAGACCAGGAAGGACTTTATTGCAGGACAGGTGTTAAGCAGATCCCCAAAGGTTGCAGGGATCTACCGCCTGACCATGAAGGCGGATTCGGACAACTTCCGCCATTCCTCCATCCTGGGGATTATGCGGCGGCTGGAAAAAAAGGGCGTTAAGATGGTTATCTATGAACCCGCATTGAAAGCCGGAGCATTTTTAGGCATGGAGATCATCTCTGATCTGGAGGAGTTTAAACAGAGATCGGATGTGATCCTGGCAAACCGGTATGACAGGCAGCTGGAGGATGTAAGGGACAAGGTATATACCAGGGATCTGTTCCTGTGTGACTGAATAGTTACGGATTAAGAAAGATAAAGATGAGGATAAAGGCAGGGATGGGCATGAAGATTGGAATGATCGGACATAAACGGGTTCCCTCCAGGGAGGGCGGGATCGAGATTGCGGTGGAAGAGACAGCCCTGCGCCTGGCAGCCATGGGACATCAGGTGGACTGTTACAACCGGTGGCAGGATTTTAGAAGGAAGGAGGACCGGGCTCCCAGGGAGTACAGGGGGATCCGCCTGATCCGGATCCCCACCCTGTCCCATCCGTCCCTGAATGCATTTGTCTACTCCGTACTGGCTGCCATACGTGCTGTGTTCGGAGGGTATGATGTGCTGCATTTTCATGCGGAAGGGCCCGGCGCCATGACCTTCCTGCCCAGACTGCTGGGAATCCCCGTGGTGGCAACCATACATGGGCTGGACTGGCAGAGGGCCAAATGGGGAAGGTTTGCCACCCGTTACCTTTTGTGGGGGGAGAAAAATGCGGCCCGTTACTCCAATGCCCTGGTGGTGCTGTCCCGTGGGAACCAGCGCTACTTTATGGATACATATGGAAGGGAGTCCGTCTATATACCTAACGGGGTGGAGATGATACCCTGCCGGGAGCCGGAGGAGATCGGGCGCAGGTGGGGCCTTAAGAGAAACACCTATATCCTTTTTCTGTCAAGGCTGGTACCGGAAAAGGGCCTGCACTACCTGCTGGAAGCATATAAAAACATGAACACCCAAACCCGCCTGGTCATAGCGGGTGAACTTACAAAAAACAATGATTATGTAAACCGGATACGCCGCATGGCAGAGGGGGATGAGAGAATCCTGTTCACGGATTTTGTCCAGGGCCGTGTGCTGGAGGAGCTTATGTCCAATTGCCGGGTCTATGTGCTTCCCAGTGATATTGAGGGCATGTCCATCAGCCTGCTGGAGGCCATGAGCTGCGGAGCCAGGTGCCTGGTCAGCGACATAGAGGAGAACGTGGAGACTGCCGGAGGATATGCCAGGTATTTTCCAAAAGGGAATGTCCCCGTGCTGGGCTCCTGCCTGGAATCCATATTGGGCGAAGATGAGGATCTCCATGACCGGGAAGGGCAGATGTCCTTTGTAAGGGAGCGTTACAGCTGGGATACCGCAGTACAGGAACTTTTGCAAGTCTACGAAAATGTAAGAAAGAAAACCACAGCACAAATATGAGAACTGAAAAAAGTATCCGCAATCTATTTTATGGTGAGGTCAACATAATCTTTACCGTGCTGCTGAGCATGGTCACCAGAACCGCGCTGGTCCGTATCCTGGGACTTTCAGCAGTGAGCCTGAACGGGTTATTTACGGAAGTGATCGCTGTTTTGTCCCTCGCGGAGCTGGGGGTGGGTTCTGCCATCACTTATCATCTGTACCGGCCCCTGGCTGAACATGACAGGAAAAAGGTGGTACAGCTGATGTGGTTTTACAGGAGCGCATACCGGATGATCGCAGGAGTGATCCTGATCTCCGGCCTGGTCTTCCTGCCCTTTGTACCTTGGCTGATCAAGGATGCGGCGTTTAATGTCAGATATTTGAGGCTGGTGTATGTGATATTTTTGCTGAAAACAGTCAGCTCCTATTTTTTCTCCTATAAGAGGACGCTTCTGGACGCGGACCAGAAAATGTATCTGATATCCATGACCAATACAGTCTTTCGGTTTATTACCGTGGCCTCCAACCTGGGGATTTTGATCCTCACACAAAATTTTATCGCCTACCTGTTGTCTGACGGGATCGTCACGGTGGCCAATAACATTGCCATCGCCCATATTGCGGACCGGCAGTATCCTTTTTTAAAAGAGGCACGGAAACTTCCAAAGGAGGAGCAGAAGAAGATATTCTTCCATATCAGGCAGCTGTTTATCGGGACATTATCAGGCAAGATCACCAATTCCACGGACAATATCCTGATCTCCGTTTTGGTGGGGACCTTGCAGGTTGGACTCTATTCCAACTATTCCCTGATCATTTCCAATGTAAGGAGGATACTGCTCCTGATCCCCGATGCGGCGGCGGGAAGCATTGGGAACCTGGCAGTGTCTGAGACCAGGGAGCGGTGCCACCAGGTCCTGTGCCGAATGACGTTCATTATTTTTATGGTCACATCATTTTGCGCATCCTGCATCATGTGCATGTCGGATCCCTTTGTGGAGATCCTGTTTGGAAGGGAGTATCTTATGGACGATATCCTGAAATACTCCTTTGTGGTGAACTTTTTTTACTATGTGGTCAGGGAGCCGCTGTGGCGGATGATGCTGGTGTCAGGATTATTTTCCAAGGATAAAAACATATCCATTGCCGGAAGCAGCATAAACCTGATCGTCTCCGTGGCGCTGGGGCTGAGATGGGGGATTCTGGGAATTATGCTGGGGACCACGTGCACCCTTGTCGTCCAGATCATTTTAAAGACCAGGCTGCTCTACCGGGAGTTCTTCTACATGGATCCGGCCTATTATCAAGGGCTTATGGTAAAGATTTCCGCAGCGGGCCTGTCTTCGGTCCGGGTCTGCAAAATGCTCTGTGACAGGATTACCCTGGCATCCCCCTATGGAAGGCTGGGCGTTTACTTTGCGGTGGCGGGGAGTGTCTCGGTGATATTGTCCGTTGTATGTTTCCATAAAATGGAAGAGTTCCGCTATTGCAGGGATCTGGCAGCCGGAATGTTTCAGAAGAATACGTAAGGAAAACGGCTCAGAAGCCGTCTGTACAAAAGGGAGAAAACAATGAAATTTTCCATTGTGGTTCCTGTGTATAACACGGAACCAGCCTA
>OBXC01001583.1_pt1 | contig 10701 bp, 10 predicted proteins | sample 1538111 | NCBI WGS metagenome assembly OBXC01 (sample SAMEA2580137, study PRJEB22360) | human gut metagenome | biome: human gut; feature: human-associated habitat; material: faeces | place: Denmark | collected 2008/2010 | reverse complement strand
GGCATTTATTTAGCAGATATGTTTGAATCCATTTTAAAACATACCACGTTAGAACCTTTATATGTTATATTATCTGAAACCAATCGTCTTCTTGAATGGGGACATCATTTTGCTTATTATCCGTCCAAGAGACATACGCTTACACATCTCAACAGGCAAGTCATTTTAGCGCTTCGGCAATTAAGTGAAGGCAATGAGAGCTCCTTTGCAGATGACATAGAAGAGTGTTACCGTTATCTTTTAGTTTGTATGAAGAAGCATATGGTAGAAAAATATAAGTTTCATAATGTTGCGGGTATTCGGGTTCCGCCGCGTTCTGCGGATGCTCATAGACCAAATACATGAGGCTGTCGCATCAATGATCAGGAAATCATTGATGCGGCAGTCTCGTTTTGCCCTTTTTATACAGATAAAAATTGTGTGATATGCCCCATAATTCGAGTGAAATTAATTTCAATTTATGAAATATTGACAATTGGATGTTATTAACTATAATAAGGAGTGTAAGCAATATTGCAAGTATTGAAATTAATTTCAAATGAGGTATCACCATGGGGACAATGAATAATAAACGTTTAATGATCAAGGTATGCGAATTATATTATATCCAAAACAAAAGCCAGAAGGAGATATCAGCCATTCTCGGCATATCCCGGCCCCAGATCTGCCGTTTGATCACAGCGGCTAAGGAGACGGGGATTGTGAACATTTCCATCTCCAATCCTTATGTCAGGGAGACGGAACTGGAGAACCGGCTGATCAAGTGCTTTGGCATCAGGGATGCTCTGGTTGTTGACAGCACCTGCGGAGAAGGGGAAAACAGGATGCAGTCCTTTGCAAAGGAGGCGTCCAGATTAGTGGAGGATTACATTCCCCAGGATGCCAGGGTGGGGGTCATGAGCGGGTATACCTGCAAGGCCATGATCGATGCCATGGAACAGTCGCCCAAGAAGCTGAAGCTGGTGGTCCCCCTTGCCGGTGGGATATCCACCACCAATATGAGTGGCTCAGAAGCTGGCGGACCTGCATGGAACAAGTGCGTTGAATCTTAACGCACCGGCTGTGGTATCGGATCTTAACCTGGCTGTGTCCTTAAGAAAGGAGGAGTCCATAGCCAAGGTACTGGAGGCCGGGAAAAAGGTTGACATAGCCCTGGTGGGGATCGGTAACCTGAGCGAGGGAGCCACCAATATCCAGCTGGGCAGTCTCAGAAAACAGGATGTGGATGAGCTTAGAAGACAGGGGGCGGTTGCTTCTGTGTGCAGTTCCTACCTAGACAAAGACGGATGCGAGGTGGGGCAGGAGATCCTGGAGCGCTCCATTGGGCAGTCCCTTAAGGATTTAAAGAAAAGCAGGATCATAGCTGCAGCCATTGGAGATTCCAAAGTTGAGGCCATTAAGGCTGCACTGAAAAGCGGTAAGATAGATATTCTGGTAACGGACCTGGAAACAGCAAAGCAGATATGATGGGAGGAAGAATCATGAAAATCAAGAAAATGTTAGCCATACTGGCGGCAGCAATGATGGCAGGGGCAGTGGCAGGGTGCAGCGCTTCCACACAGAGGGGCAGTGATACCGGCAAGGAAGCCGGAAAGGAAACAGAGAAGGAAACAGAGAAGGAGAAGGCCGGTGATGCAGCCGGATTGCAGGGAAAGAGTATATCCCTGATGACCCCTTATCTTGGTTCGGTGACCACCAACCAGATGGTTGAGTACATAGAACAAAAGCTGACAGATGCAGGGGCGGAGGTGTCTGTGATCAACACAAACAACGATTTCTCCCAGCTGGCCAGCAGACTGGAAGATGTGGTCTCAGCGGGGACGGACGGGATCGTGCTGGTAAGCGCGGACCCGGGGCAGCTTTCAAACCAGCTTCAGGACGTATTTGAGTCGGAGATCCCTGTGTTTGGATGTGACAGCGGATTTATTGAGGGAATGCAGGTGAATGCGACCAGTGATAATTACCAGATGGGAGAGCTGATCGTGAAATATCTGTTTGATGACCTGATGGGAGGAAAGGGAACCGTGATCGCCCTCACACACAGGCCTCATCCGGGAGTTGTAAAGCGCTGTGAGGCATTTGATGATCTGATCAAGGAGTACCCGGACATTACACTTATCACAGAGCAGCATGTACCGGCCGAACAGCCGATCAATGACGCCCAGGATATTGTGGAAAACCTTCTGCTTGCCAACCCTGACCCGGATTCCATAACCGCCATATGGGCTGCGTGGGATGAGCCGGCCATCGGAGCCACACAGGCGCTGCAGGAAGCAGGCCGGAGCCAGGTTCTGGTTACGGGTGTGGACGGGAATGAGCAGGCAATTTCCCTGGTAAAAGAGGGAACCAACCTGAAGGCCACGGTAAAGCAGAATTTTGAGGGAATGGCCCAGATTGTATATGAGCAGATGGACCGGTATTTTAAGGGTGAGGAGATTGAAAAAGGGGAAATGTATGCTCCGGCCACACTGATCACCCAGGAAAACGCAGACGCACAGTGACGCCAGCACATTGGCAGGGAGTAAGATCATGCTTTTAAGGACAGAAAATATAAGTAAGCAGTTTAATGGGATCTATGCGTTAAAGGGAATAGACATGGATATCCAGGAGGGAGAGATACATGGACTGGTTGGGGAAAATGGGGCAGGCAAATCCACCCTGATCAAGATCCTTACAGGTGTGTATTCACTGGATGAAGGCACGGTTTACTGGAACGACCAGCCTGTTGCCATCCATACCCCCACTGACAGCCGGAAGATAGGGATCAATGTCATACATCAGGACCACGTGCTGATTCCGGCGTTTAATGCGGTGGAAAACGTGTATCTTGGAATGGAATATCCGAGCAGAGGGGGAACCATTGACTGGAAGCAGATGAAGGAGCGGGTGCAGCACAAGGCGCAGGAACTGGGGATCGAGATTGATCTTACAAAGGCGGCCTCACAGCTTAGCCCGCCCCAAAAGACATGCCTGGAGATCATCCGGGCCATGATGACGGATTGCAGGCTGCTGATCCTGGATGAGCCGACCGCATCATTGACAGATAAGGAATCGGAGATCCTGTTTGGCATCATTGACCGCCTGAAACAAAGAGGCACATCCATCCTTTATGTTACACACAGGATGGATGAGATCTTCCGGCTCACGGACAGGATCACCATCTTCAAAAACGGCATAAAATCAGGTGTTGTGGGCACAAAGGACGTGGATAAAGAGGGACTGATCTCCCTGATGAGCGAACAGTGGAAGGCAGAGACCGTTGATAAAACCGGGGGACTGGGGCCGGTGCAGCTGGAGGTAAGGGAGATGGCATCCAAAGACGGGATCGTCAAACGTGCCAGCCTTCAGGCGCACAGCGGTGAAATCCTTGGAATATTCGGACTGGGCGGTAGTGGAAGGACAGAACTTTTGGAGTGTATTTATGGATACAGGACCGCCAAATGCGGCACCGTGTCCATAGACGGAAAGAAGATGGAGAGACTGTCACCTGGGTGTTCCATTCGCGAAGGAATGGTATTGATCTGTGAGGACAGACGGGGAAAGGCAATGATCGGCAGCATGAGCATAAAGGAAAATGTGACCCTGTCCTGTATTGATGAATATTCCAGCCATGGGGTGCTCAGCGCAAAGAAGGAGGAGCAGGCCGTATCAGAGCGGGTTGGAAGCCTTCAGATCAAGATGGCGGGGATGGACCAGAGGGCCATTGAACTGTCAGGAGGAAATCAGCAAAAGGTAGTGTTTGCAAAGGCGCTTATGACAAACCCCAAGGTATTCCTGTGTGACGAGCCGACCCAGGCAGTGGATGTAAAGACCCGCAACGAAATCCATAAACTTTTGAGGGAACGGGCCGCGGCGGGAAGCGCGGTGGTTTATGTGTCATCTGACTTAAAAGAGATTCTTGAAGTGGCAGATAATATCCTGATCATGTCACGGGGATGCACAAAGGAACTGCTGAAGAATGAAAACCTGACATCAAATGAAGTGCTTTCCTATTGTTATGATAAATAAAGAAAGGTGAAGAGGATGAAAAAGACAGATTTTAAACAGATGGCCCAGGCCTATGGAACCATAATCGCACTTCTTGTGATCATCATGATATTCGGCGTTCTGAAGCCTGCCGCTTTTCTCACCCTAAAGAATTTTATTAATATCAGCCGGCAGATGGCGGCTCTTACCATTATCTCCATTGGAGCCACCATGGTAATGGTGGTGAATGAATTTGATTTATCCGTGGGCAGTATGGCCAGCCTGGGAGGCGTTATGGCGGCCCTGATGGCAGTGGCGGGCATACCGGTAGGAGCCAGCTTCCTGCTAACAGTCCTGGTCTGTATGGTGATCGGATGGGTCAACGGATACATTGTGGCAAAATTCAAGGTACTCTCCTTTATCACCACACTGGGTATCAGTACAGTGCTGGACGGCCTGATCTACAGGCTGACAGGCGGGGCGACTGTTTTTGAAAACATACCAAAGAGCTTTACCTGGCTGGGAACTTCTAAGATAGGGGGAATCCCCTTCCTTTCAGTGCTTATGATCCTGTTTGTCCTGGCCTTTGCATTTTTTATGAAGCATACGCCTTCGGGCAGGAAAATGTATGCCATCGGCGGAGGGGAAGAGGCGTCCAAGATCGCGGGCATCAATGTGAAGACATATAAGATCCTGGCATTTATGCTGTGCGGGGCCCTGGCAGGAGGAACGGGAATCGCCGTTGCGTCAAGGGTGGGCTCGGCCAACACCTCGGCGGGAGCCGGATATTTCCTCCAGTCCTATGCCGCTGCCTATATCGGCTGCACGGTATCCAGGCAGGGAATCCCCAATGTGGCGGGGACATTTGTGGGTGCTGCCATCTTGTCAATCCTGGCAAACGGGCTGACGATCCTGCAGATGCCCTCTTATATGCAGAATATTATTACGGGTATTATTATAGTGGTTGCTGTAATTGCCCAGAAGTTGGGACGAGGTGACGCTAAGTAATGGATCAGATAAAAGTTCACAGCAGACGTATGCAAAAAAGTATAGACGACAACAGGAATCTGTTTGTGGGGTACATAACCGCCGGATATCCGGATGAGGAGCATTTCATATTATCCATGAGTGCTGCCGCAGGGGGCTGCCGGTACTGGAAATAGGATTTCCTTCCAAGGATCCCTACGAGGATGGGGAGGTAATTAAAAAAGCCCATGAAACCGTGGGGACAGGGCTTTGCCATGCCATGGATTTTTGGAGGCGTCTTAGGGCTGAGGTTTCAGTTCCCATATGGCTTATGGGATACAGGGAGGACCTGATCCATACGGAAATTTACAGGAATCTGGCGGAGGAAGGATTATTTGATGCCCTGGTGATCCCCAATATGGGGGTTGAGGACAGGATCCGGTTAAAGGCTGAGATCAGCGGATATGGTCTGGACGTGGTTGGTTTTATCTCCAGTGACGACAGCTTTAATGAGATAACAAAGACAATCCAGGAATTTCCAATGATCTATCAGCGTTTATACAGCGGTCCTACAGGCATGCAAACCAGTGGAAACGACTATGAAAAACTGCTGGATTACGGTAAAATGTTCCATAGCAATACAATCTTTGCGGGTTTTGGGATCAGCTCAGGCGAACGGGTCAGGGAACTGATACAAAACGGATTCTATGGGGCCATTATTGGAACCGAGATTATGAGAAAACTGAACAAATCCCAGGAAGAGCTTTACGATTTTATAGATGAGCTGGCCGGTATTATGGAGCAGGCACGCTAAGTGCTTGCAGCAAGGAGGGATCCGTCAAATGACAATTGCCACATATGACATAGGCACAACGGCAGTCAAAGGCGTGCTGATCAATGAAAAGGGGGAGGTGCTTTCCTCCGTGTCAAAAACAATCAGTACGATCTTTGATAATGAAAAAAAGGAGCAGAGGCCACAGGATTGGTTTGATGCCTTTTGCGGGATCTCGAAGGGATTCGCGGCAATGGACAAGGGGACGCCTGTGGAGGCAGTCATCATGAGCGGTCAGATGCAGGATGTAATTCCTGTGGACCGTGAAGGATGTCCGGTGGGAAATGCTGTCTTGTATTCAGACGGCCGGGCTGCTGACCAGGCCCGGGAACTCATTGAGCGCATGGGAACGGACTATCTGGAGTCTGTCACAGGAAACCATTATGACGGTTCCCTCCCATTGCCCAAGTTGATGTGGATCAAGGAAAACCAGCCTGATCTGTACGGGAAGATCCATAAGGTCCTTATAAGCGCAAAAGATTATATTATTCTCCGGCTTACTGGCAGGGCTGTGGGTGATATGACGGCCTGCTCCACGGCTGGAGCCATGAATATGGCTTTGGGCGCCTGGGATAGCAGGATCCTGTCAGCTGCCGGAATCGATCCCAGTCTCATGCCTGAACTGTATTATCCCCATCAGGCAGTGGGGACCCTGAGCAAAAAAGGGGCAGAAGCCACGGGATTTGCCGAAGGGGTCAGGATATACGCAGGCGTGGGGGATGCTGGTGCAGCCACCCTTGCCAGCGGGATCCGGCGCCCTGGGGAATATAACATAAACCTGGGGACTTCAGGCTGGGTTTCCACCATATCCAGGGAGGTTTCCAGGGGATCGGAGGGCATATTCAATCTGGCGGCAATGGAGCAGGGGGCCTATATCAACGTGGTTCCCTTTCTCAATGCAGGGAATGTGCATAAATGGATCAGCAGCCTGTTTACAGCACGGGATTCCCGGAAGAACATCGATTACCCATATGTGGAGGAACGGCTGAGGGAGAGCAGACCGGGAAGCGGAGGCGTGGTATTCCTCCCCTATCTCAACGGGGAAAGGTTTCCGGTGATGGATTCCCTGGTAAAGGGAAGCTTTCTGGGAATCACGGCTGCCACGGGGCAGGGAGATATGATAAGGAGTTGTCTGGAAGGAGTGGCCTTTTCCATCAGGCAGGGGATAGAATGCATTGGGGTTCCGCCCAAAAACATATCCGTCATAGGCGGCGGAGGGCGTGTCGGCGTCTGGAATCAGATACTGGCCGATATCCTGAACCAGACCGTGTATGTATACAAAGATGGGGAAATGCTCCCGGCCCTGGCCCTGGGGGCGGCGGTGCTGCTGGCAGAAGGCAGGATACAGGGGTATTCGGAGTTTACAGATTCCCTCCAGAGCAGGGAACGCTCAGTTGCCTATAAGCCGGATCCGGAACGGGCAGCTTTCTATGACGTGCTGTATCAACGTTACCTGGATATTTATCCGGCAGTAAAGCGGTATTACCATGGCGAAAGAATGAAATAAATCACTGAAAAACTCCTTCCTGGGATGGAAACAGGAAGGAGTTTTTTTGCATTGGCTGCAAGAGATTATGGATCAGGTTTGATCAGGGCCCGGTTCCGCCCTCGGTCCCATTGGACGTCCCTTCCTCCGGCTCCTCCTTGGGGGTGCGTGTAAAATACCGGAGCAGACATAGGGAATTGGAGGAAAGCCCGTTGCCGAAGAGGTTGATATAATCCTCCTTGGATGAGCGCACATGGTCAATGACGGCCTGGCGTCCTTTCTCATAGTCCTGGTCCCGGATGGCATCCAGTATGGCCTGGTGCTTGACACAGGCTTTGCTCTGCAGGGAATTTTCAAGAAAGGAGAGAAAACGCATTCTGGTCAGCTGAAGCAGGATCTCGTCATGGGCTTTGACCAACCGCTTGTTATTGGAAAGGGCAACCAGCTCGTTATGAAACTGCTGATCATAGAAAAAATGCTCCTTGGCCTGGCCTGCTTCATTGGTGGATTTCATATTATTGGTTATATCCTGAAGGGCTTTCAGCTGGTCAGGTGTGATCCCTCTCCTCCATGCAAGCATGAATGCCGTGGTTTCGATCCCCTCTCGAAAATCAAAGAGATCCTGTATATCCTCTGTTGTTATGGTTGAAATGCGGTAATTCTTCTTGCCGCTCTGTTCTTCCAGCAGCCCCTCATTCTCCAGCCGCATTAATGCCTGCCTGATGGGAGTACGGCTCATGTTCAGTTCCTTGCTGAGAAGATAATCGGATACGATTTGACCGGGGAACAGATCAAAATCAAAAATCTGCTGCCGTATTGTCTCATAGGCCTTTACAGCCAGACTGCTTTCTTTTTCCATCATATCCTCCTGTAACAGCTTCCAAATGATAGAACCATTTTAATCCATTTTCAGTGAAATGTCAAAGTGATTAGGGGAGGGCAAGGATAAATTGCGGCATGTGTTATGAAGGTAAGCGGCAGAGGCTTCTATGTCAAACAGAAGACTGTTCTGGATGTTTCCTTCCACTGCCAGTGTGCCCTTGTAATCCATTTCTATCAGCTTTTCATAGATAGCGGTAAAGTCCATGCTTCCCAGCCCGGGGAATGCACGGTTGTTATCGGAAATATGAAGGTGAGGATAGTAGGACTGATACGCTTTCAGGGAATCCAGCACAGAGGTTTCCTCTATGTTCATATGATATGTATCAGCCAGAAGGCGTATCAGGGGGCTGTCCAGACAGTCAATGATCCTGGCCCCGTCCTTCAGGGTTTTGATAATGGATGATTCCTTGTGGTTGGTGGCCTCCAGGAGGACCAGGACCTGCTTTTCTTCTATATACGGCTTCAGCTCCATCATGGATGTAAGGAAATGCTGTTCCCCGTCCCTGCTGCCGCTCTCAGGGCCTCCTTTAAAAAATCCCAATATGATCCCGCACCCCATAGCGGCAGCGTAATCAATATTCTGACGGCACCCTTCAACGGCCTTTTGCCGTTCACTGGGAATGGCGCTGCTGAGGGAGAGATGATGTGTTTTGGCATAGGCGCCGGTTGCAAGCATATCCATCTTAAGGCCGTACTCTTTTAATAAACCATGCAGTTCCTCCGGTTTGATCAATCCTAAATCAGGTAAATTTAATTCCACACCATAAAATCCTTCTCTGCGCAAAAGCCGGAACAGCATCCTGATTTCAGAAAACTGTTCTTTTGTCTCCAAGACACATTGAAAACTGGTCTTAAAGGGAAACGATACTTGTTTCATACCCGGTTGTATCCTCCATATAAATTTAATTGTAGTTTACGTTCAGCTTGAATATAGTTTAAAACAGAATACAAAATTTGTATACAAAAATTGTATACGAAAAATGGATTCAAAATTTGTGCACAATTACCATTGCGAAAAATATGGTCATTTATTACAATACCACCATAGAGATGGCTCTAAAAACTAACAAAACGTATAATCAGGGAGGTTCTTCAAATGAGAAAGATGATGAAACGTATGGCAGCAGTGACAATGGGAATGGCAATCGCAATGACGGCAACCGCCTGCTCTTCCAATTCAGGAAGTGCAGCTCCTGCATCCACTCAAAAGGAAGGCACAGACGCTGCCCAGTCCAAAGAGGAGAAAGAAGAAAAAGGAACAGAGGCGGCCGGTGAGAGCTACACATTGATGTTCGGACATGCCCAGACCGAGACCCATCCATACCAGGCATGTTTCCAGGAATGGGCGGATGCGGTTGCAAAAAAGACGAATGGTGGACTTGTCATTGACCTGTACCCCAGCAACACACTTGGCTCAGAGGAGGATATCATTAACTCATTTAAGGATTCAGACACAAACTGGGGCTACAACACGGATTTTGCCCGTCTGGGAACCTATGTACCGGAGCTGGCAATGTTCAATCTTCCATATTTTGTGGAAACCATGGATGATATCAATGCGGTCAAAGAGCTGGATATGGTAAAAGAGTGGATCCAGGAACTGGAGGCTGAGAACGATATTAAGGTAGTGTCCCTGAATCTTGTGCAGGGTTACAGGAACGTGGTGGCAGGCAAGGCGGTGACCAAACCCGAGGACCTGAAGGGACTTACCCTCCGCTGCCCCAATACGGAGATCTGGAGAGCGGCTGTGAGTTCACTTGGATGCAGCGTTCAGGGAATGGGACGCGGGGACATTTATAATAATCTTGTAAACAAGGTGATTGATGGTTACGAAGATGTGTATCCCTGTATTGTTTCCGAAAGCTATTATGAGATCAAGAACGTGAATACGATTTCCGAGACACATAATATTCTGCTGTTAAATCCCGTGGTAGTTGACGCCGGATGGTTCAACAGCCTTCCCGAGGAGTACCAGACCATTCTGATGGAAACCTGCGATGAGGCAAGCAGCGCCTGCTCGGAAAAGATGCTTGGTGAGTTTACGGAAGAAGCAAAACAGAAGTGTATTGACGAGGGTATGACTGTGATTGACCATTCAGAGATAGATGTTGATGCGTTCCGGGAAGCTGCAAAGACATCTTATGAGCAGCTTGGGCTTACAGATACATATAACCAGGTGATGGAAGCACTTGGAAGATAGGGATGAGTGATTCCGGTATAAAGAGAGGTAAAACTGAGGATGAAAAAGTTTTTTGAGATTCTGAACAAGGCAGAGCTTGCAATTACAATGACCTGTGTAGTGGGTTTTACATCCGTATTAATGCTGGGGGCCGCGGTGCGCCTGACAGGCCATCCCTTAAACTGGTGTAACGATGTGGCCCTTTTGATGCTGGCCTGGACTACATTCCTGGGCGGGGATGTGGCGTTCAGGGCAGGAAGAATGGTGAATGTGGATATATTAATAGGTAAGCTTCCGGTTGCACTTCAAAAAGCAGTGGCTCTGATCGTATACGCCGTTTTGCTGGTCATGATGTTTGTGATGGTAAGGCAGGGGCTTCAGCTATGCGCC
>OBXC01001582.1_pt1 | contig 10709 bp, 13 predicted proteins | sample 1538111 | NCBI WGS metagenome assembly OBXC01 (sample SAMEA2580137, study PRJEB22360) | human gut metagenome | biome: human gut; feature: human-associated habitat; material: faeces | place: Denmark | collected 2008/2010 | reverse complement strand
CATCAAAGTGTGAGCATAAACGGCATTGACATGCTGTCAACCTACAGGATGGCACTGGCAAATAGACATTGTGTCCAACCGCCGGTGCCAAAGACAATTTATCAGGATATTCCGGGGGCCGATGGCTCCCTGGACCTCTCCACAGCGATTGTGGGACGGATTATATATGAGCGGAGGGCAATTACTCTTAATTTTGGATGTGGGTACCCCATGGACAAGTGGCCGGAAGTGTTTTCTGAAATCCTGCAAAACTTTCATGGTAGGGAAGGAAAACTAATATTTGATGATGACCCGATGTACTATTATGCTGGTCGCATGACGGTATCTGAATACTCCAGAGCAAGGACCCTGGGGACATTCACTATCAGCGTGAATGCTGACCCTTATAAGTATGAGCTTACAGCATCGGACGAGGACTGGCTATGGGACCCTTTCTCTTTTGAGAAAGGGATAATCCGTGATTATAAGGAACTGGAAGTAACTGGCAGTCTGTCCCTTACCGTTCCTGGCACACAGAGATGGGTTATACCTGAAATTACGGTATCAGCTGCTATGACGGTGAGATATGACGGCAAGGACTATGAACTGAAACAAGGAACGAATAAGATATATGACATCGTTATAAAGGAAGGGGAGAACCCGCTCATGTTCACCGGGACCGGGACGGTTACCATATCGTACAGGGGAGGAATATTGTAAATGTATCGGGTATATGTAAAAAACATGAATGGAGAATACCCCATATACGAGCCGCTTGATGATACACTTCGGATATTTGAGCCAGTGCTTACCCAGGAGATGGGAGGCGCCGGCTCTTTCACTTTCCAGATATACGAAGGGCATCCTTATTATAAGCAATTGAAAGTCCTTACATCTGAGGTAATTGTTTATGATGATGACGAAGGGATATTCTATGGCCGGATGTGGAGGCCGGAACAGGGCTTTGACAATATAGTCACAGTTACCTGTGAGGGGGACCTAACATACCTACTGGACAGTCAGCAGCGTCCTTTTAATTATACAGGAGGTATAGACGGATACATAGGACAGCTTCTTGACGTACACAACAGCCAAGTGGACGCTGGCCGGCAGATAAAAAAAGGTAACATAGTGGTGAGTGGTGATGATGGATACAAAGAGTGGAGCGTCCAGGACTTTTCAGACACACTCACACTATTGAGGCAGTTGCCTGAATCATTCGGAGGCTATCTCCGTATCAGGCATGAGGCCGGAGTGCGTTATCTGGACTATCTATGGGATTATGGAGGGGTTAATACTCAGGTAATCCGGTTCGGGGAGAACCTGCTGGATTTGACACACTATGTTGATGCCACGCAGATTATAACATGTCTGATTCCCCAGGGCGCAGACGTGGAATACAAGGATGAGTCAGGGGAGACGCAGGGCAAGGCGGTAGATATAACATCTGTCAATGGAGGTGTAGACTACATCGAAAGCGCGGATGCTGTGGAACAGTACGGAAAGATATGGGGATACCAGAAATGGAATGATGTGACTGAACCCGGTATATTGCTTGCAAAGGCCAGAGAATACCTCAAAGAGGCGTCAACCCTTCCGGAATCCATGGAAGTATCTGCTGTGGACCTGGCTGCCATAGACAGCACCGTACAACAATTTCAATTAGGATTCTGGACAAATGTATCCAGCGGACCTCATGGAATCAATCAGAAGTTCCTGCTTACGCGGCGGGAAATCAATCTGCTTGACCCTGGCCAGGGCAGTATTACATTAGGGAGGCAGACTGAGACCCTGACTGAAACAACAGTCAAGAACCAGATAGCTGTATCTGAGCGCATTGAGAAAGTGGCAGAGAACACGCTCCAGGAGATTAACCGGCAAGTGGAGAACGCCACGCAGCTCATCACGGGAGGTAAAGGCGGCTATGTCATCATTGACAACATAGAGCCCGACACCGGAAAGACGACCACTCCGTGGCGTATCCTCATCATGAACACACCGGATAAGGAGACAGCTACAAATGTAATTCAGTTCAATCAGAATGGCATCGGATTTTCGACCACTGGGATAAATGGACCTTATAAGAATGCATGGACCATAGATGGAAAACTGATAGCAGACTATATTACTGGAGGTACGATGCTTGCGGACCGCATCCGTGGAGGGACGCTGGAGCTTGGAGGTACCGGACTTGGTAAGGATGCCGTCCTGATAATCCGAGATACCGCCGGGAAGGAACTGGCGTGTTTTGACAAAAATGGTATAACAATCAATGAGGGTAACATCAACATGACATCAGGCAGTATCACACTGCCGGGATTCAAGTTGACATCCGGTGGCGTCCTTACTCTTGACGGTACAAGTAATAATACAACGGTGGGAGCCAACCTGATTAATGTCAATACGCTTCGGGTTGCGGACCAAATAATGGCCAGCGGGGCATCGTTTAACATAGGTGGTATGTATAGTACAGGCAGCTATGTCCACGGCAGTTTCATGGGTGATTTCCACGGGTCATTCTACGAAACATCCGACCGACGAAAGAAGAAAAGAATACAACCTTTAAAGGACGGGCAGGCTCTGGCACTGGTACTTGGGCTGAACCCCAAAGTATATGTAATGAAAGAGACTGGGGAACCGATGATGGGATTTGTGGCCCAGGACGTGGAGAAGCTGCAGAAGCAGCTGGGGATTGACCTGCCGTTGACATCCATAGATAAGGATGGGTATTACTGTATCCCCTATATGAATTACATTGCCCTTCTGACCGGTGCAATACAGGCCCAGCAGAAGCAGATAAACCGTTTAATAAGGAAAAGAGAAAGAGGTGATAAACGATGGCTGATATCAGTAAAGAGATTAATGACTTCCGTACTGCGGTGTATGGGCGGGATGTCCGGAATAGTATGATCACGCTGGCTGAAAAAGTTAACACAGAAGTGGAGACTAATACAGCGAATGTGAACAGAGCAGTGAATACGGCCAACACGGCCAGCAGCAGAGCAAACCAGACCCTGGAAACAGCGCAGGAGGCAATCAATGAGGCAGAAACTACGTTACAGGCAGCCAATACAGCAAAGACAGACGCCCAGTCAAGTGCATCGGCAGCAGAAGAAAGCGCTAGTGCGGCAGAGGTGAGTAAAACCGCAGCGGCGCAGAGTGCGGAAGCGGCCGCGGAAAGTGCAGCAGAAGCGGAACAAATTGCGGAAGGACTTGGGGGATTTGATGGTAGTGCAGCGTCAGTGACAGCGGTTGATACGCAGGGGCTGGTTGTGGGGGGAGGAAAGAATACGAACGCCCAGGCATTGTTTAATGCCCTTGCCCTGAAAGTCGCGCAGGAGCTTGTGAGCAATACGAAACTTGCTCAACAGCTGGCTGATTATGTTAAAAAAACTGACATTGTGCAGACAGAGTCCACAGCTACAAATAAGGTCCCATCCAGCGCATACCTTAAGCAGGTCAAAGCTGACATAAATAGCAATTTAGCATTAAAAACAGGCGCTGCTAATATAAACACTGATTGGGCTACTGGGTCTGCAAATTATTATGCTATTGGTAAACAGTGTGTGGTCAATGCCCTTATAACTTTAAAGCAAGATACGACAGTCAATAATACTCTATTGATCAGCGGATTGCCTTCCGCTGATCAAGAAAAAGTATGTTTGTTTCATGGTACAACAGGTTATGGTGTGTTTAAGGTTATAGCCGGCACTGGGAACATAACAATTGATTCAGGGGCTAAAGGCAATAGTATATTTTACTTCGAGATGATTTATCCTACCAAATAATTATTAACTGCTAGGAGAACCTATTGTTGTCCATCCGCTCCAAACGCCCTCTCTCTGATGCCTGGTAAATAGATGTGAATCTCCTACAGCCATTGCCAACTGACATAGCCATTGCTCTACACCACTACTGTATGTGATACAAAAGCCGTTACCATAAACAGTATTACCTGCTTTAAACGGGGTATCCGCTGTGTTGGCGTCCCACAACACTAGGTTAACCTTATTTAATACATTTACATTTATATGGCTAACGTAGTTGGACTTAAGTGGATTAATATCATCACTGATATTACCTAAATTGCTATTTTAAATATGAATGTAACCTGCAAACCAGGTCCCTAAACCAGGGGCTTATTTTATTGCCCGGAAGGGCAGAAAGGAATGAACCTATGAATGAAAAGATTGTATTGAAAAACGGGAAGGAGTATCCGCTGGTCATCGGCGGCACCTCCTCCACGCCCGGCACTCTACGGCTTATTTTCCAGACGGATGAGGCACTTGAGGATATCGTGGGCGTGTTTAATGACACCGCAGCCACGGAGCAGATTAAGACTGTCAATGTGGATGGCGGCACCCTAGCCGTGTACGATGGCTATACCGTGTTGGGCAACCCTAAGTCTATTGACGACCACTATCTTATCACTCCAGAGCAGTACGCGGAGGATGGCGCCGTCACCGACGAGGCTGTATATGGCCGTGTGGCGCTCCTGACACTCTCACAGCCGGGTGTAGGGGTGCAGGTGGATAAACTTAGGGCCGATGTCGATTATGTGGCTATCATGGCCGGTATTGATTTATAGGGGGAGGTGAGACCATGGATGTGAAAGGACTGGCGCAGAAGTATTATCCAAGGCTGTGGGACATTGACCGGCTTAAGACTCTGGTGGCGGCCGGGAAACTGTCACCGGAGGATTACAAGGAGATTACTGGCGAGGAGTATACAAAATAAAGGAAGGTAGGATGCAGATGTGATGGAGACAGAGGTAGCTGTAAAGCTTGAAAATCATGACCAGCAGATAAAATCCCTGAAACACCGTATGGAGGAACAGGAAGAGCAGAGTAAGACCATACAAGAATTGGTTTTGTCGGTTAAGGAACTGGCATTGAACATGCAGACCATGATTGAGGTACAGGGAAAGCAAGGGGACAGGCTGGCAAAATTAGAAGCGGCACCAGCAGAACAGTGGAGTAGTATGAAACGAACAATCTTTAATACGATTGTTGGAGCTGGGGCTGGGGCGATTGCTGTTGGGCTATTTAGCATGATAGCTCAATACATAAAATAAGGAGGACCCTATGTTGAAAGAAAAACTGGCAAAACTGATTGATGTAAAAAGTATTATGACGCTTGCATTAACGGCAGGATTTGTTGCGCTTACCTGTTTGGGCGAGATTTCAGGAGAGCAGTTCCTTACAATTTTTACTATGATTGTGGGGTTTTATTTTGGAACCCAGTCAGAGAAGGGCAGGCAGAAATAGAAAGGCGGTGCTCCAATATCTCCCGCCGCGGGGTTAAGCGGGCGTTGCGATATCGCAACTTGTGACGTCACAACTTTTCATGGCTCAGGGACATCCCTGGGCCTTATTTGATTGGAGGTAATTATGAGTAAAACAGCAGCAGGATTAATTCAGCATTGCCAGGACAAGCTGGGCACCCCTTACGTCTACGGCGCCAAGGGGGAGGTCCTGACCCAGGCCATCCTGGACCGCCTGGCCCGGGAGAACCCAGGCGCATACACATCCACCTACAAAGCTAAGGCGGCTAAGTACATAAGCCAGCGCTGCACGGACTGTTCCGGTCTCATCAGCTGGTATACAGGCGTTCTGCGTGGCAGCTACAACTATCACGACACGGCCGTGGAGCGGGTAGGCGTTGACCATTTGGACGAGTCCATGGTCGGTTGGGCGCTCTGGAAACCGGGCCACATCGGGGTGTACATAGGTGATGATTGGTGCATCGAGGCTAAGGGCATCAATTACGGGACCATCAAGTCCAGAGTGACCGCCACACCCTGGCAGAAGGTCCTCAAGCTCTGCGACATCGACTATACCCCGGTTCCAGCGACATACACCCAGAGCTTTCAGCCGGCCGCAGACGGCCAGCGCTGGTGGTATCAGTTTACAGACGGCAGCTATGCGGCCAATGGCTGGTACTGGCTCAGGGAGGCCACGGACGGCACCTGTGGCTGGTACCTATTTGACAGCGAGGGCTACATGCTGACCGGCTACCAGGTGGACCCTGCCGGTGAGGCATTTTTACTTTGCCCAGTCAAGGGCAGCGACGAGGGCAAGTGCATGATTACGGATGCCAGGGGTGTGCTCCGGATTGCAGAAGAATACGACATGGCAAATCGTCGGTATGTGTTTAATTGGTAGGCCATAATATGCCATTATTTACCAGTGAAGCCCTCTTTGTAAAAGGCGTACAATGGTCTTGAAAGGAGGCGCATAAAGATGGATGGAAAGCGGAACGATGAACCGCCAGAACCGGCGGAAGAGTACTCTGACGAGGAACTGTTGAAGGAGTTTGAAGCAGTTAAACGCATGACCGTCCCCTTACCCATCCCGGGTCCAAAGCCGGATGAGTTTGAGAACATCTGGAAGCGGATACAGGAAGGGAAGGAGAAAGAGAAGTAAGATGAAGGCGGGTATCGGAATGACCGTGCCCGCCTAATTTCATACCATTTCCTACTTTCTTATACTACCCTATTAGACACAGTAAAGTCACAAACAAACCAAAAAACCACGTAAAAACGTACTTTTTGCGCCATTAATATTAACGATACTTTAATGCCAAGCCGCATGCAGTTTTATTTGTTTTGTTATCATGCAGGTTTTATATGCGGAGGGAACTAAATATCTTATCGTAGAAGGACGGACAGTTTATATACGCTGGTCCGGTTCAATTTCCTTGAGGCGAAAGCAGTAGTAATCTATGACGAGTCCGGTCATATTTGGACTAGACGTCATAACTTTTAATGGCTCAGGGGCATCCCTGGGCCATAGTTCATAATATATATGATCAGGAGGTCTGCTATGAAAGATATTACATTATGCCATCCCCGTCTGCAGCATCTGGCCGGTCAGTTAATAGAGGAGAGCGGCAGACAGGGGTTGAGTATTAAAATAGGCGAGACATTTCGTACTGTGGCGGAGCAGGACGCCCTGTATGCCCAAGGCAGGACGGAACCGGGGAATATAGTAACCAACGCCCCAGGCAGCAACTACAGCTCCTATCATCAGTGGGGGACAGCATTTGATATTTTCAGAAATGATGGGGCTGGAACTGGAAATCCATTATGGATAATCCCCATTTCCAGCTGCCGGACTGGGGAAGTTCCACCAGTGGAATCAAAAAGGTATACTCCACTCCGGAGGTGTTCATGAAAACCTGGATTCCGGAAGAACGTACTGGCTGGATAAAGGACAATAACGGCTGGTGGTACCGTCGGCCGGACGGCAGTTATCCAGCCAACGCATGGCATACTATTAACCATCATTGGTACCTTTTTAATAAAGACGGATATGCCTGTACCAGCTGGCATCGCTGGAATGGTAGCGTGTGCGACCCGGAAGACGGTTCCGGCGATTGGTATTACTTCGATTCCACCGCAGGCGGACCATTGGAAGGTGCCTGCTGGCACAGCCGGGATAACGGGGCGCAGGGGATTTGGTTGGTAGATGCGCCGGATACTATTTAAATTGGACTAGTAAGCGCCAGGCATTTCCCGGTTCAAACAGAGCAGGGAAACGCCTGGTGTTTTTACTGCAGTGAAATAGAGGACGAGTTTACCAGTTCCTCAATCGGAATCTGTTCAACCTCATGGAAATATTTTAGTATCAGTTCCTGAAAATACTGCGTATAGGTGGAGAGATAGCGGTCCTTGTGATGAATCACGGATATCTGCTGAAGGAGGGGCTCTCCCTTGCAGTACAGCGGAAATACATTGATGTCCTCAGAGATTTCACCCTTCTGGTTCAATATGCTGTTGCGGGTGGCGAAGCATGCGGCAAGGCCTTTTAGGCCGATGGATGTGCTGATCTGCACATAGGCGCTGGTGGTGTAAATGTTGGGGACAAATCCGGCCTCGTCAAAGCATTTCTGGATATTCTGGCCCATGCGGTTATTGAGAATACAAAAAGGCAGCCTGGAGAAATCTTTTACATCCGCCATGTTTCGGGCCTTTCGTTTTAAATCCTCTGTCCCGTCGCCATAATATTTCCGAAGCAGCGTATCGGCAGCACAAAGGTAAATCTGGTCTGACATCAGGGGTTTTTCCTCTATACTGGGATGTTCGCCCCCGGATATGACGATGGCCAGGTCCAGGTCTCCGCTCAGAATCAACTGTTCCAGCCGCTTGGAGTTCATGTCGGTGATACGGATTTCCACATTGGGATACCGGGATGAGAACTCAGGCAGGATATCAGGCAGGCTGGCGCTCATGCGCAAGGTGCTGGCGCCGAACAGGATAAGGCCCCGTTTCTGCTTCTGTATATCTGCCAGAATATCCATAAGGTTTGCGTTTTCACGGTTCATGGTCTCTGCAAATGACAGTACATACTCTCCGGCATATGTAAGGGAGAGGGAGGGCTTACGGTTCAGCAGCTTTACCCCGTAATATTCCTCCAGTCTCATGATATGGTTGCTCAGTGTCTGCTGGGATATAAATAAACGGTTGGCAGTGCGGGTGATGTGCAGATCCTTGGCAAGCTCCGAGAAGTAATACAGGCTTAGTGTATCCATGATTTCAACCTCCACAAATTTATTTTGTTAAAAACTTGAAAATACATTGTTTGATTTGTGATTAGTTATATATTACAATAAAACTATCAGGAAAGCAAATGGTTTTAAGGAAAATTACAACAAAAAACTCGCAAGGAGTCAAGTGTTTGGTAAGAAAGGAAGGTAATGTTATGTCAGTAGGGAAACGTATTTATCTAAAAAGAGAGATGCCGGACATGGAGGTAATGAACCAGTTTAAGTCCATACCGGCCTCCAACACAGCGGATGTCATGGGAAGGAGCTGTGCCATGAACCCGCGCATCCGTCTGGTCAGCAGTCCAAAGGCGCAGATGATGGTGGGACCTGCCTACACGGTTAAATGCAGGGCGGGTGACAATCTGGCCCTGCACGCAGCCCTCAGCATGTGCAATGAGGGAGATGTGATTGTGGTTTCCAATGAGGAGGACAGTACAAGAGCCCTGATTGGCGAGGTCATGATGGCATATCTGCGGTATACAAAGAAGGTGGCGGGCATTATTCTGGACGGTCCAATCCGCGACATCGACGAGATTGGCAAATGGGATTTCCCGGTTTACTGTACGGGAACCACCCCGGGCGGTCCTTACAAGGAGGGACCGGGCGAGGTCAATGTACCAATAGCCTGCGGAGGAATCAGTGTGAACCCGGGAGACATCATCCTGGCAGATCCGGACGGTGTCATCGTCATTCCGCGCAAGGACGCAGCGGTCATTCTGGAGGAAGCCAGGAAATTCCAGGCAGCAGATGAGGCCAAGCTGGAAGCTTCCAAAAACGGCACAGCCAAACGTGAGTGGGTGGACAAGGCGCTGGAGGCAAAGGGATTTGAAATTATTGACGATGTTTACAGGCCATAATCAATTGTAAATTGATTTGGTGCCCAAAACCTTACGTATATAAATGTAAATCACACATTATAAAAAAATCACAGGGAGAGATAAGAACATGGGATGGAAGATTTTATTACCACAGGAAATCATGGATGAAGGTGAGCAGTTATTAGTGGATGCAGGACATACCCTGATTAGGGGACGCGGCTTTGAGACAGAGGACGTGCTGGCTGATATGAAGGAGCACAAGCCGGATGCAATGATTGTGCGTATTACGCCAATCACCAGGGAAGTAATCGAGGCCAACCCCAATCTGAAGGTGGTGGTACGCCACGGCGCAGGGTTTGACGCACTGGATGTAAAGGCATGCCATGACAACGGGGTACAGACCCTGTATGCGCCGGTGGCAAACAGCACCTCAGTGGCAGAGACAGCCATGCTTCTGATGCTGGAATGCAGCCGCAATGTGATTGAACTGAGGAAAATATGGGTTCAGGATTACTACAAGGCAAAGCTTAAGACCAGAAAGACGACAGTAAACGGCAAGACAGTGGGTATCATCGGATGCGGAAATATCGGAAGCCGTCTGGCCGTGCGTGCGCTTGGCATGGAAATGAATGTCCTGGCCTATGACCCATATAAGAAAGCAGATGAATTCCCGGAGGGAGTTGAGGTGGTCAGGGACCTGGATCGGATTTTCAAGGAGAGCGATTACGTTTCCCTGCATGTTCCGAATACCCCAATTACCCGCGGTATGGTAAACAAGGAGCGTCTGGAAATGATGAAGCCGACCGCTTTCCTGATTAATACGGCAAGGGGCGGCTGTGTTGTGGAGCAGGATCTGTACGAGGCATGTAAGAATAAAACCATTGCAGGTGCGGGACTGGATGCCATCCAGAAGGAGCCGGTGGATCCTGCCAACCCTCTTCTGACCCTGGACAATGTAATCATTTACCCACACATTGGAGGAAACACAATGGAGGCAGCGCACAGGGCGTCTTATTTTGCAGCCATGGGCGTACAGGAGGTCTATGAGGGGAAAGAACCTACCTGGCCAATCAATGATATTGATTATGTGACTGCACCGACTTATACAGATACGAAAAAGCCAAATAAGAAAAGTTCCGGTATGTTTGACTTTTAAATCATGGCAGGACAGAGTTTCATGCTATAATAGAGCTTGAAATTACAGGAGAAGACAGAAAAGAAAAACGGGGGATTTATCATGACAGTGTCATCTTTATGCAATGATATGTTAATATTGGCGGTTTTTATGCTGGCTGGTTTTTTCATCCGGGAGATCTTTAAGCCGGTTCAGAAGCTGTTCCTGCCCTCGTCCCTGATTGGCGGACT
>OBXC01001581.1_pt1 | contig 10718 bp, 9 predicted proteins | sample 1538111 | NCBI WGS metagenome assembly OBXC01 (sample SAMEA2580137, study PRJEB22360) | human gut metagenome | biome: human gut; feature: human-associated habitat; material: faeces | place: Denmark | collected 2008/2010 | reverse complement strand
GGCCGTAGGCTTCCTACCCCTCCTTTGCCGCTTGAAACGGCCAATGTTCCAGAAGCTGCAAAGGTTCCGGCCTTCCAGGAAAGGAGAGCCACTGCACCCAGCATCAAAAGCCCCATCACGGTCTGCCATGTCCAATGTTTCATACCATTTGCTCCAAACTGCCCGGGCAGTTATTTTTATGCCTTTGATCCAGTATATTCATCCAGAGAAAAACCTATTCGCAGATGCGGGATACTGCTTTACTCTGACTGCAGCTTATTATAATCGCTGTCATATATTCCAGATATTCGTACAGTACAGCAGGATAGCAAAATTCCTGCCACATTTTAAATCCAGGATCTTCCACTGCCCCCTTTACCGCCTCATAGCCTTTTCCGGCATACCAGGCTGTGCTCATCCTGGAATATACCTCTGCCATGGCCTTCTTCTGCTCCTCTGTAAGCTTTACAAACAGATCTCCCTTTTCCTCCTGTCTGGAGTTTTTCATCGCATCATAGGCCTGATTATAAAAGATATTTTTAAGAGCCGTTTTACTGTATGTATTGAAATTGATCAGATTTTCATCTGTACTCTGATGTCTGCGGGCCCATTTTTCCATATCTACCTGTCTGGTATAATAGGAAAATGATTCGTCATCCCTGTATTCCAGCACCCCATACTGGCAGGGCGGCGTTGTCAGGGAGCTGGTAACGATCTCATAAATTCCCCTTCCGTCCTCATGACGCATAAAATGCTGCACATGAAGGTGACCGCTTAGAAAAAGAGGGATATTTTCCGCCTCAAGCCGTTCAATCAGCTCTTCGCTGTGCTCAATGGTACAATCTTCTGTATAAACGCGGCTTTGATCCAGAAGATTGTGATGCCCTACAGGAAGCAGGATCACACCGTCCTCTCTGGCTTTTTCCAGCTGCCTGTCAATCCATTCATACGTTTCTGTCCCGATCATTCCACCAATCTTGCTTACCGGCGAATACTGGCAGGGATCCAGCATGAGCAGGCGCATGGAGGGGCTGAGATCATAGGTGTAGCTTAAGGAATAAGGATCGCGCTCTGAAGCCTCATTATAGCCAAACTGTGCATAGATACTGGCAAATCCACCTGCGTCTATGGTCTGGACCGGCTCTCTGTTTTTTCCAATATAGGAGGATGCCCATCGGCTGTTGATATCATGATTTCCCGGTATCACAAGTACGCTGATGCCTCTGCGCTCTACCTCATCCAAAAGAGCAGCAAATTCCTCATGGCTCTTTACTTCTCCATTTAATGTCAGATCCCCGCTCACGATCAGCACATCCGGCGTAAGCAGCTCGATCTCATCAAAAGCCGCATCTACGATTTCCCATACATAATGAGTCAGCTTTCCATCCCCATGTTCAATTTCATTTTGAAAGGAGCTTCCCCGGTCTGTAAGAGATCTTGCCAGATAATGGACATCTGTCATCAGGACAATTCTCTCTCCATCCTCCATCGGTTCTGCTTTCGTTTCCCGTTCTGCATCCGGGAAAGGCGGAATGGATTCCGGCTCCGTTTTTGTGGGCTTTGTCTGACTGCTTTCCTCCGTTTCCTGTGAGGAAGCAGACGGGACCACTAATCCATCCTCTCCCATAGTTTCACTTTCCTCCCTGACATCTCCCGGCGCCCCTGTAAATATACTGCATCCCCCGATTCCCACACCAGCCAGACACACAAGAGCCACGGCGATCCATCTCTTTCCCTTCATAACATTTCCCCCTCGTCATACAGCCTTAACTATTGACTGTTTCTATTTTACCTGAGACACGATTTCCCAGATGGAGCGATCCTCAAAGCCAAGCTTCCAGCAGGCTGCTCCCGCCAGATCATATTCATTGATCAGATCGACCTTAAGCCCCAGCGACTTCTCCTCCTCCATCCAGACGGACTGTACTCCGTTTTCATTGGAGCTCTCCCCATAATATACTCCCAGGTCATCCTGCCATTCCAGTTCTATATTGTTTTCTTTAATCCAGTTCTTTGCATCCCGGATCCCATAGGCCTTGGATGTGGTTTTTCCATCCTTTTCCGTCCATATCCTTGTATAAAAAGGAACGCTGTTGATCACCTTTTCCTTCGGAACTTCTTTCAGCGTATCTGCAATGCCCTTTTCTACATAGGGAAAGGATGCCACGGGCCCTGCCTCGCCGCCGGCATAATGCTCATCATACCCCATAACGATCACATAATCTGCTACGATCCCCTGCTCTCTCCTGTTATAAAAGACGGTATATGCTGATGGCACATAGTTATCCACCGAAAGCACCAGCCCTTTTTTTCTGCAGGCCACAGACATTTCCCGGATAAACTGAACATAATGGGGACCGGCTTCTGCCTTCAGGCTTTCAAAGTCCAGATTGAAACCGTCAAACCCATAGGTATCTGCCTCTTTCATCAGATTTTCAATGAGTTTTCTGCGGTTAGAGGTCACAGACATAAGCTTCTTTGTATCCAGCTCTTTCACGCTCTCTTTAGTGCTCACATTTTCCACCATAGCCCATACCTTAAGCCCCATATCATGGGCCTGTTCCACATAATCCCTGCTGGCAAGAGAAGTGTAAGTACCGTCATTTCCAATCACATTAAACCAGGTGGGAACAATCACATTCATCCCCTCTGCCGTCTGTGCATATTCCTTAAGAGTGCTGTTTGCTTCCTTTCTGGTAACCTGATGGAATCCCAGACGCACCTTTTCATCCATGGAAATGCTTGTATAAACTGGCGCTTCAAACCGACCTTGAGGCGTGATCTCCTGTTCCTTTTCCAGACGCCGGTTCTGCACATATCCGATATAACCGTCTTCCGTTCTCACTTTAGACCATTTATCCATAGATTCCAGCACTTGAACCGTACTTTTTTCAGAAAGCTCTGTAATGATGTCGCTCTTGATTCCGCCCTTTACCCTGAGGATACTTTTTTTGCGGACCTGAGCGGTTTTTACAGTCCCCCATACCGTGTCTATAAATACACGTTTGATCTGGCTGGTATCAAAGGATTGTTGACGGATATCTGAATAATTCATGATCAGTCCCAACGACAGGTATGCTTCCCCTTCTTTTACCTTCAAAAGAGGCCCCTGTTCTCCCATATCGGACTCATCCGCGTATACAATTTCCTCCGGCAGCGCATATACCAGCAGCTTTTCCGTTTCATCCCAGTAAAACCGCTCATTCACATATTCGTTTACCCAGCTTATGGACAGATATACCTGTCCATCTTCATAAATTCCTTTTTCTTCCTGAAGCTCATTATTTAAAAGGATCGCCACCTGACTGCCCTTTATATGAAATAACTCTGCCTTATCCGCCATCTCTTTTCCCGGCATATACCGTCTTCCGATCACAAAGCCTGCCGCTGCTCCCGCAATCAGAAGAAGGAGAAAAACCACCGCAAGAAGCGGGCCGAAACTGCGTCTTTTTCTTCTTCTGCTCCTCATTTTTTCCTCCGATCCTGTCTGTGCGCCCCAAAAGGCCCCGTCCGTATATCTGGTTTCTATTTTATCATAGAATCCCCGGAAAGAGGAGCAAAAAATATGTGCACGCAAAAATACCGCCGGTAAGCTGCTGCCTGCTTGCAGGCCGGGACGGTATCTTCTTGTCCCATACGGCAGCAGCTTCCGTCGGTATCTGAATATGTACAGGCTATTGCAGCCTCTTTTGTTATCTTCTGGTTTGTCCGGAATCTGTCAAGTATACTCGGTCAAAACGGATTTCCTTTAAGCTGCCCTGTTCTGAGCAGATAAAATCCCCCATGTAGAAACCTCCGTCCTCTCCCGTTTCAAAAATGCGGCTCCATTCTTCTTCCAGACATTCCATCCCATCTACCAGAACAGAAACTCCCTTATCTCTGAATCGCCTGAGACCATCCAGATAGTTCATTTGCTGTGTCCTGACTTCTCCAGATTCTTTACCATACATTATATAACCTCCCTGCAGATATTCCTTTCTTACAGTCTGGAGGCAAAACGTGACATATACTCCCTTTAAGAAAAAAACAACTGCTGATATTCTCTTTTGCAACGGAAACCGGTTTTCTTCTGTACAGGCCGAATCATGGAAACCGTTTTCCAAACCACGCCATGGCTGTTTTATCTACCTGAAATACATCCTCTGAAAACGGAATTTTCTCTATCGGAATCCGAAACTGCTTTTCTATCTCATGTCTTATGGCCTTACTGCCAAAGGCAGCCATACAATTCCATCCTTTTCCCAGTTCTTCTTCCTCTGCAAGAAATTCCAAAAATGCTTCAAGCTTCCATTCTGACAGGGATGCTGTCAGAATCCGTATCTGGCACCGGAACCATTCTGCGCGTATTTCCTGTCTCACAGGGCCAAAATCGATCAGTATCTCTTCATATCCGGATCGGATACAGGATGCCAGAGCTTCCTTTTCTCCCTGTGGGTAATAATCTACCTCCAACAGCCGAAAAGCCCTGGCAGTCTGTCCATTTTTATCATCCAGACACAGGTGGACAAAATCACTATGGGAACTCCACTCCACCACCGCTGTCTTTTTCTGACAGCAGCTTGCCAGATAATTAGCGCTCCAAACTGCCAGATGAGTGGTTCCCACAGACCTTCCCGCCCCGCAGATACCGGTTATCCTTGGACTGCGCGTATTTACTGCCGGCGACTTTTTCCCCAGCATTTTCTCCTTCCCCCTTCCATTTTCCCGGCAGGCAGGAAAAGAGAAATTTCCTTCCAGACAGCCTCAAAAAAACCTGCCGCCACCAAATCAGGATGAAACGGATCTTCATAATATGGACTGGCAAATACAGCTGCCCTTCTATACAGGCTCCCAGGCTTTTCTCCCCTCCTTTTTGTCCCGCGTTTTACCAGGATCAAGGGATATGGCTTCTGCAGCACCGATTCCAGTCCGATCAGCTCCTCTGCCATCCTGTCTGTCAATCCCCTCTCCCACAGGCTCTGACAGACAATTCCAAGACAGACCCCGCCTTCTCTTTTTAAATCCTCTCCAGCGCTTCTCCAGTCTGTTCCAAAGTCCTTTAGTATAATATCAAAGTCCCGTTTCGGCTCCTCAAAACAGGCCGCCGGACCATACCAGGGCATGATATCAAGCCCCTTCATATTCAGGATCCCGTCCCTTCCGCTTCGAACTCCCCCCAGAGCCTTTGCAAGATTCCTTACAGCCCCTGTACGATTCCTTTCCTCATACAGCACGCGGACTCCATGGCTTTTTAAATAAATGCAAAGCCCCAGGGCCAGATGGGTCACACCTGCTCCGGGCCGGTTCCCCGTCAAGATGATCCTGTGAGATGATATCGACTTTTCTTCTGCTTTCCTCTGATCCCTTTTCAGACACCCCTTTGCCTGCTCTGCAGCCAAAAGCTGTCCCAGAGCTTTTTCTGTCTCCGCCGCAGTCTGATAACGCAGCTCCATATCCGGTTCCATGCATTTTCTGATCACCGCCTCCAAAGGTTCCCGCAGCATGAGTCCGTTTTCAGCGTCCGGCTTCAGGGTTCCCTTTACCATAAATCGAAGGACCGCACCAATGGCATAGATATCTGTCCGTTCATCTAACGGATGGTCTGAGGTATATTGCTCAGGCGCTGCACAGCCTTCTGTGCCGTATCGTACTCTGGCGGCATTGGCACTGATCCGATCCGCCGCATGATCAAAGTCAATGAGGCGCACCGTATCATTCCAGATGATCAGATTATTCGGTTGTAGATCTAAATGTAAAATGGGTTGATTGCAAGAATGATGTAAATATTCAACAAGAGAACAGATCTGCAGTCCATACCGAACTGCCAAATCTTCCTGAAGTGTACCCTGATCTTTTATCAGGGCATATAGAGAACAGCCTTCCAGATATTCTTCAATGAGATAAAAGTAATCTGCATCCTCCTCCAAGTCATAAACCAGCGGAATCCCCGGATGATCGAGATTCTTCAGCACCATGGCCTCCGCGCAGAAAGCAGCGTGATCCACCATGTACTTGGGCACACATTTAACCGCCCGGTACTCATTCAGCCCCAGATGGCGGGCCTTCCAGACTGTACCTGTACGTCCTGAGCCTGCTTTTTGGATCAATTCATACTTACCAAACAGTATCTCCTTCTCTGTCTCCCCCTCCTTTCGTTACAATATCATCTCATGTGGAAATGTTACTCTATTTTTTGTAACTTGTCTATGGTCGAGAGGATAACCACCGAAAAACAGTTGATATTTCCCCCTGTTATGTAGTATATTTATGTTGTAGAAGTTTACCCATTTTTAAATATATACAGAACAGGAAGTGATCCGATGAAGATAGAACGAATCAACGAAAATCAAATACGGTGTACGCTCACCAGCTTTGACTTGAGCGCCCGTAATATCAATATTGTCGAACTGGCTTACGGTACGGAAAAAGCAAAAAAGCTGTTCCGCGAGATGATTCAGCGCGCTTCCAATGAAGTAGGTTTTGAAGCAGAGGATATTCCCCTGATGGTAGAGGCCATTCCTCTTTCTTCTGAAAGCATTATGCTGGTGATCACTAAGATAGAGGATCCCGAAGAGCTTGACACACGGTTTGCCCGGTTCTCTCCTGCTGCAGAAGAAACACAGGAAGAGATCCTGCCTGACCCAGCCGGAGAATTTTTAGAGGGAGCCGGTGATCTGGGACGCCTTCTTTCCCAGCATATGGCTGATATGACGGACAGCCCTCAGGTTCCTGCTGATAGTGAAACCGCTTCCACAAAACAGATCGGAAAACCGCTGAGGATCTTTCTATTTGAGGATCTGGATCGTGCAGCAGAAGCCGCAGCCGCTGTCGCTGATATCTGCACAGTCGCCAATGCACTTTATAAAAAGCCCGGAACACGCCAGTATTATCTGGTATTGGATCGCAGGGATTCAGATGAACACGGTTTCTCAAGAATATGCAACATACTGGCAGAATATGGCAAAAAACTGGCCGGAGATTCTGCAGGTGAAGCCTACTTTAAGGAACATTATGAAACCGTCATCCGGGAGGATGCGCTTAAAAAGCTGCAGCTCATCCGATAACAGCCTATGATCCGAAGGCCCTTGCAGGCCAAACATACGTTAAGAGCAGTTCCTCACAGGGAGCTGCTTTTTTCTGACCAATTTTTGTTAGATATTACCAATTTTTTTGAGGTTTATTCTGTACTTATTGACATTGTATCTCCCATTTTTGATTGTTATAATTATAACACACACGGCAGACTGTCGTGGAAGCATCGTTCTTTGACAAGATCATATCTATATAGCTGTCTAAAACATAGCTGGGTTTATGGTTTCCCTTTTACCGCCAGCAGTATACCAGTCATATAGTCAATGATGCACAGATGATTTTAAGGAGGTCAGTGATATGAAAACACTGCTTATCAAAAATGTAAAACATCTTGTAACATGTGACACAGATGACCGCGTACTGAATGGCGTAAATGTGTTGGTACAGGATGGAATCATTGTCCGGATCGGGCAGGAGGACATGACAGCGGATGATGTGATCGACGCATCCCATATGGTGATGTATCCCGGTTTAATCAATACACACCATCATTTATATCAGACATTCAGTCGGAATTTACCTCAGGTACAGAACATGGAGCTGTTTCCATGGCTGAAAACTTTATACGAAATATGGAAAAATGTAAACGAGAACGTAGCATACTACAGTTCTCTTACCGGTATGGGCGAACTGCTTAAAAATGGCTGTACTACCTGTCTGGATCACCACTATGTATTCCCAAAGGGCCATAATAAGGGAATTCTGGACGCCCAGTTTGCAGCCGCCGACGCCCTGGGCATCCGTTTCCATGCCACCAGAGGAAGCATGGATTTAAGCGTAAAGGATGGAGGGCTTCCTCCTGACAGCGTGGTTCAGACCGTGGATGAAATCCTCTCCGACTGCGAAGAGGCCGTAAAGAAGTTCCATGACCCGGACCCTTATGCCATGCATCAGGTAGCTCTGGCTCCCTGTTCTCCCTTCAGCGTATCCGGAGAGCTGCTGCGCGAATCTGCAAAGCTGGCCCGCAGGCTGAAGGTACGCCTCCACACCCATCTGGCAGAGACGAAGGATGAGGAAAATTTCACCTTAAGCCATTTTCATATGCGCCCTCTGGAATATATGGAAAGCCTGGGCTGGACAGGGGATGACGTATGGTATGCTCACGGAATTCATTTTACTGATGAAGAGCTTAAATATCTGACCCGAACCAAAACCGGAGTTGCCCACTGTCCGATTTCAAACATGAAGCTGTCCTCAGGCATTGCGAAGATTCCTCAGATGCTTGAACTGGGTGTTCCCGTAGGCCTTGCGGTAGACGGCTCCGCCAGCAATGACGGCTCCAACCTGCTGGAGGAAATGCGCGTGGCCTACCTTCTCCACCGCTTAAACAGCAGCAATCAGGCCCCCGGCGGATATGATATCTTAAAAATGGCAACTGCAGGCAGCGCCAGCCTTTTAGGCCGTGAAAAGTTGGGACGGATTGCTCCCGGTATGGCTGCCGACTTCTTCCTTGTTGACTTAAACCGGCTGGAGCTGGTGGGCGCTCAGTTTGACGTAACCTCCATGCTCTGCACCGTTGGTTTAAAGAGCAGCGTGGATTATACGGTTGTAAATGGAAATGTTGTGGTGAAAGAAGGAAAGCTCACCGGAATTGATGAAGAGAAAGTTACAGAGGAGGCAAATGCTCTTGTGACTGACTATCTCAATCAGCCATAAGGCCACAGTCCACAGAAAGGAAAAGGTAAAATGAGTCAGAAGCAATACGCTAAAGTAACAGAAGTAAACGGCATCCCGCGGTTTTCAGAGGCCCTTCCTCTGGCCGCCCAGCATGTAGTCGCCATGATTGTGGGCTGCGTTACACCGGCCATTATTCTTTCCGGAGTCACCGGATTAAGCGCATCCGATCAGGTCCGCTTAATTCAGGCCTCTCTGCTGATCTCCGGGCTTGCCACACTCATATAGCTCTTTCCACCCTTCCGGCTCTGCGGCTCAGGGCTTCCCGTTATCATGGGCGCCAGCTTTGCCCATGTGCCCCTGCTGATTGCCCTGGGAGCACAGTTCGGAATGCCCACCATATTGGGAGCACAGCTGGCAGGCGGCTTTGTGGCAATCCTTGTAGGATTATTTTATAATAAGCTAAGTAAAATTTTCACTCCTCTGGGAACGGGAACAGTGGTATTTCCCATCAGATTTCCCCTGTACCCTACCGCCATTACCTATATGGCGGTAGGCTCCGGAGCGCCGGATTTCGGAAGCGTAAAAAACTGGGCTCTGGCAATCTTTACACTGGTAATTGTAACCTTTTTTAACTATTTTACAAAAGGAATCTGCAAGATGGCCTCTATCCTCATCGGCATTGTCTGCGGCTATCTGGCAGCACTTGCGCTGGGAATGATTTCCTTTGAAAGCATAGGCGAGGCCAGCTGGTTCCAGTTCACCCCACCCTTATACTTCGGAATGAAATTTGACATTACAGCCATCATTTCCATGGCGATCATGTTTGTGGTGGGCTCTCTGGAAATCATGGGCGACTTTACTTCAACCGCAGGCGGCGGATTAAACCGTCCGGTTCAATCTGAAGAAATGTCCGGAGGCATCATCGGAAACGGTATCATCAGTATCATCGACTCCCTCTTCGGCGGGCTTCCTACTGCAACCTTCAGCCAGAACGTAGGTATTGTCATCATGACAAAGGTCGTAAACCGCGTGGTTCTGGGACTGGCTGCAGTGATAATCGTGCTGGCAGGACTGATTCCCAAGTTTGCCCTGCTGACTACTGTTCCCTCCTGCGTACTGGGCGGCGCTACCGTATCCGTATTTGCCATGATCGCCATGACCGGCATCAAGCTTGTGGTAAAAGAAGGACTTAATACCAGAAATACAGCCGTTGTAGGCTTATCCGTTGCCCTGGGCATCGGCGTAATCCAGGTAGCAGACTGCTTCGCACAGTTCCCGGAATGGGCGAAAACCATTTTCGGAACCTCTCCCGTAGTAATCGCTACCCTTACTGCAGTGACACTGAATCTGTTGCTGCCAAAGGATCTGGATTAAACCGCATCTGCAGTGTATCCATGCACCCGGTCTGACCAGAGCTTAAGCCCCCAGCCCATAAGGGCCGTAAGGATCTGGGCTCCGGTCTGGCTCCACCAGACGCCCTTTAATCCCATCCAGGCCGGGAGCGCAGGAAGCAGAAGGGCTAAAAATATGGGTTCTCCATAAACGATCATATAGGAAAATCGGGTCTGTTCTGTGGCGTAAAAGCCGGCAGTTGTAACTCGCAGAAAGGCCAGAAACGGCACCGCCGCCAGAAATATATACAGATCCGTTCCAACTGCCAGAGATACGGTTTCGGATGCTCCAAACAGAACTCCGATCCCGTTTCTGCACCAATACAAAAGCACTGCCAGCGCCACTCCCATGACGCCGGCGGCTGCATATGCCATGGTCCGCGTAATGCGGACCTCTTTTTTATTATCCTCGCCGTAAAAGCGGCTCATCAGAGGCTGACTCCCATCCCCCACCCCCTGAAGGATCAGATACATAATTGTGATCACATAGGCAATACAGGCATAGCAGGCCACACCTTCAGAACCTCCGTACTGAAGGGACGCCCGGTTCATAAGGAGCAGCGAAATCATCGGGCACATGGTAATTCCAAAGGGAGCCAGCCCGATCCGCCAAATGCTGAAAAAAACGGAAAGCGCCTGGCGCGGGATCCCCACCGGGAT
>OBXC01001576.1_pt1 | contig 10741 bp, 12 predicted proteins | sample 1538111 | NCBI WGS metagenome assembly OBXC01 (sample SAMEA2580137, study PRJEB22360) | human gut metagenome | biome: human gut; feature: human-associated habitat; material: faeces | place: Denmark | collected 2008/2010 | reverse complement strand
GGCTGGTGGACCCCTAACCCCCTTTGCTCATCCCACCCCTGCCGTAATAATCCAGGTTTACGTACATGGTCTCATCCACATCCACGGCCGCTTCCGCCCCATATACCGGCAGGCCCCCGCCAGCATTGGTGCAAAGCATAGCCGCGGCCAGGCCGGCTGTCATGACTCTTTTATACTTATACTTCATTGCTTTCCACCTCCGATGGTTCATTGTTTCTTTTATTTCCGATGGTTATTTTATTTACAATGGTCCCAAGCCCAGCTTTGATAATCGCCTTGCGCTTTTCATGGCGTTTTCTCAGGTGCTTTTGCAAGCGGTCCCATTCATTGCTTGTTATGATCCGGTCAAACAGGGCCAGCAGGGCGGGCAGTACGGTCAGCACCAGGATTACGCTGAACAATCCGCCTCTTCCGATCAGATGGCCCAAATCCCCAATGGCCGCTGTGGTGGATATAAAGTGTATGATATATCCTGCCAGTATGATGATGGTCCCCGATGTGAAGATGGACGGGCAGGACAGCATCAGCGCCTGTATACAGGCTTCCTTCTTGGGCAGCGTCTTCCTGCAGGATACGTAGTTATTGGTCATAAGTATGGAATAATCCACGGTTGCTCCCAGCTGGATACTGCTGACAATAATGTAACCCATAAACACCATGGTGTCGCCCTGGAGATAGGGCATTGCCATGTTGAGGAAAATAGCCACCTGGATAGGGATCATTACCACAACCGGTATGATAAACGACCGGAAGCTGAACATGACGACCAGGAATACCCCCAACAGGGACAGGGTGTTTACCCGTGCGTTATCCGAGGTAATCGTGGTCTTAATGTCCTGGGTGGATGGGGTCTCCCCCACCAGATATGCCCCGTCCGGATAATACCGGTCCACAATGCTTTGTATTTCATCCGTGCACTTAAATGCCTGGTCGCTTTCCGTCTTAGTCCTTATGTATATCAGCATTCTGCAGGAATCCTTGGTATGAAGCTCGCTGGTAAGGGAATAGGGAAGGAAATCCTCCGGAATCCCCACAGGCAGGGTGTTGGCCAGGGACATTACGCTTTTAACATAGGGCAGGTCCTCGATCTCATCGGACATTTCCTTTTCCAGCACCGGCGAAGTATTTGGATACAGGGCCAACAGCATGTTGCTGCGCCCGAACTTCTGGGATATCTCCTGGTCGTCCGCATAGACCTGGGTCCCCTCGCTGGCTCCCACCGCACTGTTGCCGTAAAGGAAATCATTCATCCCCTGGGCCACATAGGCGGGCGGGGTGAGTAGGACCATAATGATCAGGGAAGCATAACGCACCTTGTATACCCATTCGCTGAATTTGCGGAAGCTGGGCAGGAAGGGACGGTGCCTGGTCTTGTCATTCCACTTTGTAAACTTCAGGATCATGGCGGGCATAAAGAATACCACGGTGATCAGGCTGAACACAATTCCCTTTGCCAGAACCAGGCCCATATCAAAACCAATGGTAAAATTCATGGACACCAGGGCCAGGAAGCCCACCACGGTGGTCAGGCTGCTGGCGAAAATAGAGTTAATGGCCTCCTCAATGGCTCCCACCATGGCCTCCTCTTCCGTCTTTCCCTTCTGCCGCTCCCTGGAAAACGCATCCAGCAGGAAAATAGAATAGTCCATGGAGGTGGCCAGCTGCAGCACCATGGCCACATTGTTGGTCAGAAAGGACACGGTCCCGATAAATATATTGGTTCCCCGGTTCAGCAGAATGGCCACGCCCATGACCAGCAAAAACAAAAAGGGCTCGGACCACGCCGTGGTGGTGATGCACAGTACCGCAAAGATCATGATCACCGCCACGGTGAGGATAAGGTTCATCTCACTTTCCACATTTTCCGTCAGGGACTTGTTCTGGACAGCCATGCCCACATAATACCCCTTATCCCCGGTGATGGCCTTCATCTCATCAATGGCCTGGGAGGTCTTCTTAGTGGTGTCCCCCTCGTCAAAGGTGATATCCATCACGGCGCAGCCATCCTTATAATAATCCTCAATATCCTTCTGGTTAATAAAATCCTCTCCGGAATAAATATTCACCGTACTGTCGCACCACAGGATCTGGTCCACGCCATCCACTGCCTCCAGCTTATCCTTGTACTGCTTTGCCTCATACAGGCTAACGTCCTTGATCATCAGCCTGGCTGTACCCGGGTATCCGAATTCATTTTCCATTAGATCCAGTCCGATACAGGACTGGGCCGTGTCCGGCAGATATTCGGTCAGGTCGTAATTCACATTCACAAAAAGCATTGCAATCAGGGAAAAGATACACCCTGCCACAAATACGCTCTCGATCCAGCCCTTCTTATGTATGATAAAACCGGCCAGACGGGCGGAAACCGACAATCCATCTGCCTGCTCCTGCCCTTTTACCCTGTGTGTCTTTCTCTTCAATCTGTCAAGCAGTCTCTGTCCCATGTTCCATACTCCCTTACACTACCGCATCATAATTATCAAGAAATATTGTTTCCCATCCTTTTCACCGCGGGCCATACCCAGGCTGCGGTAATATTCCAGGGAATAGGTTCTGTCCCCCTTGGAATCATACCTGTCCCCGGTCCGCTCCATGACTTTGGAAAATGCCTCGGATTCATCCTCACAGCTGCGGATGTACAGTTCCAGGCAGGTGGCATTTTTCCGGTAAGGAATGGAAGCCAGGTAGTCATTCACCGTTCCCTCGCCGGGAATCCGCTCATCCATGTATCCGCCTGCCATGGCTGCCTCCAGCCGGTGGGCCGCGGCCTTATTCAGGGCCATATCCATTTTAAATCCAGCGTTCCGGTCATACACCCTGTGCATATCCCCATCATAATCATCTTCCCGGTCAGGATGCTGGTCAAAATATCTCTGCTTCTTTTCCTCATTCAGTTCATCAAACAGCGCTTGAGTCTCCTCATCATAACAGCCAGCGCTGTACGCCCCGCCCCCGGTATTCTCCACCCACTGGGCCGAAACAAGGGCGCCGTTCCTTGAAAACTCATACATTCCATTGTCAAGGATCAGCTCCCCCAGGTTCATGCCGCCGTCTTCGTGGAAATAGTACCACTCTCCGTCCACTTCCTTCCATCCCCTGGCCATGATCCCATCTTTATCCAGATAATAGGTTCGGCCATCTGTCTGAAGCCATCCCTTATGTAAACTGTTGTTCTCATCCATCCAGTACCAGTTCTCCCCTGACCGGTTCCAGCCCGGGTGTGCCGTGGTGTTGCTTTCGGTTTGCTGTGCCGGCTGTGTCTCCTGGGTTTGCTGTGTCTCCTGGGTTTGCTGTGTCTCTGGGTTTGCCTGTGTCTCCGGGGCCGCTGCCGTTCCCAGGCCGGTTCCCGGAAATGCTCCCACAACCAAGACTGCCATTAAAAAAAGTCTATATTTTCTGTGTTTCACCTGATCATCCCCTTCATACAGCTGTCTAGTTATGCCTATATATCTATTATACGTCTTTTATTCTGTTAAGCAACTTCTATTTTATTAATTGACATTTGTTTATTTATTGACTATAATGGATTATACTAAGAAATGGCAAAAATACAATGATTAATTTTGATGGATTCGCCTAATAATCAACACTATTGCATCATTTGTCCAGGAAAAATATGTTAAATATTTGTAAAGTCTAATGGGGCTGCGTTCCCCATATCTGTAGTGCACTCTCCGAATCTCCTGGTACTCAGATTTGCGGGATGGTTTTTGTCAGTTAGCCACAAATGTATGAGGCGTACATGGTGTGTACGTTGATCAGTTTGCGTGGGGCCGGCGGAAGGATCAGCCGCAAGAATGGGTGCCTGGAAGGCTCCGAAGGTACATTATATATCAAAGGAGGATTGAATCATGAGTACTGATTCCATAGACCGCAGGGTTAGAAAAACACGGAGGCAGCTTCGGGAATGTCTTATTTCCTTATTAAAGGAGAAAAAAGTCCAGGACATCACGGTCCGCGAGCTGACAGACATGGCCGATCTGAACAGGGGAACCTTTTACCTTCATTATAAGGACGTGTTCGACCTGCTGGAAAAGACTGAGGCTGAGCTGCAGGACGAGTTTAACCAGCTGGTGCTCAAGCATGACGCCGTGGACCTAAAGCAAAGACCGGCTGTGATCTTTAATGAGATCTATTCCCTGGTTTATGAAAATGCAGATCTCATTGAAATCCTGCTGGGTGAAAACGGGGATCTGAATTTTGTCAACCGCCTGAAAAAGCTTATACGCGAAAAATGTCTCAAGGACTGGATGGAGGTATTCCGCACCGGCAATCCGGCTGTCTTTGACGCTTTCTTTTCCTATATTGCATCGGGCTGCGTGGGGCTGGTACAGTACTGGCTCCAGACCGGACTGAAGGAAACGCCACAGCAGATGGCAAAGCTGACCGAGCAGATCATCACCCAGGGGATCGAGGTGCTGGAGATGGATCCTTACGCGTAGGGGAGGCCGGGGTTTGAATTTTCATTTATATTATGATATGATGGTAGACATGCAAAATTCATGGTATCAGATAAAACAACCAAAGACAGGAGCACTTCATGGAATCTAAGAACTTATACACAGTTACAGCCACTGTCCGCCTAAAAAAAGGCCAGGGACGCACCCTGAAAGCCGGCGGAGCCTGGATTTACGACAATGAGATCGACACCGTCACCGGGGAATATGAGAACGGGGACCTGGCCGCCGTGGAGGATTTTGACGGTTATGGGCTGGGGCATGGATTTATCAATACCAACTCCAAGCTGACCGTGCGCATGTTATCCCGCAAAAAGGATACCGTTATTGACCAGGACTTTATTGAGATGCGGGTCAGGAATGCGTGGGAGTACAGAAAAGCAACCGTGGACACTTCCAGCTGCAGGATCCTGTTCGGAGAGGCCGACTTTCTTCCGGGTATTGTGATCGACAAATTTTCCGATGTGCTGGTGGTGGAATCTCTGGCACTGGGGATCGACCGGCTGAAACCTGTGATCGTGGAAATGCTTAAAAAGGTTCTGGCAGAGGACGGGATCACCATCCGGGGCGTTTACGAGCGCAGCGATGCAAAGGTCCGCCTCCAGGAAGGCATGGAGCGGTATAAAGGGTTTATAGGAGAGCCGTTTGATACCAAGGTGGAGATTCTGGAAAATGGGGTCCGCTACCTGGTGGATGTGGAGGACGGCCAAAAGACCGGATTTTTCCTTGACCAGAAATATAACCGCCTGGCTGTGCAGAACCTGTGCAGGAGGATCCAGCCGGACAAGGTGCTGGACTGCTTTACGCACACCGGTTCATTTGCCCTGAATGCCGGGCTGGCCGGCTCCAAGGACGTGCTGGGCGTGGACGCATCCCGTCTGGCGGTGGATCAGGCCAGTGAAAATGCAGCGCTCAACGGAATCCAGGACAGGGTGCATTTTGAATGTGCAGATGTATTTGACCTGCTTCCCAAGCTGGAACAGGATGGGCAGAAATTTGATGTGGTCATTCTGGATCCGCCGGCATTTACCAAATCCAGGAATTCCATAAAAAATGCAGTTAAGGGGTACAGGGAAATCAATCTGAGAGGCATGAAGCTGGTAAAGGACGGGGGGTATCTGGCCACCTGCTCCTGTTCCCACTTTATGGACCCGGAACTTTTCACAAAGACGATCCGGGAAGCGGCCGGGAATGTGCACAAGCGGCTGCGCCAGGTAGAGTACCGTACCCAGGCCAGTGACCATCCCATCCTGTGGGCCGCGGATGAAAGCTACTATCTGAAGTTCTATATTTTCCAGGTCTGCGATGAAAAGTAAGAAATGCCGCGCCCATGTGCATAGGCCGGATAAATGTGGATAGATTGATAGTAAGGGTATCAGGTCAGTGGATATTTGACGGCCTGGTACCCTTTTTGATCGGTTAGATGTAAGTTGTTATTATTTCCGTGATTGGAGGAACTATGCTCTGGATCATTCTGGTTATCCTGCTTCTTATACTGATCGCGTTTATATTATACTGCTGTGTGTGCAACACCACGCCCTATGACCGTGAAGTGGATGATGAACAGCAGATGGAATACCTGCGCCAGTATAAAGAACAGTGTAAGGAACATCATAAAGACAAATAGGAAAAGACTACCCTTTTTTCCGCACGTACCATATGTAGCATATGGTGAAAAAGAGGATGCCGTACAGGGAGGCGGCGGGAACTGCCAATCCAATATCAAACAGGCTGGCGCCTTCCTTTAAGCTGAACAAATAGGAAAGAGGCACACGTACCAGGAAGGACGCCGTGATCCCCTGAATCATAACCGGAAGCGACATGCCGTGTCCGTTAAAATAACCAATATAACTGAAAACCAGGCATGTGAGGATGGCCTCAAAGCTGAATCCTTTCAAATATTCCGCGGCCCTTATGATATAAGCTTCATTCGTGGTGAAGACCGAGGCGGGGATATCACCGCGGAAAAATGAGATCAGGAATATGATCACCCCCACAGACGCTCCTAATCCCATGCCGGTAAGCATTGCCTTCCTGGCCCTCTCCTCCTTTCCTGCGCCCACATTCTGGGCCACGAACGCGGACATGGACTGCATAAGGGCTGACGGGATCAGCATGATAAAGGAGATCACCTTTTGCGCGATCCCATAACCGGAGGACGCCTCCAGCCCAATGCCGTTGACAATGGCGCACAGGATCAGGAAGGAAATGCTACAGGCATTGTAAACTTCTTTTTAAGAAACATAATTAACAGCCCAAAACAGCAGCCACTCATGAAAGTCCAATATAAGTTGTGAGAACACCGTCAATCCGATTCCCTGAATGATATCACCATCATTGTTTGTAAAGATGCCAAGACCCGTCACCCGGTTTATCCACTCAAACGAAAGCAACAAATAATACTTCAACATAAGCCCCATGTAAACATAGAATATCAGGATACTGGGGTATATCGCAAAAATTGCTTTTATCCCTAATGACGTAGAATAGAAAAGCACCTGCGATTAAGACAGAATAAAAGATTTGTGATGAAAAACAGGGTAACTTCAGCCATCACCATCCAATTCTGAATATACTAGACCATCAAAAGGATCATCAGCCGTCCAAATGACACTGCAAGATAGGTACTTAACAGTCAGAAGCAGAATCCTTACAGTTAAACAAGTTTTTCTTCCCTACAGACTTATCAATAACGAAAAGCTGCAAGCTGCTTAGCACCAAAGCACACACGCTTTCACATAGAATCAGATATCCTCAATAGTTCGCATAGCTGCTCTCCCCTCCAATGTTCCTATAATAATCATTAACAAAAAGGGGGATATTAATCAATTTATTAAAAATATTCCAGTCTTCCCAAAAAATCAGAAGGACAACGGTCATTGCAGCGGCCATTCCAAGTATTATAAGACAATACTGCTTTCTTATCTTGAAGATTGGTATTACCTTATATAGACCATAATAAAATTATAGAACCATACTGACAGCTTATCCAAATCAGATTTTACTTAATCATAGAGATTGGAAGTATCATGGGCATAGTCGTCAATATAATCGTACAACCTGTTTCTATTCAATAGTCCCCTCCCACTCGTAAAAAACATAAGGGTTTCACTTATGCATATTGAACGGCCACATGCTACCTTTACCAGACGGGACTTTCACCTACATAATAGTAGTTTCTTAACTGGGCAGACTAGCAGGTCCCCAGTAGTACCCGAGGAGGATTTATCGCTCTCTCTTCATAATCCTCCCCACCGCTCTTTTAATTTTCCTCCGAACCCGAAACATCTTTCCAAGTCTTGTATACTTTTTTATCACTTTATCAAATCCAAACCTCAGATAATCATTCCAGAAAGCATTATACTCCGCGGGCTTCTCAGCAGGATGTAACAACACAGAATTATACTTTGCGATTTTGTCAATATCCGCATCCACTACATCAAAATGCTCGCTTACCTTGTTCCAGATTGTCATACCCGTTTCTGTGTTAATCATAACCTGAGATACGCCATTTGTATCAGCAAAATCTCTGTTAATGTATTCGATACCCCAACAGTCCCCAATGGTTATATCAGCACATCTGTGCATCGATGAGAATTCACAGTTAAAGCAACTTTCCCTTATATTGACGTGCGATGAAAACAGAAAACCGAAAGCCTGAAGCTCTACCGTTTGATATAATTCTGTTCCTACTTCAAATGTAGCACTATGGTTATAAGAAGTAGACCAGCCATTTCTCTCATCACGGAAACAGTATTTTAATAGCGTTCCATATTTCTTTTCAAGATACGATATATAATCCTTCCATATCTGCGGACTTGGTACACCATAACAAAGAATTTCAACTGTTATCAATTTCGCAATGTCAACCCTTTCGAGTTTACAAAAACTATTTATAGCAGCAACCTGGCATGGTGTTCCAGTAAAAAGAACATTGTTCCCTTGCTTAAGTCTATCCCTTATGTCATTAAAACATTGGCCTATGTCACTCTGTACATACTTTGAGCCTTGGAATTTAAAACACTCATTAATATCTGCTGCCGCACTGTGAACAACTTTCCAAGTTTGCGAGAATGCCGCGCCATATACCGTTCCCCTCCCCCCATTTATAATCGAGGCCGCAATGGGATAGAATATGCCCCCCGATGTACTGCGCTTCCGTTCCTCGATATTCTTATTCTTTGCCAGTATAACAGTGAGCGGCCTACTATCAGATTTTAAAATATATGCATTGATAACCGGACAACAGTCTGAACATAAGCCACACTTTGTACAAGCTTCTTGATCCACAACTGGCACCAAATACCCCTTGTTTACCTTTATATCCAACGCATGAACTGGACAAACATTTACACATGCCATACAGCCACAACATCTGGAATTTAATTTATTAATTGCCGGTATCATGTTCCTCTCCTTTTATCCCCACTATGATGTCGAATCCTTATCTACCTGCTTTAATGCAAGCACCAATATGCTTTATCTAAGAACATACTCTTCGTTCTAGACATATATTTCTCTTCACTTTCTTCTTTCTATTTTAGGCGTTTGCGAAACTTCACAGCCCGCATAAATTCGGGCTTTTTTCTTTACTAAAATAGAACAACTCCTCACAGGTTTATGTTAAAATTGAGATGTCCAGTAATAATCAACCATATCCACCTGAAAAGAGTTGTACTTACATGATACCATACAATCAGCTTTCTTTGGCAGATGTTTTTTCAGATTGGCAGAAAATTTATAATTCTGACAAGCCTCTGTTCCTCTCTCTTACAACAGCACATTGACCTTAATGAATTTGTCCCTGCTTCCTTCCGGAAATGGTTCTATACTTCAACGAGCAGGTCCTTCCCACTGATACTCCTTGTCTTTCTTCATTACTCCAGGCATCTAAGGGAGTTCTGTGGCTTTAATAAGGTTCCCGATGCTTCTAAGATCACTCGGTTTAAACAGCCTCCTCCTTGAACTTCATACCCTTTTGGTCATCTCGTTGACCTTTCTGAACCTGTCTGCCAGACCATTGATCCTTCCAAAGCAAATATGGCCATCTTTGATTGTTCCGGCATTGAGGCATGGTTCAAGGAAAACAACCCCAAATTTGCTAACCGCATCATCAGGCAACTGAAATCTTATGCCAAATCCATGGGCTTTGATGACTCTTATAATTCTTACAAAGCCGCCTATGCTTCCATGCCCTCTCATGCTGCCTCCAATCCTCTGATCGAACAGCTTTTCATTGACGGGTATTTCTGTTATGCCTATAAATTTTCCCTCGTCACCAACGGCCTGGGCATCTTCTGCCATATTGACTTTTATAATAAAGACTTCTTTGATCAGCATCCCGATATCCTGATTGATAAAAAATCGGATTCCCCTGATGAAGATAAGTCCGTCCATGATTCCAGGCTCCTCATCCCCACTCTGCAGAATTTTTTCTCTGCTCACCCCCTCATCTGCCCAAAAACATTTCTTGGGGATGCGGCTTTTGATTCTGTAAGGCTTTATAAGGAACTTCCTTCCGGTGACACCTTTGGCACTGACTCTCACGGAAACGGGATTCATTTCTCCAGGGCCTTTATTCCTTTAAACTCCCGCTCCCACTTGGAACAGGTGGACTATACCATCAATTCCGATGGGATTCCATGCTACCCCGCTGACCCTGCGCTTCTCATTTAATTTTCCTGAAGTAAGATATTGCATGAAAATCTGGTTCCGTCCCACCAAGTATCCATCCCACTTCAACATCTAACCGTCAGATTTTTGCTAACCTAAGGGATGAACGAATTTCTTTACAATTTTCACAAAAATAAAGTTTAAGCATTCCTTTGGGTTCATATAGAGGGGAAGCCTTTAATGGCATTCTCTTTCACTTAAAAGTACCAAAAAATTCATCAAAAAGCCTGGCTATATTATCCGCCTCCACAAAATAATTCCAAACATACCATATTATGAATGCTTTTTGATACAACTATTATTCAACATTTTCGGCAGAAATTCATCAATTATCATGTGCTTTATTCAGTTTTCTGGGTGCAAAGATTATATATGTTAAACGCCCTTATGGGTAATCTAATCCTAATGGAACAATTTAGGACTACCTTAGCTTTCGGACAGCCTCCCCGATGCAGATTTCAAAATAGTGCTACTTTCTTTTTTTAATTTCTCATAGCCAATAAATTCATAAATACTGCAAAATATCGCATTAAAACAGATTTACAATATATAATTCCATAATGTTTTGAAAGAAATATGCATTTCTTATACCTTCCTCTCGCAAATAT
>OBXC01001567.1_pt1 | contig 10792 bp, 20 predicted proteins | sample 1538111 | NCBI WGS metagenome assembly OBXC01 (sample SAMEA2580137, study PRJEB22360) | human gut metagenome | biome: human gut; feature: human-associated habitat; material: faeces | place: Denmark | collected 2008/2010 | reverse complement strand
TTTCCTGGTTTCTAAGCGTTCTCTTTGTTCTTCCATCGCTTTTTTACCTAATTGGGAAATATATTCAACAGGAAATCCCAAGCCCGATGCACACACTATATTTGTGTTACCATTATTTCCTACAAACACATTCTCCGGATTTCCTATCGCTTTTATGATCTCCTGTGCATTTATATCATTCCCCCTCTGATTAATCATTCCTATATGTGCCACGATTCTGTCATTACCAATAGGAAGAAAGATATTTTTTGCAGTGAGCGAATCTATCATATCTTGTGTGGTTACTTTTTTAATTACGTCTTGTGACTCGACTTTATCGGAACGCATAGCAATTACAAATGCTCCATGATCTGATAGCATCTTATATTTCTCCGAATCATCAAAATTTGATGTGGCTGATGTTGAATCATCCGTAAAAAACGCATCCAGCATGTTCACCAAATTAAAATTGATCATATCCAAGTTATTGGAATATTCATTATTTACAAAGATGATTGATCCCATCTCAGGGATTTCCATCAACTCCTTAGCTGCATCATAAGCATTGAGTCTTTTTTTAATAGGTTCATTTGCTCTTGGCATCATTAGACAGGCACAGACAATTTTATCTTTTAATGTACATGCTATATTTGCCAGATGTGTAATCGAACCAGAGCCAGTTGTTCCACCGCCCGTTGACACAAGTAAAATTACTTTCTCCTTTATATCTCTCACCTTCTTTAGAATATCCTTATTGTTCTTTAACGCTTCAAATGCCAAACTCCTATCACCTGCTAATCCGTCATATCCGTTTAGCAATAATACATTCTTTGCCTCTGGGATTGTCTTATTATCCTGTGTTGACCCATTAATAAGGTAAGAACTATAGTTTTTCTGTTGGAACCGGAATCCAACCCGTTCACCACCTAATCCAATACCTATTACAAAAACCTCATCTTTGATCATTTTCATTACCTCCGTTTTCTATGAGCCTTATCCCCTTCTCTAGCAGATAAAAGGTATCTGCATTGGTTGACTTACATCCCTTATTTACATAGCCATGCTTACATAGATCCATCATCTTACGATACGTTGTTGGCCTTGATGTGTTTACTACACTCATTATCTCTTGTATCGTTGCACTCTCAAAATGGCTTGTGCAGCCTTTCTTCTTTAGAAACTTCATAATTACATAATCTAATCTTTTTAGTTCCATAGCTTTCCTTTCCTATAAAATATGTGTTACTTTGGTGGTCTTATCTGTTACTATGCCTTTCTTCATTGTAGGTTAGCTGTTCACTAAAACCTAAAATATATAGGCTTTCACCCCCTTATATGAGGTAAACAGCCTTGTCTTCTTATTCATCCAGTCACTTTCCTTATTCAGTTATCAAGGTGCACTTAATAAGCCTATTACCTTTTGGTAATAAGAATATTATCTTTATAAACTTGTAGCAAAAATTGGAATGATAGCAGAAACGCTTGACAATAATAATACAAATATGTAATAATGACGTTGTGTAGCTTCTGCTATGCAATAAGGTTATGTAAGACTCGTCCGAGGTGCGCTAACACCGTTTGAGGATGGGTCTTTTTGTTTCTGTATGTATCAGTATAAGTCGAACGTCCGTTCTTGTCAAGAGAGACTCGAACATATGTTTGTTTTTCTGAAGTAATGATGCTTCTTTAAGAGATCACATCATACATGCCACACATATGATTGAATCATTCTTTGCATATTTGCTCTCAAAGGTTTTTGCTTCTTCCTTATTAGAGAAATGACGTTCGTCAATTATGGTGCTTTCAAATAGATCTAACTGGATTACAATCACTTTCCAAAACTTTGTAGCTGCCATAGTGATAGGTGTTACGAGTGTATTCAATTCTTTGATCCTCTTTTCTTTAATTATTTGTTAGTCTGTGGTATGATGTAAGTACTATTTACATTGAATATAGTATAATACGGATATTTCAGTATTTCAAGTAGTTTTACTGAATTTTCAGTATTCTAGCATATTATACAAAAATAGAGGGTACATGTTATGAATAATATACAAGTCGCAAATATTATCAAAGAGTTATGCAAAACAAAAAAAATCACCATAAAGAACCTATTAGAACTTTGTGATATCAATAAGGGATTTATCTATGATTTGGAACATAAACAAGCATCTCCTTCATGTGATAAGATTTCCAAGATAGCCGACTACCTTGATTGCTCTGTGGACTATCTGCTTGGGAGAACGGATAATCCAAATGTAAACAGATGACTTTAGGCAATAATAAAAGAGCCTTTGGGGATATGTTATCCATTGGCTCTGTCTTTTCATTATATCTATTAGCCTTGATCATTGGTGGTCGATCCATTCTGATTTGCAGTATCAAAATAAATAGCTTATCTCCATTTGGAGTAGAGCTAATTTCATCAATTGGACTTCTTCTCCAGATGGAGTAGATGTTAAGAGATAATTTTTCTCAAAATTGCAAAAAGTGGAAACTAATTGTTCTCCAAGGACATTTATAAACTCCTCATATCGTGTTTTTTAATTCCGAAACTTTCGGAACTGATACCTATTACTACCATATTCCCATGGGACTTTGACTACGATGACATGTCAGACCTTATACTATATATTAGGGATTACAATGGAGATGGGGCCTGTGGTATAAGTAAGGATATATCTGTAATTCAAATTATTACAGTATCAAATACTTTGATATTCCATTTCCGAACTGAGATTTTTTCTCACGATATTTCACTCATATCCTATAACCCCTTGTTTTCTAAGCATTTCTCTATATATTAGTAATCATTCCTAATTCATCATATCTGCTCCAACATGGTTGAAACCCTTAGTGAAATAGAGAGTTTGCCGAACTCGTCTTAAAAGATGACATATTGTGACTTTCATTCACACCACTAACGACAAAGTTCCTTGTAAAATAAGGCTTTTCATCCTGTTACCGATTTTATGCCGAACCCCTAATCTTTTGATCAATATAGGCTTAAATATAATCTCTTTTCCTAGTAAATAGGTAGGTTTATCATCTTTATTCCCACTGCTACCGAACCTCTCACCGAACACTATTTTTCCAGCAAAAAAGCAGATATTATCATCTTGGATACCTGCTTCTACCTTTTCTTTATTATATTGATTGTTGTTACTTTTTGCACAAACAAAATGGATGTCCTGCTGGATCAAACATAGTTACATAATCTTTTCCTCCAAATTGTACTTTTGATTTTACGGCGCCTAACAATTCTGCCCTTTTAACCATTTCCATAACATTGTCAACCTGAAAATCAAAATGCATCTGTTTTTGCTGCCTTCCAGCTTCTTCGGGCCATACAGGAGGAACGTATCCCTCTTCTTCAACAAACAAAAAGACGATTCCTGATGAACTACGGACAGCTGGGCGTGCAAACAGTTCACACATTTCCCACCCCAATAATTTACTATAAAAAGTTTGTAACTTTCTCTCATCATCACAATCGACCATAACATTACCTAGAGTCACTTCACTTGTCATGTTTAAATCACCACTATCCTTATATTTTGGATGTTCCCGTGCAAACGGTTTGGGTGAAATGTATATTCCCAAACAGCTACAGCTTACCTTGCATAAGCGCTATTTTTACCGCAAAATTATATAGCCCATTAATCTGTTGGTTATCAAGCTTGATTTTCGTCTTAATCAATTTACCTTGTGCTGCCACCAATAAATCATACATTCCTAAATAGCACCACTCCCATAAGCAGGATACAAAATTATATTCTATCATCAGGGGTGCTAATTCTTTGCGTATATGATCACATAAAGTCCGCGAAATACCAGCCTGCTCTAGCAATATATAAGTCCGTTCTTTTTCTTTTGCCACAATCTCGGTATCTAAAAATTCTTCTAATATAAGAAACCAGTTATCTTGCACATGTATCTTTTCTATATGATTCTTGATACAAAATGAAAGCAACTCTCCTTCATACACTCGGTTTACAAAAAATATATTACCTTGTTTAGTTAACAGTGCTGAAGGGATAAAACTAGATGTATATGCAGATATTTCACTTGCATGAAGCATTGTTTTATACTTGAATTCAGCATATGGATAATCAGAATTGTCATACTCTATATGATTATCGCTTATTATCATCGTTTCTTTTTTATTCATATCCTACTATCTTTTTCCGAAGTTCTGCCGCTTTAGCATATATAAGGTTCCTCTGCCACTCTGTCAAATCATCATTTCTTTTATTTAATATCTGGCGTTTATGTATCCCATGCTCAACCTGCTTATAATATGTATCTAAATCTTCCGCAAAGTTCATGTCCCATACTTCAGATGCTACCAACCTGGATTCCCCATTGATTAGAATAATAGAATATCCAGATGGATTTTTTTCATATACACATTTAACATCCTGCACGTTCTCTGCGTCAAATGCCTTATGCCACTCTATAAGTATCTCTTCTCGTTCACGCAACAATATATTTATCTGCTCTGTTATATCCTCTAATTGCTTTTCACATTCCTTCAATTGCATATGCTATACCCCCTTTGATAGTTGGGTAATTAGTATAGCATGCCCGTATGGAAATATCCATTTGCAATATTACCAGCATGTGATAGAAAACATTTTGCAGATTAGACATTGACAGTAACCAAGGCCATTACAATTAGAAGTTCCTGTAATACCACCTGTAACCACATTCCCTACACGCTCTATCTGTTGCTTGGAATTGAAGATCAGGAAATGCAGCTATTGCTTTCTCTTCTGTCATTCCAGATCTTATCGGTAATATAAGTTCTTGCATCACGCCTCCGGCTGTAGGTCAGCCGTTATTTCCATTAGTTCATTAAGCAACTTCTCTATCTCTTGTATCTTCTTATCCCCCCTATTAATAACTAGGTAATTTTCCTTCATACTCTTTCCATTAATATGCCTACTAACAAGCACCTTCTTCTGAATCTCCCATAATATATTTTGTTCTGTCTCAGAAAGATAATTCTCACAATCCTCCTGCTCTAATACAAGATATCTTTTGTTCTTCTTTTCGACCATGACGTTCACCTACCAGCCTTATTTGATACATAGCATATATAAATTATACCATTATTTAAGATTAATGAATAGGAAATCCGGATTAACCTCTGCATAATAAACCTATTTTTAAACATAGAAAGGAATCACTTTCCTTATCGAAAAGCGGTTCCAATCAAATCAAAAAATAATATCTACTTTACAATTATTTATCTAATAACCCCGAAAAAAGCACTCCATAATCAAACATTTTCATACACAAAGTTTCTGTGATCACTTCATATTTATCAATGATAATTTCTATATCCTCATCTTCTTTCCCATCCATTCCCAGTCTTTCACATAGGCGATGATAGGCATTCATTATCTCTGTATATGCCTGTTCACATACCTTACCCTCTAAGAATTCATCCTCCACGTACTTGCACTCTTCAGGCGGATTGTCTTTAAACTCCAACGTACCATTCATTAAATCATAGATTAGTTTCTTGCGTACTTCCATAACCCTATTCATATTTATATTATCCTTCCGTTTGTCTCACTTTTACAACCGATTTTACAGCTTAATTAGAGTAAAATCAAGTGAAAGTGCAAAAAATGAGACAAAGACACGGATTGAGGAAGATATATGGAAAAACTACGTCCTAATGATGGTGGAAAAAACATCATTGCTGACCAGCTTAAAGCTTTACGGAACCAACACGGCCTTTCACAGCGCGATCTAGCAGACAAATTGCAACTATTCGGCTTGAACTTTGATAAGAATATAATCACCAGGATTGAAACCAGCAAACGTTTTGTAAACGACTTTGAATTAAAAGCGTTGTCTGCTTTTTTCGATGTATCCTATTCCTATTTGCTTGATGGGATCCCAACAACGGAAGATTTAAAGAAACATCCTGATCTGCCAACCTAATAATGAAAACAGGGGATTACTCCAATAGAGCGTATTTTTGCTCTGGATATGTAATCCCCTTAATCCTGTTCCTTCTATAATTATAGCAGCTTCGCACACTTTCGCAGTCCATCCTCTATCCTCTGCCTCTACAATCTAATAAATATCTATATTATTTTACACAAGCAGAGTCAAGCTTATCATACCCTTTGATCAATTCCCTCTGCAATCGTGCACCTACAATTAATCCTAGTTTAAAATAACATTCATCATGAGAAAATGCAAATTCAGTTAGAGCATCCAATAAATTATTGTCATCTACATCAGGATACCGTTCCTTAATTTGGTCTATGGTCTTGTCATAACTCTCCTCAATAGCCTTTTCACAATCATCAAGGTTATTGTCCACAGATATATCCACTCCATCCATTAGGCACGTTATAAACGTATCTAAGCTTGCTCTGTCGGCTATCTCCTTTATTCTATTCATAATCCTCTCCTTTTCTATGCTCTAATATAAGTTCTATTATATTGCGCCGTCACTATGCCGTCAATTTATTTTTTGCCGTCATAATGGCTGTATAATGATGGCATACTATCCATATGGAGGTTTTAACATATGCACAATGATACATCCAAATTCACTATGCGCACAGATTCAGAATTGTTAAAGAAATTTAAGATTGTAGCTGATTATAATGGACGTTCTGCAAATCGTGAGTTAGAAGTTCTTATGAAAAAGCACGTTGCTGAATTTGAGCAAATGCATGGAAAAATAGAGATAGAATGATCTTCAGTCAGAAAAAGAAGGAACCGTATTCCTTTGCCAGGAACCCATTCCTTCTATATTAATGTGGCTGCTCATCTTACAGTCTGAAATCATCCATAGCCTGATCAAGCCTATCCTGGTTGATTCCAATGTACCTCAATGTGACGCTTGGAGATGAATGGTTAAACAATTCCTGAAGCAAGGCCACATCTTTCGTCTTCATATACATATGATAACCAAACGTCTTTCTTAATGTATGTGTTCCAATCTCTCCGTTGATCCCCACCCTGACAGCTGCCTTATTTAGTATCCTATACGCCTGTACTCTGCTTATAGGTTTGTTGTCGCCCTTCTGTGATTTAAACAGATATGCATCATCATCCATCCCGGCTATATACTTTTCAATTTCGTCAGCTATCCCGCTTATTTTTATCCGCTTAAACTTTCCTGTCTTCTGTTCATGCATCTTGATATAGGATAAATCCTTTACATCAGATACTTTTAATTTCAAAATATCAGATATGCGTAAGCCAGTATTGATTCCCAGAACTAGCAGCATATAATCTCTGTATCCCATGCGTAACAGTTCACGCTTCATAGCTTCAAGTAGTTCCTTGTCCCTTATTGGCTGTACTAATTCCATTACATCATCCCCCTCTGTCCATGCAAACATCAGTTCCTCTTAAAATCCACTATATTACATATAATGTACGATGTCAATATGATATGTTACATTTAGAAAGATGGAATGGAAATCTTAAAATAATAGGTTCATTATGTTACATTTTAGGATACAGTATCACCCTTCTGTTACATTTCAAAGAAAAATGCACCCTAGCCACAAAGATTAGAGTGCAATCCATTTTAATTCCTATTCATCTCATATCGATACATCCATACTGCTAAAATCAATTTCAAAATCAGAATAAATACCTACAGGAACACTATCCGTAGAGCGGTAAAGCACCGGAATGCTTCGTGCTCGGTTAGGCAATAGCATAGTTTTACCTTCCTTATAACTTATTCACCACGTTCCATTTTATCCTTAATCGCTTGCCTTATAAATCCAGCTTTAGTATGTCCCTTTTCTTTACAGTATTGCTCAAGTGCTTCTGCTTCTTCATTTGGCATTGAAAGCTTCACTTGCTTATAGTTTTCTTTAATATATTTTTCATTTGCTCTTTTCTGTGCATCTGAAAGTGCCACCATCAAACCCTCTCTTCCTCTATAGTCCATTTAACTATAGTATAACCCATCTATCAATAATTTTCCAGTATCAAGTGGCAAGCACCATTTCTGACACTCACCACCCTCTAAATCATGCTCCCCTTACCTCCATCAGTCTAAATGTATCAAAGCCCCATGTTGCCAATGGCTGGATCCCATCCCCTTCCTTATTGGAGCTATTCTCCCATAGATAATCATTGACTATATCCATAGCAGCCTTATCCTGATAAAGTTTTTTTACCAATTTTTCCTCATAATTCCTGCTAATCCCTTTATCAAGCTTATTCCTCCGAACATATCCATATAACAACTGGCTATACTCCCTAACCTTTAGCGTAACATCCATTCGTCCAAAGAATTCACTGATCAGCAGTTCCAGGGCTTTGTACTCTGTTGTCTTTCCACACTGGATATCCCAACCTCTTATACAGTTATCAATTGCCGTTTCCAGGCTGTGATATGTAAGTTCTGCTGAGTACAGCCCCTTTCCAGTTTTTATCATCCGTCCACTATCCAGCAATTCTATAATCTTTGTGCCACAACAGGGACAAGTAATCCTGATACAGGTTCTTTCCAACAGTGATGTAATAACCACGACAGGCTTCTTATGCCCACATGAACAAGTTTGTAACCTCCTTCCTCCCTTCTTAATCCGTCCTGTTATATCAATTTTATCGATCACATATTTTCTGTATCTTACCTCTGTACTATGCATGTACAGGTAATAGGCTAATGCATCACACATAAGGTAATCATGGAACCGGCTACCCTCTGCTACATGCTCCATTTTAAGGAACTCGTCAACTGTATAGAAAAATATCTCATTAACAATAAACCTGATCCTATGATCATCCACTTCAACCATTCTGCTTGCTGTCCTCGTAACGTCCATCAGGCCGTTAAATGTCCAGTCCATTGCTTTCCTCTGCGTATCAACATATTTACAAGCCCTCTTTACTGATTCATCATTGTAAAGGAACTCCAAGCCATCTAATTCAATATTAAAATCCCTGTCACGATACGATATACTCATGTTCAACCATCTCCCTCCAATGTTTATATGTTTCGTCCATAATTGCTAAGAATTCATCCTTACTCAGTTCTACGCTTCCCCATATCCCATCATCATCACCATTGGCAATATAGAGGGCTGTCTTCATATTATCCTTACTTATGCAAAGTTCCATCTGGTCACTGCATATGTTGTCAAAGTCTGTCCCAAATTCGGCAGAGACCGCAACAAGTATGTCAAACATCCCATTGCTCCCATCCGGCCTGATTGGGACTGAAAGCAGGAATACTTCCTTACCAAATTCTGCATGTTCCCAGTCTAAAAGTGATAAGATCCTGTTCTCTGGTATCTCTGTCACCAGTTCTGTCTTACTGCTATCTTCATACACCTTCATTTGGTTCATCCTCCATCCATCTTTATATCGTCATTCTTATGTGGGTTACTGTACTAACGCCATTGATCCAATCATCAAAATACAAATAATCTTATTTTACGTACTGTCATTGAGATTACAAGCTTTATTCCTGTATGTATGATTGACTTTGCTATTTCCTCGTTCTGTCCGGACTGGTAAGCTAATATAGTAGTCATGCTACTGAAAAATTCCTCTGCCATAAAATCATTTTTAAGACGGTTACATGACTTGTGTGTCGCTCTCAAATTATCAGGCTCGTTGGTTCCTCCCTGGTTGATTGGTTTCCAATGGTCAATATTAAAGTTATTGATTGACAGCGGCTGTCCACATATTGCACAGATCCCGCCACTTTTGGCATAAACCATCTTTTTAAGTTCCCAGCTATAAGAGCTATTAAATTCTGTCCGGGTTCTTTTATTCCCGTTATAGCCATAAACTGATAAGTCATAGGTACACTCAATTTCTGTAAATCCTTTTTCTTTTGCTACTGCATAACTCGTATATCCATTAAGAATGTAATTATTACTGTCCAGCAGTACAGGCCGTGGAAAATGTCCTGTGGATTCAAAATACACCCTCCGTTCCTCCAGCTTGTATTTATCAGCCAACCGCTTTCCCTTTATAGTTTTGATATCTTCAATCTTTACCAGCATAAACCTCTGCCTCCTAACTCAGTTCTTATCTATAGGAAATAAAACCTCGTTCAGTTTTTGTTGACAATACTTTTTAAATTCCATACGCAATTCCGGTGTTTCCACCTGTATATTGTATGTATCATCAATCCATATCTCTTGCTGATTCTTTACCTCTGTAAAATCTGTAATAACCATAACAATACAATAGGATGGGGATGTTCCACTGCTATCATATGTTATTTGCATCCTTGCATTTAACATTAAATGGCCCGGTTCCAGGATATACCCATTATTCGCGTTGTCCCTTAACCATTCGTCTATATTCCATCGTATCATTGCATACAATATGTTTTTAATAGCTTTTGGGGTATCATCCGCAAATGGAATGGATATCAATACACCCCCATCCATTACGCCATCAAAAGTGATACCGTCATTATCCATACGGAAATCTGTATACTCATAATTGATCATCCTGTTCCTCCCTCCAGACTTAACTCAGATATTCACGATTGTAAATTGCCATCAGCTTGTTATGCGCTTTATGATAATCTGTTGCCGTCTCAATAAGTTCCTTTACACCTGGAATATGTAAAAGTCCAAAATCTTTTGCAAGTATAGCCAGTTCTCTTTTGGCGGCTCTCTTGCTTTCTATATATGGTTTTGCCATATGCGTTCCTCCTATGATTTTTCAGTAATGACCAGGGAAGGAATCGAACCTTCCCCAATCACCATCCCATGATTAACAATTCTTAAAGAAAACATCATCTATGTATCTATGAACCATGTTTTTCACTAAGCTGTTATATTTGTGCAAG
>OBXC01001565.1_pt1 | contig 10800 bp, 9 predicted proteins | sample 1538111 | NCBI WGS metagenome assembly OBXC01 (sample SAMEA2580137, study PRJEB22360) | human gut metagenome | biome: human gut; feature: human-associated habitat; material: faeces | place: Denmark | collected 2008/2010 | reverse complement strand
CGAATTTTTCCAGACGGCCTGCAGCTTCCTGAGAAGAAAGTCCTTCTTCTGAGGTATTCTGCTCCTTTAGCACATCCTGAATACTGGACAGGTACTCTTTCATTGCTTTTTCCTCCTTTTATTATCTGGAAGTGTCTTTCTTCATCATGCCCGCCCGCTTCCTCAGCTATACATCTTCCGGCAGGTACATCCGGCGTATTTCCTGTATTGGTACAAACAAAAACGAGACCTACCAGAAGCCCCTTCCATTAAAGAAGACTTCCGATAAGTCTCGTCATTTAAAACCAAGCCACGGACACGCTCCGATGCTGTTGACTTCGCTACACGGTTCCCGACCTGAAAACTGCCGGTCAACTGCGCTGACTACTCCCTTACTGCCCATAATGCTATCACGGACAGGGGAAACTGTCAAGATTCTATTTTCAGGAGTTTTTATGTTCCTCTAAAAAATGGCCCGCGTATTGCCATATATTCCGTATCCCCCGGATACAGCGCTCCCGCTATCACCAGTCCGCTGATCCCCTGGATCCCATTGGCAGAGAGACTTAAAAGAGCGGCTGCCGGGCCATAGAGAACGCTTTCAAAAAGAAAGTATCCTCCTGCAACCAGCAAAATATCAGCTATACCACCATATAAAACTGCCAGCTTCCTGCTTTTTCCTTTACTCACTACATGACAGTATACTACAGATGTGACAGCTGTATCCGGGATAAAATACCCGCCCAGTAAATCCGCCATACAGGAGCCAATTCCGGCTGCCAGAAATGCAGTTACCGGATCCAGAAAAATCCCGGACAGAATAACCACGGCATCACCCGGATGAATATATCCTCCGGTACCTGGTGTTGGAATCCGGATTGACATGGTAAACACACAGATCAGGGCTGCAAACAGGGCTGCTGTTACCAGTTTTTTTACAGAAATATTCCGCATCATACGTTCCTCCTTGATTTTTCACGGTTTCCCGTAGTATAGCAGAATTATGGACTGGTTAAAATATCCATTTCTGTTATTTTAAACCAGTCCAGTTCTTTGTTTCCTGTTATCTTTTCATTCCTGTCTTTGCCATGTCTTTTATCCTGTCCATACAATGCTCAAAAAAGATCTTATATGCCAGACAAAAATAATTCTTATAATAATCGCTTCCCTCCACAGGATCTCTGTAGCGCTGGCATCCACCCCGGCAGAGAAAGAAATAGGGGCATTCCCGGCACTGGGGATCCAGCTGGCGGGAGCGCTTTATAAAGCCAGTCTCCTGACGCCGCTTATCCATCTCTTCCATGGTATTTTCATTAAAGTTCCCCAGACGATATTCATCCAGCATATAAAAATCACAGGGGTAGGCGCTTCCGTCCGCTTCTACCACATACTGAATCCCGCACTCGCCTCTCTGGTCGCAGGCCTCAGGGTAATACCCCATCAAAAGGGCAATATAATTTTCAAACTGACGGATATAAGGCTGCCTGTTTTTCTGCCAGTCCTTATACCAGAGATCAAAGAGCCGGGTGAGAAATCTGCCATAGTTCTCCGGCGAAATGGCATATTCCGTCTTCTGATGGCCTTCACCCAGAGGATCCAGGCAGGCAATATACTGCTGATAGTTCCATCCTCTGCGGCTGTATGCCTTATAGATTTCCTCTATCTGTCCGGCTGTTTTTTCTGTCACAACCGTAAGAATATTATACTCTACGCCGTAAGCATCCATAAGCTCTGCGGCTTTTATCACCACATCATAGGTCCCGTTTCCCTTTTTATCATGGCGGCAGGCATCATGGGTTTCTTTCGTTCCGTCAACAGAAAGTCCTACCAGAAAATGATTTTCAGCCAAAAAGCGGCACCATTCCTCATCCAGAAGAGAGCCGTTGGTCTGGAAGGCATTATGTACCTGTATTCCTCTGCGGTTGTACTTATTCTGAAATTCTACCGCTTTTCGGAAAAAGTCCAGCCCCCTCAGCGCAGGCTCTCCCCCCTGATAGGCATAATTAACCTGCCTCTGTGCATGGACCATGGTTCTTCGAATCACATTTTTCAGTGTTTCCTCAGACATAAAACCATAGGATTCCTGCTCTCTTTTCTGCATCTCATCGCAGTAAAAACAGTAATCACAGCGCATATTGCACATTCCCGAAGAGGGTTTCATCAAAACACTTGGGTCCGGCATACGTTATCTCCCCATTTTTCTTAAAATACTTCTCTGAGTACCAGATCCACTACCTTTTCAAAGGTCTGCTTTACCCTTGCAGCCGTTTCTACTACCTCTGCATGATTTAAAGGCTGATCCAGAATGCCTGCTCCCGGATTCGTGACGCAGGAAACTCCCAGTACAGGAATGCCGCAGTGTCCGCACACAATCGCCTCCGGAACAGTAGACATTCCCACTGCATCCGCCCCCAGCAGTCCTGCCATGCGGACCTCTGCCGGCGTCTCATAGTTCGGGCCGGAAAACATCATGTATACGCCCTCTTCCAGATGAATTCCATTTTCGCAGGCTTTTTCCTTCAGACTCTTTCTGAAGCCTGGGTCATATACACAGCTCATATCCGGGAAACGGGGACCGTCTTCCTCAAAATTTGGCCCAATTAACGGATTAGAGCCCGAATAATTAATATGATCCCTGATAACCATCAGTGTTCCCGGCTCATAGGAGCGATTTACGCCTCCAGCCGCATTAGTGAGAAGAACCTTCTTCACGCCCAGACGCTTCATGATGCGGATGGGAAGGGTGATCAGTCTCTGACTGTATCCCTCATAATAGTGGACTCTTCCCTGCATGGCGATCACCTTTTTCCCCATACAGGTTCCCAGTACAAACTGGCCCGCATGGCCCGCCACAGTGGATACCGGAAAATCAGGAATATCATGATAGGAAATCTTTACAGGGTTTTCGATCTTATCCGCATAATCTCCCAGACCGCTTCCCAGAATCATACCGATCTCCGGCTCAAAATCTGTCCTTTCGCGGATGATCCGGACAGAATCCTCAATGATCTTTATCTCTTTTTCAGTTGTCATGGCTAGCACCTCTTTCTAAGCTATTGCTTTAAATCCACCATAAAACAATATATGGACTCCATAGCTTGTTTTCATTTTAAACATTAGAAAGCCTTTTGTAAAGGTTTGGCCTGACAGCTTTTAATCCGCTACTCTCCCAGAACTCAATCCCTCCTTTTTCCTCTTGCGCCAAGATACTGTTTCCGATATTCTCCAGGCGTAACGGACATAAGCTGTTTAAACACCCGTTCAAAATAAGTCAGACTGTTGAATCCAAGGCGATTGGCTATTTCCGTCATAGTCATCTCACGATTCAGAAGATATTCCCTGCTGGCTGCGATTCTGAATAAATTCACATATTCGGAAACTGTAAAATTTGTTACCTCTTTAAAAATACGGCACAAATAGGATCGGCTCATATAAAATCTTCCAGCCAGTTCATCAACATTTTCATGCTCCTCATAATGACCGGCAAGATAATCCGCAATCATACATACCCTTTTCTGCTTTTCCAAAAACCCCTGCATTGACGCTGAGTGAAAATTCTTTTCTCTGAATTTTTCCAGCTGGCTGCTGCACACCAAAAGATTTAAAATCAACATTCTCAGCCTCAATTCTCTCTGTTCAGTTCCCCGATCCGTAATCGTTTTTTCTATTTTTTCAAAAACATCACGAATCTCCTCACATTTTCCTGTCTGAAAAACACCACAGCGCTGGGAAAACACCCGTTCCATATCTATACCCACCGCCTGACAGATTGGCGCAAATTCCGCCTCCTTTATCTCAATCAATATCCGGTCATGATATCTTCCTCCGATTATATTCAGCTTTGGAATACGCCTTTTATCTATAAAGGCAACACTTCCTGCCGCCATTTTTACACACCGGATTCCCGATTCAAAATAATACCTCTCTCCGTCTATTATATATTGAATCTGGTACTCGTTTCTGAAATAACCTACATTTTTTGTAAAATCTCTGTCTCTTTTCACTCTGCTGACTGCAAATCCTGAAAAGCACTCCCTGTATATGATTTGAAACACAGCAAACCCTTTCTTTTACCATCCAGCATGCAGCTATCCTTTCACACCCCCTGCAGATATTCCCTCCACAAATTCATTCTGAGCCAGGAAAAATACAATCAGCGTAGGAAGAAGAGCGATTATCGAGCTTACCAATACCCTGTTCCAGGCCGTTCCTGCATCTGCATCCATAGACATTTTCATAAAGATAGATGCCGGATACCGGCTGACTGTCTTTACATAGATAAGAGGCCCCTGAAAATCATTACTGGACCACATAAACTGAAACAAAGCGCAGGAGACAAGAGAAGGCTTCAGCATGGGCACAATTACCCTGCATAATGTCTGAAATGTATTGCATCCATCAATTTCCGCAGCCTCTTCCAACTCTCTGGGAACCCCACGCAAAAACTGGAGCAGCATAAATACAAAGTATGACTCAACTGCAAATAAGGTAGGAACGATCAAAGGAGCATATGAATCCGTCCATCCCCAACTGCTGAACATAATATACTGCGGAGCATTTAAAACAACCTGGGGCAAAAACAGTGTAGCAACCATTAAACCGCACATAAGATTACGGCCCGGATATCTGAATCTTGAAAAACTATATGCGGTCAATACAGAGGAAATCAGTGTGAAAACCACCTTGGGAATTACAATCATATATGTATTGAGCATAGATTTCCACAATGTAATCTGCCCACCCACCGGTTTTCCCAATCCGTCAAAGGCATCAAATACCCACTTTTTCGGAAAGATAGCCGCACTCGAAAAAATTTCTGCATTTGTCTTAAATACGGCGAAGCACATCCACACTAGAGGATATACCATAATAATTCCAACTATGATCAGAATAGCATACTGAACTATATTTTTCCATGTCTTTTTCTTCATGTTCAACTTCATCAGCGTCCACCATCCTCATCTGAATAATATACCCATTTCTTTTGACTCATAAAAGCTACCAAAGACAGTCCGCCTACTACTGTAAATAATACCCAAGCCTGAGCCGATGCCATTCCCATATCAAATTTAAGGAAAGCATTGTTGTAAATCAGAAGCGAAATCAATGTAGTGGCTCCGTTTGGTCCTCCATTTGTGATAACATACGGACCGTTAAATTCCTGAAATGCCGCGCAAAGCTGTGTAATCAGGTTATAAAAAATAACCGGACTTATCATTGGGATTGTAATTTTAAAAAACTGCTTCCATTTGTTTGCTCCATCTATACTGGCCGCTTCATACAGATCCCTGGGCACTCCTTTTAAGGCAGCGAGAAAAATAATCATAGAAGAACCAAATTGCCAAACTCTAAGAAGACAGATTAAAAACAACGCATATCCCGGATCTCCCAGCCATGATGGCCCTTCAATCCCCAAAACCATCAGCAGATTATTAATTACGCCCTGTTTCTGAAACAGTGCTTTCCATAATACAGCTACTGCAATAGAACCGCCTAAAACAGACGGAATATAGTAAGCGGTTCGAAAAAATCTTACCCCTTTTAAATTGAAGCAAAGAATATACGCTATAAACAATGCTGCCGTCAGTTTTAATGGCACTGTCAAAAATGCATATTTAAAGGTTATGGTTAAAACCTTCAGCATCTGAGGGTCTGTAAATATCTGCCTGTAATTGTCCAGAGTGTACCAATATGAGCTTTTCTGCAAATTCATATCTGTAAAACTGTAATATAAAGATGATAAAAACGGATATCCCTTAAACACCAAAAAACCAATCAGCCAGGGGACTGCATACAAAAATCCGATCCTCATCCTTCTTCTTTCCCTGGCAGAATACAAACTTTTGTTCTGTTTCTGTATTTTCACACCGATCCTCCTCTTAATTATGCATGGTGGCACATCATATGATTGATGTGCCACCAACACCTGCATAATACCCGGTTTTATTCTGTACTATTTGGACATTTTGGCATTCATGCCATCCAGAAGCATTTTAGCTGCCCCCTTAGCATCTGTCTCTCCATATGCAAATGCATTAAATACTTTATCGTATAAGCCTTCTGTTGTCGCCTTGTACTCGCTGCACTCGAAATACTCATCCATCGGGAATGTATTATCTTCAAGAGCATACTCTGTTGCCATTTTAGTCAGCTCATCCACATTTCCAGATGCCTCCAAAGCCTCCAGACCTGCTTTCGAATAAGGGATTCCTCTTTCATTTGCCATAAGAGCTACACCCTCAGGATCGTTTAACATGAACTCAAGAAGAGCGGCTGCTTCCTTGGGATATTTACAGGTTTTGGTAATTCCGAATGTCATAGATGCTCTGAACATACCGCCTTTATGCGGGAATCCTTCAAACATATGGGAAGTTACCATAGCCTCCGGATTAGGAAGAGCAGCCTTGGGATTTGCAGAGGATGTATTCCATGTGTATACGCCTGCCCATTTTCCCCCTGTCCATACTGGCGACTGCTCAACAGGATTGGCTGCATTATCTGCAATCATCTGCAGAGTGGGAATTACATGGGCTTCCTCCAGAGACTGAATCATCTCAAAGCCTTCTGCAATTTCCTCCTCGGTATAATTGCACTGATTGCCTGTTACCCACTCTTTTCCATACTTTGACTCAAGATACCATACCATGAATAAAGAGCGATCCAACGTATTAAGCATCATTGGATAATATTCATCACCCAGCTTTTCTTTAAAGGCAGCGCCGGATGCCAAAAGATCATCCCATGTTTTCGGAATAGGAACTCCTGCCTGATCAAACGTATCTTTATTCCAGAACATCACTCTGGCTGCCATGGAAACCGGAACCGCCCTCAGTTCCCCGTCTACTGTATAGGGTTCAAGGTTTTCAAACTGGCTCAAATCCAGATAATCGGACAGCTGATTTAAGTCGTAGAAAACTTCTCCATCTCCGCCAAACATAGTATGCCAGAACGGCCCCATCTGCACAATATCGTCTGCCTTTCCCTGAGAAAACGCCAGTCCCATTTTAGATTCCCAACCAGTCCATCCGCCAAAGCTTGATTCCACCTTAATATTGGGATATTTTTTCATGAATGCCTCGATTGCCTTCTGCGTAGCTTCATGACGGCTTTCTCCTCCCCACCAGCTGATAGTAAGGGTTATGTCCTCTGTGGTAAGTCCCTCTTCCCCTGCTGCTTCCGACGTCTCCACATTTGCTGCCGCAGCCTCACTGGTCTTTGCCTCACTCTCTTCGCTTCCCGGCTTTACCGCCTTACCGGCACAGGCTGTCATAGACATTGCCATTGATGCAGTTAATACTGCTGCCATAGATTTCTTTAATAATTTTCTCATTGAAATAACCTCCTGCTTTATCTCTTTGCGGACATTCTGATTCCGCATTTAATACAACGCTTTAATCCCTTCTGCCCGTACTGTCCAGTTTTCAGGAAAACCCGGCATTTTTTTTCCACAGCCTCTGTAACCGGCTGCCATCATGGCCAGAGCATAGAGAAATGATCCATTACCCGGAAGGTACAAAGGAAGATCCTTCCTGTATCCCTGTTTATTGTGACCGTTTAATACATATTCATTTTTCTGTGTATCTTTCAAAAGAATATCTACAGCCAGATCCCCCAGATCCAGACGAACGGCTGTCATTGCCATTACGGCAAAATCCCACCCCCAGGCAGTGTTAAAATCCCAGACCTCGAGAACCTTCTGAAGTGTCCGTTCTACCGTTTCCCGATCCAGGCGGTCGCCCCTGAGTATTCCACAGGCCATCAGCATGGACGGATGATCCTTTGCGTGATTTATATAAGTATCGGCACCATTCTCATGGGCAAGATAAACTCCCTCCGCAGATGCCGGAAGCGCCATAGCCTCGCTTACCATCCCCCATCTGCTGTTCCCCTTTCTTCCAGAACGCTTTGCCCATTCATCAGCAATATTCAAAGCTTCTCTCCAGTATTCCAATTCAAATACCGGATTAAGAGTTGTTTCCGGATCGTGAGTTTCCTGTACCGGAATCAGCGGAGGCCGCAACTCATATACGTTTTTCTCACTGTTCCATTCTGCAAAATCTGCCATAAAATCAGCGGTTTCTCTGACAATTCCATAATATTTTTCCACCAGCTCTTCAGATGGTTCTGACTGATAAAGCAATTCCAGCATAAAAATAATGTGGGGCTGCTGCCAGATCAACAGCGGAGCAATCGGAGATGGCGAATCTTCTCCATCACAGCCTACCATCTTGGGCCAGCGTATCCCCTTATATCCGTTTCTCTCCGCATTTTCTTTTGCTTCATCCCGGTGCTCTATGTACCATTCAAAGGATTTTTCAAGCAGTCTCCCCTGAGAATAGGCCGGGAGAAAAGCGCTATGCCAAAAATGCATCTCAAGATGAAACTTACCGTACCAGCTGTTGCAGCTCAGTCCCGTTTCAGCCGGCGGAAGGCTTCCTGCGCATTGCAGCCGAAGAAGATACAATGAAAGAATTTCCCTGCGCTCCAGTTCATGAGCTCTGGTATCCTGTGTTTCCCCAAAATCAATCAGGCCGGTATTTTCCCAGTAATCCCTCCAAAACACTTCGCTTTCTTCACAGCACTTATTAAATGTCGCGAACTGCCTGGGCACAGCGCGGTCAGTTAAAATAGTGATCTCCGCTTTTGCTGCATCAAATCGAATTGAGAAACGATGTTCCTCCTCCTGTATCATCTGCGCTCCATCCAGTTCTATCATAACCTGATACAGTAAATCATCCATAACACGATTTATCAGATACCGTTTTTCTCCAAGAGAAACCAGATAGCTTCCATGTCTGGATGGAGAAGTCCAGTCCGAACCGGTTATATCCGGAGAACCGTAGGGAAATTCCAGTTCCAGGCTCATATTTTTTTTCAACGATTCCCCTGCTTCTATCCTCAGTCCAAGCCGATTGCTGTTTCCGCTGCATACAGTCTGTACCTTTACCGCTTCCTTATCAACTTGAAACGAACTGTTTAAAATACCCGTATACAAATCCAGTTCCTGATGGACCTCTGTAATCTGCCCCGAGGAAATCCTTCGTCCATTTACCCGGAACCCCAAACGGTAAAGATTTATCTTATGAGGATTTTTTCTCAGCCAGTCATAAACCTTCTCGTTCTTCTCCGTTTTTTTCACAGGATAGCGAAATGTACGTCCTTCGCGTTTATAGGAAGTCATCTCCAGATCTTTAAGACTGTACACACGTCCATGGTCACTCTCTGTATGCCATCCAAAATTTCCCATTGTACAGAGAGGAAATGCATCTCTATACTCTTCATACAATGTTTGAACTCCCGTTACATCCGCTGTAAAAACGAACTCTCCATTCCCCACGGAAAGCGGAGAATCATATGCTGGTTCGTACAATATTATGTTGTGTTTTTTTATCAATTTATATCGGTTTATCATCTATTTTTTAGAGTTTTTTACTGTTTTCTCTTTCCTTTCTTTGTTTCCATTAGTATATACCGTCATTTTTATTTTTTCAATATTCCCGCCTCATTGTGGCCCAATACTGAAAATCCGCATCAAATTCAAACTATATTTACTGCCTCTTTCCAAAAAAAGAACGGTCATTTTCACAAAAGAAAAGCCGTTCTTTCCAACACTCAGAAGAAAATCTCTGCCTGTATATTTCTGATTTTACCGATTCTCAATCTCCATCAGCATATTCACCCGTCTCTCATGTCTGCCGCCTTCAAACTCAGCGTCCAGCCATGCTTCGGTGATCATCTTTGCCATCTCGCTTCCCACTACTCTGGCGCCAAAGGCAAGGACGTTGCTGTTATTGTGCATACGGGACAGCTTTGCGCTGTAGGGTTCGCTGCATACACAGGCGCGCACGCCCTTTACCTTATTAGCTGCCAGTGAAATGCCTACGCCGGTGCCGCAGATCACGATACCCAGATCTGCTTCTTTGGAAGCCACAGCCCGTCCTACCTTTTCACCATATACAGGGTAATCGCAGCTTTCTGTAGAATTGGTACCCAAATCAATAACCTCGTAGCCTTTTCCCTCTACAAACTCCTTAATAATATTTTTAAGCTCAATGGCTGTATGGTCGTTTCCCATTGCAATTTTCATTTTCATTTTCTCCTCATTCTCTCAAAAAATTCCTCCATCCGGTCAAGCCGGGAGGTCATGGACATAAGCAGCAGATCTGCCGCAGTAAGCGCTGCCATGGCTTCTGCCACCACAACTGCCCTTGGAACGATAATGGGATCGTGACGTCCATGGATCTCGATCTCCCGTTCTTTCCCGCTCCGGTCCACCGTGGACTGAGGCTGGGCAATGGACGGAGTAGGCTTAAAGGCCGCCCGTATTACAACCGGGCTGGAATCGCTCATCCCTCCCAGGACGCCACCGGAGTGATTGGTTCGCTTGGACGGGTGGCCCGCACTGTCAATGCAGAAGCTGTCGTTATTCTGTGAACCGGCGGATACTGCCGCCTCAAATCCGTCTCCGATCTCAACGCCTTTCACTGCTCCAATGGACATCATGGCTTTTGCCAGAGCCGCATCCAGCTTGTCAAACACCGGCTCTCCCACGCCTGCGGGAAGCCCCTCAATCACACACTCTACCACACCGCCGCAGGAATCCCTTCGAGCCATCATATCCTCTAAATAACTCTCTGCTTCCTTTGCCGCAATGTCATCAGGCATATAAAGACGGTTTTCCCACATTTTGGAAATCTCCATCCGGGACCGGTCGATGCTTACAGGGCCGATTGCGCTGGTATAAGCAAAAACCCTTACCCCAAGGCGCTCCAGAAGCTTTGCGGCCACTGCTCCGGCTGCTACCCGGCCAATGGTCTCCCG
>OBXC01001564.1_pt1 | contig 10806 bp, 10 predicted proteins | sample 1538111 | NCBI WGS metagenome assembly OBXC01 (sample SAMEA2580137, study PRJEB22360) | human gut metagenome | biome: human gut; feature: human-associated habitat; material: faeces | place: Denmark | collected 2008/2010 | reverse complement strand
ACAACCGTCCTCCGTATCCTGTCATACGCGTAAAACAGCCAGCGCTGACGTGATTTAGCACCGACGTAGCCCCACTGTTCGTCCATTTCAGCGCAGACAATCACATCACTGCCCGGTTGTATGCGCGAGGTTACCGACTGCGGCCTGAGTTTTTTAAGTGACGTAAAACCGTGTTGAGGCCAACGCCCATAATGCGTGCACTGGCGCGACATCCGACGCCATTCATGGCCATATCAATGATTTTCTGGTGCGTACCGGGCTGAGAGGCGGTGTAAGTGAACTGTAGTTGCCATGTTTTACGGCAATGAGAGCAGAGATAGCGCTGATGTCCGGCAGTGCTTTTGCCGTTACGCACCACGCCTTCAGTAGCGGAGCAGGAAGGACATCTGATGGAAATGGAAGCCACGCAAGCACCTTAAAATCACCATCATACACTAAATCAGTAAGTTGGCAGCATTACCGAAATCCCCATCCTTTAGGGCAGTGAGGATGTCAATAATAGCAGACCACATCATGAGTCATTCTGACCGACACATGCCAGAAGCAGAGGCTCCATCCCATTTTATACCTACCTTATAACACTTAGAAAAACAACATGTTAAAAATGTCTATTGGAAACAATTTTATTTCCAATTGTAATGATAACCATTCTCATATTAATATGACTACGTGATAATTAACTTTTGATGCACTCCGCATGTCTGACCGCGCCACTACCACAGCTTCCTTAACGTTCGAGTCGCTTTATGGCACACATCACGGCTGGTTGAAAAGCTGGCTGACGCGCAAACTCCAGTCTGCTTTTGATGCAGATGACATTGCCCAGGACACTTTTTTGCGGGTAATGGTCAGCGAAACGCTCTCGACGATCCGCGATCCTCGCTCCTTCCTCTGCACTATCGCCAAACGCGTGATGGTGGACCTGTTTCGCCGAAACGCGCTGGAAAAAGCGTATCTGGAGATGCTGGCGCTTATGCCGGAGGGGGGAGCGCCTTCACCTGAGGAACGCGAAAGCCAACTCGAGACCCTACAACTCCTCGACAGCATGCTGGACGGGCTAAACGGCAAAACACGTGAAGCGTTTCTGCTTTCGCAACTGGATGGTCTGACATACAGCGAGATTGCGCACAAACTCGGTGTTTCCATCAGCTCCGTGAAAAAATACGTGGCGAAAGCCGTCGAGCACTGCCTGCTGTTCCGTCTGGAGTATGGGTTATGAATCCTTTGTTAACCGATTCCCGCCGTCAGGCGCTGCGTTCAGCTTCCCACTGGTATGCCGTGCTAAGCGGCGAGCGCGTCAGCCCACAACAGGAAGCGCGCTGGCAACAGTGGTATGAACAGGATCAGGATAACCAGTGGGCCTGGCAGCAGGTTGAAAACCTGCGCAACCAGCTTGGCGGTGTGCCTGGCGACGTTGCCAGCCGGGCGTTGCACGATACCCGCCTCACCCGCCGTCACGTGATGAAAGGATTACTGCTGTTGCTCGGCGCAGGCGGAGGCTGGCAGCTCTGGCAGTCGGAAACCGGCGAAGGCCTGCGGGCAGATTACCGCACCGCCAAAGGCACAGTCAGCCGTCAGCAACTGGAAGATGGCTCCCTGCTCACGCTGAATACCCAAAGCGCGGCGGATGTGCGTTTTGATGCGCATCAGCGCACCGTCCGGCTCTGGTACGGTGAAATCGCCATTACTACCGCGAAAGATGCCCTGCAACGCCCCTTCCGTGTCCTGACCCGTCAGGGCCAGCTCACTGCTTTAGGGACAGAATTTACCGTCCGCCAGCAGGATAATTTCACGCAGCTTGACGTTCAGCAGCACGCTGTGGAAGTGCTTCTCGCCAGTGCCCCCGCGCAAAAACGCATCGTGAACGCTGGTGAAAGCCTGCAGTTCAGCGCCTCTGAGTTTGGCGCAGTGAAACCGCTGGATGACGAGAGTACAAGCTGGACGAAGGACATCCTGAGCTTCAGCGATAAACCGCTGGGTGAGGTGATAGCCACGCTAACCCGTTACCGCAACGGCGTGCTGCGCTGCGATCCCGCCGTTGCCGGGCTGCGCCTGAGCGGGACGTTCCCGCTGAAAAATACCGATGCGATCCTGAACGTTATCGCGCAAACGCTTCCCGTTAAAATTCAGTCTATTACGCGGTACTGGATAAACATTTCACCACTGTAAGGAAAATAATTCTTATTTCGATTGTCCTTTTTACCCTTCTCGTTCGACTCATAGCTGAACACAACAAAAATGATGATGGGGAAGGTATGACGCCGTTACGCGTTTTTCGTAAAACAACACCTTTGGTTAACGCCATTCGCCTGAGCCTGCTGCCGCTGGCCGGTCTCTCGTTTTCCGCTTTTGCTGCACAGGTTAATATCGCACCGGGATCGCTCGATAAAGCGCTCAATCAGTATGCCGCACACAGCGGATTTACCCTCTCGGTTGACGCCAGCCTGACGCGCGGCAAGCAGAGCAACGGCCTGCACGGCGATTACGACGTCGAGAGCGGCCTGCAACAACTGCTGGACGGCAGCGGACTGCAGGTAAAACCGCTGGGAAATAACAGCTGGACGCTGGAGCCCGCGCCCGCACCAAAAGAAGATGCCCTGACCGTGGTCGGCGACTGGCTGGGTGATGCGCGTGAAAACGACGTATTTGAACATGCTGGCGCGCGTGACGTGATCCGCCGTGAGGATTTCGCCAAAACCGGCGCAACCACCATGCGTGAGGTACTTAACCGCATCCTTGGCGTCAGCGCGCCGGAAAACAACGGCACCGGCAGCCACGACCTGGCGATGAACTTTGGCATCCGGGCCTGCAGTCCCCCCGGGGCCCTGAACCCGCGCCTCGCCAGCCGCTCGACCGTCCTGATGGACGGCATCCCCGTCCCCTTCGCCCCTTACGGTCAGCCGCAGCTTTCACTGGCTCCCGTTTCGCTCGGCAACATGGATGCCATTGACGTGGTACGCGGTGGTGGTGCGGTGCGTTACGGACCGCAGAGCGTGGGCGGCGTGGTGAACTTTGTTACCCGTGCCATTCCGCAGGACTTTGGTATCGAGGCGGGCGTGGAAGGTCAGCTCAGCCCAACCTCTTCACAAAACAACCCGAAAGAGACGCACAACCTGATGGTGGGCGGCACAGCGGACAACGGTTTTGGCACCGCGCTGCTCTACTCCGGCACGCGCGGCAGTGACTGGCGCGAGCACAGCGCCACCCGCATCGACGACCTGATGCTGAAAAGCAAATATGCGCCGGATGAGGTGCACACCTTCAACAGCCTGCTGCAATATTACGACGGTGAAGCCGACATGCCCGGTGGCCTGTCTCGCGCGGATTACGACGCCGATCGCTGGCAATCCACCCGCCCGTATGACCGCTTCTGGGGTCGTCGCAAGCTGGCGAGCCTGGGCTACCAGTTCCAGCCAGACAGCCAGCATAAATTCAACATTCAGGGGTTCTACACCCAAACCCTGCGCAGCGGCTACCTGGAGCAAGGCAAACGCATCACCCTCTCGCCGCGTAACTACTGGGTGCGCGGTATTGAGCCACGCTACAGCCAGATCTTTATGATCGGCCCTTCCGCGCACGAAGTGGGCGTGGGCTATCGCTATTTGAATGAATCAACGCATGAAATGCGTTACTACACCGCCACCAGCAGCGGGCAGTTGCCGTCCGGCTCAAGCCCTTACGACCGCGATACGCGTTCCGGCACCGAGGCGCACGCCTGGTATCTGGATGACAAAATCGACATCGGCAACTGGACCATCACGCCGGGTATGCGTTTCGAACATATCGAGTCATACCAGAACAACGCCATCACAGGCACGCACGAAGAAGTGAGCTATAACGCACCGCTTCCGGCGTTGAACGTGCTCTATCACCTGACTGACAGCTGGAATCTTTATGCAAACACTGAAGGCTCGTTCGGCACCGTACAGTACAGCCAGATTGGCAAGGCTGTGCAAAGCGGCAATGTGGAACCGGAAAAAGCGCGAACCTGGGAACTCGGTACCCGCTACGACGACGGCGCGCTGACGGCGGAAATGGGGCTGTTCCTGATTAACTTTAACAATCAGTACGACTCCAACCAGACCAACGACACCGTCACTGCACGTGGCAAAACGCGCCATACCGGGCTGGAAACGCAGGCACGTTACGATCTGGGTACGCTAACGCCAACGCTTGATAACGTTTCCATCTACGCCAGCTATGCGTATGTGAACGCGGAAATCCGCGAGAAAGGCGACACCTACGGCAATCTGGTACCATTCTCCCCGAAACATAAAGGCACGCTGGGCGTGGACTACAAGCCAGGAAACTGGACGTTCAATCTGAACAGCGATTTCCAGTCCAGCCAGTTTGCGGATAACGCCAATACGGTGAAAGAGAGCGCCGACGGCAGTACCGGCCGCATTCCCGGCTTCATGCTCTGGGGCGCACGCGTGGCGTATGACTTTGGCCCGCAGATGGCAGATCTGAACCTGGCATTCGGTGTGAAAAACATCTTCGACCAGGACTACTTCATCCGCTCTTATAACGACAACAACAAAGGCATCTATGCAGGCCAGCCGCGCACGCTGTATATGCAGGGGTCGTTGAAGTTCTGATGTGTTAACGCCCGGCTTGCCGGGCTTTTAGCTGGAATGTGATTATGTTGGCATTTATCCGTTTTCTTTTTGCAGGCCTGCTGCTGGTGATCAGCCACGCCTTTGCCGCCACGGTTCAGGACGAACACGGCACGTTTACACTCGAAAAAACGCCACAACGGATTGTGGTGCTGGAACTCTCGTTCGCCGATGCGCTGGCCGCCGTGGACGTCAGCCCGATCGGTATTGCCGACGATAACGATGCAAAACGCATCCTGCCCGAAGTGCGTGCGCACCTGAAACCGTGGCAGTCCGTCGGAACGCGCGCGCAGCCGAGCCTGGAAGCCATTGCCGCTCTGAAACCAGACCTGATCATTGCCGACAGCAGTCGCCATGCGGGGGTTTACATCGCCTTGCAGCAAATCGCGCCGGTACTGCTGCTTAAGTCCCGCAACGAAACCTACGCTGAAAATTTGCAATCTGCGGCTATCATCGGCGAAATGGTGGGTAAAAAGCGAGAGATGCAGGCACGTCTGGAACAACATAAAGAGAGGATGGCGCAGTGGGCCAGCCAGCTTCCCAAAGGGACACGCGTGGCCTTTGGCACATCACGCGAACAGCAATTCAACCTGCATACTCAGGAGACCTGGACCGGCAGCGTGCTGGCCTCTCTGGGGCTGAACGTTCCCGCTGCGATGGCGGGTGCGTCCATGCCGTCCATCGGCCTGGAGCAACTGCTGGCGGTCAATCCTGCCTGGCTGCTGGTTGCCCACTATCGCGAAGAGAGCATTGTTAAACGCTGGCAACAAGATCCGCTCTGGCAGATGTTAACCGCCGCGCAGAAGCAGCAGGTTGCTTCGGTCGACAGTAACACCTGGGCGCGGATGCGCGGTATTTTTGCTGCAGAGCGTATTGCCGCTGACACGGTAAAAATCTTCCACCATCAGCCGCTTACCGTTGTGAAATGACCGCGATAAAACACCCGGTGCTGCTGTGGGGGCTTCCCGTTGCAGCACTTATTATTATTTTCTGGCTGAGTCTGTTTTGCTACTCGGCCATTCCTGTTTCCGGAGCAGATGCAACCCGCGCCCTGCTGCCTGGACACACGCCAACGCTACCAGAAGCGCTGGTGCAAAACCTTCGTTTGCCACGAAGCCTGGTCGCCGTTCTGATCGGCGCAAGCCTGGCGCTCGCGGGCACGCTGCTGCAAACCCTGACCCACAACCCAATGGCCTCTCCTTCACTGCTCGGCATTAACAGCGGCGCGGCGCTGGCTATGGCGCTTACCAGCGCGCTGAGTCCGACGCCGATTGCAGGCTATTCTCTGTCGTTCATCGCGGCATGCGGGGGCGGCGTGGGCTGGCTGCTGGTCATGACCGCAGGAGGCGGATTTCGTCATACCCATGACAGAAACAAACTGATCCTCGCGGGTATCGCGCTGTCGGCCTTTTGTATGGGCCTTACCCGCATCACCCTGCTGCTGGCCGAAGATCATGCTTACGGCATCTTTTACTGGCTGGCAGGCGGAGTGTCCCACGCCCGCTGGCAGGATGTCTGGCAGCTCTTGCCGGTGGTGGTCACTGCAGTCCCTGTCGTGTTGCTGCTGGCGAATCAACTGAACCTGCTCAACCTCAGCGACAGCACCGCCCATACGCTGGGAGTGAACCTGACGAGGCTACGTTTGGTCATCAATATGTTAGTGCTGCTTCTGGTTGGTGCGTGCGTCAGCGTGGCAGGTCCGGTGGCGTTTATCGGTCTGCTGGTGCCACATCTGGCGCGCTTCTGGGCAGGCTTCGATCAGCGCAACGTACTGCCAGTGAGCATGCTGCTGGGGGCCACGCTGATGCTGCTGGCAGATGTACTCGCACGCGCGCTGGCCTTCCCCGGAGATCTGCCCGCAGGCGCAGTGCTGGCGCTGATTGGCAGCCCTTGCTTTGTCTGGCTTGTGAGGAGGCGAGGATGAAAATTGCGCTGGTTATTTTCATCACCCTTGCCCTGGCGGGCTGTGCGCTGTTATCACTCCATATGGGAGTGATCCCCGTGCCGTGGCGCGCGCTGCTGACCGACTGGCAGGCCGGACGCGAGCATTATTATGTATTGATGGAGTACCGACTGCCGCGCTTGCTGCTGGCACTGTTTGTCGGTGCAGCCCTCGCCGTAGCGGGCGTGCTGATACAGGGGATTGTGCGCAACCCTCTGGCATCACCGGATATTCTCGGCGTTAACCATGCCGCCAGCCTGGCCTCTGTGGGGGCTCTACTTCTTATGCCGTCACTGCCCGTGATGGTGCTGCCGCTGCTGGCCTTTGCAAAGACCCCCCAGCCGATGAAGCTGGCGCTCACCGGCGTGGCGCTTTCTGCATGCTGGGCCAGCCTGACGGATTATCTGATGCTCTCGCGCCCGCAGGATGTGAACAACGCCCTGCTGTGGCTGACCGGCAGCTTATGGGGCCGTGACTGGAGCTTTGTGAAGATTGCCATCCCGCTGATGATTTTATTTCTGCCGCTGAGCCTGAGTTTTTGCCGCGATCTCGACCTCCTTGCACTCGGCGATGCGCGCGCCACCACGCTCGGTGTGTCGGTGCCCCATACCCGATTCTGGGCTTTGTTACTAGCTGTCGCCATGACATCTACCGGCGTGGCCGCCTGCGGCCCGATTAGCTTTATTGGTCTCGTGGTGCCGCATATGATGCGTAGCATCACCGGTGGACGTCACCGCAGACTGCTGCCTGTTTCGGCCCTGACAGGTGCGTTGCTGTTGGTGGTTGCCGATCTGCTGGCGAGAATTATTCATCCCCCACTGGAGCTCCCGGTTGGCGTGCTGACCGCCATTATCGGTGCGCCGTGGTTTGTCTGGTTGCTTGTGAGAATGCGATAAATGACTTTACGAGCTGAAAATCTGACGGTCAGTTACGGGACAGACAAGGTACTTAACGACGTTTCACTCTCACTGCCAACGGGGAAGATCACCGCCCTGATCGGTCCTAACGGTTGCGGGAAATCGACGCTGTTAAACTGTTTTTCGCGGCTTTTAATGCCGCAGTCTGGCACCGTATTTCTCGGCGATAATCCCATAAATATGCTCTCATCGCGCCAGTTGGCCCGCAGGCTTTCGCTGCTGCCTCAGCACCATTTAACGCCAGAGGGGATCACAGTCCAGGAGCTGGTTTCGTATGGTCGTAATCCCTGGCTGTCACTCTGGGGGCGTCTCTCCGCTGAAGACAATGCACGAGTTAATGTCGCCATGAACCAGACCCGGATCAATCATCTTGCCGTTCGTCGGTTAACCGAGCTTTCCGGCGGTCAGCGCCAGCGCGCATTTCTGGCGATGGTCCTGGCCCAGAATACGCCCGTTGTATTACTTGATGAGCCAACCACCTATCTTGATATCAATCACCAGGTGGACCTGATGCGGTTGATGGGCGAACTCCGGACTCAGGGGAAAACGGTGGTCGCTGTGCTGCACGACCTTAATCAGGCTAGCCGGTACTGCGATCAACTGGTGGTAATGGCAAACGGACATGTTATGGCGCAAGGCACACCAGAAGAGGTGATGACCCCAGGATTGCTGAGAACAGTATTCAGCGTGGAAGCGGAAATACACCCCGAGCCGGTATCTGGCAGGCCGATGTGCCTAATGAGGTAGATTGCACAGGCCGTAAGAACCAAACCACGACTGAATGAAACTGGACTGGCGCCAGCAAGCCTGTTCAGACTGGGGCTGAACTTTTCCGGACTCTGAAAGATTACCAATACTCATCGTCCATCCGCTTGCTTTAGGCTGACAGGTTCATAATCAACGCAAACCAGAGCTGTACAGGCTTGGGCGCGGCTTTCAAACCAGTCGTGATCACGGCAATCAATTTTGAACTCTGCTTAACGGACATTTCTGTATAACCCTTACGGCAACGAAAAACGCGAAGTTAAAATTTTAGAAACCCAAAACGTGACATGACTAAGTTTAGATTTCAGGGGGGGAGATCAAAAAATTTCGCTCTGTGCCAGAGCGGACATTCACGGAGCTGGTTCATTACCAATGAGGTTGGGCTTTTGAGGATAAATCAATGATCAGACGCCAACGTAAATCAAAAGCAACCCTGGAACGGAATTGCTAATCCAGTTTCTGACCATCGATTTTTCTAAAAAGTGTGCGTTTGCTACTACTTAGGTAGGTGCAGCTTTCTTAATCACCGGCAGCCACGTTATACAGGCCAGTTGATGGATCGATTGTTATCAATGATATCTTCATGAGTCGGTGTCTCACCCAGCTTACCGAAGCTGGCATAAAGTGAAGGCAGACGGGCCCGTCCTTCTCCCTTTTTCGCCAGAGGGAAAGCGCGAAGCATGGTGGCAGCCTCCCAGTCACAACAATAGGATGGTGTGCACGGCTGCTGACGCCATGATTCAGCGATAGAGCCGGAAAATACGGGGTCAAAGCCGGTATCATTAACCAGAGTCATCGTGACCTGTACTGCGGCTGGATGATCTCCTGCTACTGCAACTGCTAGGCGACCGCGGCTCCCTTCAGGTAGTCTGTTGTGGTCAACTAAAACTGGCCTCCGCGTTAGAGTTTTTCCAGTATCGGTTTTCTGATTCGTTTGGTGGTAACCCACCATTATATTCGTGCGGTCTTAGTGCGCTGTAATATCCAACGATATAGTCCGTTATTGCGTGAGCTGCATCGCTGAAGCTTACATAGCCCGTCGCTGGCACCCATTCGTTCTTCAGACTTCTGAAGAAGCGTTCCATTGGGCTGTTATCCCAGCAATTTCCGCGCCGGCTCATACTCTGCCTGATCTGGTATCGCCACAATAACTGCCGGAACTGCCTGCTCGTATAATGACTGCCCTGGACGCCCTTCTAAGAGTCAAGCCGTTATCGGGATGCTGTTGATCTGCCTGTTTTGATTACGCAGTAATGTATAAACTTCGCGTGAGATATAGCGCTTCAGGCAGCGTATTGCTTCCATTTTTGTATGCCCTTCCGCTACTCGTCTGGCGACATATTCCTTCGTTTTATCGTCAGTTCGCAAACGTCCGATGGCAATGATGTGAAGTGCACTATTTGCAGCACGATCTCCACCCCGGTTAAGTCGATAACGATTCGTTTTTCCTGAAGATACGGGAACAGGGCTGACACCACACAGTGCCGCAAAACCTGATTCTGATCTTAATCGTTGGGGATTGTCTCCTGCCGTGATCAGCAACTGCGAAGCGCTTTCGTATCCAATAGCATTACGTTTAATCAGTTCAGGCGCCAGCTCATCGACAATTGCCGCAATCATGACATCCAAATCAGCGATTTCGTCATGTAACTCGAGATAGCGTCGGGCAAGGGACTTTAATGAAATACGATAAACGTTGGTAACATTGCGGTATTCACTGGCATCAGGCCGCCAGGATCCCAGAGTCCTGATGAGCTGCATGCGCGTCATATTTCTGAGCTGTTCACGTAATTCATCCGGGGCAGAGATAATATTGGAATGGATAATCTGGAGAGCGACTCTGCGGGCTGATATTGCTGTTTTTCGGCAAGTTTTTAATACCCGCAGAGACTCAATCATGCCATTGCGCGTTTTGGGTGTGACGGTTCTTATTCCGGAGAATGCGGCGTGAGCGGCACATTCAGCATCAATCGTGTCACTTTTACCCCGTTTGCGTCGCTCCATCCGATCTGGCGCAGTCACCTCAAGAACGTCTAACCCGGCATTCTGTAAATAGCGAAGCAGACCTGATCCATAGGTGCCAGTACACTCAACACCAATTCGCTTTAATGCCCCAAACGAAGTCATCCATGCCAGCATCTGCCGGTAACCTTGCCGTGTTGTGGAGAAAAACTGGGTCCCCAGAACTTTATTGTTCTGATCTACGACAGCGGCAACGTGCAGATCTTTATGTGTATCCACGCCACCCACAACAGCGGTTTCCGTAACTTTACCTGCCATAACAGAGCTCCTGTGAGGAAACAGAGTTGAATCTCCAGACAGATAACTCGGACAGGACAGTAACGAGACAAACCGTCAGGCCCTTCTTGAGTCACGCGCATCGGTGAGGAGACGCCTCGCATGAAGGCGCTTCCGGCAACCGACAGGTCCAGGGCAGGACACAAAGGGTCGATCGCTGTGTGAGTCAGGATGCGGGAAGGTCTTCACTGCATCAGTAATCACACCAGTCTGGTTAAACAGCAAACAGAGTGATGATAAAAACTGATACCGGCATTATTACTATCGC
>OBXC01001563.1_pt1 | contig 10812 bp, 10 predicted proteins | sample 1538111 | NCBI WGS metagenome assembly OBXC01 (sample SAMEA2580137, study PRJEB22360) | human gut metagenome | biome: human gut; feature: human-associated habitat; material: faeces | place: Denmark | collected 2008/2010 | reverse complement strand
AAAAAAGAAACCTCAGCTGAATGCCTCTCAACTAAGATTTCGTCTATAGATGTATTAAATAATTTACTTAATGCAAATAAGTTATCTACCGATGGTAAACATTGTCCCCACTGCCACTTATAAATGGCTTGAGGTCCTTCAAATCCAAAATACACTTGTAAGTCCTTTACAGATAATCCATTTAGCTTTCTAAGCCTTAAAATATTAGCCCCTGTGGCTTGTACATCAATTATTGGAAATGTGTTCATTGCCTACCTCCTAAAAAACTAATACTTTATTATAGCTTATCTCTAAATCACTTGCAACTTATGAAAATAAAATATTGCAGCTATACAGCCATGGGAAAAATCCCGCAGTAATAAGTCAGCCTGACAAAACCTCTTTCATGGATTTAATCGATAATTGAGTATTAAATGCTAAGCATTAATCCAAAAAGAACATTGAACATTAGACACTAAGCACTCAGCATTAAACACTAAACATTTAAGTGCAATTTGCCCCTTGGCATCCAATAGATCTATGATCTTGTTCTTCCATAATAACCCTTATGGAGGGGACTTAATTGAGGATTTACGTATAACTGCAATAAATTAGATTAAACGTTGATTTCAATCATAGTCACACTATTAGAAATCTGCAATACTGTATCAACTTCTGATTCAAAGTTTTCAATCTCATCTTTCATGGTTTTAATAAGTTTTTGGACCTCTAAAGCATCAACTAAACCATATTCATTAGCCTGACGGTAAGGCTGTGCTATAGCATCATGACTTGCCTGAGTAATTTTTTCTTTTCCTTCTTTGCCATATGCTGTATTGAGAAGTTGTTCAATACTATCATCTACCCTAGCATTTTCTCTAGCTACACGATCCGCTGCCACGATGTACTCATCATTTAACTTTTCTAGTAAAGTCTTTTCATATTCAATAGCACTTTTTTTATCAATAGCTTCAGCTACAGTCATACGTTTACCTGCTACCTCTACTACTGTAATAGCATTAGACTGAATGATAGCTGCCTTAATGGCATTTCTTCTTTTAATTAAATCTACAATAGATTGATAATCTGCCTTCGCATTAGCCTTAAAGGCTTCCTTAGTCATCTTTCCATTAATATTAGGTACAGAAACTTTTGCTGCACCTACAAATTCACCTTCTTCTATCTTACGATGAATACGGCTATCTAATAACTTTAATTCATTTAAACCTTTTGTCACCAACATTTTTTCCATCTCTCTATCCTCCAATACCTTACTACTACGCCATGCATCTATTCATAAGTTTATTGTAAGGGATATTTAAATATGTTGCATTAAACCTGTAGTTTAAATTTATCTCCGTTTTATAGTGATAATTATTTTCATTTATACTTTACTTTTTCTCTTTTTTACTCTATTCTATTAGAGTACTTTTTATTTTGATATTATTTATCAATATCAAATACATATTACCACAGAATTAATTTTAAGATTTAAAATATACTCAACAACTATTTCAGAAAGGATATTCTATTTATGTCTAAAGTTTTCTATATTATTATAGGTACTTTTTCTCTAATCTTAGGAATCATTGGTGTTCTCTTACCAATTTTACCAACTACCCCATTTCTATTACTTACCTCTTTTTGCTTTGCAAAAGGATCTACTAAGTTTCACCAATGGTTTATCCATACAAAGCTTTATCAGAAACATCTTGATAGCTTTATAACAAACCGTTCAATGCTTTTAAAAACAAAAATATGTACATTAGCTTTTGCCTCTACTATGTTACTTTTTCCACTTATAATCCTAGATAATATGTTCATGAGGCTATTCATCATTTTTTTATACCTTTTTAAATACTATTATTTTATATTTAGGATTAAAACTATCTAAATGAAAATTTAACTTTTTATTTGTATGAAGGGAGTATCTCATCCGTGAACCGTATCGAAACTGAAAAACAAGTTGTCACTCATATGATTGAAATTTACTGCAAAAAACAGCATTCTAGTTCTGCCCTCTGTCCTGAATGCTCTGTTTTAAAAGACTATGCTCTTAAACGTCTTTCTCATTGTAAGCATGGTGAAAATAAGACCTTCTGTAGTCAATGCACAACTCACTGCTATGCCCCTAAGTATAAAGAACAGATTAAAAAAGTTATGAAGTTTAGCGGCCCTAGAATATTTTTTGTACATCCTATTCTTGTTATTAAACATATGCTAAAAAAATAAGCAAAATAAAAGCTGCATGGTATTATTCCCATACAGCTTTTATTCTGCTTTATATCTCCATGCTCTCATTTTACACATAAAAAGCCGAGCCCCATGCAGCTCCCCCTTAAAATAACTGCATAGACTCGGCTTTTTATATGTGGCAAAGTTAATTAACTTAATTTTCATAAGCTATATAGGCTTAAGGTTTGAAAGGGAAACGCTTTTCTTTAGGCACTCTCTCGTTACTGTGATGGGTATTGTCCGTAACTGCCGTTTACAGGGATGCCAATGCATATATAAAGGCCCAGGTGGGAGGTAGCACCAAGTGACGTAGAGAACTGCTGCTAGATAGGCGTGCACTTCCAGGTACTTTTGCCAGAAGGCTTAATGAAAGATAAGCACTATAGAAGTTGAACCTTATAGGCCTTGCTGCCACGACATAGGCCTAAAGGGCTGTAAGCTAAGGAGCCTTCATTACTGGAAGGGGGACCAGCAGCTAAGCTGTTAGCTTACGAGGTGTAAAATGCTTCTATTACCTAGGATGTGTTTTGCATTTTACATATACTATATAGTCCTATGTAGTGAAAATTCTTCAATTTTTCCAAAAAAATTTTAGATTTTTTATAATGTGCATCTAAACCTTTTGCTTTAATCTACAGTTTATCAACTCATTTAATTTCCCATTTGCTTTATGAGTTAACTTTTATTTGTTTCCATTCATCCTCAAGGATAGCCATTAAAATATCATCAGCAAACTCTTTTCCATTCCAAATAGCATCACGCAATACTCCTCATGTTTAAAACCTGCTGACTGGTATGCTTTTTCAGCAGAAGGATTAAACAAAAATACATCTAATTCCAAACGATGAAGTTTTAATTTTTCAAAGGCAAAATCTCGTGTTGCTTTTATGGCCCATGATCCAATTCCTCTACCTCGTTCAGCTGGGTGGAAAATATGCTTCTGCATCTTCTACTTGTGCAAGCCTTAGGACAAAACCATCTTTTGTCCATGTTTGATTTATTTTATTCATTATGTATGCCTCCAAATTCTTGTTTCTGAAACTACTAGAGTCACTTAAGCAAACTGAGCCTCATAAAGAGAACAATAGAATCCTCTCTGCTCCATGAGACTTTCATGTGTTCCCTGCTCTACCACTTCTCCATCCTTAACGACTAAAATCGTATCCGCATTTTGAATGGTAGAAAGCCGATGGGCAATGACAAAGCAAGTTTTATTCTCCATAAGTTTTCTCATAGCCTGCCCTATTTGCAATTCTGTTCTTGTATCTACGTTAGAAGTTGCCTCATCTAAGATGAGCATAGGTGCCTCTAATAACATAGCTCTCGCAATAGTTAGAAGTTGTTTCTGCCCTTTGGAAATATTAGAACCTTCATCGCTAATCACGGTATCATATCCTTGTGGTAGCCTCTGAATAAAGGAATGGATTTTAACAGCTTTGGCTGCTGCAATCACTTCTTCTCTTGTTGCGCCTTCTTTACCATAAGCTAGATTGTCATAAATCGTACCATGGAATAACCAGGTTTCCTGTAGTACCATGGCAAATGATTTTCTAAGACTCTCGCGCGTTAAGTCTTTATTTGGATGATCATCCACTAAAATATTACCACTCTGAATATCATAGAACCGCATTAAAAGGTTAATAAGTGTAGTCTTTCCTGCCCCAGTCGGACCTACGATAGCAATGAGTTTGCCTGGTTCCACCTTTAAGGACAGGTCATGGATAATGGTTTTTCCCTCTTCATATCCAAACTGAACATGACTAAGCTCTACCCTTCCTTGTACTTTTTCCTCACTTCCAAGTACAATAGCCTGCTCCCCATCTTCTATCTCATTCATCTCATCAAGCAAACTAAAGATTCTTTCTGCCGCCGCTAGAGATGACTGCAGTTCGCTCACAATATTAGCCGCCTCATTAATAGGTCCAGAAAACTTTCTGGAGTACAGGATGAAAGAAGAGATATTACCAATTGTCATTTTCCCTGCTAGGAACAGCATAGCTCCAAATACACTAATTAGGGATAAAGACAAGTTATTGATAAAGTTAACACATGGTCCTGTCATCGCCCCATAGTATTCTGCTCGGTAATAGGCGTCCACCGCCTCTTCATTTTTCTTACGGAACTTAGCCAATACATTTTCCTCTTGTGTATAGGCTTTTAAAGTCTTCTGCCCTGATACCATTTCCTCTGTAAAGCCATTAAGTAACCCAAGTTTTGCTGAACGATCTCTAAAGAGTGGTCTTGTCTTAGTTGTAATAAACTTTGTAATCCCTATAGATAAAGGCACTGTAAAACAAAAGACTAATACTAAGCTCTTAGAAATCACCAGCATCATAGAAAGTGCTCCTGTTACTGTAATCAGCGTGGTCACAATCTGAATCAGATCACTTGATAACGACCCATTAATGGTATCAATATCATAAGTAATTCGGCTAATAATATCCCCCGTCTGTCTCGTATCAAAATACCCTACTGGTAGTTTTAAAAGCTTATCAAATACATCTTTTCTCATACGCTTTACTACCTTTTTACTAATGGTAATCATTAAGATGGATAACCAATAAGAAAGCAAACTTGACACCAGGTAAAATGCCACCATCCAAGCCGCATAATAAAATACTTTTTCAAACTGCACCTTGCCTACTCCTACTATGGCATCTACTGCATACCCTGAAAGCATAGGCCCAATAAGTGCTAATAGATTACTTCCCACTGTTAATATAAAAGCTACGAGCAGTAACCATTTGTATTGCATAAGGTAAAGGGTTAGCCTAAGAAGTGTTGCTTTTTTATTTATTGCGCGATTACTAGCTTTCTGCCCTTTGATATTTTTACCTGCAGCTAACTCTCCCACAAATCCACGTTGGCTCATCCTAAGCTACACCTCCCATCTGCGACGCACTAATCTGTCTATAAGACTCACACTGCGCAAGTAGCTCCTCATGTCTACCATAACCAATCATTCTACCCTCTTCTAGCACAATAATGTGGTCTGCTTGCATTACAGAGCTGACTCTTTGAGCTACAATAATCTTGGTTGTCTTCTTAAAGTGCATATTAAGTTCCTGGCGCAACATAGCATCTGTCTGATAGTCTAGTGCGCTGGAGGAATCATCTAGGACTAGAATCTCTGGATGCGCAGCTAAAGCTCTTGCGATAAGAATTCTCTGCTTCTGTCCACCACTTAGATTAGCCCCCTTAATATCTAAGGCTTCCTCTAAATTATTGGTTTTCTGATCCACAAATTCCTTGGCTCTTGCATAAAGCAAGGCTTCTTCTATTTCCTCTTCACTTAAATCTCTTCCTAGATTAACATTTTCCAAAATAGTATCTTCAAAAATCATGTCATTTTGAAAAACTACACCAAATTTACTTCTTAGTTCTTGCAAAGGAATACTTTTAATATCTCTACCATTTATTAAAATACGTCCTTGCTTCACATCATAAAAACGTAGGAGTAAGCTCACAATAGTGCTTTTTCCTGCACCTGTTCCTCCTAAGATTCCTAAGGTTTCTCCCTGCTTCACTTCAAAACTAATATCCTTCAGGTCATCTTCCTCACCTTTATTATAAGTAAATGAAACATTCTCAAATACTACATGATATTTTTGTTCATCTGCATAAGTGTTTAGAGCTTCTACTACTTCCATATCATCTTCTAACTCTAAAATCGTATCAATACGGTTAGCTGAGGCAATTGCTTTTGAAAGAATGACAAACATCTTGGATATAGAAATCATAGCATTTAGGATAATTGTAAAGTAAGTCATGAAGGCTAAGATTTTTCCCACTTCACTTAATCCACTATTTACTCTAAAAGCGCCTACAATTAATACGCCTACTAAGGCTAAGTTCATAATGACACTTACACTAGGATCAATAACAGCCATGAGCATTCCGGCTTTCTGCTCTTCTCCTACCACCTCATGATTAATGCTTTCAAAGCGATTCCTTTCGTAATCCTCTTTAGATAAAGCCTTGATAACACGAATGCCACTAATATCTTCCCTAACAATCCTCACAAAACGGTCAATGGACTGCTGTAACTTAGTGTACATTGGAATACTTCTTTGTGATACCTTAATCATAATCCATGCTAAAAACGGTAAAGTAATAATAAGCACACAAGCTAACACTGGATCTAATGTTAATGTTACAAAAATTCCACCTATTAAAAGAATCGGCGCTCTTACCCCTAAACGTTGTATTCTCCCTATCATTTGATGCACATTATATGTATCTGTTGTAAGCCTTGACATGATTGAGGGTTTAGTATAAGTATCCATATAAGAATCCGATAAGTACATAACCTTTTCAAATAAATCATTTCTAATATGCTCTGTTGTATCTCTTGCCACCTTAGATGCCATTCTATTGGCAATGATATTAAACGATACAGCTAAAAAGGAGCAAACAATCATCATAAGTCCCCATAGGTAAATCTGTCCCTTGTCTTTAATAGGGATGATTGTATCGATCATATAAGCTAAAATCCAAGGTAAACAAAGGTCCATAATAGAACCCACAAACTTAATCATAAACCCTATACTCATACGAAAATAATAAGGTTTTAAATAATAGGTTAATATTTTTTGCATAGTTGCCTCCCTTCCTTAACTGCTATTATATTATTGTTCTCACGTTTACTATTTTAACATAGTTAAGAATTTAGTTCCAAATTTTACTCTATTCATTTGTTCCTCAAGCAAAAGTTATAGCTTACACTTAAGATTTAAAGAAATAACATATTATTACTTTCTCTAGTAAATACTATCTTTAAAATATAATTTATATTTGGAGGATATATATGTGTACAGCTCTAACACTACAAACTCAAGATGGCTATAATCTATTTGGAAGAAATATGGATATCGAATTCTCTTTTAGTCAATCTATTCTTCTTATCCCAAGAAATTTTAACTATACAGACAACATAACAGGTAAAACTCAAAAATCTAAATACGCTATTATAGGTATGGGGACACTACTAGGCACCTACCCTGCGTTAGCTGATGGTCTAAATGAAAAGGGACTGGCCTGCGCTGGATTAAATTTCCCGGGTTATGTCCATTATGAAGAAAATGTCCTAGAGGACAAAATTAACTTAGCTCCTTATGATGTCATCTTTTGGATACTTAATAATTTTGATTCTATAGAAGCATTAAAAAAAGAACTCCCTCATATTAATATTGTCAAAAAACCTTTTAATGAATCTACACCTTTACCAACACTTCATTGGATTGTAGTAGATAAAAAAGGAGCATGTATTGTCATCGAAAAAACGAAAGAAAAATTAAGTATTTATGATAATGCCATTGGCGTTTTATCGAACGCTCCTACCTTTGATTGGCATATGACTAACCTTAGACAATATATAAATGTGGACCCTCATCAACCTATTGCTACTTCTTGGAATAATCAAGAATTAGCTCCTCTAGGACAAGGTTTAGGTTCTTTTGGCCTCCCTGGAGATTTTTCTACGGTATCTCGTTTTGTAAGGATAGCCTTTTTAAAGTCTAAAATTGGCAATCCTATCAACGAACTTAATGGTATCAGCGAATTTTTCCATATGCTTAATAATGTATCTATGGTAACCGGCTCCGTTATTACACCACAAGAAAAAAATGATATTACGCTTTATACTTCCTGTATGTCTCAGCAAAAAGGAGTCTATTATTATACCACCTATAATAATAGTAGAATAAATGCCATTGATATGAATAAGGAAGACTTAGATGGAGATCAGGTTAAAGTCTTTCCATACTTAGATACTCAAGATATCAATTATCAAAACTAAGGAGTTTAACTATGGATTATAATCAATCTAATATAGCATCACCAAATCGTAATATTAAAAAAGCTTACTTTATTGTATTTGTATGTATGATTATGCAAGCAATCCCTTTTGGGGTTGCTCAAAATATACAACCCTTATTTATCCCTTATGTTACTAGTAAATTTGGGTTTTCACTCGCTTCCTTCTCTTTAATCTTTACCTTTGGTGCCATTGCCTCTGCAATATGTTCACCTTTTTTAGGTAAGTTATATGGGAAAGTAAATATTAAATTTTTATTTTTAATAGGTGTTATCTTATCCTCTCTTGGATTTATGGGTTTTAGTTTTGCTCGTAAACTTTATCAATTTGATATTTTATCTGCTGTATCTCAGGTCGGATGTATTATGTTTTCAGGATTAGGTGTTCCTTTTATTATTAGCCACTGGTTCCCCAATAACGGTAAAGGTAAAGCCTTAGGTATTGCTTTTTCAGGTGGTTCTATTGGGAATGTATTCTTACAACCTATCACTTCTCACCTACTCGCTGCATCAGGTCCTAGTACGAGCTATATTATATTTGGTCTACTTTCATTAATTGTAGGTATTCCTTTAGTTATATTCTTCATTCGACTACCAAGAGATCAGGAAGTTATTAACCCAAGTAATACCTCAAATGCTCAAGAAAATACTACGATTAAAGGCTATGAGGGCGCAGGTGCAGAAGCTGTTAGAAAAAATATATATTTTTGGCTATTTTCCATTGGATATGCTATTATTGCTATTCCAATCGCCGCATTAAGTACGCAATATGCCACTTATTTTAAAAGCGCCCTAAATCTACAACCTTCTTTAATAGGAATATTAGGCTCAACCTTTGCTCTATTCTGTTTACTTGGAAATGTAGTGGGAGGCACCCTATTTGATAAATTAGGCTCATTAAAAACAATGGCTATTTCTGCAATACTCATTATTATAGCTATTGTATCTTTACTCTTGTCTGCTCATTTTCATTATATCTCCTTTTTATTCTCGATCTCATATGGTTTAAATGTTTATTCCTATATGTCTGGGCCTGCATTTATGTCTAGTGATGTGTTTGGGAGAAAAGAATCTAGTGTAACCCTTGGTACTATTAGCTTACTATTTGCTTTAGGCTTTGCATTTGGAAGTTCATTATTTGGACTTATTGTTGACCACTTTCAATTTACTGTTGCTTGGATTACCATGTTAATTTGTGTCGTAATAGGCTATGCCCTTTTACTGATTTCAATTATGAAATATAAAAAGCAAACTCTGCACACCTAAAACACCAAACCTAGTGTCCTCATTTCGAAGATTTAGTATATTTACCAAACTAAAAGAACCCACGAATTTTATTGCCTAAAATTCGTGGGTTCTAATCATAAAGGTGAGTTATATCTTGTAATTGTCTCAGTATTAGTTTGTAGCGGGCTCTTTAGCCATTTCCCGTTCTACTTTACGCATCTTAATAAAGTAGACAATTATAAGTGGTGTAAAGGCTGCAATCCATGCTGATGGGTCTGCTAAACAGATTCCTGTAAAGCCAATAAATGCTGGTAAAGTATAGGCAACCACTGCACGTGCCACTAACTCAAACACACCTGCCATCATAGGGATAAAGGACTGTCCCATAGCTTGAAGCGCATTTCGGTAAACAAAAATAAGTCCTAAAGGTATAAAGAATATACCCGCATAGTTTAAGACTTGGGTTGAATAGCTAATAACTTCTGAGCTAGGATTTTCAAGGAAAAATCCTACAAGGTATTTTCCAAAAAGGAATAGCACACTGCTTGACAGTATACTTGTAGCAATAGATATACATGTTATGGTTCGAACCCCTTCTCGAATACGATGGTATAATCCTGCTCCTAGATTTTGTCCTACAAATGTAGCAGTCGATACCCCATAGGTTACTAAAGGTTGCATCACTAACTGAATGACTTTGGATGCTGCCGTATAAGCTGCCATTACACTTGATCCAAAAATATTAATAGCACTTTGAAGGGTCATAACCCCCATTGCTGTAATTGAAAACTGCAATGCCATAGGAAGGCCAATGTGAAAATGTGTACAGTAGTAACTTGTTGGCACTTTAAAATCTTCTTTTTTAAGTCTTAGAATTTGGAACTTCTTATAACTATAAACAATACATAGTACAGCAGCTAATCCTTGTGCAATATTGGTAGCATAAGCTGCCCCTGCTACTCCCATATTAAAGTTGATAATAAATACTAAATCTAAAACTATATTCACTATAGAAGCTATAATAAGGAAATATAATGGTGTTTTACTATCCCCTAGTGCACGCAAAATCCCTGCAGACATATTATAAAACGCTTGAGTAAAAATCCCCGCATAGATAATCCCAATATATGTACTGGCATACTGAAATACATTCTCAGGTGTATTCATAAGCTTTAAAAGTGGTGTTTTTAAAATAAGCATCACCATTGTTACCACAAAGGTTACAATTACAGTCAAAGTAATATTACTCGCAATTGCTTTCCTAACACCTTTCTCATCTTTTGCTCCAAACCGTTGAGCAACCATAACAGAGAATCCACTGGTAAGCCCTAATAAAAAACCATTGACCAAAAAGAACATAGATCCTGTCGAACCTACTGCTGCTAATGCCTCTTCTCCTAAAAATTTCCCTACGATAATGGTATCCACCATACTGTAAAGTTGCTGAAAGATATTTCCAATAAGTAATGGGATTGAAAACCATATAAATAACTTAAAAGGTTTTCCTTGTGTCATATCATTTGTCATATTCATACTCTCCTTACTTTTTTAAACCAT
>OBXC01001556.1_pt1 | contig 10859 bp, 10 predicted proteins | sample 1538111 | NCBI WGS metagenome assembly OBXC01 (sample SAMEA2580137, study PRJEB22360) | human gut metagenome | biome: human gut; feature: human-associated habitat; material: faeces | place: Denmark | collected 2008/2010 | reverse complement strand
ATATAAAAAAATCAGTATAACCCTTGATGAATTGGGCATACTGATAATACATAAATAGATGATGATTAGACATGATTCGTCATCTACATATCTAATTCTGTCGATTATTACTTACACATAATTCTTCACATTCCCAGCACCAGAATTAGTTAAATCATTTATTCGTAAAGTTCTTCATACAGAAAAAGATGTTCCTAAACATCAGCAACATAAAAAACATGAACGAACAATATAAAAAGCAAGGTCTCAGTCAAGAAACTGAGACTTTTATCATTTATAAATACTATTTCTTTATGTTTTATGTAAAAACATTTGTAAAAGCAAAGATTATCTATCATTATGATAAAAATTAGTTTATAATTAAAAAGAAAATAAAATTAAACGATTAAAAGTTATATTCATTAAATGATTATTCAATAGAAGATATCATGTCTTAGGTATAATCGGGTAATTTGTTATTCCATAGCGGGACGAATATTACTATTATGGAATGTAGAAAGGAGCGTGCTATGAACGTTTGCTATAACAGATTGTTTAAACTATTAATCGATAAGGGATTAAAGAAAACGGAATTTGCTAAAAAAGTAGGTATTGGTCAAAATACTTTAGCTAAACTTTCAAAGAATGAATATGTATCTATGGAAGTGCTTGTAAAGATATGTAAAGGATTGAATTGCAATATCGAAGATATAGTAGAAATTGTGAAGGAGGATTAGATATGGCGAAAGAAACAAATGCAAATATTGGATTTGAAAAAGAACTGTGGGATGCGGCATGTGTGCTATGGGGACATATACCAGCTGCTGATTACAGAAAAGTAATTATAGGATTGATATTTTTACGCTATGTATCAAGTGCTTTTGATAAGCGCTATAAAGAATTAGTTGAAGAAGGTTATGGTTTTGAAGAAGATAAAGATGCATATACAGAAGAAAATATTTTCTTCATTCCAGAAGTTGCAAGATGGGATTATATAGCAGTCCATTCCCATGAACCGGAGATTGGTAAATATATTGATGAGGCAATGGAAGCAATCGAAAAGGAAAATACGACATTAAAAGGTGTATTGCCTAAAAATTATGGAACACCTGATTTAGATAAAACAGTTTTAGGAGATGTTGTAGATTTATTTACTAATAAAATTCATATGGATGGTACTGATCAAGATATGGATTTACTTGGTAGAACATATGAATATTGTATAGCTGAATTTGCGGCAAAAGAAGGAAAAGATGGAGGAGAATTCTATACACCATCTAGCATTGTAAAATTATTAGTAGAAATATTAAAACCATATGATAACTGTCGTGTGTATGACCCCTGTTGTGGTTCAGGTGGGATGTTTGTACAGTCGGCAAAATTCATTCAAGCTCATAGCGGAAATAGAGATAGTATTTCTGTTTACGGTCAAGAAGCAAACCCAGATACATGGAAAATGGCGAAGATTAACATGGCTATTAGAGGAATAGATGCTGATTTTGGTCAATATAATGCAGATACATTTACCAATGATTTACATAAGACATTAAAAGCAGATTTTATAATGGCTAATCCACCTTTTAACTGGAAAGGATTAAAAATCGATCAACTAAAAGATGATGTAAGATGGAAATATGGTACTCCTCCTGGAGGGAATGCAAACTTTGCATGGATTCAACATATGATTTATCATTTAGCACCAAAAGGGAAAATTGGTTTGGTGCTAGCTAATGGTGCTTTATCCTCACAAACAAGTGGTGAAGGCGAAATTAGAAAGAATATTATAGAAGCTGATTTAATCGAAGGTATTGTTGCTTTACCAACACAATTATTCTACAGTGTTACGATTCCAGTAACATTATGGTTTATTTCTAAAGATAAAAAACAAAAAGGAAAAACAATATTCATTGATGCTCGCAAAATGGGGCATATGGTAGATAGAACACATCGTGATTTCACAGAAGAAGATATCAATAAAATAGCAAAAACATTTGATGATTTCCAAAATGGAATTGATGTCGATGAAAAAGGTTATTGTGCTGTATGTTCTATAGAAGATATTAAAAATCAAGACTATATTTTAACTCCAGGAAGATATGTTGGTATTGAAGAGCAAGAAGATGATGGCGAACCATTTGAAGAAAAGATGGCTAGATTAACTTCTGAATTATCTGATATGTTTACAAAATCCCATGAGCTTGAAGAGGAAATTCGTAAGAAACTGGGGGCGATTGGATATGAAATGTAAGCTTGAAGATATCTGTTGTTTTCGCAAAGAAAAAGTAGAGGTAGAAAATTTAAACACTCAAAACTACATATCAACAGAGAATATGTTATCGAATAAACGTGGAATTACAGGAGCAAGTTCTTTACCTACCGTTTTATTGACACAAAAATATAAAAAAGATGATGTTTTAGTCTCTAATATTCGTCCATATTTCAAAAAAATATGGCAGGCAAAATATGATGGTGGCTGCTCTAACGATGTATTAGTTTTCGTGCCTGATTCCAATATAGACAAAGACTTCTTGTATTATGTACTTGCAGATGATGATTTTTTCACATATTCGATGGCAACATCGAAAGGAACAAAAATGCCACGAGGCGATAAAGTTTCGATAATGCAGTATGAAGTTCCGTTATTTGATTTGCATACACAAAAGAAAATTGCAAGTATTTTGAAATCATTGGATGAAAAAATTGAACTTAATAATAAGATAAACAATAATTTAGAGCAGCAAGCAGACGCTTTATATCAGTCATTCTTTTCACCAAAGTCGCGAACTCAAGGTAAAATCGTCACACTTGATGAATATTGTTCTATTTTTACTGGCAAAAAGAACGCTAATGCCTCTGTAAATGACGGTAAATACAAGTTCTTTACTTGCGCACCTAAAGCTCTTCAAATTGATAGTTATATTTTTGATGGAAATGCAATCATAGTCTCAGGAAATGGAGCATATACTGGTCGAACTCGTTTTTATAGTGGAAAGTTTGACCTTTACCAAAGGACTTATGCTTGTACATTGCTTGATAATGTGAAGCCCGATTTTATATTTCCTCTTTATTGGTTCGTAAAATTAGAACTTAGTAAGAAAATTATGGGAGGAACCCGTGGTTCTGCAATTCCATATATTGTAATGAATGATTTGGCAAAATTTGAGTTCATTTACAATGAAGAAATGTTTGCTAATTATACGCCATTATTCAAAAGTCTTACTGAAGCAATCCAAGCTAATGAATTTGAAAGCGAAAATCTTGCTCAAATTCGTGATTCATTGCTACCCAAGCTTATGTCCGGTGAACTCGATGTGTCAGATATAAACATCTAAGCCGCTAAATTATTGTTTATATATATAACTCTTGTGAGTGGCAAGAGTTAAGCGTAAAGAACACCACTCCATAGTTGTTCTAAACTGATGAAAAGGAGAATGACTATGAAAGAAATTGTTAAAAATGAAGTCTTACAAAATATGATTCATCAACTAAAAGATGAACAATATGAAAAGTTAAAAGAAGTATTAGATATGGTATTAGTAAATTATAAGATTGAAGAAATCAAAGATGAACTAAATGGTGAAGATAATCAACACTATGTTGAATCTTTCTTATCTTCTAAACGTTTAGAAGGTTGTTCTGAAAAAACATTACACTATTATGAATCAACTATTCAAATACTTCTCGACAAAGTACAAAAACATGTTAAACACGTTACTACTGATGATTTAAGAAAATATCTAACTGATTATCAAAATGATCATAAATCTAGCAGAGTAACTATTGATAATATAAGACGAATATTATCAAGTTTCTTTTCTTGGCTTGAGGATGAAGATTATATAGTTAAAAGTCCAGTTAGGAGAATACATAAAGTCAAATCGGCTACGACTATAAAAGAAACTTATTCTGATGAATCGTTAGAATTAATGAGAGATAATTGCAATAGCCTTAGAGATTTAGCTTTAATTGATATATTAGCTTCAACAGGAATGCGTGTTGGGGAACTTGTTTTATTAAATATTGATGATATTAATTTCAATGAAAGAGAATGTGTTGTTTTTGGTAAAGGGGATAAAGAAAGAATAGTCTACTTTGATGCAAGAACTAAGATACATCTTCAAAACTATATAAATAGTAGGAATGATGAGAATAAAGCATTATTTGTTTCAATAAAAAAACCATATAATCGATTATCGATCGGAGCTATTGAAACGATAATAAGAAATCTTGGTAAACAACTAGATATACCAAAAGCACACCCACATAAGTTTAGAAGAACTTTAGCAACTAAAGCTATCGATAAAGGAATGCCGATAGAACAACTTCAAAAGTTATTAGGACATCAAAAGATAGATACAACTTTGCAATATGCAATGGTTAAGCAAAGTAATGTAAAGATAGCACATAAAAGGTATATAGGATAGGAGGATGGATATGGCAGAATGGATTGAATGTAAAATATCTGATATTGGCACCGTTGTAGGGGGTGCAACCCCTTCGACAAAAAAATTAGAAAATTATGATAATGGGGAAATTGCTTGGATTACTCCAAAAGATTTATCTACTTTTAGTGGCAGATATATTGTGCGAGGAGAAAGAAATATTACGGAAATAGGATTAAATAGTTGTTCAACTCAAATAATGCCTAAAAATACTGTTTTATTTTCCTCGAGAGCACCAATAGGTTATGTTGCTATCGCAGCAAATGAAGTCTGTACTAATCAAGGGTTCAAAAGTGTTGTTCCAAATACGAATACAGATCCATTATTTTTATACTACTTATTGAAATACAATAAGGATAAAATAGAAAGTATGGGCAGTGGTACTACTTTTAAAGAAGTGTCTGGAAATACCATGAAAAATATAGTGGTTTCTGTTCCAAAAGATAAAAAAGTACAAGAAAAGATTGGCTCTATACTTGGTTCTATTGATGATAAAATTGAGGAAAATGTAAAGATAAACAATAATTTAGCGGCTTAAATCTCGATGTTAGAAACATCAAGCTCACCTGACATCAGCTTTGGCAGCAATGAATCTCGGAAAACTGCTAATTTTCGATTTTCACAGGTATTTTGAGCAATCATATCGTACATAGGCGTTACAATTTTGCAAAAATCGGAAACAATTTCTTGGGTTGGAAGTGCAATCTGAAATTCCAAGGTTGTGCTTGGTGTGGTGCGCTGACGACTGTTTGTTGAACCAGTAGTATGCGCACACATCCAATCAGAAAAAGCAGGACTGTCAATAACTGAAAAAACATAATCTTTGTAAGTTGGATCATTCGCTTCAAAAATTATAAATTCAGTTGAACTGACCACAAACTCAGAAATACACATAGGACGCCATACACGCTTGGTGCCAGGATTTAGCTTTGAAATCATGACGGAATTATCTGTCAATATGTATTTGTTGCTTTTTACATTTGAGGCTAATTCAAACACAGGGTATTTTTGCTCATCAAATGCTGGGATACTATAATGTTCCAACATTACAGTAGGATTCTTTGCTGGAGAAAAGCTGTTTGTTTTGATAGTTGCTACGTCTCCAAGCTTTGCAACACTCCAAGATGATGGCATTTTGCCACCGAAAGTCTCGAATGTAACAAACCAGGCTTTAAAGAGCTCTTGTGTTTGCTGCTCTAAATTATTGTTTAGTGTTGAATGAGAGTTATAAAATGATATGTAGATTAAAAAATTAATAGCGTATAAAAAATATTAGAAATGAGGTGAAAGTATGCCAGCACATTTTACAGAATCAAGTTATGAAGAATCAATTATAGAATTATTTGAGGGAATGGATTATAGATATGTCTATGGTCCAGAGCTTGAGCGAGATTATATGAATCCTTTATATGTAGAAGATTTTGAAGATTCAATCTATAGAATCAACAAGGGAAAAGATAGAGAAGCCATCAAGGATGCCATTTATCGAATAACCCATATTGAAAATGGATCGTTAGAAAAGAAAAATCAAGTTTTTACTAATTACTTACAAAATGGTGTTGATGTTTCATATTTCGAGGACGGAAAAGAAAAGTCGGACATTGTCTATTTAATTGATTATGAGAATGTATCAAACAATTCTTTTGTTGTTGCAAATCAATGGACTTTTATTGAACATAGTAACAAAAGACCTGATGTTATTTTATTTATCAATGGTATGCCATTAGTATTGGTTGAATTGAAATCGCCATCACGAGAAGAAGCTGATGTATCTGAAGCATATACACAATTAAGAAATTATATGCTAGAAATACCATCTATGTTTATTTATAACCAAATTTGTGTTATGAGTGATCAATTAACTTCTAAAGCTGGAACGATAACTTCTGGTGAAGATCGGTATATGGAATGGAAAACAAAAGATGGTAGTTATGAAAATACTCAATTTGCTCAATTCGATACATTCTTTGAGGGAATGTTTGAGAAAGAACGATTATTAGACATTATAAAAAACTTCATCTGTTTTTCAAATGATGGAGAAAATATTATAAAGATATTAGCAGCATACCATCAGTATTTCGCTGTTAGAAAAGCTATTACATCTACAAAAAAAGCTACTGTAACTAATGGAAAAGGTGGTGTTTTCTGGCATACGCAAGGCAGTGGAAAATCATTATCGATGGTATTCTATGCACACTTATTACAAAAAGCATTAGAATCACCAACTATTATTGTTTTAACAGATAGAAATGATTTAGATGATCAATTATTTTCACAGTTTTCTAAATGTAAAGATTTTTTAAGACAAACACCAGTTCAAGCTACAAGTAGAGAACATTTAAGAAATCTGTTAGATAATATCAAGGTAAATGGAATTATCTTTACTACTATGCAGAAATTTGAAGATTCATTTGATGTTTTGTCAGATAGAAGAAATATTATAGTTATGGCTGATGAGGCTCATCGTGGTCAATATGGATTGGAAGAAAAAGTAAAGATTATAAAAAATGAAAAAGGTGAAGATGAAGCAAAGGTCGTGAAAGGAACAGCGCGTATCATTCGTAATAGTCTACCTAATGCTACTTTTATTGGTTTTACTGGTACACCAATTTCTACTAAAGATAAAAGAACTATAGAAGTATTTGGAAATTATATTGATGTTTATGATATGACTCAAGCCGTTGAAGATGGAGCAACTCGCCCTGTTTATTACGAAAGTAGAGTAATTAAACTTCAGTTAGATGAAAATATAATCAGATTGATTGATGCTGAATATGATTTAATGGCTAACTCTGCTGATGAGGAAGTTATTCAAAAGAGTAAGAAAGAACTAGGGAAAATGGAAGCAGTTCTTGGTGCTGATCAGACAATTGAATCTTTAGTTAATGATATTTTATTACATTATGAAGATAATCGAGAGAATCTATTAACTGGGAAAGCATTGATTGTCGCTTACTCTAGACCTATCGCAATAAAAATCTACAAGAAGATATTAGAAAAACGCCCTGATTGGACGGAAAGAGTAGCGTGTGTCATGACTTCTAGCAATAAAGATCCCGAAGAATGGCATGATATCATTGGAAATAAAGCACATAAAGAAGAGGTGGCTGTTAAGTTTAAAAATAACGATGATCCATTAAAGATTGCGATTGTTGTTGATATGTGGCTAACAGGATTTGATGTACCTTCATTAGCAACTATGTATGTATATAAGCCTATGAATGGACACAATTTAATGCAAGCGATCGCTCGTGTAAATCGTGTTTATAAGAATAAAGAAGGTGGGCTTGTTGTTGATTATATTGGTATTGCTCAAGCTTTAAAAGAGGCAATGAATGATTATACTATCAGAGATAAGAAAAACTATGGAGATATGGATATATCTAAAGCTGCTTACACTAAATTTGAAGAGAAACTTCAAATATGTAAAGATTTATTGCATGGTTATGACTGGTATAAATTTAAGGTTGGAACAAATCTAGAAAAAGCTAAAACAATCAGTGGTGCAGTAAACTTCATGTTAGACCCAAAACGACAAGAAGATAAGGATCATTTTATTAGAGAAAGTACAGCGCTACATCAAGCAGTTCAATTATGCTCATCTATAGTTGAAGAAGAATTTCGTGTTGAAGCAGCTTTCTTTGAAGCGATACGTGTTATGCTAAATCGTTTAACGAATAAAGGTGGAAAGGGTAAAATCTCCCTTCCAGAAATGAATGAACGGATTAATGAGCTGTTAAAACAATCTATCAAAAGTGATGGGGTTATTAATTTATTTAGTGATGTAAAACAAGAATTCTCCTTGTTTGATACTGACTTTTTAAAAGAAATTGGAAAAATGAAAGAGAAAAATTTAGCTGTAGAGGTTCTTAAAAAGTTAATTGCAGATCAAATTAAGGTATATAGAAGAACCAATGTAGTTAAATCAGAGAAGTTTTCAGAAATTATTCAAACAACAATTAACTCTTATTTAAACGGAATGTTAAGTAATGAAGAAGTAATTAAAGAACTCTTAGACTTAGCTAAACAAATTAAAGGTGCTCACGAAGAAGGAAACGCACTAGGTTTAACACCAGATGAATTAGCTTTTTACGATGCTTTAACAAGACCACAAGCAATTAAAGATTTTTATGAAAATGACGAATTAATCGCTATTACTAGAGAATTGACTAAGGCATTAAGAAATAATAAAACTGTCGACTGGCAGAAAAAAGAATCTGCACGTGCGAAAATGCGAATGTTAATCAAGAAATTACTTAAAAAGCATAAATATCCACCTGAAGGAATGGAAGATGCTGTGCAAACAGTAATGATGCAGTGTGAACTGTGGACTGATAATGTTATGGAAATATAGAAACAAGAATGATTTTGCTATATTATATGGGTATTGATAAATATAAAAAGGCTATAGTTTATGAACATTATAAATAAAATTATTAGAAAATTATGTGATTGAATGATAATTAGAATTTAAAATGTTAAAATTAGACATTATCTTATTCTTTAATCAAGGAGGCTTATCAATATGGATAATAATTCAAAAATGATTATTTATACAACTGAAGATGGATTAGTTAAAATTGAAACAACTTTTAATTCTGAAACAGTATGGCTATCGTTAGATCAAATGGCATCCTTGTTTCAAAAGAATAAATCTACTATATCAAGACATATAAAAAATATTTTTGATGAAGGAGAATTAGTAAAAGATTCAGTTGTTGCAAATTTTGCAACAACTGCCAATGATGGAAAAACATATCAAGTAGATTACTATAATCTTGATGTCATTATTTCTGTTGGTTACCGTGTTAAATCAAAGCGAGGAGTTCAATTTAGAATTTGGGCAACAAATCTTATTAAGGAATATATGAAAAAAGGATTTGTGCTTGATGATGAACGATTGAAAGAGTTGGGTGGTGGCGGATACTTTAAGGAATTACTTGAAAGAATTCGTGATATCCGTGCATCTGAAAAAGTATTTTATAGACAAGTTCTTGAAATATATGCAACAAGTATCGATTATGATCCAACCGCTGAAGTATCTATTCAATTCTTTAAAAAAGTACAAAATAAAATTCACTATGCGATTCATGGTGAAACAGCTGCAGAAGTTATTTATCATAGAGCGGATGCTGAAAAAGAATTTATGGGATTAACAACCTTTTCTGGGAATCAACCAACATTAAAAGAAGCAAAGATTGCAAAGAATTACTTAAATGAAAAAGAGTTAAAAGCAATGGGTCAACTTGTATCAGGATATCTTGATTTTGCAGAAAGACAAGCAGAACGAGAACAAGTAATGACAATGGAAGATTGGGTAAAACACCTAGATAACATTCTAACAGTCACTGGAGAAGAACTATTGGTTGGTAATGGCTTTCTCATACACAAGCAATGAAAAAGGCTGAAACAGAATACAAAAAGTATAAAGCAAAAACATTAAGTGATGTTGAGAGAGATTATTTAGATGCAATAAAAGAATTGGAAAATTTAAAGTAATTAATAATTCAAGTATGTGAGGTGGATGTATGAAATTTCCAAAACAATTAAAGGACATCATGTATGAATTGTTGAGAGAACCAACACTTGAAAAATTGAGAGAATTTTTGCATTCTCAAACAGGAGAACATAATTCAATTGATTTTAAAGAACAATGGATTGAAAATGCAACATTAGCAAAAGAAATATTAGCTTTATCAAATTCTCAAGGTGGAATTATAGTATTTGGCGTATCAGAAAATGATGATAAAACAATATCAATTAGCGGATTATCTGAAATTGTAGATAAAGCTATTATCTCAAACGGTATAAAAAATTATATATCTTCAAATTTAAAATATGAAATTTATGATTTTGTATATAATTCATCAGAGTATGAAGAATTGATTGGTAAGAAATTACAAATGTTAGTGGTAGAAGATACGCCTGAGTTTATTCCTTTTTTATCAAAAAGAGAAAGTGGTTCATTAAAACAAAATATGATTTATGTAAGACGAGGTACTTCTTGTGAAATTGCAAACGAAGAAGAATTACAATATATTTTTAAAAGAAGGATCAACTATTTGCATCCCCTTAATGGTGAACCATTGAATTTAGAAGAACATTTAAAACAATTAGAAATTCTTTATGGGAAAATTAAAAAAGAGCATATATATATATTACAAAAATGGTTTACCTGAAGGAATGATAACGATGGTAAATTCTATAGCTGATTTATTCTATAAAGGAGAAAAAATAGTTGAACCTAATCCTTTATATCCATCTGAAAGTTATGAAGAATTTATTTCTAGGATGATTGTTGCCAAAAAGAAGAAAATTGAAAGAGTGATGGATATATATTAAGCTGGGAATGTGAAGAATTATGTGTAAGTAAAAATCGACAGGTTTAGATAGTAGATGACGAATCATGTCTAATCATCATCTGTTTATGTATTATCA
>OBXC01001552.1_pt1 | contig 10872 bp, 23 predicted proteins | sample 1538111 | NCBI WGS metagenome assembly OBXC01 (sample SAMEA2580137, study PRJEB22360) | human gut metagenome | biome: human gut; feature: human-associated habitat; material: faeces | place: Denmark | collected 2008/2010 | reverse complement strand
TCTTTTCATTCTTAACATTCTTTACATTCTTATCATTCTTGTTTGTGTTCAACTGATGTTCATCTGATGTTCGCTTGTTGTTCAACTGTTGTTCATCTGATGTTCGTTGTCCTTGGTATTTATCCCAATTTAATACGGTAATCAAGGAGTATTTGTTAGTCTTTTTGATGTTCAACATTTTCATTTTTTCAAACAAGTTCAGCCACCTAAACAACGTTAGACCATCAACACGTCGGTCTTTCTTTACATCGCGATTAAATTCGTCAGAAAGAGCTGCTCTGCCAGTGATAAATTGCCCCGCTTTTAGCTCTATGATTTGATTACCTACCACCTGCGTTTTTTCGTCATGTGTCGCTTTCATCAGACACATAAGCCATAGCTTTAGTTTGTCTGAATCAGCCCACACAGGGGTATCCGTAATTTGTCTGTATAGCTTTATGTATCCTTGTTTTGGCACATTTCCTCTCCTTTAAAAATTAGATTTCTGCGATAAGAATCTCATGCTTGCTATTATCTATCTCAATTCGTGTTCCGTCCGTATTGGCGCCTGCACAGCTTATTTCGATACACATATCGTACTCTTTAAGCAACTGTTCTGGCACACATTTTTCTACGATGTTTTTTATATCTTCCCAATTCATTTTCACGTCTCCTTTATCTCGATTCCGTATTTCTCTGCCATCATGCGCCGTTTTAGGCGGTACACAGGCGTTTTTACTCCTTTGGCATCCTCCACTATCAGCTGACCATTTAGGTCGTTATACGTAAAGTCTGCTATGTATCTGATAGGCATGCCGTATTTACTCTTGGGTATCAATTCAAATGGCACCTGCAGGCGGAGGTTTGTTATCTCCCCTGCCTGCTCCAGTAGCCGTAATTCTTGGTAACGTAATGCCTCGTGCTTGCTGTCAAACTTAATTCCGTCTACCTCTGTCTTAACCGCTCCATACTTGCTCTTTTTAGGCCTTTTGGGCGGTGTTTGTGTGGAGGTATACTTTCGTCCGTCTGGATAGTTAATCATCAACCACCGAATTCCTCAAACCGTACAGCTTCCATTTTCTTTTTCACCGCATTCATTTTCGATTCGATACTTTCATAAGCGATTTTAAAGCGTTTTAGGTCGCTTTCTTTCTTGGCTAATAAAACTCTCTTGTCTTTGACAAAATCACTCGCTAACGCTTGGAAATAACTCATAGCAGGCGGCTTCCCGGTATGTGTCTTCTCGTATACATCCCTCTGCTTATAGACCTGCAGGTTTTCTTCGTTGGAAACGTCTGCTTTCATGACATTAACCTCTTCGTAAAGACGAGCAATCATTTCTCCGATAAGATATAACTGGTTTGCTAGATTTTCGATATTCCCTGCATATTGACTGGGAGCGCAGGCATCTACTTCGTATCCGCTTATAAGTACGTCCAGCTGCTCCTTGATCTGTACATTTTCCCATTCCTTAATGCGGAATGGATTGAACAAATATAATCGTTCATTCATTTTCTGTACCTCAATTCTGTTTCATCCCAATTCGGATAACATTTTTTCAGGTATTCACTCATTGCAAATTTAAATCTCTTAGTATGTGTTCCTTGGTCTGCTTGCTGATGACACTTTACACATCCACAAGCTAGATTTTGTGGTATTCCCAATCCTCCTGCGCCACGAGATATATAGTGGCAGATTTGAGGTGAAGAAAGATATTTACCACACCATATGCACCTGCTGCCATCCCGTTCTTTAACGATCTGTCTCACTTTTGATGATATGTCGCAGGCTTTAGAACGCTTCGATTTCGCCATTAGTGACTACCTTTATCTGTTCGACTTCCGGAGTAACTTCAGTAATCATATTATCTGATGTCACTCCTTTCTTAATGCTTAATCGTACATGTTCTTTTATCGGCGTTATTTTTACAAACTTTTTATGCATCGCAGGGAATTTCTTTTTAAATGCTTTTGTGTCGAATTTTTCAGATTCACCTTCCAGTACCAGCGAAATAGTGATGTTCTCATCCTTGTAACCGGTGATTCCTCTCTTTTTCATTTCTTGCAGAAGCTGATTTCTAAACTCCTTTTCTTGCTCTTGAATAGCTTCCATAGCCTCTTTAAATGCAATAATCTTTCTTTCTGCATCAATTGAAAGACTGTTATCAGTTTTCAATAATTTCATCCATTGTCCTCCTGTTCTAAAATGCTTTCATAGGTATCACATAGTTTTTTTATCTGTTCTACATTTAACACGCTGATATCCTGTGTAGCGATACCAGCTGCCATCGTTATAAAGTCATTATTTTCCTTACTTCGGAAATCATATCCTTTAGCAGTCAGCTCTTTGCGTAATTTTGCATACCATTCTGTCGCATCTTCGAGGCGTTCGTCCTTTTTGGGCTTCTGTATTTGCGATTTTCCGTTGATTTCTGATGCATCCCATGCCTCATCAGCATCAATCATCCCTCCGCAATCTTCCACGAAGGTTTCTCTCAGCGCTCTTACGAGCGCAACCTTTTCCACCATAGTTGCGCCTTTTGTAGCCCAGTTGCTGTTGAGCTCTCCATTCTTTTTTCGCTGTGCAACTTCGTCGAATGATACAGTGATTTCTGTCGGATGGCCAATATCTTTGCGATATACTTTAGCCCATCCTCCAACAAGTTGCTCATCGCTTAAACGGAATGTTCCTTTTCTGAAATCGACAGTACCATCCGGAAGTTTCACAATAATTCCCTGTTCCCTTCCGTCGTAATTCTGGTTCATAATAGCTCTCTTTAAGATAGCATCTTTTCCGACGACCATTTGTGCAGGCTGATTCCCGAATTTGATTAGATACGCCTCTTTTGTAAATGGATTGAGCTTTCTGACCTTACACAATTCCGAGAAAAATTTAAATTCCTGGATTGTGATCTCTCCGGCATCACTTCCTGCAATGAAATTCTGTACAATACTTGGGGTAAGCCTAATATTGCTTCCTTCAACGCTGTATTCAACAACAGCGATTTCGTCTTTATTTTCGTTCATCCCTTACCTCCTAAATCGCTTCCAGAAGGCCTTTCATTTCCTCCTGATAATCGTCTGTTTCGATGTATGTCTTATACTGGCTGATTTCTTTTAAGACATTTTCAATCTCGTTCTCTTCCAGCCTGTCCATTACCGTTTGATATTTTGCGTCGTCACCAATCGATTCCGCAAATACAAGATAAAAGTCAGTCAGTAAATGATATTCGTATGCGCTGCGCAGCCTCTGAATGTATTCATCATTTTGCTTATTATCATCTACATACTTGTCGATGTATGCCTCTCTGATATCATCATTTTCAACGCCTTCGTCGTCCAAAAATTCAGATGCTAAGGCAGTTAATTTTTCTATCTCTCTCTCACCTTGCTGTTCAGCTTCTTTATATACAGGCAAATCTTCAAGCACGTGGTGCCTTTCATGATAACTAATCATCCTGAATATAGCTCCGTTTATACTTTTGATAAGAAATTTGATACTGCTGCTTTTGAGGGAGTATGATACATCCTCTTGATCTCCCCATGTATTTGGTCTACCGTTGTCCCGCAGGTTAAGACGAAACACAATTCTCATATCTTCTGTTTCAATTCTTGCCAGTTTGATAGTGATGACAAAATCCTTATACTCAAACAGCGTCCATGTTTTCTGCCATAATTCAGGGTTAAGATAATTTTTGATGATAAAACTGTAGTCCATTTTCCAAGTTTTAATAGCTGGTAACATATCTCTTCCTCCTTAAAATATTTCTTGTGTTGACTTTATGCTACGCTCTGCAGCAGTCATATGCGTGTAATCTTTGCCATCCTCATAAATGGGAAATACTTCATCACTTGGCGTTCTTCTCCAAGGTCCTTCGCTTTCCCATAAGTCATAGATGCATTTACGACACATTTCTTTTCCGTCTCTCCAGTGCAGCATACCGTAATACTCGTGTCTACCGCATTTGGGACATACAACGACCTTCTTCATGATGTCATTCATATTCAGTAACCCTTTCTTCATTCTTAGCTTCTGCGTCTTCCGCCTGCAGGTCTGCTAGCTCCTCAGCTGACGGCTCCCACTCTTCGTCGTAGTGGTCTGGATTCATGTGGTTATAGATGGTTTTCATAATGATTCTCCAGCAAAACAACCGGGTCACATATAACTCCCATGCACAGCGTGTTGTACATACTGATAACCAGATATATAGTTAATGCTGCATGACCGATTACTATGTATTCCCACATCATTAGTCCTCCAGCTCATCTGCATGTTCTCTCAGCCACACTTCTGCTCTCTGTGCCATGAGGTTAATTTCCCTTGCGCGATGGCGGTTCTCATTTATGTAGTGTTCTACATCTGACGCTGTTTGCGGTAACCAATATCCTTTATCTGACGATGAGGACATGACCGGTATTCCTTCGCAGCGCAGGTCTTCAATGATTAATCTGTTTGTGCGATCATCCATACCGGTTATTTGCTTTAACATCGGTCTGGATATTGCATTATCTTTGCCCTTGCGGAGTATCATTCGCACTTGATTTTTGGCAAAGATATACGGTGTTTCTTTTGACAATTTATCCCTCTTTTCATGTTTATGTGATATGATTATGTGTAAAAGAAAGGGTGGTATTGTGAATGATTTTATATTAGAAATTGTTAGAACCATAGCTCCTTTAGCGTTTGCGCTTATCACATTGTTTTTAACTAATTTACATAATGATAAAGTTAAACTGAAAGACACTCTACGTATAAGGTTAGATGAATTTTACATCCCATTTTTTAATGCTGTAAATAGAGGCATGTTAGGTATCATCAAACCATCACAGTTTGATACGGAAACACTTTGCACCTTTTTAGACTTACTAATATTGCCAATGCATAATGCAAGCCAAGAAGCTCAAGTAGAAATCCTTAAAACTTATAGAGAAATGCTAGACATGTTTGAATATGCCAATGGCAACAAAAAATTTATAAATCAACCAATACCCCAACGATTTGATAAGCAATTCTACAAATTGTATAATTTATTATTTAAAGAGTACTCAGATATATGCCATACTCTAAAATTACCAAAGCCAGCAAATATCCTTGATATTCACTTTTAACTCTACCTGCGCAATATGCTGTTAATCCCATAACACAGCATGCTAATATACAATTCAACATGGAACCTCTTCCTCTTTTATTGAGCAAATTTGATTTTTCATTTATTTCTGATGTATTTCTTCATATCATCAGAAAGTTTTTTTATTTCATTATGGACCATTCTAAATTCCTCTTTTATATAAAACATCGCTAAAGCAAAAGCTAATATCAATAGTAATGTCATTTACAATTCACTCCCTTGCTTTTCCACTTTGTTTCCCTTATAATAAAGATGAATCTTTTTATAAGGGTTCGTGGTTTAGATGCTCGTTCAGTTTGCCGACTTTGGAGCATCTTTTTTGTACATATTGGACATACATATTTTTCAAAATCCTCACCCTTTATAGCGTCAATTAAATCTTTATCCTCCAGTCTAAATTGTTTGCCACATACACTACAAAATGTCACAAATTCATTTTTAGATACCGGTGTATACTCAATTCTGTTATCGCAGTATATTTTTCTTAAATAGATCATATAATCACTTCCTTTCCAATTATTCTTTTATCCCTACTCTCATAAATGCTATAATATACATATTACTAAGGAGGAATTACATGTTAGCTACTAAGTATGAAATTTTATCTGAATTGAATAAATATCACGATATTCCAGATCAATACATATTCCTTAAAAAATTAGAAGAATCCATAGGTAAGGAAATTGACAGAAATATGTTGATACTTTTAGATAGGGCTGATGAGATTTCTCACACTTACAAAAAAGATAAAAACCAAACATCCATAGAAGCATACAGAATTCTGCCAAACGGCATAGATTATCTCGAAGAATACGAGGATAAAAAACGAATAGAACGTCTGTCAAAGCTCAATCTCCTTGTTGCTTTTATAACATTGATAGCAAGCATTTTAGCTGCAGTAGTAGGAATAATATCCTTAACATCATGATGCATAAGATTTATACCACTCTTCAAATTCATTATTGCTCATCGACCTAAGATACTGTACATTGTGATATCTTAATAATGCCTTTTCTCCAACAATAAGTTTTATGTGTTTTAAAAATGGCGAAATGACCTTATGTTTTGTTCTTCTTTGTTTCCTCATACCGTGACATGTATAAGGGATGTCATCCCAATCACATGGCTTTTCTCCCACTCTCTCGTCCCAATTCCAGTGGTTTAAATTTTCAAAAATCTCGCATAATTCAGAAGTGGAGTAATTTCTTAAGAAATTCATTTGTGCCATTTTTATATCACTTCCTTTCCTGCTCTATTTTCTTTTTCCTACGCTTGATTTTGTAGTGTTTGCAAAAAATCTCAGTCGGTACAACCCGCTTACCAAATGGCGGTAACCTTGATTGATCGATTAGTGGATTACCGTCTTCATCCACAGCTGCTTCAAGCTCATTCATGATTGCATATGCTGTGTCCTTTGAGCATACACTCCCCAGCGCTGCCATGATTCCTTTGTAATCCAGAAATGGATAATCTAAAGGGTCATTCATTTTGTCATCTCCTTTCCTCACTTGAATTATTTTCAAGTGAAGGCGTAAAAAAAATATCATCAAGAGTAACACCGAAAAGATTAGCGATAGCGTTCCCATAGGAAATTTTAATCTTTCCGAAATTATTTTCCCATGAATTATAGGTAGCTGTAGTGATACCCAACTGTTTTGCAACATCCTCTTGTGACCATTCTTTTTTTGCCCGTAACTCTTTAAGTGTATAAGTCACTTTATCACCTCCTGCCATAATCATACTTGAATATTATTCATGTGTCAATAATAAACTTGAATATTTTTCTGTATTTTTATAATTAAAATAAAATTTAATTGATTTTTTTTCAAGTTTATTATAATATATAGATAACAAAGAGAGGTAGATATATATGTCTTTTTCAAATAATTTAAAATTTCTTAGAAAGCAAAAAAATTATTCACAAGATTACTTAGCGGAGCAACTTGGCTATAAGTCATTTACCACAATACAAAAATGGGAATCTGGGATAGCTGAACCATCTGTAGACGTATTAAAAAAACTTGCTGAAATGTTTAATGTTAGTATGGATGAATTATTAAACGATGATTTAAGCGATGACGATCACCCTAAAATTCAAGCAAGTATAATAAGTAAAAACATACGGTATCTTCGTAAGCGAAAAGGCTGGGGTCAGGATGAACTAGCCAAACGCATTGGTAGAACTCAGCCAACCATTCAATTGTGGGAAAGTGATAAACGCTCACCTACTATGGGGATGGTTGAGGAGCTTACAAAAATCTTTGATATCGACATCAACACCCTTATTTACAAAGATTTGCAGACAGGAGAGGTAAACAAAAGCGGTTATGCTACACCTTTTGAAGAAGTTACAAACCCCGATGATGCAGCTATGGTCTTTATCAAACATCCTCAGGTAGCGGCTTTTGGAGGATATGATATCGAAAGAATGAGCGATGAAGAAAAAATAGAGTTTGCCAATCAGATACTCGATAGTATAAAATTTTTCGCAAGTAAATACAAAAAGTAAGAAGGTTATTTTATGTCACAATTAGATGAAGAATTTTATAAATATATCGGTATGAAAATAAAAGAAGCGAGGCATTTAAAAAAATACAGTTTGGAATACATTGGGCGTCATGTCGGGAAAACAAAGAAGACTATACAAAGATATGAAGAAAATGAAATTCGTATTGATTGTGATATTCTTTTGAAAATTTGTAATTTACTCAATCTGAATTATCAAACACTCCTTAATCACGCTAGAATTTACAGTCTAAACATAGAATCATTAAATGAAAACGATAAAATCAGGCTTACAGAACACATTCTTGAATATATAGATTCATTAGCAAAAAAAATTTAATAATTGTTACATATATAGTGTAATATAATGCCATATACTTCCATCAAGGAGGTATTTTTTATGGAATTTAGAAAAATAATAGAAAGAGTGGATGATCTAAAAAGCCAGTCACCCAAAGATATGATAAACGATGAGAGTATCGATGTAATTTACGATGAAGCTCTTTGTTATGGGAGAGACAGCAGAATAGACAAAGGATACGGCCAAGTGGTTATATTTATAAACCCTGGTCTGCCTGAACAGTACGAACAATTTCTATTACTGCATGAATTGGGACATTTTTATTTGCATATGACGACCGGAATCTCTGATGCAGCTTTACAAATACGCAATATTAGGCGTGAAGAAAATGAAGCAAACATTTTTGCTTGTCTATATTTATTGAATAATCAAATATACGATAGCGAATATCACGATACTTATCTTTGCAGTGTTGGTGTACCTGCTAAAATTGCTGATTATGTGCAGGAATGCATTTACCAGTATAAGCAGGTAAGAAAATGGGGGAATAAGTGGATGAGGTTGGAGTGCTGAAATGTGCTATTTATATTTTATCAGACTAATGCTATAATAGGGTATATATAGGAGGTGGAAGAATGGTTTTTGAATTAAATAAAACGCTTTTAGGTAAAACTATTATTGACGATGAAGGTGTTCTTTTAAAAAAAGAGAGAATTAACTACAATAGCATCATTGGTATCAAATTCAACACACTCAATACAGGCTCATCAAAAATAACAATTGCACTAATAGGTGGTGAAAAAAAAGAAATAATTATACCGCCTAAAAAAAATAATATAGCTCGCTCAGCCTTTGAATGGATGTTAGAAAAAACAAACCTCGAAGATGAAGATACAGCTTATGCTTTTTTTCAATATGAAATAGATCATCCATATAGAAATGAAGAGATATTAAGTAAAGTAAGCAGCAACAGCGTTTCAGGTAAGGAAGTTGAAAATATTGCAAAATGTCCTAAATGTGGCTCTCCTAGTATTTATGCTGATAGAAAAAGATTGAGCATAGGAAGAGCAGCTATCGGTGCTGTTGTTGCCGGGCCTTTAGGTTCAGCTGTCGGAGCTGTAACAAGTAAAAAAAATATATGCATTTGCATGAAGTGTGGCCATAAATGGAAAATCTAAGCCATTATATGGCGTGGCATAAATTTTGGCATAAAAAAATCAGAAAATATCGAAAATATCTATTATTACATCAAAAAAAGCCTTTATTTATCGTATATCGAAATTAAAAATAAAATCTCATCGTCTGCACCATTTTGATAAATAAGCCGGTAAATATCGGCTTTTTTATATGGTTCACAGTATGCAGATCATTATATTCACTCTGTTTGAGACTGCTGCTGCCTTTTATATGAATAAAAATCAGGCATCGATCTCAGCATCCCAGATCAACAGCCTGATTTTCAAACGCATTCGGGTATCTTCCAAGTTTCTTATTTTATTATATTTTCTGAACTCAAGACTAAGCTAGCGTCATATGTTTATACTTTCTCAGCCATGAGCAGCATGGATAACGGCAAGCCCATTGCATCATATACATCCGATAGTCCGATATCATAATCATATTCATTCAGCAGCCTTACACTCATACCGCTTTGTATGGTGCTGTTCACAAGCTCTGAAATGGAGTGTGAAAAGCTTGTGAATGTCTTGGATGCATAATCTCCGGAAATATACCCCATCCCATTGTTTTCAATCCATGGCTCAGCTGTGAAATATTTATGCTCCAGCAGCCTGACGACATCATGGCAATAGCAGTCCTCCCCCGGCAGAGGAAGCATATTCATAAGTGGATGAAAATCATGAATCAGCATAATGCCCTTTGGCTTTAGACAGTCGGACACCACCCGAAAAAGTGCGTTTACATCCTGAAACCAGGTAATTGCACCGATCGTAAACAGGATCACATCGAATTTCTGATGATATTCGCTTCCTATATCCAGAATATTCATAGCGGAAAAGCTACATGGCACATGCAGCTGCTTTGCATGCATTTGCCCCTGTGCATTCAGATTTTCTGCAATATCAAAGCCGGTACCGACTGCCCCATAGTGACTGCTGATGGACAGCAGCTCCCTGCCGTTGCTGCAGCAAAACTGCGCAACATGTTTTCCAGCAAGATTCAGTTGATCAAGCTCAGCCTGTAACGCAGGCTGAATGTAATAAGCGGATGATGCCTGGAGGTTTTCAACGACTACATCTCCCCAGCCATTGATTCTATTGTCGAACGCTTCCTCCCAAGCTTCCTTGTTCTTTTCTATATAGCTCATGTTTTCTCTGTACTCTCTTTCCTATCATTATATTCATCTTATTTAGCCTCCTTTCCCAGTATGCAAGCATAACTGATTTCTTAAATTATATCATAAATCTGGAGCATACAGCCTGGTTTTCGTAATTAGAGCTGCCAGCTGCAAACTCACCATACCTTCTATAATTTTATGCGTGTGATATAATTTTCTGAAATTTCTGCATGGAACTGGTGTTTTGCCAATACTGCAGCCCTTTCTGAACATAGGATAAAGTAGAAAACAGAGAAATCTGTTTTCTGAAGCTGCAGTGATAATTTCATTCCATGTTCATTCCTCATCCTGAATGATCGTTTTACCAAATCGTCTCCTCCCCTTATCATCGGATCAATTACGATTCGGGATTTCATCATTGATTCTACTCTTTCCCTTTCCAGAAGAAAAAGAATCCTAAACAAGAAAAATTCCTACTCCCTTATGGGGGAATCCAAAATTAGGAGAATTCAACACGAATGTATTTATCAATAGCATTTGCATCCTCCTATTTGCAAACACCCTGGAGTAAGAAAGAACAAAGGAAAAGCAGCCACTGTGAATAAGCAATGTCATCAACTTAAGGTATCTTGACAAAAAAAGAGTATTCAGTATAGAGAACAA
>OBXC01001537.1_pt1 | contig 10955 bp, 8 predicted proteins | sample 1538111 | NCBI WGS metagenome assembly OBXC01 (sample SAMEA2580137, study PRJEB22360) | human gut metagenome | biome: human gut; feature: human-associated habitat; material: faeces | place: Denmark | collected 2008/2010 | reverse complement strand
AGTTGATTCTTGAAACAATCAACTTGTCGGTACACTAGCTCCATGAAAAAATTCATAGACTTTCTGTGCACTTCCTGCATTCATGCTTTCTGTCTCCGCAAGTTCTTTCAATGATGCATCTCTGATATTCTCAACAGACTTAAATTTCCGCATCAATGCTTTCCGCCTGGTTTCACCGATACCAGGGATATCATCCAACAGGGAATGCACCTGTTCTTTACTTCTCAGAGATCGGTGAAATTCAATGGCAAAACGGTGCGCCTCATCCTGGATTCTGGTGATCAGGCGGAAGCCTTCACTGTCTGTATCAATGGGAATTTCAAGATTATTGTAATACAGTCCTCTGGTTCTGTGATGGTCATCCTTGACCATACCACAGACAGGAATCTCTATTCCCAGAATTTCCAGGACTTTTAACGCAATATTCACCTGCCCTCTTCCACCATCCATCAGGATCAGATCCGGCATAATAGAAAAGCTGTCAAACTCATCTTTTCCCTCATGAGTAAATCGTCTGGTAAGTACTTCTTCCATACTTGCATAGTCGTTCGGTCCCTGCACCCACTTTATCTTAAATTTGCGGTAATCACTGCGCTTTGGCTTTCCTTTCTCATAGACAACCATGGAACCTACAGATTCAAAACCACTGATATTGGAAATATCATAAGCCTCCATACGCCTGATTCCCGACAGTCCAAGCCACTCTTCCACTTCATGAACTGCTCCGATGGTTCTTCCTTCTTCACGTTTGATACGCTCTCTGTCTTTATCCAGAACCATTTTTGCATTCTCTTCTGCCAGCTCTACCAGCTTCTCTTTCGTACCTTTCTTCGGTACCCTGATATAGACTCGCTGCTTTCTTCGATCTGTAAGCCATTCCTCTATGATCTTGGCATCTTCGATTTCTTTTTGCAGCATGATCTCACGTGGGATAAACGGAGTTCCGGCATAAAATTGCTTCATAAAGCTGGATAATACCTGAGCCTTTGTATCGCCACGCGCCACACGCAGATAGAAATGCTCCCGCCCGATCAGTTTGCCTCCCCGGACAAAGAATACCTGTACAACAGCATCCTGCTCCCGCAGATCAAGGCTTTCATCCATGGCAACTGCGATGATATCCTTATCTTCCTCTCCGTAACCTGTAATTTTCTGGCGTTCTCCAATCTTCTGGATACTGCGGATCAGATCCCGGTATTCCATGGCATCCTCGAAACGCATTTCTTCGGAAGCTGCCATCATTTTGTCGGTAAGCATATCAATCGTATCCTTAAAGTCTCCATTGAGAAATTTCAGCAGTTCTGCGATATTTTTCTTATATTCTTCTGAACTCACATAGCCCTGGCATGGCGCACTGCATTGTTTCATGTGATAGTACAGACATGGACGGTCCTTCCCACAATCTCTTGGCAGTACCCGATTACAGGATCGCACCTTATAAAGTTTTCGCACAAGCTCGATCACATCTTTTACAGCCCCGGCACTTGTATATGGTCCGAAATATTTCGCCTTGTCTTTCTTCATTCTTCTGGCAAAAAGGACTCTGGGATATTCCTCATTTACTGTGACTTTGATAAACGGATAACTCTTATCATCTTTGAGCATGGTATTATATTTCGGTCTGTGCTCCTTGATCAGATTACACTCAAGCACAAGGGCTTCCAGTTCCGAATCTGTGATAATATACTCAAATCTGGTGATATGGGTAACCATCTGTTCAATCTTTGCGCCCTTATTTCTGCTGCTCTGGAAATATTGACGCACCCTGTTTTTCAGACTGACGGCTTTTCCAACATAGATGATCTCGTCCTTCTCCCCATGCATAATATAAACCCCCGGCTTACCCGGAAGTTTTTTCAGTTCTTCTTCTATCTGAAACATAAACTCTCCTCTATACAAAAAATCCTGCCCTGAACGCTTTTCGTATCCATGAGATATTACAGCGTAATTTCCTGTGATACGAAAACAGAGCCGGAAATTATTTCATTTCCGACTCTGTTATTGTATCACTGAATCTCTGGCTTATCCAGCGTTACTGTATTCTGTTTTTCCTCTGGAATTACCAGATCATCCAGATTTTCCGGAATCTCGATTCCACGCTCTGCCGCATGGAAAATCTTCATAAATTCCTTACCTGTAATGGTTTCCCTGCGGATCAGGTAAGCAGCAATCTTATCAAGTGCTTCTCTGTGGCTGCCGATCAGTCTCTTGGCTTCCTCATAAGAATTATGGAGAAGTACCATTACCTCATGGTCAACCTCTGTGGCAGTGTCATCGCCACAGTTTAACACTGTTCTTCCGCTGAGATACTGATTCTCCTGTGTAGCCAGACCCATAAGTCCGAACTTGTCGGACATACCGTACTGTGTGATCATGGCTCTTGCCACCTTGGTAGCCTGCTCAATATCATTGGCTGCCCCGGTTGTGACAGTATCAAATACCAGTTCCTCTGCTGCGCGTCCGCCAAGATATCCCACAAGCATTGCTTCCAGTTCCTTCTTTGTATTGAGATATTTCTCCTCCTCGGGTACCTGCATTACATAACCAAGTGCCCCCATTGTTCTCGGCACAATAGTAATCTTCTGTACAGGCTCTGCATCTTTCTGCAGGGCGCTTACCAGTGCATGTCCTACCTCATGATAGGATACGATCCTGCGCTCCTGTGCACTGAGGATCCTGTCCTTCTTCTCTTTACCTACCAGAACTACTTCAACAGCTTCGAGAAGATCTTTCTGGGATACTGCGCTGCGTCCACTCTTAACAGCAAGGATAGCAGCCTCGTTGATCATATTAGCCAGATCCGAACCCACTGCCCCGGAAGTTGCAAGTGCAATGTTCTCAAAATCAACAGTCTCATCTAAATGTACATTTCTTGCATGAACCTTCAGGATCTCGATTCTTCCCTTCAGATCCGGTCTGTCCACAATGACACGTCTGTCAAAACGTCCCGGACGAAGAAGTGCCGGATCAAGAACCTCCGGACGGTTGGTAGCAGCCAGGATCAGAAGTCCCTTTGAAGTGTCAAATCCGTCCATTTCCGCAAGAAGCTGGTTCAGTGTCTGCTCACGCTCATCGTTTCCGCCGCCCATTCCGGAGCCGCCATAATGAGAATCTCGGCTCTTTCCGATTGCATCAATCTCATCAATAAAAATGATACATGGTGCATTCTTCTTTGCTTCCTCAAAGAGATCGCGGACACGTGATGCACCCACACCTACAAACATCTCCACAAACTCAGAACCTGACAGGGAGAAAAACGGCACATGTGCCTCTCCTGCTACTGCCTTTGCCAGAAGTGTTTTACCGGTTCCCGGAGGTCCTACAAGCAACGCTCCTTTCGGCAGCTTCGCTCCGATGGTGGTATATTTGCCGGGATTATGCAAGAAATCCACCACCTCCTGCAGTGATTCCTTGGCCTCATCCTGCCCAGCCACATCCCTGAAAGTAATTCCTGTATCTTTCTGAATGTAGGCTTTGGCACGGCTCTTTCCAACGCCCATCATTCCGCCGCCCTTATTCATGCGGCGCATAAATACCGTCAGAAGTACAAAGAGCAGAATCGTTGGCAGAAGTACACTGACCAGCATAGAAATAATTTCCCCTGCTGCATCCGGCTTCTTATACTCAAACTTGATTCCTGTTCCCTCAAGTCTCTCCGTCAGCTTATCTACTGACTCCATCTGATTGGCATAATAAACTTCTTCTGAAAATCCTGATGACTGATGTTTCGGCGTGATCGTCAGTGTATTTGACTGAAGCGTAACCTCTTTCACATCTCCATCATCTACCATCTCAATAAATTTATCATAAGTGATCTCACTCGAATTATCCTTGAGCATATTGGTAAACATGGCGAAACATACCAGAGTTACCAGGAGGCATACCAGAAAGGCCAGTATCGACTGATGATTCTTGTTCGGGTCCTGTCTGCCCGGACCTTTATTATTATCAGGACGATTGCCATTCGGATTGTTATCCATATGATTATCCATTTCATTCCTCCTAAACGTTATCGTTCTTATTATAAAGAGAATTCGGGTATAAATCAACTGCGAGATTGTGAAAATTGTGTCCGGTTGTGCATATCTTTCTATAAACCCTATAAAATTTATATGAAGTTTTACAAATTCACCTGTTACAAATGGCTTTATTTGTAGTATACTATTGACAAACTGATTACTGCTCACTTCGTTCCCGGTAATGCGCTCCGCAATACACAGAATTTATGCTGACCGCATAAATTTGCGCTGTATGTCCCGGGATATTCTAAATGAGCAGTACTAAAAATGTGATGAGGAAAGGAAATGAACAAATGAAGATAGGATTTGACAACGACAAGTATCTGAAAATGCAGTCCGAACATATTCGGGAACGTATTAACCAGTTTGGAAACAAACTTTATCTGGAATTTGGCGGCAAGCTTTTTGATGACTACCATGCTTCCAGAGTTCTTCCGGGATTTGAGCCGGACAGCAAACTGCGTATGCTGATGCAGCTTTCTGATCAGGCAGAGATCGTTATTGTAATCAGCGCCGCTGATATTGATAAAAATAAAGTCAGAGGTGACCTTGGTATCACTTATGATGAAGATGTACTCCGCCTTATGGAAGTATTTACCGAGCGCGGACTCTATGTCGGAAGTGTCTGCATCACCCAGTATTCCGGACAGGAAAGCGCAGATGCGTTTAAGAAACGTCTGGAGAAGCTTGGAATCAAAGTATACGTGCTTTATCTGATCCCGGGTTATCCGAATAATACTTCCTTTATTGTAAGTGATGAGGGATATGGCAAGAACGATTATATCGAAACAACAAGACCACTGGTTGTCATCACTGCTCCAGGACCCGGAAGCGGAAAAATGGCCACCTGCCTTTCTCAGCTTTACCATGAATACAAGCGCGGTGTCAAGGCAGGATATGCCAAATTTGAAACTTTCCCAATCTGGAATATCCCGCTGAAGCATCCGGTAAATCTGGCATATGAAGCAGCTACTGCTGACTTAAATGATGTGAACATGATCGACCCGTTCCATCTGGAAGCATATGGTGAGACTACTATTAACTACAACCGTGACGTTGAAGTTTTCCCTGTTCTTCAGGCTATGTTTGAAAAGATCATGGGCGAGTGCCCTTACAAATCTCCCACAGATATGGGCGTTAATATGGCCGGTAACTGCATCGTTGATGATGAAGTCTGCAAGGAAGCTGCACGTCAGGAGATCATCCGCAGATATTATAAGAGCATGGAAGCTCTGGTTCGCGGAACAGGCCGCGAAGAAGAAGTTTATAAGATTGAGCTTCTGCTGAAACAGGCTCATGTGACCATCGAAGAACGCAAGGTGGTTCCTGCAGCGCTGAAACGTGAAGAAGAAACAGGTGCACCTGCTGCTGCCATGGAACTTCCTGACGGACGTATTGTTACAGGTAAGACCTCTGAACTTCTTGGTGCATCTTCAGCACTGCTTCTGAATGCACTGAAAGAACTGGCAGGAATTGAGCATGACAAACATGTTATCTCTCCGGAAGCATTAAGACCGATTCAGGCGCTCAAGACAGAATACCTTGGAAGCAAAAATCCAAGACTTCACTCTGATGAAACTCTGATCGCGCTTTCCATCAGTGCCGCAGATAATGAAGATGCGAAGCTAGCCCTGCAGCAGATTCCGAAATTAAAAGGCTGCCAGGTTCATACTTCCGTACTTCTGTCTCAGGTGGATATCCTGGAGTTCCGTAAGCTGGGTGTTGAACTTACCTGTGAGCCGAAATCTGAGCATGCTAAGAAACTGCAGAAATAATTTCTGAAATGGTTTTCAAATAGCAGCAGAAAACTCTGAAAATCCACAATATCTATATAATGATACAAGAAAGAATCCTGCCTGAACATATGACAGTTTCATATGAACAGGCAGGAATTTTTTATTTCTCTATAATCTCAATCGCTCTGTCCGGATAATTGGTAATGACTGCTTCTGCACCTGCGTCTTTTACCAGCTGGATGTGTTCTGGTTTGTTGGCAGTCCATACGTGCATTTTCAGTCCGGCACGTTTGACTTCTTCTATGAACTGTGGGTATTTCAGGTGATAAACTGCAGGATGTACGGCGTTGATTCCGAGATTTTTGGCGTACATGGCTGGATTTACCCATCCGTCACTGAAAAGGATTCCGGTCTGTACATGGTCATTCAGCTGTTTTAACTGTAACAGGCTGTAATGGTTAAAGGAGGAATAGATCAGCTGGTCTTCCATGTTCATTTCTTTTACCAGTTTCAGGATTTTCCCTTCCATTCCCGGATAGAAGCAGATGCTGTTCTTTAGTTCGATGTTTACCATCATATCTGTGGTGCGCATGAGCTCCAGTACTTCTGCCAGAGTTGGAATGTGATAAATTCCTGATGGTTCTGCGGGTGTACTGACTTTTAATTCTTTCAATTGAGCCAGTGTCATATCTTTGATCAGTCCGGTTCCGTCTGTGACGCGGTCTACGTTTTCGTCGTGCATAACGATGAGTTCGCCGTCTGCGGAAGTATGTACATCCAGTTCGATTCCGTCTGCGCCCTGTCTGATGGCAAGTTCAAATGCTTCCAGAGTGTTCTCCGGTCTGTATCCGCTGGCACCCCTGTGTGCCCATACTTTTGTTGTTCTCTTTGTTGTTTCTGTCATTTCCATATGCCTCTCTGTTCTTTCTATTTTGAATTTTCTCTGTTTCTTTTGTTTTTGTTAATGGTATTACTATATCTAATAAATATGTTTGATCTATGGTCAGTCTGCGAAAAAAATGTGTTCTCCTATAAATGGTACATTTCAGATTTGCGGTGTTTTAATAATGGAAGCTGCTCTCTGATCTGGTCTTCCCGGTCCAAATCTATTTCTTCTATTAAAATGCCCTCTTTCTCATCCAACTGTTTCATAACCTTTCCCCATGGATCTGTTACAATAGAATGTCCCCAGGAAATATATCCTGCCTGTGTATCTCTGGCAGGAGCACATCCAAGCATATATATCTGATTGTCAAGGGCTCTTGCACGAAAAGTCAGTTCCCAGTGTGCCGGACCTGTGGTCATATTAAATGCTGCAGGGACGAAAATCATCCTTGCACCGTCCAGTGCCATTGTGCGGACAAACTCCGGGAAGCGGATGTCGTAGCAGATCATGACACCCATTTTCCCAAATTCAGTATCAAATACTGTGGCATGATCTCCCGAAGTCAGAGTATCGGATTCCTTGAAGTACTGGCCATTTTTTACATTGATATCAAAGAGATGAGCTTTTCTGTGCTTACCAATCTGTTTTCCATCTCTGTCAAAAATATAAGAAGTGTTGTAAACCTTTCCCACATCATCTGCTTCCGGCATGGAACCTGCGATCAGATAAATATGATACTTTCTGGCATAATCAGACATTTCCTGCCAGGATGGACCACCTTCTTTTTCTGCATAAACTGGAAAATTTTCGGTCTGATACGGACAGCAGAACATCTCCGGAAGAATTACAAAGTCCGGATTTTCTGCCTTTATTTTTTCTATATAAGTGCCGGCAGTACGGATATTTTGTATTTTATCTTTTACTGTAGGCATCTGAATTGCTGCTACTTTCATATGCGTCCTCTCCTTTCTTTTTCTATTATAGCTGAAAAAAATCACATCGCCAATCCTACATTAAAGTTGCTTCCAATATTTTTATATGCTATATTAAGAACAAGCCGAAACATATCTGCTTCTACCAAAGATAAAAATTCTAAATATCCCGGAAACCCCGGAAAAGGAGCATTTCTTTGTTTCAAATCACATATTCTAAAAAGGCTGAAAAATTTTTACGAAAGCAAGATAAAACAACACAGTATCGACTATTTACTGCTATCAGCAAATTACCATTAGAGGGAAATATCAAAAAATTACAAGGTATCTCCGGCTATCGACTTCGTGTTGGAAATTACAGAGTACTATTCGATGTCAACGGATTTGTTGTTGATATCATAGATGTGGGAAATCGCGGACAAATATATAAAGGAGTGTGAGTATCATGTCTAATGTAAAAGAAAGAATTATAGGTGCAGTTACAATTATGAGCGAAGAAGAGGCTGAAAAAGTCTGGAACTTAATTCAGGCATCATTTATTTTGTCCGACGTTGAAGAAATAGAACCAGACCCAGAAGAATTGGAAGCACTACGCCGATATGAAGCTGGCGAGCCTGATTATCAACCATCCATCTCTGCTGAAAATCTGAAAAGAGAACTAGGATTATAATTTAAAAACATCCCCCACGCATGAACATTCCTTCCATGTGTGGGGGATATTGATTTTCCACAGGTAAGTTGCTAAATGCACCTGCATTCAGTTGATTTAATTAATTATTCTTCATAACCATTCGGGTTATTGGACTGCCATCTCCAGGAGTCTGCGCACATTTCTTTAATACCGTTTTCGGCTTTCCATCCCAGTTCTCTCTCTGCTTTGGAAGCATCGGAATAGCAGGTTGCGATATCGCCTGGACGACGTGGCTTGATCACATATGGAATTTTAACACCTGTAGCAGCTTCAAAATTCTTCACAATATCAAGAACACTGTAGCCTTTTCCTGTACCAAGGTTGTAGATACTTAATCCGGAATTATCTTCGATTTTCTTAAGAGCTTTTACATGTCCTTTTGCAAGGTCAACTACGTGAATGTAATCTCTCACACCAGTTCCGTCCGGAGTATCATAATCATTTCCGAATACCCCAAGTTCTTTCAGTTTACCTACTGCAACCTGTGTGATATATGGCATCAGGTTGTTCGGGATTCCGTTTGGATTCTCTCCGATAGTTCCGCTCTTGTGAGCACCGATCGGGTTAAAGTAACGGAGAAGAACTACGTTCCATTCCGAATCTGCTTTCTGAATGTCTGTCAGGATCTGCTCAAGCATGGATTTTGTCCATCCATATGGATTTGTGCACTGTCCTTTCGGGCACTCTTCTGTGATCGGGATGATTGCCGGGTCTCCGTATACAGTTGCAGATGAGGAGAAGATAATGTTCTTTACATTATGTTTTCTCATGACATCTACCAGTGTTAAGGTTCCTGCAATGTTATTTTCGTAATATTCCCAGGGTTTGGCAACGGATTCTCCAACTGCTTTCAGACCTGCGAAATGAATACAGGAATCAATATCTTCTTTATCAAAAATTTCATTTAAAGCATCGCGGTCCAGGATGTCTGCTTTGTAGAATTTCACTGGTTTGCCTGTGATCTTGGAAACTCTTTCCAGAGATTTCTCACTTGCATTGCTTAAGTTATCCAGAACTACAACATCATATCCTGCATTCTGCAATTCTACAACTGTATGGCTTCCAATATAGCCTGCTCCACCTGTAACTAAAATTGCCATAATAATTCCTCCTAACCTGTCTTCCTGCTACAATACCTGTTTTTGCAATTTCTGTTTTTTTCTCTTTCAACAATACCTATATTAGTTCACAGCATCAGAAATATCCTTGATAATTCTGAGTGTAATCTATAAAATTCTGCGGATATCCTGTTTCACATCTGCAAAATTTACCTCTGTATTTTACAGCACCCTATATTCAGAACTGTAAAATACCGTTGCATAGTACAGCGAAAATTAAGTAACTGCTATATTGACTTGTCTGATTTTTCATCTGCTGCGTTGTCGTCAATCGCCGTAGCCACCGCTACGCCTCATTCCTCCGCCTTGCAGCTGAAGAAATCATCCTGCGTCAATATAGCAGAAACTTAATTTTCGCTGTACTAGTTAAAAAAGATTTTTGACCACAACACAGCCCCATGATATAATTTTCAAAACAGTAAAAAAGGTGGGGGACAGGATGAATTTAAAAAATGTGAATCATCAGAAACGATCATTTACATGGTCTATGGAAAAACCGTCTGCAAAGGATTATTTTCTGACGGTATTTATATTTGTGGTATGCACCTTAATTGGTCTGTTGTTTCAGAAACTGAATTTTACGGATACGAATATTGTAACCATATATATTCTGGGGGTTTTGATTACTTCGATTGTGACAGATGGCTATCTTTGCAGTGTTGCAGGCTCTTTTTTAAGTGTATTTTTATTTTGTTTTTTTCTGACAGAACCAAGGATGTCTTTCAAAACCTATGCGGTGGGTTATCCGGTGACATTTTTCATAATGCTTATTTCATCCGTACTTACGGGAGCACTTGCAGCAAAGCTGAAAACACATGCAAAGCTGTCTACACAGCTTGCTTTTCGTGCACAGATTCTGTTCGATACAGACCGTCTGCTGCAAAATGCAAAAGGGGAAACAGAGATTCTTGATGTCACCTGTACACAGCTTCTCCGTTTATTAAACCGCAGTATTACAGCATATGTAGTAGAAAACGGAACTTTATCAGAGGGAAAGCTTTTTTCCGGGGAAAAAGAGGACACAGAAGATTTTTTGATACCAGAAGAGCAGCAGATAGCCAGATGGGTCTGTGAAAACAGACAGCATGCCGGTGCGTCCACACACCATTTTCCTCAGGCTAAATGTTTATATCTGGCAATCCGGAGCGGGGATAATGTTTACGGTGTGATCGGGATACCATTGCAAAAAGAAACACTGGATACTTTTGAATACAGTATCCTGTTGTCTGTAATAAATGAATGTGCGCTTGCAATGGAAAATGCGAAAAATGCATTAGAAAAAGAAAAAAATGCAGTTATGGCCAAAAATGAACAGTTGCGGGCAGATCTTCTTCGGGCGATTTCGCATGATCTTCGTACGCCGCTTTGCTCCATTTCCGGTAATGCAGATATGCTGCTTGGCAATAGCGACCGTCTGGACGAAGCTACAAAACATCAGATTTATAGCGATATCTATGATGATTCTGAATGGCTGATCGGAGTTGTGGAAAATCTGCTTTCCATTACCAGACTGAATGACGGAAGACTGAAATTTAAATTTACAGACCAGCTTCTGGATGAGGTGATTGCAGAA
>OBXC01001536.1_pt1 | contig 10956 bp, 9 predicted proteins | sample 1538111 | NCBI WGS metagenome assembly OBXC01 (sample SAMEA2580137, study PRJEB22360) | human gut metagenome | biome: human gut; feature: human-associated habitat; material: faeces | place: Denmark | collected 2008/2010 | reverse complement strand
ATCTAAATAAATGCTATCTAACGGAATACCATTATCTCTAAAGCCTTTTGCTACAGCCCTTACTTCCTCATTCGTTTTATAACTCCATCTACTTTGCTGATAACCAAATGCCCATCTAGGCGGTATGTAACTTGCTCCTGTAAGCTGCCTAAAAGTCTTCACTATATCAAGAAGGGTATCTCCCTCTAAAATATATAGGTCTAAATCCATGGTTTCTGGTGTAATCACTAATTCATCTAACTGACTGTACCCTATATCAAAAGTTAGCCTACCAGGGTAATCTATAAAGAGTCCAAAAGGCTTCTCTTCCGCTATGATAATAAAGTTATGTGCAGCATATAAAGACCTTTTAGTCTCTGTATGCATGTCATCATCGGAGCAAAAACTTTCATAAATCCAGCCTCTCTTATTAATGCCCCTTACGCTTTCTCCTAAACCATATACAGGTATGTCCTTTTTCAGTTTATATTTAAAACTTTTGCCTTCTAAAGCTAAATATGATAGATTCTCTCCTACTTTTATATTACCTAATACAACTGCATCTGTTTCAATAGGCTGCCCATAAGTATACTTCATTATTTTTTGATCTAATTCCACATGCTTCATCCTCTCTACTCTATAGTTTTGATGCATTCAGTATAACATAGTGGGAATGTTATAAAAACACTATAATTAACAGAATAAAAACCAGACTTACTTTCCTTTAGCTTGGCTTTACTCACTTTATCTCTTATTTACTTAAAACTAATTTATTTACAAGCCCTATGGAGTTAGTGGCATAGATTCTAAAATTAAAATAACGCTCTAAAGTAGTCATCTTTTCAGATAGAGCTGTTTGTGTATTAAGTAATTCCATTAAAAATTATAAAAAAATTGAAGAATTTCTAGTACATAGGACTATATAGTATATGTAAAATGCAAACACATCCTAGGTAGTAGATGCATCTTACACATTGTAAGCAAGATAGTTCTAACGCTAGTCCCCCCTTCTAGCTCTAGCTACTACTGCTTACACCACACCATAGGCATGAATTGTGGCAACAAGCTTATGGTTAAACCTACGCCAAGTAACCACATTAAGCATCTGGCAGTAGATTAAGAAGCTATCAGCCTATCTTGCAGCAATCTCATACGTTCTACGTGCTACCTCCTAACTCACCTTTATATATGCATAGGCATCCCTATAAACGGTAGTTACGGACAATACCCACCTACGACCTATGACTAGCCTATAGAAAAGTCCTCCGCTTCCTAGTCTTAAACCTCTCTACTTAATCCGTTACAGGCTAACTCATGCCACACAAAAAAGCCAAGTTAAATGCAGCCTATTTTAAGGGGGAGGCTGTATTTAGCTTGGCTTTTATTATTTTATTGTTATATTCAGTTCTTTAGATTAGACACTAATATTATTATTATCACCTAACCTTTACTCTTTAATTATACATAATATTAAGCTTTGTTTATTTCCTTTAAACTTGATTGCACAAAAGCCTTGATACATTCAATATTAAGGTTTATCTACTCATTAACTAAAGAACAAATGGATGTAATTTAATTTCAATACATCTAATGTTAAGGTTTATCTAATACATCAGGTGTACCGCTCATCCATTGCTTTGTATTTCAATACATCTAATGTTAAGGTTTATCTATTCCCGAATGCATTTTTCTAACTTTACTAGTGTGATTTCAATACATCTAATGTTAAGGTTTATCCTTTGTAAATCTCTAGCTTTAAATATTCACCATTTAGCAAGAATCATTGATTAGTATAGCTCTTAGCTTTTCTCCCCCAATCTATCATGATCTATCACCTTATTTCACTAACTATCACTATTCTCTTATTTTATCTAGCTTAGCAGAGATGCCTTGAAAATAAGGATGGGGGATATTTAGTTGTCTATTATTCTATTTTAGAACATTTATAAACAATTTACACTCTATTTTTCATCTTATTTCAGTATTATTTATAAAATCAAATTTTCTCCATTAATAGGTTCATTTCCTAATACTTCTTCTTCAAATATCTCTGCGTTGATAGTCTTCACAATACAAATGAAGTCTTCATGTTTATCTATAATCTTTTTAAGGTCATTTCTAAGTTTAATTATATTGGCCGGAGTAATTTCTCCCCTAAAAACTGATTTTTGATAATGAACAAGATATTTTTTGCATATTTTAAATACCTTTTGGACACGCTTCTCATTTACATCATAGAATAAAATCACATAGTTAAAGTTTTTTCCCACCTATTGTTTCTCTCCTATATTAAAAGGTATAAAAGGCTTATCCTCTAAAATTTCTTTAATAAGTTTATAGCAATCTAGCTTAATAGCTTGTCTATAAGAAACTTTACGATGTAATTTTGCATGTTCGAAGGTACTTTCTAATCTTTCCTCAAATGCTTCAATAAAAATATTTCTTCCTACCTCATTAAGTAAACAATAGTTAAGATTCTTTTCAAAGTGTTTATCTACCTTAAGCCGTTTACGATTGACAAGATCAAAAATGGTTTTAAATGTAATAATAGGTTTAAATACTTCACTGATATCTAAACTTAATGAAAATCTTCTTTCCGCTGGAGTATGCAAAAAACTAATACGTTGATCTAGGTGTGTATGATAAATTGTTGTAGTAGTTTTAGCATAAAGTAAGCTATTCCCAAATGATATTAAAGCATTTATCGGATTATCTGGTGGTCTTTTAACCCGTTTATTAAGCACAAATTCTTCTGGTAAAAAGATTGAAAAGGTGTTATAAAATCTATACCATAAATCTCCTTCTACCTGCATAAGTTCAGGTATATCTTTACATTTTTGAACCTGTCCATGTAGCTCATGTCTAATATAATGCATAACCTCCCCAACCTGTGATTTCCCATGTTTTTGATAGTGCTCTAATGTATAATAAATATTTTCTCCTATTCCTATGACAATGCTCCTTGCTATCTTAAGTCTCTTTTGCTCAAAAGCATGTACTTGTTCAATTAATAATTTACCACTCATATACTGCTCCCTAGGATAAAAAGTTCCGCTATATCCCTCATAATAATTAAAAAAGTGAACAACTACATTTTCTTTTCCCAAAAAATCAAGTAACTTACTATTTAAACTCACTTCTCCGAAGCAATAAATTTCTTTTGTATTCTCTATAGGAATATAGATGTTCTTACCATCTTTTCTAAAACAGATAGAATTATCCTTTCGGCTTAAAGCCCCCATAGAAGTAATGTATTTTGTGCTTCCCATATGTATCCCCCTCTCTCTTTATATATAACAATACTCATAATAAGCACATTTCTTACACGTAGATGCTTTTTGTTTTTTATCAGGTAATTTACCCATAAGCAATCTTTCTATATTAGCCTCTATCTCCTTTAATATCACCTCATTCTCCTCATTAAGTTCTACATAAATGACTTTATTTTCTTCTTTCTTCTTCTCAATAAACTCTATTTTTCCCTTACGTTTAATTCCCTTACTTCTAAGCACCTTGAGATAGTAAAGTACTTGCCATATAACTGCATCAGTATCTGCATCAGATTTTTTAATTTCTACCAAATAATCTGATGTCATCTTATCTATTTTAATATTTTCTATCGCAAGTTCTGTATGCTTACTTTCTTCCGCCTTCACTTCATGAAGTGCTTTCCCAATCTTAACATCCTCACTATTATCTTCTAAATTTACTCTATTACCATGAAGCCAGCATTGTCTTTTGCAATAAATATAATAATTAACGAGTGTGCCATTCACCATAATTTTCCCCCTTACAATAGTTCATAACTGCTTTCACTTAATTTTTCCCTATCAAATTTACCATTTGTAAAATACTTCTCGCCATCTTCAATGTAATATAAATCTCCTATGCGTTCATTGTAAGATTGATGTCTATTATTCACCTTCCAAATGAAACAAGTCATAACTTCGCTTAAATTAGAAAGTTCTACTTTTCTTTGTGCATAAGGTAAGGACTTATCTTTTATTAAGTTAATATATTGCTCCCAAATTTCTGCACCATTAATTACTACGCATTTTCCATCCTTCTCACTGGTTACTTCTCTAGCCAAAAAGATAGAGATAGGGCATATATCTTCCTCTATAAGCGTCATCCTCTTTGCTATTTTATTACTATCTAACTCTCCTACTTGTTCTTTAAGAAATACCTTTAGATTATTACTATTCTGACTTAACCCATATGCTTTAACTTCCTGCATAATAGCTTCATAGTAAGGCCTAAAATTTTTATTCTCTAAAATCAATCTATTGGCCTGCTCCAATACAGTAAATCTTTTTTGCTTACGATAATCCCCTTTATAAATAGTAGCTGCTTCATCTAAATTGAAGAAATAGGCCTTACACTCACTTCTTAGACAAGATCTATTAATCCGTCCAAGAAACTGCTCTTCTGCATCTAATAGAGAAATATCTTTGAATCCAATATCCATATCAATATCTACTCCTGCTTCAATAACTTGAGTAGCAATTAACAGAACATTTTTCTTCTGTTTGACTAGCTCAATACACTTTTCTCTCTCCCACTTGAAATCATCTCCTGTAATGAGCATGATTTCTTTATGAATAAGCCCTTCCTCTTGTAACTCCATCATTTTATGATAATAATTTGAAGCACTTTTCTTTTTAATAAATTCTACTAAGATTTTACTTTCTACTTTATCATAACCTAAGATTTTTTCTGTCATCTCTTCTAGAACATCCTCCGCATCTAGCAAACTAAAGTCTAACTTTACTCTGTTTTTAAACAGCGGATGTCCAAAATAGCGTTCCCTATTCTGAATAAGTGGCATAATATCTACCGCTCCAATAAGGTTACCTAAATATGGTAGCGTAGCAGACATGATGATAATACGTAAGTTAAGTAATTTAGCATAACTTCTAAAAAATCCTATTATTTCTGTCCATAGTGTATTTTTATATGCTTGTACCTCATCAATAATGATTACACTATTGCTTAATTGATAGAGTCCTCCTGCCTGATCTCTTGAAGATTCAAATAGTAAATTGAAAAGTTGAATATGACTTGTGATTACTACAGGATAGTGGAAAAATTGCCTATCCAAAAGCATCTGACTATAGTCTATTTCATCCTCCTCTTCTCCTTTTTTATTTTTAATAGGTGTAATAGAATTTACCACTGTAATCTCTTTACTAACTTGCACATTCTCCTCAAATGTTTTTGTGAGGGACTTATAAGTTTGCTCTGCCAAAGTATTAAATGGAAAAATATAAAAGACTTTACTGAGTGCCACATCTTTATTTAATAATTCTAGAGCAATATGAATAGATGTGTTGGTTTTACCACTACCTGTAGGTGCTTCTAGATAATAAATAGGTGCATCTGGTTCCTTTTTCAAATTATGTTCTGCTTCAAGAAACAGCTCACTTCGCAGGTCATTGATAGAGGTAAACTGATTTAAATCCTTATTAGGACATTCTCTTTGATAGGATTGAATACTCTTATAAACTGATGTATTTTTGTATGTATTAAGCCATAAGTCTTTATTTACTAACAGTCCAAAATCACTTATTGGCATATCTGTCATATACTCAGATGTAGCATAAAAGTCACAAGCTACTAATACGGAATAAAGCCATCTCGTATATATATAAGCATCTGCACTACCCCAATTTTCTTTTTGAGTAACCTGAAAAGTAATATCAAAAAACTTTTGTATTCTCTTCTCTGTTAATTTAGGCTTACGAATCAGCTGCTTCGTTAAATAATCATCTTCTTCTATTTTAGCTAAAAGCCCTACAAGTGCCTCTTCAAATACTTTTAGTGAGGAGAAATCACTATGGTGTCTTGAAATAACATAAGCATTTAAAATAAGCAGCGGAATAACTTTTGTAAGCTCTGCATTAGAATACTTTTGCTGCTTAAACTTTTCGAAATAATAATCTATATAGATGTACGCCGATAAAAGAGCATGATCTTTATACTCCCTACTTTCCTTAATGAAGTACTTACTCTCCATTTTCGCACATTGAAAGTTAAGGTTGATCTTTCCTATATCATGTAAATAAAGGGCCCCCTCTAAAAGTTCTTCAAATAGAGGGCTATTACCTAATACATCCTGAAACCTTTGATTCACAATATCCAGATGCTTTTCTTTATATAATATTTTATAATACTCTATTACTTTATCTAAGTGCTCTTTAAGTGTCTCTTTAGTCTTTTCCTCATGTGTATGTGCAAATAAATAAGTACTGCCTTCGACTATCTCCCCTAACTTAACCATATAATCCCTCCTTTTCTTTATACTACTTAGAGGCATGTAAGCCCCTATCCATCTTACATGCCTCTATCTCTAGTCTTTAAATAAAAGAAATGACTTTTTCGTTTGCTTGGTAAAAACAACCTTCTTTAAATGGTGTAACTTTTTTATTAGTTAAAACGAAGCTTTCTATTACATATTGATTATGTCCTTGCTCTAAAGCTATAGGGAGCTTCTCCTCATATTTATAGTAATCTTCTTCCTCTTCATCATCATAAAAATCATTCTCATCTTCTATCTCATTAAATAAGACGCTACTTTTTATAAAAAGACTTTCTATCTTCCCATAATTCATCGTGTGCTTCAGCTCTATTTCTTCTACCTCTTTAATAGTTGCAAAGTGGTCATTCTTACCTAGATATGGGATATAAACACATCTTTGATTCATTAAATATTCTTTTAATAAATTATAATAAGTATGTCCATCCCCTAATAGATAAATCTCCCACATAGGGTTTTCCAACCACTGTTCCTTCACTATGAGATTGCCTCCTACTTCCTTAGAAGCATAACCTACAGAGTTATTAAATACTTGCACCTTTTTACTGCATAAACCTGGTAAATCTCCTGATTTTGCAATAGGTACAATAGCCACTTTCAAGTCCTTTAACAATGCATAATACTCTGGGTACATGCCTTTTTGGTCTCCATAACCTTTTAATCCAATAATCGAACCTAATACGCCTAATAAAGCTACTTTATGTATTTGAGAATAAGTAAAATAAAGAAATGTATTTACATCGGGCTTTTTAAAAAAAGCATGTTGTCCTGTTAATGTAAATTTCAAGGCTCTCATAGGCTCACTTCTTCTTTAGTAAAAATATTATAGTAAGTAGCTCCTTGAATAGAGGATTCGATAACCATTTTAAGTGGGTTATAGTAGATTTCGATTGTCTTAATACGTGATTTTAAGCTTTCAATCAAGGTTTGAATACCTAGATTGATGCAGTCTTTGCCTTCTTTTTTACTGAAGGTAATGTACTGAGCAAGTTCTGGAAGGTATAAGTCTTCTTCTGTTTCTATAAAAAGAGCAAACTCATTTTCACATCCTAATTTTGAGTTTGTATTAAATGCTGTTGCTGCTGTTAATGCAGCTTGCTTAAACTTATCATAATCCTCTTCTGTATAGCCTTCTGTTACACCCATTGCAACATATTCATCATAGGCCTTAGGATTGATGACAAACGGATAAAAATAATGTGCTTCATCGCTTACTATTTTTGTTCCTAAAGTACTCTGGTCTGCATCATCCTTTGTCCCATCTCTAAAAGGAGAGAGAATTTGTTGTTCTTCCGCTCTACTTGCTTCATATTTATTAAAGCCTTGTCCAATTTGTACCGCACCAATAATAGAAAAATTCGTTCCCTCTTCTGCAAAAGTTGCTCCAAAATTTTTAATATCAATTGCACTAAAAAGATTAGTAAGCACTTTACGAGCATCTTTTTCATCTTTTAAATTTTTCACTTCAAAAAGCTGTTCATAGCGTTCCTTTAAAGAGCGAGGTACAACTTTTATTCCTTCTTTTTTTACTTCTTCTGTCTTAAGTGTTTTAATATAAACAACCTTTTCCCCTTGTTGCTGCCACATCTTCTTCATCGGAAACTTAAAAGCTTTGTCACTTCCAAAAATGTCACCTGAAGAAGTAGATTTTGGATAGCCTGTAAAGTCAGCATTCCAATTTGCCATAATAGATTTAATCCCTAAAACCCCATATACTCTTTTATTCATTCTCTTTTTCCCCTCTCTTATACAATAAATTATCTTGAAGATAACCATAAAGTAAGGCATCTTCATCCAGTTTACCTTCTGGTATATACCCTTCTACCATAGCATACAAACGCCTAAATCTTTTTCCACCTTGAGTAATATCATAATTGTATTTTACAAATAATCTTCTTAAAATGCTTTTAATTTGAATGTCATCTTTAGCATTCAACAAAGGATTAACAAGTGCATGTGTCTTTTTAGATCCCTTATTCAATGAAAGCAAGTAATATGCAACTTGTCCTACTGCACAAAAGTACTCTGCATCACTCTCAAGTACGGCTTCTTCTCCTTTGAGTTTCTCCTCCAGCCTATCTAAAATAGGTTTCATCTTATCTGACATTGTATCTCCCCCTTTATACAAATAATCTATTATTGCATCTCTGAGCATCCATTGCTCTTTCGCCCTTATCATTTGGTTTTCCTTGATGCTATTTTTAATAAGCTCTCTTGATATTTTAGGGAATAGCGATTTGATAGCTAGTGTATTCCCCTTATAGAACCATTCAAAAAAAGCCTCTCTGCTCATTAAAATAGATCTTCTGATAACTTCACTTTTAAGTTTATCTGATGGTTCACCAAAGTAAACCATAAAATTATTGAAGAACCTAGAATGAACCATTTGCATGACTATCTTTAATTCCTTAATTTTACCATATTCAATCCCTTTTTCAATTTTACTATAGTCAATAGAAATACTACGGCTAACTTTAAAACCTTCTAACTCTGTACGATACTGTAAAATACTCTCTGCATCCTGAATTTCAACTTCTTTTCCTTTAGCAATCCTTAAATAATAGCCTGTAAAAGTTTGTCTCTTACTATTTCTAAAGGTCATCAATTCGTTACTTAAGTAAGCTTTAATCCCCTCTTCTTCACTAAAGTAAAGGTTAACATGCCCAATACATACTTCATTCATCAAATAATCAAAGAATTTTTTTTGAAGCATAACCTCTTCTGTTGAAACTAAATAGGGTACTTCATTTTTTCTTGTTTTATGTTTAAGATATGGTTTTTTAGCATTAAGTCCTAAATTATTACTTGGGATACCATAGATACTTTCATCTAAAATCACATTATATTCTGCTGCATTAAAAACATTAGGAAAAAAATATCTTTCTCCTTCTCGTTTGAACTCTTCCTCATCAGATTCAAAGAAAATCTTAAGGTACCTTTTATCCATTACAATATTATGAGTTTTATCTAAGTCAAAAATATGAGTCTGAATCCACTGCTCATTTTGCTTAAGTTGCTCTTGATTAATTAGCCCACACTTCTCTAATGTCGTTTCATAGAGCAATTTACTCTGACTAGGCTTTTTATACTTCTCCTCTAAATGACCTAGAGTATAATAATAATCTTGGATAATCGCCTTAGTTAATTTGCCATTTATTAAACTCTCTTTTTTTACAAAAAAGCTCAAGTAGTTATTACTATGTATTACTTTCTTAATATCCATAGCCTTGTTCATATTTATAAGTTTAGAATAATAGTCCATTAAGCAAAACGTATTGTAACCTTCTACTGTACGGTCAGGTTCCCCTTTAGTCTTTACAACTTCTAAAACTTGCTTAATTTCTCCCATTTTATCAACTAAAATATAAGTGCCTTCACCCAGTACATAGCTATCTAATATATAGGCATCTCCAAACTTCTTATATTGCTTTTCGAAAATCTCTAAGCAATCTTTAATCACTTATTTACACCCCCTTAAAGGTATCTAAAGTTCGTAAATCCAAATCCTCTTGCTGACATTTCTCCTAAACCTGAGCCTACAGCAATCCATGCTAAATCTTGGGCAAGTTTATTATCAGCTACTTTAATACTTACTTTATCCCCCAGAAGTTGAACATTCTTATAAGTTGTGCCTATAGGCTTCTTATTAGTTATTTTCATATAATTAAACCACTCAAAATTTTCATCAATCTTTGTATTATGTAATAAATTGTATTTTTTAATTAATCCTACTTTAAGCCTGTCCTCAAATGTTATTACTGAATGATGCCCGCGCCAATAAGCTTCATCCCTAAATTTAATAATGATTGGAGTTAACGAAAAGATTTCATCTAAATGCTTTTGTTTAATAATTCTTTTTTCTAGTGTTAAAGCTTTTAATGTAACTGTGTATTGCTTGTCCAAATTCTTCTCAAAAGCTTTTTCAACTTGATGATCTAAAGTTCGGATTATAATAGAATAAATCCCACCTGCTTCATATATACCTCCAGTAGCTAATGGATAAAAAGAGCTAAAATTATACAACTTCTTTTGATTAGTATGATGTAACGCATCATATCCCTCAGTAACTAAACAACTATCTAGTAATTTACTGATATTTTCTAGCGCATCTTTAACCTTTATGTCTTTTAATAGATAAACCTTTAGCCTAAACTCTGCAATTGTTATCATTGTCATCCTCCTTTCATATACATATGTAATAAAAAGTTATTTATAAACTATATCCTTATTCTAGTCTCAATTTTATAAATTGTAAATATTTTTATAATAGTTATGTATTTTTTCTTGAGAAAAAATAAGAAGAGCCTAGCATCTTATCAAGATACTAGGCTCTTCTTACATCAAATGTTAAGGTTTATAGACTTTTTATAACATCTGTATAATTTCAATACATCCTATGTTACTTTTTATCTTCTCTATTATATCAGTTTCTCGTTCAAAATACGCCTAAAAAATTTAACTTTTGCATCTATTAGGCGCTTTTATTATTAAAATAATGCTTTAACTGCAATGATTACTAAAATAAGGCCGCCTAGTATCTCTGCCTTTCCACCGAGTAAACTACTTACCTTTTTACCTGCCAAAATAGCTATAAGGCAGCATACAACTGTTGTTAGCATAATAATGCTTACTGCTGGAATGATACTCACCTGCATAGCACT
>OBXC01001535.1_pt1 | contig 10957 bp, 7 predicted proteins | sample 1538111 | NCBI WGS metagenome assembly OBXC01 (sample SAMEA2580137, study PRJEB22360) | human gut metagenome | biome: human gut; feature: human-associated habitat; material: faeces | place: Denmark | collected 2008/2010 | reverse complement strand
AATCCGTCTCCCGCTTCGCCCGCAACACCGTGGACACCCTCAACTTCACCCGGGAACTGCGGGGCCTGGGCATCCCAGTCATCTTCGAGGAACAGAACATCAACTCCATCTACCCGGAGAGCGAGTTCCTGATCACCCTGCACGGGGCCTTCGCCCAGGCCGAGAGCGAGAGCACCAGCAGCCGGGTGCGTTGGGGCAAGCGCCAGGCCATGAAATCTGGCCATGTCACCATGCAGTACAAGCAGCTCCTGGGCTATGAGAAGGGCCCGGACGGCAAGCCCAGGATTGTTCCGGAGCAGGCGGAGGTGGTCCGCTTCATCTACGACCGCTACCTGGCCGGGGACAGCATCCGGGAGATCAAGGCGGCCCTGGAAGGCCGGGAAATCCCCACGGTCTCCGGAAAAACAAAGTGGATGGCATCCCATATTCGGAGCATCCTGGCCAACGAGAAATACTGTGGGGACGTCCTGCTCCAGAAGACCTTTATCCAGGACTGCATCAGCAAGAAGGTCATTCCAAACACCGGCCAGCTCCCCAAATACCTGATTCAAAACCACCATGAGGGCATCGTCAGCCGGGAGACCTTCGACGCCGTCCAGCTGGAGATGGCCAGGCGGAACGCCAAGGCGGGCGCCACGCGAAAGAGCACCCCCACCGGCCGGGGCAAGTACAGCGGCAAGCATGTCCTCAGCAAACTGCTGTTCTGCGGGGAGTGCGGGACGGCCTACCGGCGGTGCGTGTGGACTCAGCGCGGAGTCAAGCGCCCCGTATGGCGGTGTGTCAGCCGCCTGGACTATGGGAAGAAGTTCTGCACCCAGTCCCCCACCCTGGACGAGGAACCGCTCCAGCAGGCCATCCTGGCCGCCGTCAATGCCGTCATGCTGGATCGCGACACCCTGGCCCGGCAGCTCACCGCCGTCATGGAGTGGGAGCTTGCTCCGATGTTGGGTGAGAGTATGAGCCTGGCGGACATCGACCGGGCCTTGGAGGAACTGAGCAGCCAGTTCAACAGCCTGCTGGCTGAGGCGTCAGCCAACCCGGCAGAGGACTATACGGGGCGGTTCCGGGAGCTGTCCGAGTCCACCGCCCGTCTCAAAGAACGGAAGGCACAGCTGGAGGGGGCCTGCCAGGAGCAGGGCCGGCTCCAGAACCGTCTGCGGGCGGTCTCGGCCGCCATGGAGCATATGACAGCGGCGATGACGGAGTGGGACGAGGAGGTCATCCACCAGCTGCTGGAGAAGGTGACGGTGCTCTCCCGGGAGAAAATCCGAGTGACCTTCCGCGATGGGAGAGAAATTGAGCAGGTGGTCAACCAGCCAAAAAGGAGATGTATCACGGCATGAAGATCTTCGCTACAGGCGACACCCACGGGAATTTTGAGCGGTTCCGCCCGGAATACTTCCCAGAGGGCGGGGAACTAACCAAGGAGGACGTAGTGCTCCAGCTGGGAGACTTCGGCGGCGTGTGGTTCGGGGATGAACGGGACGACGAGGCGCTGGACTGGTTGGAAGGGTTGCCTTTCACGGTGGCCTTCGTCTCGGGAAACCATGAAAACTACGATGCCCTTGTGAAATACCCGATAGAGAACTGGCACGGCGGCAGGGTGCAGCCCATCCGGCCCCACGTGCTCCACCTGATGCGGGGGCAGGTATTTGAGCTGACCGGGCGTACCTTCTTCACTATGGGCGGGGCGGCCTCCCACGACATTGAGGACGGCATCCTGAGCCTGGACGATCCCAACTTTGAGCGGAAATACCTGACATTGAAGCAGAAAGAGCACACCCGATTCCGCATTGACCACCTCTCCTGGTGGAGGGAGGAGTTACCCTTGGAGGAGGAATATGCAGAGGCGCATAAAAATCTGGACGCCCACGGCTGGACGGCGGACTACATCCTCACCCACTGCGCCCCCACCAGCATTGCCCTCCAGTTCTCCCGGCACAACACGGCGGATCGCCTGACAGACTTCTTCCAGGAGGTCAAAGACCGGGCGCAATACCACTACTGGCTGTTCGGGCACTACCACGGAAACAAAGCCATTGATACCAAGCACATCCTCTTGTGGGAGCAAATCGTGCAGATTTTATAAGCAGAAGCCCGTAAGGGAAAGGGCGGCGGTTTGATCCGCCGCCTTTTCCTTTGCGGCTTTCTGTCCAAGAAAATATCTCACCACTATGGAATAGATAGAACAAATGTGCTACAATCAGCTTAAAGGACTCTGGATAGACGATACGACAGAGATGGATGACAGTATGTGGATCATGCTGGGCTGTCCTCAATAATCAGACAATACCCGTGATATACTAAGTCAGAGAGGAGGGACAGGGGTGTGAAAGAAAAGTGCTATGTCTGCTGTGATCTCAAGAGCTTTTACGCCTCGGTGGAGTGCGTAGAGCGGGGGCTGGACCCCATGACCACCAATCTGGTGGTGGCGGACAAGCGGCGAACGGACAAGACCATTTGCCTGGCCGTGACCCCTTCCCTCAAAGCCTACGGCATTTCAGGCCGGGCCCGGCTCTTTGAGGTGGTACAGAAGGTCAAAGAGGTCAACCTCCGACGGCAGCGGCAAGCCCCGGGCCGGCGGTTCACCGGCGCCTCTTGGCACGACCGGTCGGTGCAGGAGAACCCCTCTCTGGCTCTGGACTACCTGGTGGCCCCGCCCAGAATGGCCCACTATATCGATTGGAGCACGAGAATCTACAGCGTCTACCTGAAATACATCGCGCCGGAGGACATCTTCCCCTATAGCATCGACGAGGTGTTTATCGATCTGACCCACTACCTGGACACCTACAGGATGACGGCCCGGGATCTGACCCAGACCATCCTTTTGGATATTCTGAACACCACCGGCATTACCGCTGCGGCGGGGATGGGAAGCAATCTGTATCTGGCCAAGGTAGCCATGGATATTGTGTCCAAGCATATCCGGGCTGACCGGCACGGCGTCCGCATCGCCAAGCTCACGGAGGAGAGTTACCGCCGCCTGCTCTGGGCGCACCGGCCCCTGACGGACTTCTGGCGGGTGGGCAAGGGCTACGCGGGCAAGCTGGAGGCCAACGGCCTGTACACCATGGGGGACATCGCTCGGTGCTCCATTGGCAAGCCCACAGATTACCACAATGAGGAACTGCTCTACAAGCTGTTCGGGGTCAACGCGGAGATTTTGATCGACCACGCCTGGGGCTGGGAGCCCTGCACCATCGCGGACGTGAAGGCGTACAAGCCGGAGAACAAGAGCATCGTCTCCGGCCAGGTGCTTCAGTGCCCCTATGACTTTGACAAGGCCCGTCTGGTGGTGCGGGAGATGGCGGATGCCCTGGCGCTGGATCTGGTGGACAAGCGGCTGGTGACCAACCAGTTGGTGCTCACTGTGGGCTATGACCGGGAGAACCTGGACGACCCGGGCCGCCGTCAGAACTACCATGGCCCGGTGACCACTGACCGCTACGGACGGAGCATCCCCAAGCACGCAGTGGGCACGGAGAACTTCACCTACACCTCGTCCGCCAATGACTTGCAGAAAGCGGCAGCGGCCCTCTACGACCGGATCGTGGATAAGAACCTGTTGATCCGCCGCTTAAGCATCAGCGCCAACAAGCTGCTGGACGAGGCGGAGGCACCCAAGGCGCATGAGGCGGAGCAGATGGACCTGTTCACCGACTATGCCGTCAGAGAGGCGCAGGAACAGGCGGACAAGGCCGCCCACACCCGGGAGCGAAAGCTCCAGGAGGCCATGCTGGGCATCAAGAAGCGGTACGGCAAGAACGCCATCCTCAAGGGGATGAACCTGGAGGATGGCGCCACGGCCAAAGAGCGCAACCAAACGATCGGAGGGCATCAAGCGTGAGCGGGCCATACGACGACATCATAAACCTCCCGCATCCCACCTCCAAGCGGCACCCCCGGATGCCCATCCGCGACCGGGCCGCGATTTTCAGCCCATTCGCCGCCCTGAGCGGCCACGGGGCCGCCATCGCGGAGACCGCCCGGCTGACGGAGCAGAGGATAGAGTTGGACGAGGACACCAAGGCAGAGCTGGACCGGAGGCAGGCCGTGCTGCTGGAGTACATGGACGAGCGGCCGGAGCTCACCGTCACCTGGTTCCAGCGGGACGAAAAGAAGGACGGCGGGGCTTACCTCACCACCACCGGCCGGCTGAAAAAGCTCAGAGAACTGGAGCGGATCCTGGTTTTGACAGACGGGACAGAGATCCCACTGGAGGACGTGGTGGCTCTAGAGAGCGACATCTTCCAAACACTCACATAGCTGACCATAAAAAGGAGCACAGCGTATCAATCGCCGTGCTCCTTTTTATGGTTATGACTAATTAGGCGCGGGGTGCCGGAAAGGAGAGCCCAATGAACGTCAGAAAACCAACCGATTACAGCGCCATGTATGGGATGCTGGATCAGCTCATGGGGGCGGGTCTCCCGCAGATGGAGCTGTACTTTGAGATCGGCAGGGCCGTCTGTGCCCGCCAGGAAAAGGGCGCGGCGGTCATGGCCGCCGAGTATCTCCAGTCAAACTACCCTGGGGACAGAGGCTTCTCCCCGCGAAACCTGCGGCGGATGCGGGAATTTTACTGGGCCTATGCGGATAGCCTAGAGTTGCGGGCGCTGGCCCTGAAACTGGGCTGGACGCAAAACGTGGCCATTCTGGAGGTCTGTGAGAGCAGCCAGGAGCGCGACTGGTATCTCCGGGCTACGCTGGAGCACCGCTGGACAAAGGTGGAGCTGCTGGAAAAGATCCAGGTCAGGGCATGGCTGCGGGAAGGACTCGACGAACCGGACAATACCTGTTATACTGAGAGCAACACAGTATCAGCGGGGTGTCTGGAGCATGAAGAAGATCCCTTTCGTGTGTCATGGAAATATTTGTCGGAGCCCGATGGCCGAGTATGTGATGAAGGACTTGGTGAAAAAGGCGGGGCTGAAGGGCGAGTTTCAGATTGCTTCGGCGGCCACCAGCCGGGAGGAGATCGGCAACCCAGTCTATCCCCCAGCCCGGCGGAAGCTGGCGGAACACGGCATCTCCTGCGATGGCCACGCCGCCCGTCAGCTCCGCAACAGCGACTACGAGGAGTACGACCTGCTCATTGGAATGGATCAGGCCAACCTCCGCAACATGTATCGCATCTGCGGCGGCGACTTCAACGACAAGATGCACCTTCTGATGGAATACGCCGGCCGCCCGGAGCAGGAGGTGGCCGATCCCTGGTACACCGATGACTTCGACACCACTTGGCGGGATGTGCTGGCGGGGTGCCAGGGGCTGCTGGATGACTTGCTGGAGAAGGAGGGAAAGACAGCATGCTGATGAATTCAAGCGAGTATCTCGCTACTGTTGACCTTGTAAAGCAGGAAATTAAATCAGCCCAATATCATGCGGCCGTCCAAGTTAACACTACCCTGATTCTTCTCTATCACAGCATTGGCCGTATTATCAATGAACACAAAGCCTGGGGCAATAAATTCATTGAAAACTTGGCCGCAGATATCCGGAGGGAATTTCCAGGCAGCAAGGGTTATTCTGTGCGAAATCTGAAGTATATGGCAAAATTTGCCCAGACCTATCCGGATCTGGAATTTGTGCAGACGGTGTCTGCACAAATTCCCTGGTCACACAATATAGCGATTCTGGACAAGGTAAAAGTTCAGGAAGAAAGAATCTGGTACATTCAGAAAGCAACGGAAAACGGCTGGTCGCACAGTGTACTGGTTCACCAAATTGAGAGCGGTCTGTATCAACGGCAGGTGCTGGCAGACAAGGTGTCCAACTTTGAAAAACGGCTTCCCTCGCCTCAAAGTGAGTTGGCTGTACAGACGATGAAAGATCCGTATATTTTTGACTTTATCCCATTCAAGGAAGATATGGTAGAGCGTGATATTGAGCAAGCTCTGGTCAGGGACGTGACCAAGCTCCTGCTGGAGCTTGGGACTGGCTTCGCTTTCCTGGGCAATCAGTATCACCTCAATGTGGGTGGCGATGATTTTTACATTGATCTGCTCTTCTACAATCTGAATCTGCGCTGCTATGTGGTAATTGAGTTAAAAACAGGTGAATTCAAACCGGAGTATGCCGGTCAGCTCAATTTTTATCTCTCCGCAGTAGATGCCATTCTGAAAAAAGAACAGGATGCGTCTTCTATCGGGCTGCTTCTGTGTAAAAGTAAAAACGACCTTGTAGCAGAATATTCTCTCAAGGATATGAGCAAACCGATTGGGGTAAGCGCATACCAAATCACCAACAACTTGCCGAAGGAGTTAGAAAAGCAACTGCCGTCTGTGGAAGATATTCAGAAACGGATCAAATGAAAATAAATTTCTATGCCAACAATCATCTGGGTATACGCCACACGGTAATTATACTAGAGTGTACACAAGGTTCAACCGAAAAGAGAAAATTTCAGCAACTTCAGATTTTTTAAGCATTGAAATCTATTGCTTTATGAAGAAGTAAGATAATGTGAAAAAGGTGATTATATGGGGTCAATTATCTTAAAGGAACAGCACATTATTGATAGCGATACCCGTTCTTTTTCTAGTGATCATCTTTCAGGAATTCTTATCGATAGTTTTTGTTATAATGCAATAGGAGGGTGGCATTTTACAAGGGACAACATAGTCTGCAAATCACAAAACGAGTCTATGATCAAAGCAGGCTAATCAAAAATGAGGGGCTATAATGATAAAGAATTTTAATCGAGAACCCAATTACGGGTTATATCCTGAAATTCTGAAACTGCTGTGAAATATAGCTTTGCACCTGCATCCTTTTTATGGATACCACAGTGAATTTTACATGCTCGGCGGGAGTGGATTCCGCCTGCGCTAAGGTTTTGCCTGCGGCAAAACGCTTGTATGGCACAAAAGTGCCGCCGGCCGGAAGGCCAGATCTCTCGGGTTGTAAATATCCAGATTGAAGTCCGCAGACATAAACCCGTCAGAATCCGTGGATTCTGACGGGTTTCCTCTTGTTTTTATCACTTTTTTGGCTGATTATTTTTGCCGTTTTTATCTGACCCAAACCGTGACCCATACGGGATCTCGGAGCGTTCAGGGCTGGAGACTACCAGAGAGGATACCGTCCATCGTCTTGGCCGCCTGGCGCTGGGAGGCTGTGGTCACATGGGCATAGGTGTCCAGGGTGAACCCAGCGCTGAAGTGTCCCAGCATCCCGGATACCGTTTTCACGTCTACCCCGTTCTGGAGGGCCAGGATGGCAAAGGTGTGGCGCAGATCGTGGAATCTGACCCTAGGGAGTCCCGCCCCTTTCAGCACCCGGTGGAGCATATGCAGCACACTGTCCGGGAAAATCGGCACACCCGTTGGGCTGGGGAACACCCAGGAGCTGCTCCCCGTTTTCTTCCTCTGTGCCTCCAGAACGCCTATCGTATCCTCTGCCAGCGGCAGGGTGCGGTAGGCGTTTTTCGTTTTCAGGGGCGCCTCCACCACCTCGCCGTTGATCCGGGCGATCTGCCGCCGTACCCGGAGGTCACCCCGCTCCAAATCAATGTCCACCCATTTCAGGCCGAGAAGTTCTCCCCGGCGGAGCCCAGTAGCCAATTCCAGATAGTAGAGCTCAAACACGCCGCTGTCCTTGGACTCTCTCAGGAAGGACTGGAGCTGCTCCACCAGCAGGGTTTTCATCTCCTTGTGCTCCAGCCGGGGCAGGGCACAGCCCTCCGCAGGATTTGCGGTGATCAGTTTCTGCTCCCTGGCTAAGTTCATCGCAGAGGAGATGATCTGGTGGATGTTCCGCACGGTCTTGGGGCTCAGCCCCTTGGCCTGGTGCCTGGACTCCAGCCGGCCTGCCCTTCCCTGCTCCAGCAGCTTCTTGTAGAACTTCTGCAATTCCAGAGGAGTGAGTTTTTCCAGGGGGACCTTGCCAATGTTGGGCTTGATGTGGTTGTCGATGTAGCCCCGGTAGGTCTGGTGGGAGGATGGCCGTACTTTTATCTTGGCGTAGTGCTCAAACCACACCTCCATCCACTGCCCCACCGTGTACCGGCCAACCTTGGCCGTGTCCAGTCCTTTCGCTTCCTCGATTGCTTGTTTCAGCTTGGCCTTGGCCTCTGCCTGGGTTTTTCCCAGGACGTTCTTGTAGATGGCCCTGCCCGTCTCCGGGTCGCGGCCGGCGGTGTACCGGCCCTCCCAGCGACCGTCCTTGCGCTTGCGGAGGTTTCCCTTCCCGTTGGCTCTACGTTTTGCCATGGCTTATTACCTCCTTTGCAGCAACACAACATACCGCAGAAGAGGAGAAATAGCTAGGCCAACGACGCAGAGTTAACAGAACATTATCATTTGCCTTTTCTTTGTTACAACGTATCATTTCCCGTCCAGCGCAAAAGACCCTATCTTTGTTTTATGTGGCGCAGGATTTGCGTACCCCGGCGTGGAAGGATGTCCCCAGCCCAAACGCCCCCACAGCGGCGGTCAAAAAGGCTGGAACCAGCTGGTAACACTGCCTTTCTCAATACTACCGACCACCTAAAACTTCGAACTCCGCCTTCAGCGACCACCTAAGTTTTTCTGAGGCGAAATCCCGCAACCCCTTGACACGCCCCGCACTGCGGGGTATTGTGACCGGGCCGGCGGCGGTTTACCGCCGCGGTCCTTTATCCTAGTACGAAAATCGAACGCCTCCGGAGAACCCAGAATCGGGCCCCCGGAGGCCTTTTCTCTCTGGAATTCATGCTACTCTGGGAGGGTAGATTTTCCGTGACCCTCCCGCCCAGGAACTACTTGCCCACACGCGGCCCAACGCCGCCAAAATCCCGTTTCAGGGGGCCCTGCCCCGAAACCGGCACATAGGGGTGACACGGCCGTGACGGCGGTCGCTCCCTGGCTTGTCCCTCTCTGCACTTTGCCGCACGCTGTGCGCTTCTCCCGAGAAGTGGGTGCGGGTTTCCGCCCGCAAAAGGCGTTTGGCAGGCACTTACGGCAGTTCGCCTCCCCCTCAGAATGGGCAAAATCTCTCCGAAAGGAAATTAACGATTGACAACGAATAAAATGGGGAATACAATCAAGTTGCTACAAATAAAATAGCGAACGCACAGGTGCGTCTCCCCTCCGGGTGGAGACGGAAAAGGGAAGCCGGGTGAAACTCCCGCACAGGGCCGCTGCTGTAATTGCGGAGTCCCGCCAAAAATGCCACTGGCAGGTAATGCCGGGAAGGCTGGCGTGGACGGAGACGCATGAGTCAGAAAACCTGCCTGCTGCGTGCACAGGACATGCTCTTCGGATCTCAGGAGCCAGTGTGCAGCAGAGGAATATCCCCCGTAGGCGGGGGATGAACTGTTTGCAGGAAAACCGGGATCGGAGCACGCTCCGACCCCGGTTTTTTGCGTTCATCTTCCCGATACAGAAAGGCGGTCATGCGCAAATGGAACGATACGAATACCCCTTCTCAGCCCTGGTGGGGCAGGAAAAGCTGAAAACCGCGCTGCTGCTCAACCTGGTGGAGCCTCGCCTGGGCGGCGTGCTGATCCAGGGGGAGAAGGGAACGGCCAAGTCCACGGCGGTGCGCGGTTTGGCAGAGCTGATGGACGAGGTGGAGGTGGCGGAGGGGTGCCCCTTCCACTGCCGGATGGATGGTGAGGCGCTGTGCGACGAGTGCCGGTCCAGCCCGGCCCGCCGCGCCGTTCCCTACCGCCGCCGGGTGGTGGAGCTCCCCGTAAGTGCCACCGAGGACCGGGTGGTGGGCACCCTGGATCTGGAGCGGGCGCTGAAGGAGGGCGTCCGCGCCTTTGAGCCCGGCCTGCTGGCCCAGGCCAATGGAAATATCCTCTACGTGGACGAGATCAACCTGCTGGAGGATCACATTGTGGACGTGCTGCTGGACTCCGCCGCCATGGGGGTCAACACCGTGGAGCGGGAGGGGATCTCCTACAGCCATCCGGCCCGCTTCATCCTGGTGGGCACCATGAACCCGGAGGAGGGGGATCTGCGGCCCCAGCTGCTGGATCGCTTCGGCCTGATGGTGGAGGTGCACGGCGAACAGGAGGCGGAGGCCCGCAAGGAGGTGGTGCGCCGCCGCCTGGCCTTTGAGGAAAACCCCGCCGCCTTCTGCGCCCGCTGGGCGCCGGAGCAGGAGGCCCTCCGGCGTCGGATCGGGTCGGCCCAGGCCCTGCTGCCCCAGGTGTCCCTGCCCGAGCCTCTGTTCGATACCGTGGCCCGGGTGTGCACCGCCCTCCAGGTGGACGGCCACCGGGCGGACATCACCATGCTCAAGACGGCACGGGCTCTGGCGGCTCTGGAGGGCCGGACGGAGGCCGGAATGGAGGAGCTGCGGCGGGCGGCGGAACTGGCCCTGCCCCACCGCCTGCGCCGGGCCCCGTTTGAGCAGGCTGGAGATGCCGGCATCGACTGGGAGGCGCTGTTCTATGGATAGGCCCTTGTATCCTTTCACCGCCGTGGTGGGGCAGGAGCGGGCAAAGCAGGCCCTCCTCTGCCTGGCGGTGGAGCCCCGCATCGGCGGGGTGCTGCTGTGCGGGGAAAAGGGGACGGCCAAGTCCACTCTGGTGCGGGCCCTGGGCGGCCTGGAGGGAGTGCGCCTGCTGGAGCTGCCGGTAAGCGCCACGGAGGACATGCTGCTGGGCGGTGTGGAGCTGGAGGCGGCGGTGCGCACCGGCTGCAGAACCTTCCAGCCCGGTTTGCTGGCCCGGGCCGACGGGGCGGTGCTCTATGCCGACGAGGTAAATCTGCTCCCCTCCGCCCTGACCGCCGCCCTGCTGGACACGCTGGAGACCGGAGTGTGCCGGGTGGAGCGGGACGGCATCTCCCACACCTGCCCCGCCCGCTTCGCCCTGGTGGGCACCATGAATCCGGAGGAGGGGACGCTCCGCCCCCAGCTGCTGGACCGCTTCGGCCTCTATGTGGCGGTAACGGGGGAGCGGGAGCCGGAGGCCCGGAAAGAGGTGGTGCGCCGCCGCTTGGCCTTTGAGGAAACCCCC
>OBXC01001534.1_pt1 | contig 10959 bp, 13 predicted proteins | sample 1538111 | NCBI WGS metagenome assembly OBXC01 (sample SAMEA2580137, study PRJEB22360) | human gut metagenome | biome: human gut; feature: human-associated habitat; material: faeces | place: Denmark | collected 2008/2010 | reverse complement strand
CCATCATTCCAGCACCAGTTTTTTCACGTAATTCTTTTACTAATTTTGCACTAATTGCCATTTTTATTTTCTCCTTTATCTTCTTTATTTAAAAAGAGAAAGCCAAGCTTTCCCTTATTTTCCTTGATTAATTTTCAGTTCCAGCTGTCTTTTCTTCTTTAGTTGCTTTTGGAGCATTATTTTTTCTTGGATATGGTTTTCCAGCTTTGTTTCTTGGAGCTCTTCTTTGATTATTTTCAACTGAAGTGATAGCATCATTCATAGATACTTCTTTATCATCTTCATCTTTAATATATGCTACAGTTAATGGTTCATTTTTAGCTTCACAAATAGCATCTGCCATAGCTGCAACAATTAATTTAACAGCTCTAATTGCATCATCATTAGCTGGGATAACATAATCCACTTCATCTGGATCACAGTTAGTATCAACGATACCAAATACTGGAATACCTAAGATTCTAGCTTCAGCTACTGCATTATGTTCAGCTTTTGGATCAACTACAAATAATGCATTTGGTAATCTTCTCATTTCTTTAATACCACCTAAGTTCTTTTCTAACTTAGCAGCTTCTTTTTTTAATAAGATTACTTCTTTTTTAGGTAATAATTCAAAAGTTCCATCAGCTTCCATTTTTTCTAATTCAATTAATCTTTTGATTCTTTTTTGAATTGTTTTAAAGTTAGTTAAAGTTCCACCTAACCAACGAGAATTTACATAAAAACTTCCAGAACGAATTGCTTCTTCTTTTACTGCTTCTTGAGCTTGTTTTTTAGTACCAACAAATAATACTTTTCCACCTTTAGCAGCGATTTCATTCATTGCTTTATAAGCATCATCGATTTTTTTAGATGATTTTTGCAAATCAATAATATAAATCCCGTTTCTTGATGTGAAAATGTATGGAGCCATTTTTGGATTCCATCTTTTTGTTTGATGTCCAAAATGAACACCTACTTCTAATAATTTTTTCATTGAAATTACTGACATCGTAACTTCCTCCTTTTTGTTTTTTTCCTCCATTATTTCGAACATTTATCACCGACAGGCACTAGATAAATGAATCCATAATGTGTGTATTTTTCATACCTTTTGAATTTTATCATAGTTTTTTCTATCATTCAAGATTTTTTTTACATTTTTAACTACGCGGATGTGTTTTCATATAAACCTTTTTCAAATGATCTTTACTAATGTGCGTATACACTTGCGTTGTCGCTAAATTTTTATGACCTAATAACTCTTGAACAGTTCGAATATCAGCACCAGCATTTAATAAATGCGTAGCAAATGAATGACGAATCGTATGCGGGTGAATTTTTTTTGTAGCATCATATTTAAAAGTTATTCGATCAACAATATTTTCAATTCCGCGATTAGTTAAAGGATTACCATTCTTATTAACAAAAACAAAATTATGTCCTTCATTTTTAATCATCAAATTATTTCTTGCTTCATCAATATATTTAATCAACCAATCACGAGCATATTCATGAAAAGGCACATAGCGATCTTTTCCACCTTTTCCGTGAACAAGAATGATCATCTGATTAAAATCAATATCACTAACTTGTAAATTAACCACTTCTGAACAACGTAACCCCGAAGCATACATCAATTCTAACATCGCTTTATTTCTAACCCCTAAATCATCTTGAATTTCTATACTATCCAATAATTCGATCATTTCTTCTTGAAAAAGAAAATCCGGATTACGTTGCCCAATTTTTTGGGATTCTATTAATTTAAATGGATTATCTTTGATAAATTCTTCTTTTAATAAATAATCAAAAAAACTCCTCAGCGCACTTAAACGATGATTAATACTAGATTTAGCCAAATTTTTATCATATAACTTAGTTAAATATCCCCGCAGCATCAAATAATCAACATTATTATAATCATCAATTCCTTCTTGAATTAAATAAACCTTAAAATGTACAATTTCACGACGATATGATGCAATTGTATTATTTGAATAATTACGTTCATATTTTAAACAATCCAAATACTCATCAATCAATCTATCCAAGTCCATTTTCTACAACAAATTCTTTCATTGTATTAATCGCTCGAGTGGCATAGGCTTCCTTACGCTCTTTCTTTTTAATTCTAACAGGAAAATCCGGTAAGATTCCAAAATTAGCTTTCATTGGTTGAAAGTCATCTTTTGAAGCATTAGTTATATAATTTGCTAACGCCCCCATAACCGTCTCTTTAGGGAAAACTAACGGTTCTTTACCCTCTAATAATCTAGCCATATTAATACCCGCTACAATCCCACTTTGCGCCGATTCAACATACCCCTCAACTCCTGTAATTTGCCCAGCCATAAAAATATTATTCGCCAGTTTTAATTGATATGTATTTAATAGATGTTTTGGTGAACAAATAAAACTATTTCGATGCATTACCCCATAACGAACAAATGATGCATTTTCCAAACCAGGAATCATATGAATAATTCTTTTTTGTTCCGGCCATGTTAAATGAGTTTGAAAGCCAACAATATTATATAAACTAGCTTGTACATTATCCTGACGCAATTGAACCACTGCAAATGGCCTTTTTCCTTCAGGTGTATTTAATCCTACTGGTTTCATTGGCCCAAATAATAATGTTTGTTCCCCTCTTCGTGCCATCTCTTCAAAAGGCATACAACCTTCAAAAAACTTTTCTTCAAATTCTTTAGGTTTTACAACCTCTGCATTAATCAATGCATCATAAAAATCATTAAACTGTTCTTCAGTCATCGGGCAATTAATATATTCATTATCACCTTTATCATATCTAGATTTATAATAAGCAATTTCAAAATTAATACTATCCTTTGTCACAATTGGCGCTGCTGCATCATAAAAATAAAAATAATCCTCACCTAGTTTATCTTTGATTGCATTTGACAATCGATCACTTGTAAGCGGCCCTGAAGCAATAATCGTATTACCTTCAGGAAACTTTTCAACCTCTTCATTAACAACTTCAATCAACGGATGATTTTTAATAAACTCAGTAATCGCTTTCGAAAAATTATCACGATCCACCGCCAACGCTCCGCCCGCCGGAACTTGATGAATTCGAGCATATTTAATAACTATACTATCAAGCATTTCCATCTCACATTTCAACACACCTACAGCATTAGTCGTTCCATCAGCCCTTAAAGAATTCGAACAAACTAATTCCGCAAAATCTCCTCCATGGTGTGCTGGCGTCATCTTCTTAGGTCGCATCTCATATAAACGTACCTTATAGCCACGCTTTGCCAACTGATAACTAGCTTCAACACCCGCTAGCCCCGCACCAATTACATTTACTATTTTTTCCATCTCTATCACCTTTTACTTTTAACATTTATAAATTGAAAACAAAAGTAGAACAAATGTTCTACTTAATAATTGTCTTACATTTAGGATAATTTGAACACGCTTTAAATTCTCCCCAACGTCCTTGTTTAATCACTACCGGAGAACCACAATTTGGACAAACCTCATCCGTCATTACCGGTTCTTTTTTCTTACTATTTTTAATATACTTACATTCCGGATAATTTGAACATGCTTCAAAACGGCCAAATCTTCCATTTTTATAAACCATTTTGCCTCCACATTTAGGACACTCTTCACCTGTATATTCTACTTCAACTGGATCCTTTTTAATATACTTACACTCCGGATAATTTTCACATGCCACAAACAACCCATAACGTCCGCGACGTTCCACCAAATCATGTCCGCACTCTGGACATTTTTCACCGGTTTTTTTCGGCGCTACTACTTCCATTTTATCATAAGCGTCATCTAATAGCGGTTGAAAAACATCCATAAAACTTTGCAAGGCACTTACATAATCATCTTCACCTTCAGCAATTTCATCTAATTCGTGTTCCATTTTTGCAGTATATTCAACATTAATAATATCATTAAAATACTGCGTTAATCGATCACTGGTTAAAATTCCCGTTTCTGTTGGTTTAAATGCTTTATCAACCAATTCAACATAACCTCTAGTTTGAATTGTATCAATAATCATTGCATAAGTACTAGGACGCCCAATTCCAAGTTCTTCCATTTCTTTAATTAATTTAGCTTCACTATAACGAGCAGGTGGTTTAGTGAAATGTTGTGTTTTTTCAACTTTTTTACTTTCTAACATTTCTTTTTCTTTAAGTTCAGGCAATAATTCATTATTTTGTTTTTCATACTTACCATAAACACGTAAATATCCATCAAACTTCATTACCGAACCAGTAACCTTAAATTCATAACCATTATTCATCAACGTTACAGAAGTAGCATCGAATTTTGCTGGCGCCATCAACGAAGCCATCGCTCGAGCATAAATCAATGAATACAACTTATATTCATCTGGTTTTAAAAATTCCTTTACACTTTCAGGCGTTCTTAAAGCGCTAGTTGGTCTAATCCCTTCATGAGCATCTTGAACATTTTCTGTTTTTTTACTCACTTTTACTTTACCAACATAGTCTTTACCATATTTTTTTTCAATATATTCATGAGCACTTTTTACAAACACCTCAGATAATCGCGTTGAATCAGTACGCATATAAGTAATCAAACCAACAGTCTCATCTTCTAAAGCGATACCTTCATATAATTTTTGAGCAATTGACATTGTTTTTTTAGCTTTATAACCTAATTTCGAAGATGCTTCTTGTTGTAAAGTTGAAGTAATAAATGGTAACTTTGATTCTCTTTTTTTAGTTGTCTTTTTAACACTATTAACTTCAAATTCTTTATTTAAAGATTCATAGATTTGATTAGCTTCCTCACCATTTTTAATTTCTAATTTAGCATTATTATACTTAGCTAATTCCCCTGTAAATTCAATTTCATCCTTTTCAAATTCCGCTTTTATCTTCCAATATTCTTGTGGAACAAAGGCTTCAATTTCACGTTCCTTCTCTACAATCAAACGCAACGCAACCGATTGAACTCGTCCAGCACTTTTTGATTTGATTTTCTTTTGTAATAATTTAGATAATTTAAAACCAATGATTCGATCTAATACTCTTCTTGTTTCTTGAGATTTTACTAAATTTTGATCAATCTTACGCGGATGTTGTAAAGCATTAACAACCGCATCTTTAGTAACCTCATTAAAAACCACTCGATTTTCCTTATCCATATCAACATTTAACACTTGAGCTAAATGCCAAGAAATCGCTTCCCCTTCACGATCAGGGTCGGTAGCTAAATATACTTCATCAGATTCTTTAACCAATTCTTTCAATTCTTTTACAACATCTTTTTTATCCTTGTTTATCACATATTTAGGTAAAAATTGATTTTCAACATCAACACCTAACCCCTCTTTACCTGAAGTTGCCAAATCTCTTACATGTCCCTTTGAAGAAGTGACTATATAATCACTTCCTAAATATTTTTCAATTGTTTTGGACTTTGATGGCGACTCGACTATAACTATTTTTTTGCTCATTTCATTTCCTCCACATAATTAACACCAATTATTAGTGTTTTTTGTTGTTTTGTCAACCTAAAATTTAAAAATTCTTTTTAATCATCAATAATATCATTAACATCCATAACTAATTTAGCACCTTGTTGAATCAAACGATTACATCCCAATGAATCACTAATTCTACTTGGAATACAATAAATATCTTTTCCTTGCTCTAAGGCATGACCTACAGTAATCATGGTCCCGCTTCGCTCATTTGCCTCAGTTACTAATATAGATTCACTTAAGCCAGAAATTATGCGATTTCTTCGTGGGAAATTAACTTTCTTAGGCACTAAATTTCCTGGATACTCACTGACAATCAACTGATCTGTTTTAAGCTTTTCATAAATCGCTCTGTTTTTTAATGGATAACAATTATCGATTCCACTTCCCAATACCGCAATCGTCCTTCCTGATACATTCATCGCACTTTGGTGAGCAATTGCATCAATTCCCAAAGCCATTCCACTTACAATCGTATAATTTTCCAACACCAACTTTCCAACCATTGTTTTTGTCGTTTCAACTCCATAATCACTAGGTTGCCGCATTCCAACAACACCTATACATTTAGTGTTCACTAAATTTAAATCACCATAATAAAACAATACAAATGGCGGACAATTAATTTCTTTTAAAGAAGCTGGATAATCATCAGAAATTATTGTAGTATACTTTGATTTCATCTCTTTAAAAAGAAATTCTTTTAAATCACTATCAACTTTTTCTTTGCGTTCTAATGCTTGGTAAATTTTATCAAAATCACCAGCGTATTTTAGTGCAAAATATAATATAACTTCTTCCATTAATCTATCACCTCATTACCTTTTACAACAAAAAAAAGATAATTACTACAAAATAAAAATGTCATTTTAAAAATCAAATGACATTTGCTTTTGTAACACTTTTAAAACTGGTGCAAAAGATTTGCGGTGAATAGGACAAACACCATATTTTTCAAGCGCTTCTTTATGCATTTTTGTAACATATCCTTTATGTTTATCAAAACCATATTCAGGATAAATTTTAGCATATTCCTCCATCAAATGATCCCTAGTCACCTTAGCTAATATACTTGCGGCTCCAATCGAAAAACTCTTTGCATCTCCTTTTATGATTGCTTCATGATTTGGATAAGACAAGGGCATTGCATCACTTAAAGCAAACAGTTTATCACGCATTAAGTTACTAATACATTTTTCCATTGCCTGCTTACTTGCCTGATATACATTCAATCTATCAACATCTTCAACACTAACTATCTCAATATCATAAGCAAGAGCATTTTCAACAATAAAACTATATAACTCTTCTCTTTTTTTATTCGAAAGTTGTTTTGAGTCATTAATTCTTTCATCATAAAATCCTTTAGGAAATATAACCCCAGCAGCCACTAGCTCTCCGGCCATTGGACCTCGTCCCGCTTCATCCAAACCGATGATATAGTCATATCCTAAATTATAATACTTATTTTCATACTCATAGCGTTCCATCAGGTTTCTCCCATGTAATTTTACCAATATTACCATCAAAAATATCATTAAAAAAGACATCCATTACTCGATCATAATCAGTATACCCTCTTACTTTTTTTATTTTACGATTTTTCGCTATATCATCGTATACCTTTTCAATCCAATCACTTTCAAAATCAATTTCAATTTCATATCTATTTTTAACACTATTAGGGTACGTTTTTTCTAAATATTCAATAGCATAAATAAACAATTCATCAAGTGGTAAAATATCTTGTTTAATTGATCCAATCAACGCAATATTTCTAGCAATATTTTCATCTTCAAAACGAGGCCATAACACCCCTGGCGTATCAAACAATTCAAAATCCTTATCAACCCGAATAATTTGTTGAGCTTTAGTTACCCCTGGACGATTCCCTGTAATTGTTGCTTTACGTTTAGCCAAACGATTAATAAAGGTTGATTTACCAACATTAGGAATTCCTAAAATCATCGCCCGCATTGCTCGTGGCTTAAGTCCTCTTTTTGCTTCACGCTCCATTTTCTCTTTCAAGATTTCTTTACAGACATTTATTACCAACTGATACTCGTTAAAATTTTTTAAATTCACACAAACTGCATGAAGGCCTTTACTTTTAAAATAATCAATCCAACACGACGTCAGTTTATCGTCAGCTAGATCTTTTTTTGTCATTACAATTAACCTTGGTTTATTGTTACAAATTTGATCAAACATTGGATTTTTAGAAGATAATGGAGCTCTTGCATCCACTAACTCTACTACAATATCAATTAATTTCATTTTTTCACTGATCTCACGGCGTGCTTTTGCCATATGGCCTGGAAACCATTGAATTTGTTTAGACATATCCTACCTCCGTTATTCTACAAATTTCATATTTTTAAAAGGATAAATTACGATTCCTTTTTTACCAACTATATCACTGTACTTAAAAGTTCCTAATGTCCTTGAATCAGATGAACGTAGACGATTATCACCTAAAACAAATATTTCATCATTATCCAAAGTTATTTCAAAATCCTCAGTAAATAACTTAGCATTATATTTTTTCTTAGCTTCTTCAATATATTCTCTATCCAAATAATCCTCTACGTAATATGCACCATTAATATACAACTTATCATCTTTAAAAATGATATTATCCCCCGGTAATCCAATTACTCTTTTGATAATATCCTGATTTAATTTATCTGATTTTAAAACAACAATATCAAAACGTTTAGTATCACTTCTATTTAAATACAACTTATTAACAATCAAGGTATCTTTATCATGTAAAGTAGGATACATACTATCGCCCTGTATTTTTACTGGGACAACAATTTTAGTACAAACAGTAGCTGTAACTGCAACAATAATTACTAATTCTAATGAAAATCTAATCAATTCTTTTCTTTTTGCCATTACAAACCTCCTACGATATACTATTATACAAAAAAAATATTCAAAAAGAAATGAAATAATTTCTTATTCTAATTAAGATAAGAAAAAAAGAAATGGAGTTCCATTTCTTATTTTCTAATTTCTTTAATTCTAGCAGCTTTACCAGATAATCCACGTAAATAATGAAGTTTAGCACGACGTACTTTACCAACTTTAGCCACTTCAATACGATCAATAATTGGTGAATGAATTGGGAAAGTTCTTTCAACACCTACTTGGTAAGAAATTTTTCTTACTGTGAAGCTTTCAGAAATACCGCTACCTTTTTTTGCAATACAAACCCCTTCAAATAACTGAACACGGAATTTGTCACCTTCTTTAATTTTTACATAAACTTTTAATGTATCCCCTGCTTTAAATTCAGGAATATCATTTCTTAATTGTTTCTTAGTAATTTGTTCTACTAATTGTAAATTCATTTCTTTTCTCCTTTATCAAATTTTGTCTTGGATGTTCATTCGATTAACCAGCGGAACATTTGCAGTCTTGCGACTTCGATATTATACATCATCCAAGTAACAAATGTCAATCTTCTTCTTTGATTTTTTTCATCATTTCTAAACTCTCATTATCAAACTCGTATTTCTCTAACAAATCTGGTCTTTTTAAGTATGTTCTTTTTAATGATTGATATTTGCGCCACTTACGAATATTTTCATGATGTCCACTCAACAAAATATCTGGTACACATTTCCCCTCATAACATTGTGGTCTAGTGTACTGTGGATATTCTAAAAGTCCTTGACTAAATGAATCATCTTGATGACTATCTTCTTTAATCGCTCCCTCAAGCAATCTAATGATTGCATCACTAACAACCATACTTCCCAACTCGCCACCAGTCAACACATAATCACCTATTGATATCTCCATATCAACATAATCACGAATCCTTTCATCAAATCCTTCATAATGACCACATATAATAATTAAGTGCTTTTTTACCGATAAAGTAGTTGCTAAGGCATGATTCAAAGTTAATCCTTGTGGTGACATTAAAATAACCACACTATCATTATCAATAAGAGTTTTTAAACATTCAATAATCGGTTCACATCTAAGCACCATCCCTTGTCCACCACCATATGGATAATCATCAACATGTTTATGTTTATCATTAGAAAATTCTCTAAAATCATGCAACCTAACTTCAACAAGAGATTTTTCAATCGCTCTTTTAATAATAGATGTATTCAAGAAACCCTCAAACATTTCTGGAAACAATGTTAAAATATCAACCTTCATCAATTAACCCCTTAATTAATTCAACTTCAATAACTTCATTATTTAAATCTACATCTTTAATAAAAGCATCAACATATGGGATTGCAACATTTTTACCATCATAATCAATATTCAAAATATCATGACGACCATTATTATAAATTGATGTTACTTTACCAATTACTCTATTACCACATTTTACTACCAAACCAATTAAATCATCATAAAAATACTCATCATCATCTAACAATGTTTCATCTTTTAAACCATAAATAAATGATCCAACATACTGCTCTACCAAATTAATATCTTGATATCCTTCAAAAGCTACTAAATAATTATTTTTATGAAATCTAGACGAAGCAATTTTTAATTCAATATCATTCCCTTGATAACAAATATATAAAGTATTACCTTTCTTAAACCTTTCATCACCAAAATCACTATTAGATCTAATTTTCAACTCACCTTTTAAAGCATGAGTACCCACAATCTTACCAACTTTAACCTTATCCATAATTCCACTATGAAAATTTATAAATTTCCATCTAGCCCCTTTCAATTTATTCACATTATTCATAATATATTCACTCATTAAATATTTTATTTAAAAAAATAGATGTGCAAAACACATCTACTTTCTATTCATACGATTCAAACTTAATATCTAATTTTTTACTAGTCATTCGACCAGCTACCGACATCAATTGTCTAATTGAATTGGCCATTACTCCTTTACGTCCAATCAATCTAGCGATATCATTTTGAGCGCAAAATACATGCAATACTACAATATCTTCTTCTAACGAAGGCATTTCACGTACTTCTAAATGTTCTTTGTCTTCGACTAATTCAATTGCGATATCTTTAAGAATCTTTGCGTAATCCATAATTATTTACCTGATTTTGAATCAGCAAATTTTTTCATAATCCCTTGCTTAGATAATAAGTTTTTAACTGTATCAGATGGTTGAGCTCCGTTATTTAACCATTTTAATACTTCTTCCTCTTTAATTGTTACTTGAGCAGGATTAGTACAAGGATTATATGTTCCTAACATTTCGATAAAACGTCCATCTCTTGGTGCTCTTGAATCAGCTGCTACTATTCTATAGAAAGGAGCTTTTTTAGCACCCATTCTAATTAATCTTAATTTTACTGCCATTTATATATCCTCCTAATTAATTTACTTTTTTACTTTAACACACCAACGATAAGGTGTCAAGCTTTTTTGCTTGACACTCTAAATTTTTCTGATTCAAAAATGATAATGTCTTAATATATCCAATTTGATAATGTCCCAATTG
>OBXC01001530.1_pt1 | contig 10967 bp, 11 predicted proteins | sample 1538111 | NCBI WGS metagenome assembly OBXC01 (sample SAMEA2580137, study PRJEB22360) | human gut metagenome | biome: human gut; feature: human-associated habitat; material: faeces | place: Denmark | collected 2008/2010 | reverse complement strand
CCAGACAGAGAATTCCTTTATAATTAAACGGCTTGTCCGTATAATCCCACCAGATCTCTCCGAAAATTTTATTCATCAATACTGCTGTGAAATATTCCAAAGTCGTTGCAAGCAAAGATCCAAAGAAAAATAATTTCCAAAGATTATCACTGTATGGCTTCAATAAAAAAAATACTGTCAAAGCTCCCACCCCGTAAATCGGACAGATCGGTCCTCTTGCAAATCCCCGGTTTGTAAGCTTTCGGTTGCAGATCGACATATAAATGGACTCTACCAGCCAACCAAGCATACTGTACGCAAGAAACCACAGCAACACATGATAAAAATCATAGCCAAAAATCACTCTGTTCCACATCCCTTATTCCTTTTATCCTTTCTCTCTTATTTTCTCTGTATTCTACTATATCTGACTAAAAATTTCTATCTCTTTCAGAAAGCCTTAAGAAATTTATAACTTTTTCTATAAAATCTCCTCTGTTTTCACAGACACAACCACTTCCTCAAACACCGCTCCTGTCACTTTTTGAAAATCCTGCGGCGTCAATTTGATCTGCATTCCTATTTTGCCGCCACTTACAATCATTTCCTCCAAGGCCTCTGCACATTTTTCTACGACAACCGGAAACGGCTTTTTCATCCCAATCGCAGTGCATCCTCCCCTGATATACCCTGTCACGGCAGTCAGATCTTTCAGTGGAAGCATAAGGAGAGATTTTTCTCCGACAACCCGGGCCGCTTTCTTTAAATCCAGCTCCTCTTCAATCGGAATGACAAATACATAATACTCTCTGCTCTTTGCGACTGTCACAAGTGTTTTATACACCAGCTCATGCGGTTGTCCGAGCTTATCTGCAATCTGTACCCCATCCACGAACTCCTCACACTCATAAGTGATATATGTAAATGGGATTTTCTTTTTTTCCAGTATCCTCATTGCATTGGTCTTCAGCTCTTTTTTTGCCATTTTTCTCCTCTTTTCTTATTATTTCCACCTGTTTGCTTCTTTTGCAGAGGCAACAACCTCTCTCAATGGCTTTCGAACCTTTTTTCGAGTCACTTCTACAAGCTGTAATCCCGTCATATCTACAAGAATTGTCTGGACAGGATCTTTCCGCAATTCTTTTTGAAACACTTCCAACAGATCTTTTGTACACTCTTTTGATTTCAAATTAATAAAATCAATCAGAATGATCCCTGAGAGATTGCGGAGCCGAATCTGCTTTGCCGCTTCTTTGGCTGCTTCGAGATTGATCTTCATATAAACTTCGTCATCTTTCTTACCTGCAATACATTTTCCTGTATTGACATCGATCACCGTCAGCGCCTCTGTCGGCTGAATCACAAGATAAGCGCCTGATTTCATCCACACCCTCTCTGATAGCGCCCGTGAAATGACAGACTCCAGCGAATATAACTTATAAAGTGGTAGCTGCCTGTCAGCATAACATACAAGCTTTTCTAAATCCTCCGGCTGCTCTTTCTCCAAATATGGCTTTACATCTTCAAAAAGGCTCTCCTCTACAACAATATCTGTCAATCCTTCCTGATAAATATCACGGATATTTGATAGATATGTAAAAGGGGCCTCCAAAAGACAACTAAATACCTTACGTGACTGCGCGATCTCAACTAAATGCATGTAAGATTCTGCTAGCTGCCCCAACTCTTCTTTCACAAGATCTGCCGGAATATCTTTGGCATTTGTACGGACAATAAATCCATATCTTTCCGATCGGAGACCTTCGACAGCCTCCTGAATCTGTGTCCGCTTTTCTCCTGTGATCTTGGAAGAAATTCCAATCTTTTTGATACCAGACGTTAAGACAACATACTTCCCTGTGAAACTTAAGTTGGAAGTCACTGTCGGCACCTTCGTTTTAACTGCCTCTTTCTGAATCTGAACGAGCAGCTCATCCCCGATACAAAGCGGCTTTTTCCCGACTTTCTGCGTAAAATGCGGGGAAGGATTCTGAGGGATAGAGTAATAGCACTCCACCCCGTTTGCAATTTCGATAAAGGCAGCCTGAATATTTGGGACAATGTTTTTTACTTTCCCCACGTAAATATTTCCAACACGATACGCCTCTGTATCTTTATCGCTGACATGAATTTCCACCACTTCTTCATTTTCTAACACGGCTGTCACGACCTGCTCTGCTATTTTTGTGATCACTAACTTTCTTTTCATATTCCGAATCACCTATATCCCCAGCTGGTCTAATGGTACTAGATGACGTTGTTCCTCACTTCCCACATCCGCATACACTTCCAGACGATGATGGCGCATCGCAGTCTCTTCCAAATCTATTCCAAGGAATTTTCCAAACGCCTGCATAACAAGCTCTGGTTTCAAATTCTCCACGCTTCCAGTTGCCACAAGCATATACACCTTTCCGTCTTGTTCTCTCATGTCATAGATCATAGGCTTAATATTGACATCTTTTTCACTCTTTTTCGTTTTTTTCCATACGATGATCTCTGGCTGACTCCGAAAGGCATCAATCTTATCAGCAAGATTTTCCACTGGATGTTCCATTACAAACTCAGACAGATAATCTGCTGCAGCGACAATCGCCATTCCGGTTTTCTTCTTATCGTCTGAGATTTCAATCATATTGACGATTTCCATCCCTTCCACCATTGCTTCATTTAATCTTCGAACTGCCTGCGCAAAATCAACAGACTCAGACAATTCAATATCGAAGTATTCTCCATCGCTTGTCAGACCTACTCCAAGTGGATTTGCAAACGACATCACCATGTGCGGACTATATCCGCCCGTAAATGCAATTGGAATTTCCGCCCTTCTCATTGCCTTTTGAAAATATCTCATAATATCCAGATGTCCGATGAATTTCATCACACCATATTTTCGAAATTTAATTCTTGCTTTCAACACAGACACCTCCTCCGTAAATCGCCGCTCCACATCCTGCACATTTCATTTTGCAGTTTGGTGTCACTTCGCCCTTCATAGCCCGTTCCCACTCGCGCTGTAAAAATTTCTTTGTCACACCGATATTGATGAAATCCCATGGGAAAATCTCATCCATATCTCTCTGCCGCAAATTATAAAAGCCAATATCAACACCTGTCTTTTCAAATGCTTCCATCCATTTCTCATTATCAAAAAACTCAGACCAGGAATCATACAGACATCCCATTTTATAAGCTTCTAAGATTACCTTTGATACTTTTCTATCTCCGCGCGCAAAAACTCCTTCCAGCACAGTGACATCTGCCTCGTGCCAGTTATATTTCAAACTCTTTCTGTTTAACTGCGCTTTCATTTCATTATTTACAATATGTGCTTTCTGGATATAATCTTCCTTGTTGCACATCGTCGCCCACTGAAATGGTGTGAACGGCTTTGGAATAAAGAAAGAAGTACTTGCAACAATCTGACATTTTCCATTCCTCTGATCCTTTGGAATCTGATAGTAGCGCTCTGCCACTTTTTCAGCCAAATGTGCAATCTCTTTCATATCTTCTTCCGTCTCTGTCGGAAGGCCCAGCATAAAATATAATTTTACTCTCGTCCACCCTCCTTCAAACGCCTGACCTGCCCCCTCTAAAATAATCTCTTCTGTCAGACCTTTGTTGATAACGTCACGAAGTCTTTGAGAACCTGCCTCCGGAGCGAAGGTCAAACTACTCTTTTTGATATCCTGCACTTTGCTCATGACATCCAGTGAGAACGCATCTATTCTGAGGGATGGCAGAGAAATGTTGATTCCTTTTCCTTTAAATTCTTCAATCAGAAAATTCACAAGCCCCTTCAATTGCGAATAATCACTGGAGCTCAATGAACTTAGTGAGATTTCCTCATGTCCGGTACTCTTCAACATTTTGTATGCATACTCTTTTAAGCGCTCTAACGCACGTTCCCTTGTTGGGCGATACAGCATTCCCGCCTGACAGAAACGACATCCACGGATGCATCCTCTCTGAATTTCCAACACAACTCTGTCTTGAGTCACTTTGATAAATGGCACAACCGGCTTCTCCGGGTAATAGGTGTCTGTAACATTTAGTACCATTTGCTTTTCAATAGTCGGCTTCGCGTGAACATTATTCGGTTCAAAAGAGGCAATCGTCCCATCGTCATGGTAAGTTACATCATAAAATGCCGGCACATAAAGCCCAGGAATCTCTGCTACGCGCTCCAGAAACTCCCTCCTGCTGCTTCCTATCTTTTTATGCTCTTTGTACGCATCCAAAAGTTCATCGTAGACTGTCTCTCCTTCTCCGATATAAAAAATATCGAAAAAGTCTGCCAACGGTTCCGGATTGTAAGTACATGGACCTCCGCCGATCACAATCGGATCTTCCTCGTTTCTTTCACTGGCAAACAACGGAATTCCACTTAAGTCCAGCACCTGAAGGATGTTTGTGTAACACATTTCATACTGGATCGTAATTCCAAGAAAATCAAATTGTTTGATTGGATCCTGAGATTCAAGCGCAAACAGAGGGATCTTCTTCTCCCGCATAATTTTGTCTAAATCCATCCACGGCGAATACACCCGTTCACACCAGACATCCTCCCTCCGATTAAACATATCGTAAAGAATCTGGATACCAAGATGAGACATCCCGATCTCATACACGTCCGGAAAGCACATGGCGAAACGGATATCCACCTTGCTTTTGTCCTTCATTACTGAGTTCACTTCGTTCCCAATATAGCGGGCTGGTTTCTCAATATTTAGTAATATATCATCAGATAACGCTAATTTTCTCATTCACATCTCCTATTTCTTGTATAATTTGCACAATATCTATTCCCATTGATTCAAATTGTATTTTTCTACTTTTCTCAAATTTGCCTAAATTATTTTTGCATTTTTTTGTTTGATTTTTTCCTCTGTTTTTTATAAATGGCGAATATTCACTATTCTTGCAACATAATGCATCTATATAATATGCAACAAAATTACATGAAATTATATAGTACTAAATAGCAATATATGGCTTTCTTACTATTTTAATCCATATCTGGCAAAAAAGAAAGCAAATTATCGTTTTTTATATTTATGCATTTATCTTGCATATTATTATCCTTAGTGGCGAATTTGTAAAAATCGCCCATAATCTCCGAACAATCGTTTATTGGTAATGGCTTATCTTTTACATATACCAGCTCCGAAAATTCTTCACTGGAATGTCCTAGAAACAGCGAAATTGCCTTCATATTCAATGCACCTGTACTTCCATTCTCCACTGATAACAGTGTTGCATATGTATGACGTAAGTCATGCCAATGGAAATTCGGATCAAAATTACAGCATTTTTTCAACTGATTGAAGTCTCTATTCATAGAAGACCGATTAAATGGTTCTCCTGTGATCTTGCAACAGATATAATCGTTGTCTTCAAATCGCGGAATACGTTTCATATTTGTTTCATATCGTTTTCGTGCACAGACGATTTCGTCTAACACAAATTTTGGCAATGGTAATTCTCGAATACCGTTGATTGATTTCGTACTAGTTTCTTTAGAACGTACCGGAATGTAATGATCTACCTGATCATTTAAATCCATTGTTCGATTCAATTGACGCTGCACGAGAATTGTTTGTGCGCTATAATCAATATCTGAATATTTTAAACCAATGGTTTCGCTAATTCTAGTTCCTAATGTAATAGACAATAAAAGTGGCATATATAAATTAGGAAACTTTTCTTTTGCAGTTGCTAAGGCATATTGAATTTCCTCTACAGACCAAATGTAATTTCTTTTCGTTTCGTCATAAGGTTTCATTTTTAAAACTTTATCAACAGCAATTGCTCCTGTATTAACTGAAATATAGCCTCTTTTGAAAGCATAATTAAAAATACAAGTTACGACTTTGTTCGCATTTTTTCTAAGAGATGAACCATCAAAGGATAATAAAAACTTCACCAATTCTTCTTTTAATGAATTCAGTTTCCGTTTACCATTGAACTTTTTTAAGAGATAATTATCAATGATATTTCGATAAGAAATAATCGTGTTGTAAGCAAGTTTCTTTTCTTTTAAACAAACTTCATATAACCAATATTCAGCTATTTCCTGAATATTAAATTGAAATGGACAAAAGATTCCTTCAATAATATCATGAGCAATTTGAGAATACGCTTTATTCGCATCTCTTTTTGTAACAAACCCACCTTTTTGAAATGATGTTTTATAACCATTCTGAAAGGTAATATAGATACGAATTCGATACTTTCCTTTTTCTTTGGAAATATCTCGAAACTCATGACTTACAACAGGGCCATAATAAAACTTAGGATTTAATTCTGGAATAGAAATCATTTACATTGCCTCCTCTATATGTAAACGAAAAGGATCCAACTTCTCTAAAATTTCTTTTGCTTGCTCTCTTGCATCTACGATTCCAGCGTATGTATTAAATGTTGTTGTGACACTCTTGTGTCCTGCACATTTCGAAACCTGCTCCAAAGGCATTCCGCCTTCAAGCAATAATGTAACAAAGACATGACGTAGTGTATGAATAGAAAAGGCTGGAATATTTGCCTCGATACAGATTGTTTCCATCGTAACAAATATTGTCGATTGCGATACAATTCTACCCAAACAAGAAATACAGACATAATCCCGTGGTAATTTTTTCTTTCCTTTTTCCTTTGCCCGTTTCAAATAAATACGATTCAATTTTTTTCTTTTTTTAGTTCATCAAAGATTACTTGTGGAACCTTTAAAACACGTTCACTTCCAGATTTAGGTTGTTTCTCAACCATTATTTTTGTTCTTTTTCCAGTTTTCTTGTCGACGACATAATCTGTAGTATACTGTCTACGAATATGTACAGTTTGAGTTTCTTCATCAAAATCAGAATACTTTAATCCAAGAATCTCACCTTTGCGAAGTCCCATAAGAAGCGCACATAAAATTTCAAAATAATACTCCTCGTGTTTTTTCGCAGCAGCCAAAAATCTTTTCAATTCCTCCTTTGTTGGAAGTTCCATGGTTTTTGTGTTCTCTGCCACCGAAATTAAATTAGAACGAAAATCTTTCTTTACAAATCCATACAAGTATGCGCTTTCTAATGCAATGCGTAAAATCTTTTTTGCTGTAAAGCCAGCAGAATGACTAATCTTTAAACATCTTTCAATGATTGCATTTAAGTAATCTGGATTAACATAAGAAAGAATGGTATCTTTGTTACAGTTTTCAATAATCAACGTATGTACTGCATAATCTGCTACACTTATGGTAGAACCAGCTTTTGCATAATAAATATTCGAAAACCAGTGTTCCATGTACTCACAGAATGTAAATTTCATGTTTGTCTTCTTCTTAACATTATTCAATGCAGTTTCATATTCTTTCTGGTCTTTCTGCTGTGCATCATACGCTTCTTCTTCTGTCAAAAATCCACTTTTCCGTTCTGTTCCGATGGTGTAATCAGGGTAAACGACTTTTACGGTATATCCCCATGTACCGTTCATTTTTGTTATATTTTGATTCATAATAACCTCCGTATTCTTTCGCATGAATACGGGAAATGACATTATGAATTATAAGTAAAATAGGGAAATGTGTCAACAGATGGACGTTGTTTTCGACGTACCTATTTCATGCAAATTTCTTATCCATTGATCAGCCAGTCATGAAAACTTTCTTTTGGAACCATGTAATTTTTACCTATCTTAATGACACGAAATGAATCTTTGTTAAGATATGCGCTTTCGACTAACTCATACGCTTTCGAACGGCAGCAACCTAACAATTCTTGAATTTCCATTACGGTATAAACTACTTTATCCATACCAAAATCCTCCTTTCTTTCTTGATTCAATAGAAATATGAAGGATTTTTGGATTTGCTACACAAAAAAGAGACTCCGTTAAGGAATCTCTTTTAGAAGTAAGTTAAGAAACACTCCCACGTTATGTGAGAAAGTAGCCGGATCTCATCAATGGATCTGATCCGAAATAGGATCACTCCCACGCATGTGGGAAAAGGTCCTCCTTCCTAATAGTTAGAATAACATAATAAGGAATACTCCCACGCATGTGGGAAAAAATCTTCTTGTTCTGCTGTCAAAGATTATCTTGCAGGAACACTCCCACGCATGTGGGAAAAGCCACGTATCTCTTTTTAGTTCCACATAAACAAAGGAACACTCCCACGTATGTGGGAAAAAGACTGCGTATTTACGCGGTTTGCAAGGGGCTCTGTTCCAATTTGTATTAACACGTTTGTTCCTACTATTAATATGGCTGATTTTCGAATTTGCAGACAAAAAGAGTACGAAATACCTTTGGTTTAAGCCCAAAATGAAACCTGGTTTCAATTTTGCAAAAAAAGAGACTCCAAAATGGAATCTCTTTCCTGTATGAATATTATTTGTGTTCCTGATACCACGCTATGAAATCATCTTTGTCTTCTACATTTTCCACGCAGGATTCGTATGATAACTGATTGCTTTTGATCATTTTTAGAATGAAGTGATACTGTTTCTCACGACCTTCTTTTAAACCTTCTTGCAAGCCTTTTTGCATACCTTCTTCACGTAGCATCTCTTCCCGTGCCAATAACATATTGTACTTCTCCTTCCATGTTGCATTGGATGAGTTAATTTTAACTTCCTGATCCAACTTTTTAATGAATGATGAATTACTTACAGTTCCACTTTTGATGTATTCCAGAAATTCCTGAAGCTTTTGATTATCTGTAACACCTGTCGTATTTACAAAAATTGTGTGACGGCCGTCCTGAAGTTCGATATTTGTATCTTCTTTACACATCGTTTCGAATGTGTACTTTCCATACCCCTTTTCGAACAAATCGAATGTGCAGATGAAAATAACATACGTATCTTTCAGCTGGTTGTATCTTTCGCCGGACTCTAGATGCCCACGATCAATAGATGAATGGTAATATCGAGTACGTTTTGGCAACTCTTTCGTATTCGTTGTCTGCATTTCCAAGTCATAAATGGTATGCTTTTCATCTCTGACATATACATCCAGACGTATGCCTTTTCCATCTAGAGTTTCTTGGAATACCTTTTGGTCTTCATGATACACAATCTTCTCGATTTCAACATCAAGAATGATTTCTAAGAGTTCTTTGCAAATTTCTTCATTCTGCATGACTTTGCAAAACATGAAATCATCAGCAATGGTCAACTCTTCAAAAGGAACTCTTCTACTTGTAGTATAGCACCCTTCTTTTGTAATATCCATATCTTTATGTACCTCCTATATTGAATTTTTGTCATAAAGAATATGAATAAAAATCGACACTTCTTTTTCAGACAAAAAAGAGACCTCGTATGAGATCTCCCCTTCCTGCTAGCGTGTAATGTGCAAAATCTCGACAAATGCATCAGCTAGGTAGCCATAATCTTCTCCGTAAATAAGAGCCAATCCTTCTGGATCTTCGCCATTAGTAATTGCAATATCGCGATCTTTTGAAGGGATATATACTCCTTTTTCTTCCAAAAAATCCTCTACGCAATCAATTAACTGACCCAGGAATTCAGCTTTTGACTCTTCAATTTCGTGACGAGGCCAAGAAGTAATGACTTTCTCTACATTCATCTGTGATAGATCCAAGTGGATTCCCTTATCTGATAACCATACATCAGCTGTCTCAGTGATATACTGACTCAGGGTTGCAGATCCGATAAAATTAAAATACGTGCATAGCGACATATAGCACGTAATGATTGGATCCCCCACTTTTGCATCAGGGTTTATTTCAATGAGGTGTTCTAGGTTATATCGGCTGATCTGTTTGTCTAATAACTCTAGTTCTTCTTCTGTAAATGGGAACCCTTCTTCATTGTCATAGAACCACATTCCATAAGTGGATTGCTCCTGTTCTTTTACGATAGTGCGTAATGGCTCCGGAAGTGTTTCCACCAACGGCAAATGCAAGAAATGATCCATATTATTAAATAAAATTCTCATGAAATCAAATTCGTCATCTGTTTCATCTGAGACAACACCAATCATTTTTATTTTACCATCCTCTTTGATTCTGATCTGACGATACATATAAGTTTCATCATCAAAGTAATTGTCCTCACTGATTGAAATTTCATAGCCATACATACTTGTTCTCCAACAGATACACCGTCATCAATACAATGCTCGATTTCATCAATTGTTAGATCCGACAACTCATGTACTACTCTGTGCAAAATATGAGCCAAAATCTTCTTGTTTGAAAGAATATTTTTTGCATGCTGATCGTACTGAGAGTTACCACCTGCATTACGCAAATCTCTTTTGAGTTTTGTGTCCATTTTCATTTCCTCCTATTCTGTGAATTTTCAATAAAAATATCGTTGAAAATGGGAAATGTAATTACGCAAAAAAGAGACACACAAACGTGTATCTCTTTTTCTTCTAAGCCAACAAAACCCCCAATCCTATCAAAAGTCCGAAAAATATGGAACCAGATAAGAAAGTAAGAATACCGTGAGCTAAGCAACTCTGAATGTATTCCCAACCATGATCCGTGTGGATCACAGGAATTACATCTAGAAGTGCCCAAGCACATAATAAAAGCATTCCATACATCATTGCAAACATTGCATAAAAAATTTGTTCAAAGCTCATAATATTTCCTCCTGTTTTTTTCTTTATAAAAGAAATATGAGTCAAGACCACCGGCACTGGAGTCTAAAGACTCGCCGAAATAGGTTCGCCAAGCGCAACATCATTTACTCACTAAGCCCTAAAGGGCTTATTTTATTTGTTAGATTTTACTGGCTCACCCGTGAACGGGTCTATATACTCTTTCAGTGTCATTTGATCATATTCCAAATCTTCTTGTAACTGATTTGCTATATATTCTTGTATTTTCTTTGCATTTTTCCCTACCGTATCTACATAATATCCTCGGCACCAGAAATGTCTGTTTCCATATTTATATTTCAAATTTGCGTGTCTTTCAAATATCATGAGTGTACTTTTTCCTTTTAAGTACCCTACAAAATACG
>OBXC01001529.1_pt1 | contig 10979 bp, 8 predicted proteins | sample 1538111 | NCBI WGS metagenome assembly OBXC01 (sample SAMEA2580137, study PRJEB22360) | human gut metagenome | biome: human gut; feature: human-associated habitat; material: faeces | place: Denmark | collected 2008/2010 | reverse complement strand
GAACAGATGTAAGAGTTGGAAGTTACAGATAGCTGCTTAATCAGCAGACACTAACTAATGTCTATTTTAGCACGAGGCTGCGGCGTTGAAAAGAGCCGGTGATTCTGTTACCATAAGGAATAGGTAAAACGATTTTCAGAGAAAGAAGAAGGTGAGAACAATGCGGATTTTAGTAGCAGAAGATGAAAAAGACCTGAACCGTCTGCTGAGCGCCAGATTGAAAGCAGAGAATTACAGTGTGGACTCCTGTTTTGACGGACAGGAGGCGTTAGATTATCTGGAAGGGGCGCCATATGATGCGGTGGTCCTTGATATTATGATGCCGGTTCTGGACGGTCTGAGTGTCTTAAAGACGATGAGACAAAAGGGGAGTCAGACTCCGGTCTTGCTTTTGACGGCGAAGGACAGTGTGGAGGATCGTGTCCGCGGGCTGGATGCGGGAGCGAATGATTATCTGGTGAAACCGTTCGCGTTTGAAGAACTTTTAGCGCGCATCCGGGTGCTCCTGCGCAAACCGAAGGAGGCGCCGCAGACAGTCTGCAGACTGGATGATCTGGAAGTACATCTGGATACCCATCAGGTGCTGCGTGCAGGGCATGAGATCAAGCTTTCCGGAAAGGAGTTTGCGCTGCTGCGCTATATGATCCAGAATACGGGAATTGTGCTCTCCAGAGACCGTCTGGAGCAGCATTTGTGGAATTATGATTATGCAGGCGGCTCGAATGTAATTGATGTATATATCCGTTATCTGCGTAAGAAAATTGACGAAGGGGCACAGACGAAGCTGATCCACACTGTGCGTGGGGCGGGCTATGTTATGAGGGAAGAGTAATGGAACGGTTTTCTTTAAAATTAAAGCTGACGGCTATGTATTCGTTTTTTATGGTACTGGTGACCTGCATTTGTCTTGGGATTCTATTCTCTCTTAGTGGGAAGGAAATTTTGACCTCTGCACAGATGCATTTGAGAGAACGTGTCCATGAAAGTGCGGATGAGATTGAGCTGGAAGACGGGGAATTCGAAATTGATTCCGAGTTTTATTCTCTGAATAAAAATGTGTATCTGGCGCTTTATGATGCAGAAGGGCACTTCTTATATGGAAAGGTTCCACCAGGGCTTGACGAAATGCCGCAGTTTCAGGATGGGCAGATTCAGACGATCAGAAAAGCAGCAGGGCAGTGGTATGTGTATGATGTACAATATGAGATGGAAAACGGACAGGAATTCTACATCCGGGGTGTAGTTTCTGTTACAGAGACACAGAAGGAATTTTTTTTGGCAGTGCGGATTGCAGTGATTCTGATGCCTATGATCGTCATTCTGACTGCACTGATCGTATATTGTTTGATCAGGCGAACTCTTCTTCCGGTACGGCAGATGACAGAGACCGTACAGGAGATTCAAAAAGATGGAGATTTAAGCCGCAGGATCGGAGTCAGCCAAGAGACCGGAAAGGATGAATTTTATCAGCTGGCAGGAACATTTGACGGTATGCTGGAAAGCCTGGATCAGGCATTTCGCAGGGAACGGCAGTTCACATCGGACGTTTCCCACGAGCTGCGAACACCGGTCAGTGTGATTCTGGCACAGTGTGAGGTGTCATTGAATCGTAACGATTTATCCGATGAGCAGAGAGAGGAAATTCTTCTGATTCGGAAAAAAGCGGGAGAAATGTCCCGGATGATCTCTCAGCTTCTATTACTGGCGAGGGCAGATCAGGGACGCCAGCAGCTCAATAAAGAAGAGATCAATATCAGTGAGTTGACGGAAATGATCGTGGAAGAGCAAAAGATGCTGGCGCAGGGGCGTAAAATTGAGATTCATACAGAGATAGAACAAGGCATCACAGGCTATCTGGATGAATCCTTTTATATCCGTATGCTGGATAATCTGATTTCAAATGCAGTCTCTTATGGAAAAGAAGGTGGAAATATGAAAGTGACGCTTCATCAGATTCCGTCAGGGGTGCGGGGAACGGTAGAAGATGACGGAATCGGAATCAGCAGAGATGATCAGGTGCATATATGGGAGCGGTTTTACCGGGTGGATGCCTCACGAACCGGAAAGGAAGATGGTTCGCACTCCGGCCTTGGACTTTCCATGGCAAAATGGATCGCACAGGCACATGGAGGGAATGTCCGGGTGGAGAGTGAGCTCGGAAAAGGCAGTTGCTTTACATTTGAGTTAAAATTCTAATCTTATTTTAATCTTCATGGAATATATTATTCTTACAAACAAAGAATAACAGTGTAGAAATGCAGTTGATAGAAAGAGAGGAATTAAAATATGATGAAGAAAAGATATTTTGCAGCGGCAGCAGTATGTGTGATGGCAATGAGTATGTTTACAGGATGTGCAGGAAATGATGGAAAGGATATTGGAAAAGATGCAGCGAAAACAGCAGCATTTTCAGATGCAGGTGTAACAGAAGACGAAATCACAAGGCTGAAAGTAAGCAAGGATCACGATGACGGAAGAAGTATTTATGAGGTTGATTTTACAGTTGCATCCACAGGGGAAGAATATGATTATGAGATTTCAGCAGAAGATGGCAGCATACTTCAGGTTGACAAAGAGATGGACAAGGGAAGTGTGAGTACGACACAGAATCAGGATCAGAACGCTTCTGAAAATTCCACACAGCAGGGAAGCAGTAACACAGCAAATCAGACAGAGGCGGCAATTTCAGAGGAAGAAGCAACAAACCTTGCGTTGGAAAGAGTGCCGGGGGCATCTGCACAGGATTTGAGAATTCAGTTGGAGTTTGACGATGGAGTTCAGAAATACGAAGGCGACATTATTTATGACGGAAAAGAATATGATTTTGAAATTGACGCCAACACCGGAACATTTCTGGAATGGAGTGAAGAACGGGTTGGATAAGGGAAAGGATAAAAAGAAATGACAGGATTAAGTACACTATGTTATATCGAAAAAGACGGAAAATATCTGATGCTGCATCGCACAGTAAAAAAGAATGATGTCAATAAAGATAAATGGATCGGTGTGGGTGGACATTTTGAGGCAGACGAAAGTCCGGAGGAATGTCTGTTGCGGGAAGTGAAAGAGGAGACAGGATACACTCTGACTTCCTGGAAATATCGTGCGATCGTGACATTTGTGTCAGGTGACGGTGTGACAGAGTATATGTCCTTATTTACAGCAGATGGATTTACAGGAGAACAGATTGCCTGTGACGAGGGAGAACTTAGGTGGGTAGATAAAAAAGAAATTGACCGACTCAATCTCTGGGAAGGGGATAAAATATTCTTCCGACTCCTGGAGGAATCGGAAGAATTCTTTTCTCTGAAACTGATCTATGATGGAAACGGAAAGCTATTGAAAGCGATGCTGAATGGAAAACCGATGAATTAGATCAGGTAGCAATACATGACAATAAAGTGGCAGGCACTTCCGGCCATAACAAAAAGATGAAAAATCTCGTGGCTTCCGAAATTCTTATGTTTACTATTGAAGATCGGAAGCTTTAATGCGTAGATAATACCGCCGATCGTGTAGATGATTCCCCCTGCTAAAAGCCAGCCAAATGCCGCCGGCGATAATGAGTGGAAAATCTGTGTGAAAGCCAGTACGCAGATCCATCCCATCCCGATATAGAGAATGGAAGATACCCATTTCGGGCAATAGACCCAGAAGGCCTTGATCAGAATTCCTACAATGGCGATCCCCCAAACAATGGAAAGCAGGATCAGTCCGGTACGTCCTTTCAAAGTGATCAGACAGATTGGAGTATAGCTTCCTGCAATAAGGATAAAGATCATCATGTGATCGATCTTTTTCAATATCGTATTTACTTTTGCAGAAATATCAAATGTATGGTAGGTCGTGCTGGCAGCATACAGCAGGATCAGACTGATCGCATATACGGCAAGGGAAATGAGAGATACCCTGCCCGGTTCATGGGCTGCCTTTATCAACAGAGGAATCGCGCCGCAGATTGCCATAAGCATACCAATAAAATGTGTGATCGCGCTGCCGGGGTCTTTTAAATGTTGTGTTTTGTTCATTGATATCTTCCTCCTTAAAACTTGAAAATTACATGTAGTTTTCAAAACTACATTAAGTATATGTGTATATTACACCTTGTATTCCTTGAATGCAAGTGATTTTAAAAAATTTTTATAACCAAAGAAATTTTGACAGAAATAGAAATTTCTGATATGATAATTCAGATTGTATTGTGGGACTGTTATACAGTCCCCTATTTTTGTTTTGAGAAAAGGAGATTTATGGAAGAATTAAAATTTGAAGAGTTAGAGTTGTGTCCTGAAATATTAAAAGCAGTCAAACATATGGGATTTGAAGAGGCATCACCGATTCAGTCCAAAGCGATTCCTGTGATCATGAGCGGAAAAGATGTGATCGGACAGGCGCAGACAGGAACCGGAAAAACAGCAGCCTTTGGAATCCCGCTTCTGGAAAAGATCGATCCGAAGAATAAAAAGCTTCAGGCGATTGTTCTTTGCCCGACAAGAGAGCTGGCAATCCAGGTTGCAGAAGAAATCAGAAATCTTGCAAAATATATGCATGGGATAAAAGTTCTGCCAATCTATGGAGGACAGGAGATTGTAAAACAGATCCGTTCTCTGAAAAGCGGCACACAGCTTGTGATCGGAACACCGGGACGTGTGATGGATCATATGCGCCGCAAAACTATGAAAATGGATCATGTGCATACGATTGTGCTGGATGAGGCGGATGAGATGCTCAACATGGGATTCCGTGAGGATATTGAGACAATTTTGGAAGGAATTCCACAGGAACACCAGACAGTGCTTTTTTCTGCGACAATGCCAAAGGCAATCTTAGAGATCACAAAACAGTTCCAGACAAATGCGGAACTGGTGAAGGTGACGAAGAAAGAGCTCACCGTTCCGAACATTGAACAGTTTTACTATGAAGTGAAACCGAAGAATAAAGAGGAAGTGCTTTCCCGTCTTCTGGATATTTATACACCGAAACTCTCCGTTGTATTTTGTAATACGAAGAAACAGGTAGATCTGCTTGTGAATGGACTGCTGGGAAGAGGATATTTTGCGGCAGGACTTCATGGAGACATGAAGCAGGCACAGAGAGACCGTGTGATGCAGGGATTCCGTTCCGGAAAGACAGATATTCTTGTGTGTACAGACGTAGCAGCAAGAGGAATCGATGTGGATGATGTGGAAGCGGTATTTAACTATGATCTTCCGCAGGATGATGAATATTATGTGCACCGTATCGGAAGAACCGGACGTGCCGGACGCGTGGGACGTTCGTTCTCTTTTGTTTCCGGAAGAGAAGTTTATAAGCTGAAAGAGATTCAGCGTTACTGCAAGACGAAAATTTATGCACAGAAAGTACCGTCTTTAAACGATGTTGCAAATACAAAGATGGAAAATGTGCTGGAAGAGATTGAACAGATCATTGAAAATGAAGATCTGACAAAATTCCTTCAGATCATTGAAGAACGTGTCAATGAATCTGATTATACTGCAATGGATCTGGCGGCAGCATTTTTGAAATACTGTTCCGGACAGCAGGAGACAGAAGAAAAAGATATGGAATTTGGTGATACCGGGGCAGAAGAAGCCGGAATGGTTCGTCTATTTATTAATATCGGTAAGAAAAACAAAGCAAAACCGGGAGATATCGTGGGCGCAATTGCCGGTGAAAGCGGAATTCCGGGAAAACTGATCGGAACGATCGATATGTTTGATAAGTATACGTTTGTAGAAGTTCCGAGAGAATATGCACGAGATGTACTCAATGCAATGAATCATACGAAAATCAAAGGAAAATCTGTTGCGGTAGAGCCGGCAAATCAGAAATAATCAAACTGGACTGGTCAAAAATACAATAACTGGACATTTTCATCTATCCACTCTGGTGGTAGGATAAGACCATCAAAAATGAAAAGAGGGAAAACGATGGAAAAGAGAAAGCAGACAGTAGTAAAACTGGCACAGACAGCACTTTTGGCAGCACTTTGCTTTGTATCATTTACATTTTTGCAGATTAAGATCCCGATGCCGGGTGGAGATGCTACATCCCTTCATATCGGGAATGCATTTTGTGTTCTGGGAGCATTGCTCTTAGGGGGTTGGTACGGTGGACTGGCCGGCGCAATCGGGATGACGATCGCAGATGTTCTGGATCCGATTTATATCGTAGGAGCACCAAAGACATTTGTGTTGAAGCTCTGTATTGGTCTGATCGTAGGACTTGTGGCACATCGTATCGGGAAAATTAATGAAAGTACAGATAAGAAATATGTATTTCGCTGGAGTGTCCTTGCATCCGTTGCAGGACTGGGATTTAACGTGATCGCGGATCCATTGGTAGGATATTTCTACAAACAGTATATTTTAGGACAGCCGCAGCAGATGGCAGAAGTACTTGCAAAATGGAGTACAGCAACCACATTTGTGAATGCAGTCGTATCTACGATTCTGGTGGCGGTTCTGTATAATGCACTGCGTCCGGTGTTATTAAAAAGCGGGATGCTGCAGATTGTAAGAAAAGCAGAAGAAGTGAAAATTTGAAACAGAAGATCCCCTGACCTTGGTGAATTTTTAAAATTGCCGAGGTCAGGGGGATTTATTATTTCGTAATCGTATTGAGTTCTGTGTTGATTAAATCAATGAGTTCTTTTGGAATTCCCAGATTTTTGAGTTTTCCTACAGCGTCTAATGTCATCATTTTCATCATGCCAAATTTCGGGTGCTCCACCATTTCTCCAAAATATTTTGAAATGATTTTTTCTCCTTCAGGGTTTTTCATGATGTCGCCAATTTTATCGGCACTGGAGAAGCAATTTGGATCAAGTTTAATCTTATTTATTTGTGTTAGGTCAAACTTTTCAAACCAGTTAATGACGCTGTTTCCGTCTTCTTTTTTGATATATTCATAGTTTTTATCTTTATCTTTTACGCGATATAAAGTCATCACATCGTGGTATACAGTACCATGTTTGGAGTATCCTTTGACGGCTATGATATTTTTTCCCATTAGAAGAGGGATATCATTAAATGTTGTCATAGGTAAGATGTTTGATGATTGAGCAATAAGGTGGTTATTTACATATAATTCTAGTTTTTCAAGATTGGAAAGTACGGTAATTGCATTCTTTTCTTTGTGACGATGAACGAATCTGCTACCGGCGAGTTTGACAAAAGATTCTTTGGACCAGTACGCTTTGTATAAATAAAATGCGTCCTTTTTTATGCTTCGGTCAATGGTCAAAAGTCCTTTCTGATTTTGTCCCTGTTTACCACCTTCATCTCGGTTGGCGCTGCCAAAATCACACATGTTCCACACATAACTTCCTACAAAATAGTCGCGTTCTTCAAAAGCACGAAGTGCATTGTCTGAGAAAAGCAACTGATATTCTTCGGAATAATCTTTTGTCTTTGGCTCATAAGAGTGATATTGTGGGTTTGTATCAACACCATATTCTGTCACCATGAGTGGTATATCAGGACGTGCAGCATGGAATGAGTCCAAGCGTTCTTGAAGTCCTGTCATAGTGTCATAGTACCATCCATAATATAAGTTATAGCCAACCAGTTCGGTCAGACTGTTGATCGGACTTTCATTTGCAACGGAATAAATGTTTGCTTCTGCGGTATATCTGTGAGGATCCAGAGCTTTCGTGTATTTGGATAATTCTTCTACATGATCATGAATTTCTGGGGTTTCTCCAGCAATGGTAATTTCATTTTGTACACCCCAACAGTATACAGAGGTGTGATTTCCACATTGCAAAATCAAACGGCGCATTTGTTCTTTGATATTGAATTTGGCGCATTCGTTTTCCGAAATAATACTGATAAACGGAACTTCTGCCCACACAAGGAGTCCTTCTTCATCACAGCGACGATAAAAATAATCATCATGTTGATAATGGGAAAGTCGAACAGAATTTGCGCCTAACTCTTTTATGAGTTGGATATCCTGCTCCATTTGAGTTTCTGAAATAGCATTTCCAACACCGGCAAAATCCTGATGTCTTGCGACACCACGCAGTTTTACGTGTTTCCCATTTAAAAAGAGCCCCTGATCCGGTGTAATCTGAATGCTTCTAAATCCGATGGAGATGCTGCGGTGTTCTATGACTTTTTTGTCTGTACAAAGTTCGATGGACAACTGATGAAGATGTGGATCATCCGTTCCCATCCAGAGATGAGGATTAGCAACATTCAGGCACAAGCGAAACGTATTTTGATCGTGGAAATATGCTGAGGTTGTGTGTTGTGCGATGACTTGATTCTCATCTAGCAGAGTGGCACGAATTTCTCCATGACAAGGTTCCTGATGATTGATCACACATCCCTCAATGGCGACCTCCCAAGTATTGTTTTCTAATTTTTGCGTATGGATTCGGACACCGTCACGACTTCCATCCAGGTAGTCAAAGTGTAGTTTGGGTGCACAAATAATTCGAACATTTCGGTAGAGTCCACCATAGAAAGAAAAATCTGCCATTTGCGGGTAGACAGCATCTGTTGGCGAGTTATCTGTTACAATGGTAATTCGGTTTATGCCGGATGATACGAAATCGTTTAATGCAACGCGATATAAAGAATATGGACAGGTGTTGGTATGAATTTTCTGATTATTGATGGACACTATACTGATCATGGAAGCAGCACCTACCTCAAGGTAGATGTCCTGCTCCAGATCGGATTCTGTAAGAGTGAACTCATTTGTGTAAAAACCTTTTCCACGCCACATGGATGTGCCATTTTGTCCGTCTACTGCATTGTAAGTATGAGGAATGGAAATTGTTTCTGTGTTTTCGTTTTCTTTGTGAAAACTCCAGTTATCATTTAATAGAATTACTGACAAATCGGACCTCCTTTGATTCTAAGCATTTTTTGCTTTCTTTTTTTCTAAGATAGCTTTTTCTCCATACATTTGTGTATATTCTTCATCTGTAATATGGTATCGTTTCAAAGCAATGATGCTTGCAAGATCTCCAAGAAGAGGTGCACCAAGATACATAGCAATTGTAGCGATATACAGAGCCATTGTAGGTTCTGCACCTGCGCTGTATCCGGCAAGTCCCATGAGGATACCAACAATAGAAGATCCAAATGCACTGATAACTTTGTCTACAAGTGAAAATGTAGCACCAATAAATCCAGGCATGAATTTTCCGGTTTTTAGTTTGTGATAGTCGATGATTTCCGCAATCATAGGATCTACGTTCTGTGCAGAGAATCTTCTAAACAGCATATTGGCAGACATTAAAATAATAAATACCAAGATAGTTGCTTTTCCGAAAGGACGGAAAATAATCAAGATTGCTTCCAATGTGAAGTTTGCAATTGCACCGATTAAAGAAGCTCTTTTGCATCCGAATTTTACAGCAACAGAACCTGCAACGAAGGCTCCAATCAGTGACATTGGAGTAGAGATGCCACCAACGATTGGCTGCAGATCCAGATTTCCAACAGCATAGATATAGAAATAGGTCATAACTGCTGTCTGAATCGTGGACGCAATTTTATCTGTGGATGCAGCAAGAATCAACATACGAAGAGGCTGATTCAGTCGCAGTACATTGAGACTGTCTTTAATTGAAATTTTCTCTTCTTTTTTATCTGGATCCTGGCGATAGAATTCAGGCTTATCTGTTGCAGAGATTGCAAACAGACATCCAAGCAGAAGAACTGCGTGAAGGACAAACGCACTGATAATGATTAGAGTCCAGCCTTTTTGGGATCCAAGACCACCATTTTTCTGCAGAATCGGAACGATCAGTGTTGTCATGATCAAACCAAGCATTGTAGAATAGCAGCCGCCGGCAATACCGGAGAGTGGACGGTATTTCGGGTTTTTTGTAACGATAGAAAGTACACATTTGTTTACAGTTGTCATAAATGTGTAACCAATGACCCAGATTGCATACCAGAGAATTACCCAAACCATACGATAAGATTGTGGAATATCGAATGAGAACAGGTAAATCATAAAGCTTGCAAACAGCATGACCAGGGATCCGATTACAAGGAACGGACGGAATTTACCAAATCGTGTTTCAGTTCTGTCGATAATAGAACCAATAATTGGGTCAGTAATTCCATCGAAAATTCTCATGACGGTCATGATAATTCCCATTGCTGTAATATTCAGTCCCAATGCTTCTGTACTGAACACGAGAAAGAATGACATGTTCAACATATTGAATACGTTTGATGCTGCAGAACCGAGCGGAGTCATAACGACACGGACAGCTTCTGATTTTGAGTTGTTTGCTTTTGTACTCATATATTTTCCTCCAATAACTTTTGTTTAAAAGTATTATAATTGGAAGGTTGTGAAAAATTCACATATAAAACAAAGCTTTTACTGTTCTTTTTTAAGATTTTTCTGTGCTTTTCGATAATTATATGGAGATATTCCGTATTTTTGACGAAAACATTTGTAAAAGTAGGTTTCATTTGCATATCCTATATCAGATGTGATTTCTTCGATTTTTCGATTGGTGTTTCTGAGTAGGTTTGCTGCTTCTGTCATACGAATGTCTATAAGAATATCTTTAACCCCCCTCCCTGTTTCTGCCTTCAGTAGAGAGCTCAAATAATTGGGATGAAAGCACATATGTTTTGCAACAGATTGAAGGGTAGCATCTTTGTAATGCTGCTTCAAATAGTCAAATACCTCGTTTTGTATTTTGGAGTGTTTCTGCTTGATTGCTTTTTGATCTTCAGGTCCTACAGCGCGGGAAATCTCGATAAAAAGAATCAAAAGGCAGGAAAGTATTTTTCCTTGGTTTCTAGGTTTTTCTAAAAAGTATTCACAAAGAATCTGCTCCATCAATGTAGATTCAAAACTGTTTTTAGGAAGATGATACAGAATGTAATTTTTCTTTTTGCTTTCAGAGTACAAACTGTTGATGATGTAGTTTGAAATATAATTATCCTCGGAAAGCAGGTACATAAAAATGGTATCAAAAAAATCAGCTGTCATTA
>OBXC01001528.1_pt1 | contig 10980 bp, 9 predicted proteins | sample 1538111 | NCBI WGS metagenome assembly OBXC01 (sample SAMEA2580137, study PRJEB22360) | human gut metagenome | biome: human gut; feature: human-associated habitat; material: faeces | place: Denmark | collected 2008/2010 | reverse complement strand
GGAGGGATCCTTGCTATGGTAACGGCGATCAGCAGGTTGGTCAGGCTGGGCCCCAGGGAAGCCACAATGGCCATTGCCAGGAGCTCACCCGGGATTGCCAGAAAGGTATCCAGCACACGCATGATAACATTGTCCACGCGGCCTCCGTAATAGCCTGCGATCGACCCCAGGATCCCGCTGATACAGACGCTGCCGACCGTGGCAGCCAGCCCGATGACAATGGAGATCCTGGCCCCATGGACTACCCTGGCAAAGATATCCCGGCCGTAGGCGTCCGTTCCAAACCAGTGGGCCGCGCTGGGCGGCTTCAGACGGTTGGCCACATTCTGGGCGATCACCTGGGTGTCATAGTCGCAGATCACATCCGCAAATACGGCAAGGATCACCATGACGGAAAATATGGCAAGGCCCAGCATGGCTGCCTTATTCTTTTTAAAACGTTTCCAGATCTCATAGGCGGGACTGTTCCGCTTCACAGCTGTTTTTTCACTTTTTCCACTCATATCTTCTGCCCTCACTTACTGTATCTTGAACGTATACGCGGATCAATAAATGCATAAAGGAGATCCACAATCAGCATGATGATACAAAACAGGGCGGCCAACATCAGCACGGCGGCCATTACCTGCGGCGTATCCTTGCTCCGGATCGCGTCAATGGCCAGTGTCCCCACTCCCGGCATGGCGAATACGGACTCTGTGATCACAGAACCGCCCAACAGCGCGCCGAAATGCATACCTGCCACTGTGATGACCGGCAAAAGCGCATTTTTCAGGGCATGCTTCCATATGACCACCATGCTGGTGGCTCCCTTTGCCTTTGCGGTACGGATATAATCCTGGCGGATGACTTCCAGCATGGTGGAACGGGTCAGACGCAGGATCTCCGCCGCCCCGGGCAGGGCCAGGGTAACAATGGGCAGGATAAAACTCTTAAACGAGTCCGCTCCGTTGGATGGCAGCCACCCCAGCTTCAGTGCAAACAGCAGGATGGACAAAAGGCCCAGCCAGAAGGCGGGAATGGATGAAAAGAACATGGCTGTGACGGAATTGATAACGTCCAGGGCAGAATACTGCTTTACGGCGGATAAGATCCCAAGAGGCACTCCAATGGCCACGGACAAAAGCATGGCACCCGCGGCCAGCTTCATAGTGGTTGGAAACCTGGAAAATATCTCGGTAAACACAGGCGTCCTGGTGCGGTAGGATAGTCCGAAATTCCCCTGAAGGGCATTGAGCACATAATCCACATACCGCAGCCAGAAGGGCTTATCAAGCCCCAGTTCCCGGGTCAGCTCCTCTCTGGCGGACAGCGGGGCGTTATCCCCCAGAACCAGGGAAGCCACATCCCCCGGAATCATATTCATGATTGTAAAGATAATAAAGCTTACGCCCAATAAAATGGGTATCAGCAGCAACAGTCGTTTTATAACATACTTTCCCATACAGGCTTCCCCTTTTCGCTGACAGCAGGAACTGTTTAAGACGCTTTTGGCCCGCGCCTAAACCCTGCTGATTTTTGTGATGCAGCTGTTATTCTGCCGGAATATTTCCCTGACATCCTCCCAGTTGTTTACCAGGTCCTGACGTCCTTCCAGCTTTTTCTCCACGATCTCTGCCAGGCGCAGTCCCAGTGCCTTTACATTATAAGCATGGACCACGGTTCCATGATCCAGTATTTTCATGGAATAATTGGTATATGGAGGAAAATGCAGGATATCACGGGCATTTGCCACAAAGGTCCCGCCCAGAACGGTCACTTCCACGCGGCCTTCCTTCACCACATACAGGTCCCAATCAGGATGAGGGCTGTCCCATTCCACACAGATCCCCTTTTCCATCACAAATTCCCAGACTTCCTTTTCCCCGCCCGTCTCATGGCGGCCCACCTTCTGGTTGCACACAATGCCGTCAAACACAAACCTGGCAATGCTCCCTCCCTTGGGCCGGATCTGCGCCAGCTGCTCCTTTGGCACCACCTCCGGTTCAGGCTCTCCCAGACGCATGGTATGGTGCTTCAAACGGTACTCTGCCATAAATGCATCATCCTGGAGTTTTTCAGGATAGCTCCTGTCTATGAGCTGCTTTTCCAGGATGCCTCCGTACATGTTCATGCCTGAAAACAGCTCCCGCCATATGGTCCCCTCCTCCAGGAAGCGGAATCCATGGGACATATACGGCTCAATGTGGATCATGTCCCCTGTCTCTGCTATGGCTCTCTTTCCATTGATGGTAACCTCCACACTGCCCCTGTCAATGGCAAAAGTCTCATACCCCTTCTTATGCTCATGGTAAGGGACAAAAGCATTTTCCTGATAATACACATCACTCATCTCATTGTTCAGCGTCTCCCCCACCGGAGCAATAAAAAGATAATCCTTACAGTCCTTTTCCTCCAGTTCATGGATATAATCATCCGGCGTTATATGTATTTTATAATCGAACATACCCTTCCATCCTTTACACAGTTATTTTCCGTATCCCGGTAATCCAGCAGTTGTTCTCACGCAGTATCTTCTCCACATAGCCCCAGTCCTTTAGGTTTTCAGGAGAGCGCTTCTTCTCTGCGTTGAGGCGTTCCATGATATGCATCAGATAGGACTGTACATTGTAGGCATAAATCTGCGTCCCCTCCTCCAGCACGGTGAGGGTGTGCTTGTAGTAAGGCGGGATATTGATAACATCCCGTTTTTTGGCCACAAAATCATGGCCGTCAGCCTGAACGTGGACAGAACCTTCCATAACCAGATACACATCATTTCCCGCATATGGATAATTCCACTCAATCTGAAGCCCCTTTTGGGGAAGGAGTTCCCAGATTTCCTTTACTCCGTCCGTCTCCCAGCGTCCCACCTTCAGGTTCAGCCGGATCCCCTCCATGTCGAACCCCGCAATGGCCCATCCCCTTGGACGTACGGCAGGAATGTCATATTTGCCGGCCGGCTCCGGAACAGGATCCTCCCTGTACAGGGTTCCTAACAGGGTGTATCTCCTGGCTTTGAATTCCTCATCCTCCCAGTACTGCGGGCTGTAGGTACGGATCACATGTTTGTCCTCCACACAGTTATACATGTCCATGTCCTGGAACATCTCCCTCCAGATGGTATTTTCCTCCAGGTAGCGGTATCCGTGGTTTACATAAGGACGGATATGTACGATGTCACCCCGCTCAATAATACATTTCTTCTTGTTGATACAGACCTCGGCAGACCCCCCATCGATCAGAAAGGTCTCATAGCCCTTCTCGTGGTCGTGATAGGGAACAAATGCATCCTTGATGTAGACCGTATCTCCCAGCTCATTCACCATTCTCCCACCCTGGGGACGAATCAGCAGGTCCCCGTGATTGTCGCTGTCCGGTATGGAATACAGCACATCCTTCAGGGGATCAATGTGCATTACGCTCCGCAAATTCTCCACACTCATGTTTTCTCCTCCTCCACTCACTTATTTTATCACTTTAAACAGCTAAAATTCCGGGATTCAAAAAAAGGAAGGCTGCCTTGCCTCAATGCAACTCTTCCGGGAATCCACTTTTCATTTTATGAAAAATAGTATATACTATTTTTATAATTCTGTCTAATATATGTTTATTTATGTTTTCCATATCTTATAGGTTATAGATCTTCAAACAAGGAGGAATTACTATGGAACTGCTGCAGCTCCGCTACTTCTGTGTGGTGGCAAAACATCAGAATATGACAAAGGCGGCTGCCGAACTGATGATCTCCCAGCCGGCCCTGAGCAAAACGATCATTGCCCTGGAAAAGGAACTGGGCACCCCTTGTTTGACCGGCGTAACCGCTCCATTTTCCTGAACCGCGCAGGAGAGATCTTTTACCAAAAAATCGACCAGGGCATCAATCTCATTGACGACACGGTGTCTGAGGTGGGCGAGCTGTCCAACGAACCCTTTGGCAATATCAAGCTCCTGGTGCTGGCAGCCTCTTCCTATATGCCTGAGTTTTATATTGCCTTTCACCAGCGCTATCCCTATATCAAGCTGCAGCTGAGCAACTATATCCGCGCCGAGCACCTGTTTATGTATGACTGCGACTTTTGCTTTACCGCCAATGACAGCTACACTCCCCTGGCGGGCAACTGCGTCATCCCCATACTGACCGAGCGCTTTGTGCTGGCCGTCCACAAAGACCATCCCCTGGCCTCCCGGACCTCCATCCATCTCAAGGAAGCTGCTTCCTATCCCTTTGTGGCATCCAACCGAAAGGAGGATCTGGAATTCTATTGCCTAAAAGCCGGATTCCGGCCCAATATCATTGCGGAATGTGACAACGGCACCACCTATGAGGCCCTGATGCGGCACGGGGTAGGCATCTCCATCATTCCTGAGATCACCCTGGGATCCGTGCTCCCCCGCGATATTGTGTGCATTCCTCTTATCCACCCGGTGCTGGAACGTACCATCAGCCTTTCTTATGACACCAAACGGCGCATGTCCAATGCCGGACGTCTGTTTAAAGATTTCTGCATGGAGTATTTTAAGGCGGAGCCGGTCAGCTGAACCCTGAAAATATGGAAGACTCAATTGACAGAAAGGATAAAAAGTGCCCGATATCAGCTGTTAAAACCAATCTCGGGCACTTTATTTTCTTCTCTCAGCATCTGTATTTGCAGATGATACAACTGCTCATGGTATCTTCCTAATTTTCGTTCATCTTTGCCAGCTTCGCCGCCTGGTCGGCCGCGATCAGGTTATCCAGGAGCTCCTGTATATCCCCGTTCATAATGGAATCGATCTTATACAAGGTCAGCTTGATCCTATGGTCCGTGACACGGCCCTGCGGGAAGTTATAGGTACGTATCTTCTCGGACCGGTCGCCGGTTCCGATCTGGCTGCGCCGCTCCTCCGCCTCTGAACTCTGGCGTTTCTCCAGTTCAATGTCATACAGCTTGGAACGGAGCAGGCGGAAGGCCTTTTCCTTGTTCTGAAGCTGCGATTTTTCAGTCTGGCTGTAGATCACAATGCCGGAGGGCATATGGGTCAGACGGACCGCGGAGTCCGTGGTATTTACACACTGTCCTCCATTGCCCGATGCCCTCATTACATCGATACGGATATCGTTCATGTCAATCTGTACATCCACATCCTCCGCCTCAGGCATGACGGCAACCGTTGCAGTGGAGGTGTGTATTCTGCCGCCGGACTCAGTCTCCGGCACACGCTGCACACGGTGTACGCCGGACTCATACTTAAGCTTGGAATATGCGCCCTTTCCCGTCACCATGGCCACCACTTCCTTAAAACCGCCGATCCCGTTCTCATTCAGGCTGACGATCTCCACCTTCCATCTCTGGCTGTCCGCATACCCTGAATACATGCGGTAAAGCTCGGACGCAAACAGTGCTGCTTCGTCCCCGCCTGCCCCTGCGCGGATCTCCAGGATGATGTTCTTATCATCATTAGGGTCCTTTGGAAGCAGCAGGATCTTAAGTTCATGCTCCAGGTCCTCAATGCGCTTCTTGGCATCGGACAATTCCTCCTTGGCCATCTCGCGCATCTCATCATCGCTTTCTTCCTCCAAAAGAGCAAGGCTGTCCTCCACATCCTGCTTTGCCTGCTTGTATTGTTTGTAGGCATCCACAATAGGGGCCAGATCAGCCTGCTCCTTCATCAGCCTGGTGAACCGCTTGGTATCCTGGGTCACGGCCGGGTCACCCAGCATCAGCATCAGTTCCTCATAGTGAATCAACATATCATCTAACTTATCAAACATAGTTTTCTCCTGCCTCTATCCAATCACTTTACCTGTTACGTACCATTCTTATTCCCAGTCCGCCCGCACCACACGGTCCAGCCCGGCCATATCTTTTCTCACTTCCACCTGTCCGTATCCATGGTCGGTAAACAGTTCTTTTACCGCCTGCCCCTGGTCATATCCGATCTCCATGTACACACTGCCTCCCGGATTCAGATGGTCCTTACATTCCGCGGCCAGGATCCGGTAAAACTTCAGTCCGTCCTCTGTCCCGTCCAGTGCCATCCTGGGCTCGTGGTCCCTTACCTCAGGCTCCAGCTCCTCGATCACCAAGCTGGGTATATAGGGAGGATTAGAGACAATGATATCATATCTGTCTTCTGATCCCAGGCCCTCAAACATGTTGCTGTGAACAAGCCTGAACTCCCCTTTATATGGTTCCAGCAGACGGTCCGCGTTCCGCCCGGCCACGGCCAGGGCCTCCTCAGATACATCCAGGGCCGTAACCCTCCCATAGCCGCCCATGAGAGCCAGGCTGATGGCAATGCACCCCGACCCCGTACACACGTCCAAAAGCGCGGTATCCCTGTTAAGGTCTGTCTTTTTGTTGTAAGCGTTATCTCTGCCCCAGGCCCCGTCCTTACCGCGCCTGTCCCCCAGCACCAGTTCCACCAGAGTCTCCGTGTCCTGGCGCGGGATCAGCACATGCCCGTTCACAAGGAACTCAAACCCCATAAACTCCTGGACACCGGTAAGGTGCTGCAGCGGGATCCGGCCGGCCCGCCTGCGGATCAACTCCTCATATGTTCTGCGCATTTCCAGGGTTTCCTCATCCTCTGGAAGTTCCCTGTTCTTTACTGCCAGCAGGGACGCCAGATTTAAGTGAAACGCCTCCATCAAAAGATATCTGGCATCCAGTGCCTCATCCGGCACTCCTGCCTTATTCAGTATCTGCGCACCCTGCCATAGCAACTGCTGTATGGTCATGTCCTGCCGCTCCTTTGCAGTCTTCCCTGCTGCTGTTCTCTCTCCAGCCCGGAAATGTCTCATCCAGATATTGTCTCCAGTCAAACACGGTTTCAACCGCGGCAATGGCAACTTCTATCATTGTGTCGTCAGGCTCCGTGGTGGTCAGCCCCTGCATCCACATACCGGGACGGCTTAAAACATTCACCAGCTTGGAATCATGCCTTCCCGCAAAGCGCAGGAACTCATAGGATACACCTGCAATGACCGGGATCAGAACAATACGGCTGACGATCCTGAGCCAGATGGTGTCCACGCGGATCACCATAAAGAACAGGATACTGATGATCATAACGATCATGATAAAGCTGGTGCCGCAGCGCTTATGCTCCTTGGAGCTGGCCCTTACATTATCCACGGTCAGTTCCAGCCCGTGTTCTATACAGTTGATACACTTGTGCTCCGAGCCGTGGTACATGAACGTCCTCTTTATATCCTCCATCCTGGACACCAGCTTGATATACAGGATAAAGATAAGGATCCTGATCACGCCCTCCAGTATGGCCATCACGGTCTCCGAGGCAATAAAGCTTTTGCAGATCCGCGCAATGAACAGGGGAAGCACCATGAATATGCCGATGGCCATGACAAAGGAAAATACCATCACCACACTCATGAGTATGCTCTCCAGCTTCTCCCCAAACACCTTATCCAGCCATGCCTCAAACCGTCCCGGCTCCGCCTCCTCATCATCCTCAAAAAAGCTGCAGGACCAGGTCAGGGCACGCATTCCCACAACCATGGAATCTATAAAACTGAAAATACCCCTGATAAACGGAAGTCCAAGAAACTTGTGCTTCTTGGTAATGCTTACGTAGGTATCCTTTTTCACCTCAATATCCCCGTCCGGCTTGCGGACTGCAATGGCGTAATCATTGCCGTTCTGCATCATGATGCCTTCAATTACGGCCTGACCGCCAATTCCCGAATATTTCATCCTTTCTTACCTTTCTGTGAGATCCATACTACGCCGCGCAGATATCAATCGGCCAAGCGCCTTAAATCCGCAGGGCGTAATACCAGAAAGGGCTGAGCCTGATGCCAAGCCCAACCCTCATCTTTTCTTGCCTATTAGTTAGCATTCATGCCATACTTACGATTGAACTTGTCAATACGTCCACGAGCCTGAGCAGCCTTCTGCTGACCGGTGTAGAATGAATGGCACTTGGAACAAACCTCAACGTGGATGTCCTTCTTTGTTGAACCTGTTACGAACTCATTACCACAGTTGCAGACAACTGTTGCCTGGTAATAATTTGGATGGATTCCTTCTCTCATGATATTCACCTCTCTGATATTAGTTGCGGTTTCCGACCGCGGCCTGTATGCCAATCTGCCTCTGTACATTACAGGCAGCCGGCTCATGCCGTCACCAGAACGCACAGATATCAGCACTGTTCAAGTTTAACGCACCCTCACCGTAAGGTTCTGACTCACGCGGATGCTAAAACTGCCGTCAATCCAGACAGCTTAAACAGTATAGCATAAAAAAAATATGAATGCAAGATATTTTATGAAAGCTTGGCCAAAATTTTATCTTTTATCTTTTTAACTTTGCATGCTTTTGCCAAAGTCATAAAAAGGTGCTAAGCCACAGTTTCTAATCTGCAGCTTAACACCCATTCCCCTTGGCGTTTACATGAAATTATACTCTGTGAGTATCTTCTCCCGCCCAGTGGTCACATCTGTAAAATATTCATAGCAGCTGATTCCCAGGAAGGAACCGGAAATGTTGATGATATTATCATACCCCCGGCCCTTTAATGCCATGATGGCGTTGTAGCTTCTCTGGCTGGTTCTGCAGTGCAGGTACACCGGCCTGTCATGGGGTATCTCAGGCAGCCGCTGCCTCAGTTCACCCAATGGGATGTTCACCGCACCTACCAGATGTCCCATCTCAAACTCGTCCCTGCCCCTCACATCAATGATGCAGGCTTGGCTTTCCACCAGTTCCCTCACTTCACTTACATGAACCTGCTTAAATACTCCGTGGAGCACATTGAGACCCACAAGGGCAGCCAGATTCACCACATCCCTGGCCGTACCGAACACAGGGGAATAGCACAGTTCCAGATCCTTTAAATCCTCCAGTGTCCCATCCATGGAGATCAATGCGGCGATCACATCGATCCGCTTATCCACATTGCCCTTACCGATTGCCTGGGCGCCCAGGATCCTTCCTGTGGGCACCTCAAAAACCAGTTTAAAATGCATAGGCGCGCTGCCGGGCATGAGTCCCACCTTATCCATGGACATGGTGTACACCGAGTCACATGGGATGTTATTTGCCTTGGCCGTCCGTTCATTCAGGCCAGTAGCCGCTGCATTCAGCTCAAACAGCCTAACGGCGCAGGAGCCGATCACTCCCTTGTTCCTGCTAGTTATACCGTACATGGCATCCGCCGCAGCCCTTGCCTGGCGCAGGGCGGGACCTGCCAGGGGAAGCTTCACCGGCTTATGGGTCAGCTTCTGGAAAACCTCAATGGCATCCCCCACCGCATAGATATGGGGATCACTGGTGCGGTAATCCGGCGTTACCATGATCCCGCCGGTTTCACCGATCTTAAGGCCTGCCTGCTTTGCCAGTTCTGTCTCCGGCAGCACGCCGATGGAAAGCACCACCGCTTCGCAGGGCAGCTCCCTTCCTGAGTTTAAGATCACCTTGTCCTGGGTGATGGCCTTGACACCATCCCCCACTGCCAGTTCCACCCCTTTGTCGTAAAGCTCCTTTTGCAGGATCTGGCTCATATCATAGTCAAAGGGAGCCATGATCTGGACGGCAGCCTCTGCAACTGCCACCTGCTTTCCCGCTGATTTCAGGTTTTCCGCCACCTCCAGGCCGATAAAACCGCCGCCGATTACAACCACGCTGCGGACCTCTTCCCTGGCAACATACTGATCCAGTTTAGCAATGTCATTCACATTGCGCACTGTGAACACATGAGGGAGAAATACTCCCTCAATGGACCCCGGACGGATCGGGTAGGATCCGGGCGAAAGCACCAGTTCATCATATGCCTCCTCGTATTCCCGGCCTGATACGCTGTCTTTGACGCGTATTTTTCTGAGGGTACGGTCGATCATGCACACCTCGCTGTTCACACGCACCTCAATATCATAGGAGGACTTAAATCCCTCCGGCGTCATCAGCACCAGGTAGTCCTTATCCGCCACTGTCCTGCTTAAATAGTAGGGAAGTGAGCAGTTGGAAAAGGATACATGCTCCCCCCGTTCAAATATGGTTATGGACGCATCCGCATCCAGGCGCCTGATTCTGGCCGCCGCGGACGCCCCGCCTGCAACCCCTCCAACTATGAGCACTCGTTTACCCATGTTCACACTTCCTTTCCAGATGATCCTCTGTCATTTATGTCTGTTCATGATCCCTGAACATGATCTCTGTTCATGATCTCTGTTATCCGTCCCTGCCATTAATCCCCGCTTGAGGCGGATTTCTTTTCCAGGTTCACGGATTTGTCATTATATACGTTCATATCAATATTCTTAGTCAGCTTGGCGGCCACCAGACCGGTCACCATGCCATCGCTTACATTCAATGCTGTTCTGGCCATATCGATAACAGGCTCAATTCCCACCAGAAGACCGGCAATACCCACAGGAAGTCCCAGTGCGGATAATACGGTGATACCCGCAAAGGTAGCGCCTCCGCCCACGCCGGCAATACCGATGGACGCAAAGGTGATGATGATCACCATAAGTATAAAGAAGGATGGAGTAATAGGCTGTCCCACAGCGGGAGCCACCATGACCACCAGCATAGCCGGATAAATAGCCGCGCACCCGTTCTGTCCAATGGAAGTACTGAGTGAACCTGCCAGGTTGGAAACTCCGTTGTCCACGCCCATCTCATCTGTCAGGGTCCTGATGGTCAGCGGCAGGGTTCCTGCACTGGTACGGGAAGTAAATGCAAATATCAGGGTTGTCATAGCCTTCTTAAAGTAGATAAGGGGGCTTACTCCCACTGCGGCCAGTATCAGTCCATGGATGATGAACATGACAAATATGGCTGTGTAGGATGCGAGAACAAAGGTTACAAGTCGCAGGATACTTGTATAATCGCTTCCGGCAATGGTCTTGGTCATCAATGAGAAAATGCCGAACGGCGTCAGCATAATAATCATCATGACCACTTCCACCACCAAAGTATTTAGCGAGTTCATTATCTTCCCGAAAAACTCCGCCTGTTCCGGTGCATAGGTCCGCACCCCGATCACTCC
>OBXC01001527.1_pt1 | contig 10981 bp, 6 predicted proteins | sample 1538111 | NCBI WGS metagenome assembly OBXC01 (sample SAMEA2580137, study PRJEB22360) | human gut metagenome | biome: human gut; feature: human-associated habitat; material: faeces | place: Denmark | collected 2008/2010 | reverse complement strand
CTGAATTACTGATTTTTATCCGAATGTCACCCATCATAAGTTCAATCGTATGCGCAGCGTCAGGATCTGCTGCAGTCATATGTGCCCCGGCTTTTTCTGGAACCGGAGCCGGGTCTATGCCAATCCTGACCACATCCTGGTGTGAAATAAAGTCCAGGATATACAGGTTGTCAGATAGAGCGTCTGAATCTAGAATAGCACAGGCTTTCTTCCAGAGTCTGGTAACCGCATTATAAAAGCTGCTTAGCGGGATATTGTGCCGCTCACACTAGGCATTATCAGCCATACCGCTCTGGCGGTGCTGTGAACGGCGGGGATTATATCTGGCCATGATCGTCCTCCAAAATGAAAGTATGGTGAAATACTACTTGGTTACCATTATGGAGGAATTGGAGCTTATTTACAATACGCCCAATATTTCGGCGCTTACTTTTAAAGGAAATTATCATTTACAATTGGATTTTTAATAAATTCCATCACATTTGCAATCTTTGCATATTCAAATTCGTCATCTACAGTTACCGCTCGACGAACCAGTCTATTATGTAAATATTCAATCCCACCGCGTGCATAGGAATGAAACAGTTCCATGTTTTCTATATATACTTTTTCAGATTTGGAGTTTGTATCAAATGCCATGCGAACTTTCTCTTTAACATCAAGTCCACGACTATCATCTAAGAGTAGAATTACCTGCATAATCGTATAAAACCGGTTGTAATGCCCTTTAGCAATCTGGTCTAACTGTATGGTTCTTTTATCCTCTGATGTTCTATCATCTGGAAGTTGTACACCCTTTCTAAAACCGATAATGGCCGCAGCTGCATATAAATCAAGCAATTTCTCAAATCTCGATTTATCCTCAATCCTATTTTGGACCCACATATCATCGGCATATCGAGCAAATTTACCATTTAAGATAATGGGATCTGTTTTAAAATAGTCATATATCTTTTCAGCCATTAGAACTCACCCCCGTTCGGCGCAATTGTAGAACTATTTTCAGCAAAATCTCTGGAGATTCTATAACAGTAATCCGGAAGTGTATAGTGCCTCAATCCTGATGCCTCCCAGTCCTTATCCAGCATGAAAATAATTACCTGTTCTGCAAATTCAGGAAGTTTATTTGCTATTAAATGTGTATTTTCATTACTTAAATTTGAAAATGGGGCATCCAGAACTAATGGGAGCTTTAAAATTCCAGATGTTCCGTGCTCTTTTTCCTGTCTCATCTTTGCAAGTTCTAAAATGCTCACAATATAAACAAAATTAATTGCAATCAACTCGCCATTAGAAAGATTTGTTTCCTCATAATCAGAGAATCCGCCAACAGAACGATAATACATATGTATCTTATAATCATCTTCCAAACAGGCATATTTATCTTTGCTATTAAACATCTTCTCAAAATTCTCTGCAATAATCGCATTTAGCTCCCTGATAGTCGGGCGTTCAAGTTTTTCTACATCTTTGACAGCGATTGCATACAACTCATTTACGTACTCTAATGCGCGATAAATTGGTTTATTAATTTTATCCTGCTGTTCCAGCTGCTTAAGTTGTCCACTAAGACCGATTATATTCGTTTGATATGAAATAATCTTCCCCTCTACTTCACCCTTTTTTCTTGACGCATCCGCAATATTCTGTTTTGCCTTGTTATATTTTTTTCGTACTTCCTGCAAATTTTGGCTTCTGTCAATACGCTCCTCAAGTTTATCACGTTTTCTTAAATCTCTCTCAATTTCTTCCCTAAAGTCTTCATATTCTTTTGCCTTATCATGAATGTCTTCGACAAAAATTGCTGTCTGGTTTGCCCACTCATCTAATCGCGACCGCAACAATTTAGCTGGGCCTCCAATTTTGTTCGGATATACTTCCTCTCGCAACTTCATTAATGCTTCATAGTGGGACTGTCCAGGTATCAGTTCTTCCCCACAAAGGCATTTTCCAGAATCAATAAGCCAATCAATCGTATCGGACGTAACTCCCGGAATATCCTTTCCCTCCAAATCTATCTGTTTTAAAACCCGCTCAATACTAGGTATTAATTCTGATACAAGAAGCTTATCGCACGAACTGAAGAGTTTGATGAAATCCCTGTAACAACTTTCCATATGACGAGTATTAGACTCTATCCGACTCTCCAAACGCTTCAGTTCATTTTGGTCTTCTTCCGCAGTATGATTATTTTCAAGAATCTCTCCAAATATGTCTCTATCATCTTCCGCAGCCTTTATATCTTGGATATAATTTTCTTTATCCTTCTCTAACTTAGCAATCCTGCTTTCATAATCACTAATTCTGCTTTTAAGTTCCTGTGATTCTGTAGATGAACCTTTAATTGAACTATTCAATCTTTTATACACCGTAGTTTTATAATCCCTATTTCCGTCCTTTAAGTGCTCTTTTATTTTCAAAATAGAAGAAACACCAAGAATTGTATTGATTGATCGTTTCACCTCATCCGTCTTATTTTTACTTTCATTCCAACGTCCACCATCAAAAAAGAAATAATTTGAAAGTTTTTCAGGAAACATATTGTTGATTATATCCTGTACATATCCTGCTGGCCGTTTTCCATCGTAATCATTATCAATTACTCCATCTTCCGCTGGTACTCCATTTTTGCTGATCTGTACAGTTAATCTTGCCTTTGATATCGGAGCAATATCATAGTTATTAGGATTTGGACTTGTTTTTTTGAACGACTGTCTACGGATAAACTTATACTCATGTTCTATTTCTCCGACATGATCTGATACTGTAATTTCAACACGAACTTCTCCAGGTGTGTTTATACCAAGTTCTGCTATAATTTCATTATTCAATAGTACTGCCTTCTCTTTTTTAGCATAATTTGTTGTAATAACTTCGCCATAAAGTCCCCAACGAAAAGCTTGAGCAATTGTTGTTTTTCCAAAAGTATTATTTCCTAGAATAGCCGTGACGTTCATTTTATCATCCGTAGAAAATCTAAGTATATTTTCCCCCTTATACCTCATAAAGTTCACAATTGTGATCTGTTTAAACTTCATTACTCATTCACCTCCTCCTTCGCCTTTTCCAATAAATATCGCATGATTCGGTCAACCATATACTTATCATCATGCTGCCCCGTCTTATCGTTCCTTAGCTCTGCTCCCCGAATTTCATCATACATCTTTCGTAGTTTTTGCTCATCCACTGTATTCTTCCTCCAGCTTTTTCATTTCTTCCTCTATGTCAATATAAACATCATATGCCTGCATAATCTGATTCATCATTCCGTCTGACTGTGCTGGATTATCAGACAATTTTCCAAATTCATTAATACGGGCCATCTCCCCAAAGAGAATCGTTTTGTCCTTTTCGTAATCCCCATGTTCTACACAGGAGAGTTCTCTTGGAAGAGTTATAAAATCATAAATTTCAGCATAATCTTTATCAGGACTTTTTCTCAATAAACGTCCTCTTCTTTGTATAAATTCTCGTGGGTTTCTTGTACTTGCCATTATAAAGGCAGTTCGGATAGACGGAATATTTACACCTTCATCAAGACATTTGATAGCTGTTACAACTTGATACAAACCATCACTAAAAAAATGTTTAATTTCTTGACGTTCCCGTAAGTTTTCTTCTGCGGTAAAACGATGTACTGTCATATGCAGTTCTTGACGTATTTTTTCAGTTACACCATCAATTTGGCGCTCCAATTCACCAGTTTCTTCCTTTTCTGTAGTGGCTGCCCCACAATAAACAAGGATATGGCCCTCATTTTGATACTTTTTCAGCAATTCAATCAGCAAATCTAGCTTGTTTCTAGCTCCAGCTAAAAGTCTCGCTCGTTTGAACAGAAGCAACTCCCCATCTTTGGAAATTTCCACTTTTCCATCTTTCTGAACAAGAAATTTCTTCAATTTTTCTGTTAAATTCTGATATTCGTACAATTCCTCCGAATTGAGATATATAGGCACTGGATAATAACGATATTTTGTTAACGCACCATCTTTAATAGCCTGATCTACATCATATACAATACATTTGCTACCGAAATAATCAAATAGAATCCCCGTCCCCTTGGCATCTCCATGCCGTTCTATCGTAGCAGACAGCCCAACCCTATATTGAATATTATCAGGAAGACACTTTGTCAGACGTTTCGCGCCAAAATTATGTGCTTCGTCAATAATTAAAAGGACATTTTGGTCGTCCTTTAATCGTGATACTATTTCCGATATGTATCTACCCGAAAACGTATCATTTGTCGTAATACATACAAACGGCTCTCCATTATTTCGAAAACGTTTATATGCTCTTATTAATTCATCATTCCAATACCTGTTTTTTGATTCTGAATGGGCAATAATTGGAGGGGGACCCCAATTTATTTCATCCTCCTCCCACTGTCCAACCAAATGAATCTGTGGACACACAATGAATACTGCAAGCTGATTATTTAACTTCTGTGCAAGATCAACCATACAAGCCAATGCCGTATAGGACTTGCCTGCTCCTGTACACATGGAAAATATACCTCTACAGCCCTGATTAAACCAGTTTGATACTGCCTCCTTCTGAACCTCGCGAAGTTTTACATTCTGCGGGATACGAAACGGTTTTGTATCCTCCACAAACTTATGGTAGTGAAACTGTTTTTCGTCAGTCTGATAATCTATTGTATCTTTTTGATACCTCTCCAGTTTTTTCAATATTACTTTCGGAAAAGGTATTACCTGAATCTTGTCTGTTACATTTTCCCACATACGGTCAAAATCATTTTCTGTTATGTCCACAAACTCTTTATGTGTTGCATCTTTCCAATCACAAAAAACATATATTGATTCAAAATTATCACAATACGAATTAGCCGAGGCATTCGCTGAACCTGTATAGGAAATACGGTTACCGTCCTTATCCTGGAACACTGCTATTTTTTCATGATACATATTATGATAGGTATCACTTTCCATAAACGCCAATTTCAATTCCAAAATTCCATTGGCTATCAATGTTGCTACAAGATTCAGTCTTTCTTCTTCAAACTGATCAAGTGGATCTCTAATACTTAACTCTAACGCTTCAATCATCGCCTGTTCCCGAGTTTTATATCCAAATTGAATGGCTACGATGTCTTCATCGCTGAGTTTTGGTGAGGCAATCAATTCAATTTTTCCTCCATTTCGTGCCATTTCAAATAGCCCCACAGATAGTTCGATCAGTGCTGTAGAAGAAAAGAAACCAACTGCCCTTTTGTACATGACACTTTTTCGCAATACCGGGATAAGAAAATCTCTGGAAAAGCTATGTTCTTCAGTACGATATCGTAACCCTATCGACAGATCCGCAAACCCCATATAACCTCCCCCTATCAGAGATATATTTTATTTCCAACTCATAAGCCGATCATTTATTGTACCACGCACGAGACCATTCATCATATCAAAACGATTTTCTAAAATACCATAAATTTTTTCATCTGTGTTTACTGAATCTTCTGTTGTATAAGCTGTAATAAATAGTTCTGCCTTTGCTTCTGGAGTAATCTTCGTTACATATTTGTCCAACGCTTCATCAGAAATCTCCTTATTTGCCTCTTTGGTAATCAGTACAAAATTCAAAGGAGAATTACAGATATGTTTCGGATTTTTACGGAGATCCGCTGTTACCTCTCCAATCTTTTTGGCCGTTCCGAGTGGAATAATATGATGCATTTGAAGCTCCGCAGCCTCTTTGCAAAATACACTTATAGTTTTGCTGCTGTCAAACATATCCTTATATGTTCGTGATAACATATACTGGCACACAAATATTGCCATAATACGTTTCGGATATCTATCCTCTGCCGCCTTATCCATTAATAATAATTGTTTATCAGAAAAATTAGTCATCAAAAACACATTGGCTGTAATTGCTATTATCCAATCTGCTTTCATCTGCTTTTTGACTGTCTTTAACATATTTTTTAAGTTATTGATAAAGTTAACATTCTGGTCCTTATCATATTCTCCAGAAAACAAAACAGACCAGTACCACCCCTCAATCAGATCATGTACATCCTTATCATAAAAATATGTATCTTCGATGAATACAACTGCAATAAGAACCACCATCAACGAGTAATTGACTTCTTGCAACGACCGGATACCGCATCTAGTCTGAAGAAAAAACATCGCACGGTCAATTGCTTCTATAACTTTGTCGCAATTTTTATCGATATCTTCCGGCTTCAAGTCAAGAATACGCGCTTTCTTAATATAATCCAACTTAATCTGATCCGGATCTAGATTGGGCACATATGAATAAAGTCCTAAAACATCAAGAAAGATATCTACATACTTTACATTCAGCTCATTCTTTGCTTCGTTCAGACACTTCGTGTTACCCGTTGCATTATATTTATGATTTTGAATATCATTCACTAAAACCATACGGATTTTATCCGGTAGCACCTTATCTGGATAAGTTTTCTTTTCCATCATGAGCCGTCGGATTCTCTGGTTAAAGTTTTCTTTGTTCACCTTCGCCACTCTTGCCATAATCAAATCAAAGGTATTTAAACATACACCACCACGATTCAGGTTCTCGTAAATATCAATTGCCCTTGCTCTTTGGTCCGCCTTTACAATGATCTGATGCAGAGAAAGGTTATTAATACAGGCATACAGATAATCTTTCATCTGGCTTCTCCATATTTTCTGTCTCTGAATAAGTTTCTCTTGGAATGCCTGCTGCTTATCTAGCTGATTATAAATTTCATCCACTTCTTCGCCAAAAATATATTCTGTGAAATGGAAACGATCTGTATCATTCTCACAGGTGGCATAGAAGTTCATGATCTCACCGCGGATCGCCTCTGCCACACCCTTTATGATTTCATCGAAACGTAAGATTATCACATTTTTATTGTTTCCGAGTGGCTTTGCCATCAAAAATAACGGAATTAGATATCCATCTGGATAACTGATGCAGAACTGGTCTAACGCTATAGAAAGACCCACAGCGGGATTATAGGGTTCACTATCACTTGCATTAAATGTCTCCACATGAATATAGTTAAGCATCTGTGATGTCAAGAAATCTGGGAGATCTGCGCTTGGATTACTAAGGGGAAATTCCAATGTTCCAATACCAAACCAATCCTCTGCCCGATCCGGACGGTTGGACCACTTTGGAATTTTCAAAAAGAAACGACGTTTTAACGCTGGTGATACCAATTCACTGACCTTTGGACAGTTGTCGTGTATTGCATTCGAAAAGACGTTTGTCAGTACTGTAATCCTCTGTTGTCCATCAAGAAGAAATGATACATCTCCATTAATTTTAGATGTATCAACTACTTTTTTTGCACACCCAATCACATTGGCAGCATAATCATTGGGATTTGATTCAAGAAGCAAAATAGTTCCTACCGGCATTTTGCAAAGTACAGAAGCTACAAGTTTTTTCTGCTGTTCCTCATCTTTCCATACAAAATCCCTTTGAAAATCTGGCAGCAAAATTTCGTTTTTCTCCACACGATTGATAATTTCAACTAAATTTGATGTGTTTTGATCTGGCATTTCTACTCTCCCTCTACAGACTCTGCAATGCATCTGCTATTTTATCAATATCGCTTTCCGTATTGAACATTCCAACTCCGATCCGAACCGTCCCCCCATATTTTACGTCATCCAAATATTTATGAATAAATGGAGCACAGTGATACCCAGTACGTACGGCAATGTCATATTCATCATCTAGTATACTGCCTACCTCATTGGAATCATAGCCTTCCACAACGAATGATACGATTCCATAACATCTATCGGCATCTATAATTCCCATAAGAATGACTGACGGTATTTCTTCCAGTTTGTCTATCAGATACCGAGTTAGCTCTCTTATTTTCCGCTCATGTTCTCTTTGATCTAATATTTTTAAAGAAGCATTTAATCCTGCTATTGCAACAATGTTTGGGCTAGCAGCTTCATACCGTTCTGCTCCCCGCTCTGGCATGGAAAGATTAAGCGAGTTACTTCCTGTTCCTCCTGTAAAAACTGGATATAGTTCCACCTGTTTACTAATAGCAAATCCCCCTATTCCAAAAGGTCCATATAGAGTCTTATGCCCAGCAAAACAGAGGATATCCGCGAAAAATTCATTCATGTCTATATCAATCAAACCCGATGCTTGAGCCACATCTGCAATAGTTATCGCACCAAACTGCTTTGCTCGTTTAAATACCGTTTCTACTGGAAGTCTGTAGCCTGTAACATTACTTATTACATTCATTATAACTATATTCGGTGGATTTTTATGAAAAAGATATTCTGTTTCTTCTACATTTATCTCCAATGTATCCTCTTTTATTGGTAAAAACATCACTGTACACCCAGCATTATTTCTAACATTCTCTACCGTTCGTGCAACAGCATTATGTTCATACGGTGATAAATATATGATAGTATTCGTTGTAATATCTAGTCCGTTAATAACTTGATTTATTGCATGGGTAACAGAAGGGACAAACACAATATCGGCTAGACCATCACAGTTAAATAATTTTGCGAGTCTTTTTTTAGTATCTGAAATCAGTTCCGCGGCAACTTTTGCTGCCTTATAGGATCCTCGACCAGCATTTACTGCCGCATGACGGTTTTCCTCATCCATGGCCTGATATACAGCTTCCGGTTTGGGAAAAGTAGTCGCTGCATTATCTAAGTAAATCATACTTTTTTCTCCTCCATTCCCATCAGTTTTTGGACCATGCTCATGAGAATCCCGATCTTTTCGTTATTTTCAATAGAATTCCCATATTCTTCTACGATATCCTCTAGTGCGTTCTGAAAAAAATAAGCAGAAGTTGACATTTTTTCAATGTCAAAATTGTAAAAACAATCCTTTATCCCGTTCTCCGAAACAAATGATACTTTTTTACTTTGCTTATTATCTTTTGATGTCGTTTTTCCTTTTATTTCTTCAATCAGATTTGTAAATCCTGCTGAAAATTCCTTCAAGGACGTATCTGACCAATCCTCTACAAAAAATCCTGTAACCTCCTTTGATAGAACCTCAATAATTTCTTCCACATTAGTAATTGTAAGTTCCCGGATACTATTTAGTAGCCGCTGAGAATCAATACTGTATACACTATTTTTTGCCATATCAGGCAACTCGCGATACCACGTTTTCATACTAAGTAGGAAATCATCCTTTTCAGGAAGTCCAAGTTCCTTTCGAACTACCATTTCTGCATTACGCTTAATAATCTTAATATGCCCATCAATCTGTTCTTTAGTTTCCGATACGCCCTTTAGCGTCTTAACCATATCTTTCTCTCGAAATATCTTTGGAATCTGCTCGAACAGCACTTCTCGCGGATTTATCGTACCCGCAAATAACCTTCGGAATGCGTGAATCTCTCCTATTGATTGGCCTTCAAAGTCTTCCAACATAAATGTCCTAGACGTCTGAGGAAGCGAACGATACCAGGACTGCATCATACATGTTAACGCTGCGAGACGGTTTTTGTTTTCAATATCTCGACAGTATATTCCATAATCAGCAAACAGCTTTTCAATGCCTTCAATATATTCTAGTTTCTGTCCTGTTTCAATTTCAACATATAGCGAATATTCGTTCGGAGAGTTTACAACGTTGACTAACTGCTGTACATCAATACTAACTTCTGTCCTGCCATTATAAATAACAGGCATATCTTCTAACTTCATCAGCTGTTCCGTAATATAGATTGGCAGTACGCCTTTCCGAATACCAATCGGCGCCTTAGTAAGCTTATTAATAAGCCTGGAAAAGCACACTTTTTTCCCTTTACTCTCATGAATAAACTCTACAATTTCATTTCTAACATTTGAAAGAGCTTTATCACCTGTCGTATGCAGCATGACTGCCCTATAAATAGTGGATTCTGCGCTTGTCCCTTTTTCGTATCTGTTCATCAATCGTGTATGTAGCATATCATCCAAAATTATGTTGCGTGCTTTTGATATCTGGGAAGAAATATTGTGGCGGTTAATTGATTCATTATTAATTTTCGGTGTTAGATAATAAGTAGATTCACAAATATCACTTACCGTGCGATTTAATCCTTTCGAGCCCACTTTATATATTCCCGAAAATGTATAAACACAGTCGATTGAATTTAACATCTTAAGTAATTGGTTATTCAATTCATCTACAAGTTCTATCTCATAATTCTTAAGTTCTGTTACCAGTGCTTCATTTTTTTCAGTAAATTCCCTATCATTTTTCAACTTTCGTACTGCCAGCAGCTGCTGCACAATGTGTCTGCAGTTTGGTTGCAAATGCGGAATACCGAGAATCGCACCTGGATCGTTGATTTCGGCAAGGTGTCTTACCGCTGCTTCATTTTCAATGTCCCCATCACATAAAACAAATAAAAAACCGTCCGGATCATTTTTATCTTTTACATAGGACAGCGAGGCAAGGGACAGAAAACCTAAACTTTCAATAAATTCAATACCATAGTATCTAGTCATAAAATAATCCTGGTTATACTTTTTGGGAAGAATATATTTCTGGTGGAATACATCGTTCAAAACTTCCGATATTCCAACCTTGGGAAAATATTTTTTTGCACAGTCAGCTACTTCACTCTCGATGTTGACTGAAACACCGTTCTGAAACTCATATGCCGCAATCCCAGGTTTATATTTCAAGATTCCATTTCTAACAAGGCTTTCCACTGCTTTTACATATTCATTTTTACTAAAACCAGATGCCAGACGTAGGAACAGATCATTCGCCGGTACATCATCAGGACGGTTAAGCATATGAATTACAGCTAAAGATTTAATGATAGTCTTTTCATTCTCATTTTCCGTTTTTGACAACGCATAGTCAGCCTTCAGCCATTCGTTATGAATGGATGAGGCCTTTTCTGCCTCAAATAGCTGTGTAAAATAGTCATAGATTAATCCAGCACCAATGTAAATAACCTGACGGCATTTGAGTACAAAATTAGCAAGACTATACATAT
>OBXC01001516.1_pt1 | contig 11068 bp, 10 predicted proteins | sample 1538111 | NCBI WGS metagenome assembly OBXC01 (sample SAMEA2580137, study PRJEB22360) | human gut metagenome | biome: human gut; feature: human-associated habitat; material: faeces | place: Denmark | collected 2008/2010 | reverse complement strand
CATGTATTAACAGAAATGTAGGCTTTGATCCGATTGAGCCTAAATTTCAGGATTTGAAAAAAGACAGGCCATCCTGGGCAATACCCTGGCTGGAGGATGACCCTGCCATGATTTCTCCCCAGTTATGGGTGGGCAGGATGCGCAGGGATGCCTTCGACGCCAAACGATACGGTTGTGACGGACTTCTTGGGATTCACTGGAGAACAAGTAGTATTGCGCCAAATATTAAAGCACTGATGGAAGCCGCCTGGGAGCAGCCCTGGAATGAGTCAGTGTCTGAAAAAATATGTCTGGAAGGATATGTGGGAGCGGATTCTTATACAGAGGAATACCCTGAGTGCAAGGGCGTTTTGAACACAGCCAGAAAGGGGTGTTCAGGGTATGTTTTAAAACTTCCGCCGGGAAATTATACAGTATGTATGGTATTCCAGAAGTGTGATGCAAAACTGGATATTAAGATCAAAAACCTGATTTTACGTGATAGAATGATCAGTGAGGAAAATAATGAAATTTGTGTCCCTGATATAGAGGTGGAACAGGATACGGTCCTTTCCATTGATTTTATGGTAAAAGAAGGATGCCCGGCAATTTCCGCTGTCACAATTGAGGGAGCGACCAAAAATAACCAGCTTGCGGGCAATGATTTCTCCAGGAAAATAAACTGCGGAGGCACAAGTTGGCAGGACTATGAAGCCGATTTGGAACTGTATAAAAAAAATGGACGCTGTGCTCCGACCGGTGACTTTTACCGAAATTTTTCTGTAGCTGAATTTGGTAAAGGAGCAGGGGAAAAAGCAGCAGATATTTTTGCAGAACAGGATGGAAATATGCCCAGGCCAAGCAGATGGGAAGATGGACCGGGGAATATATACTGCAATGAGATTCCCTGGGACGATATGAAGAAGCAGTATGACTTTGTGGATAAATTCGAGAAGCTGGGAACTTTGATACACAGTGCAGGTGAAAAATCCCGTTATGATTATTGGAACCATACATTTCAGGCAATGAAGCGGACTGCTGAGATCGGATGTCTGTGGGGAAGCTTTGAAATACACTGTAAAGCAGACAGCCATGAAAGTGCATTGGCAGATTATAAAGAACTGCTCAGAGCGGTGGAAGAGCTGGAATATCATCTGCTGATGGCTGTAGAATCCAATGGAGACATGGGGGTTATAACAAATATACAGCAGAGAGCGGTTACGCCTATACTGAGACAATGTAAAGATAAACTGACAAAGTGGTATTCTGATCTGCCGGAGTTGAAGGGGAATGTGGTAGACAAGGCATTAAGACTTGTTGTTCCTACGGCCAGAACTTCCCTGCAGAGAGGAGAGGATTTAAGGCTGAAGGTAATTGTCATAGGCGGCAGTGAAATATCGCCGGTTTTGGATATAAGATATATAGGATGTTCGGAATACAGGAGGTATAAGTTTGCAAAGTGTGAAAGGTGGGTGTACTCCCTGACAGTCCCGGCGGCAGAACTGGCGGAAGATTTTGAGTATCATATTTCACTGGAGGAAAATGGCAGGCGGCTGGTATACCCCTGCAGTTCTAAACATCAGGACCAGACAGTAGTTATAGCAGATTGATCTGCCCATTTCTGGAATTACTATATATAGAAATACAGACAGGATATTTTCTGCAGAGATCAGCGGAAATATCCTGTCTATGTTTTTACGGACCAGCGGAGAAACAATCGCCCCCGCATTACTCCTATTTCGGACAAATATACCGCGGCAGCCCCATACTATGCCTCCCATACTCAATTGCCTCTTTCGGACAGCGGCAGATACATGCCATACAATGCGTACAATCTTCCCCCCACACCGGTTTCCCGTCATCCATATGGATATTGCCCAGCGGACACACATCTGCACATTTTCCGCAGGAGATACAGGAGTCTGCTGCGGAAAACTTCTTTGCATGAACAAACACAGGATAAAAGATATCGTTGACAATGCTGCTGTTTATTTTATCTTTTACGGTAAGATGACTCTGCGGGAACTTTTTTCCGCCCTTTATCAGGCGTGCGGCATTGTCTATATGGGTTTCTGCAAGGCGGATGGTTTCCAGCGCCTCTTCTCTGCCGGGAGTGGAGAACATGGCTATATAATTCTCGGGCATGAGGAGGGGAAAGCATCCTGAAAAATCCATGTTTTTAGAACTGCATAGTTTTTTTAGATACTTTTCCGCATTTCCGATACTGCCTCCGCAGGTCATGAGAAAATAAATCTCTCTGCTGCCGGACAGCGCAGTCTTTTCCAGCCATGCATGCAGAATGCGGGGGATTCTCCATGCATAGGTGGGTGAGACGATAACCCACGGCCTGTCAGAGCGCATGGCTGAAAAGTCATGGTTTCTGATCCTTTCAAACAGATTCGTAACTTCATCTCCGATTTCTTTACCAATCCGCTTTGCAGCATATTCACTGTTGCCTGTTCCTGAAAAATATAAGATCATGGGACTGTCCTCCAAAATATAAAAAATTGTTATGACCGTGAGCTGATGTGCCGGATACTTCCATAGATAAGGTTAACTAAATCAGCGATTTCCTTCCACTGCGTTTCCTCTGCACTTAAATAATAATAGTTTTTTGTTCCTTCTTTCCGCATTGCGACGATACCGGATTCTTTGAGGATCTGAAGGTGATGGGATACAGAAGGTCTTGTCAGATGCGTCTTTTGCGCAATCTCTCCTACCCGAATACCTGACAGGTCGCTTTCCAGCAGAACAAGCAGGATGAGCTGCCTTGTATCATCTCCAATGGCAGAAAAGGCATTTCTGTTCTTTTGGAATCCGTCTACTATTTTTTTCAGTCTTTCTTCACATTCCATTATCGCACTCCATTTTCTATAGATATCTTACATCTAAAGGTTCACGCTGCGCCGGGCGGAGATATTTTACATCCGGATATCCTAATACCAAAGTCATGGCAGCATGCTTTCCACGGGGTATTTTCAAAGCTTTTTTGATTTTGAAAGAATGGTTGGCTGCGGTTGTAAAAAAGCCGCTGTACAAGACTCCAAGTCCGTTTGCTTCTGCAGCGAATTCCATATTCTGGGCGGCCAGGATACCGTTTGTTTTATTTTTCGCCAGAATGACAATAACGACGGGGGCACGGAAAAAGAAAAAGTGTTTATCAATCTTATTACGCCTTGCCATGGGGCTGAATAGGTCAGCAGCAGGTTTTATTTTTTGAAAGAGGCTGACTGCCATCTGTTCTATGTTGTCTTTTTCTTTATCAAGGACAACAAAGGATACGTCCTGCATATTCTTTGCTGTATGGGTGAGTCTTCCGGCTTCCAGAATCTGGTCCATGATCTCTTTTGGTATCTTTTTATTCCGGAATTGCCGGATACTTCTTCGGAAACGGATCGTATCCAGAACTGCCGGCGGGTCTAAACGCACTTCCGGGTTCCTGTAAGTGTCCTCATGTTCATAACCGCTTATGGAAGCGGCCTCTTTGGGACAGACAGCGGTGCACTGTCCGCACATAAGGCAGTCATCCAGTATGATTTTGGCCTTCTTATTCTTCAGCTCTATGTTATGTGCCGGGCATGTCTTCACACATATCCCACAGCCAACGCATTTGTCTGTATCTATTCTTACCTGATGTTTTTTCACGGCTGAAATCCTTTCGTTTAAGTATGTTAACCATTATACAGAACAAAAATGCCGGATACAACATTGGTAAAGAAATCGGTTACCATAAAAATGATCCCCGGCCGCTGTTCATTTCGTGCCCGGCAGCACGCTTTGTAATGCACAGCAACGGGGTATTTCTGCGCATATTTACAGAAATACCCCGTTGTTTATAAAACAATGCAAAGATTCAATTTATATTTTCCCGTCAGTCCACTTTCCAAAGACCCAAAGCAGGCGTCTTCACAAAATAAATCTCTTCCCCGTTCTCCAGTGTGTTCCACCCGTCGTGCAAAGTCTCCGGATCGTACAGGGATGCGGCTTTTTCATAATCCATCCACTGATAGCCCACACTCTCAATCTCTTCTTTTGAAAGATTTTCCGGTCTGGTACAGTATGTGATCCGGAATCTTCCGTCAGAGGAGCCCTGGATCAGATGAGCGGCAGCCATGATCCTGTTCTCAAAAGCACCTTCATTGAACAGTTTCAGCACATAGTCCCGGCCCTTGTAGCCGTATGTCCTGGTCATATGATCCATCTCTTCGTTTTCGCCGAAGGCCTTGACGCCGGGAGCCAGAATGATAAGGTCCCCTCCGTCGGCGACTGCCATTCTTGTGCGGTAGATGCCTTTGTTTCCCACCCATGTGGTTTTCAGCTCATAGGGGTCCAGATAGGTGACAAGTTTTTTTGCCCTGCGCTCCACATGACAGATGTTCAGCTTTTCCGAGAGCTGGACCGCAAGCTCAAATGGTTTTCTGGAAGGCCCTGTGTAAAGTCCGTTCAGGCAGATTTCCTCATCCTTTAAGGTGGTGACAGTCTGGATATACACCAGGGGGAGTTTTCCGTCCAGGAAATGCTGCTGGGCATAGTCGAAGACTTTCCTTGCGGGGGAGTCCGCAACACCCAGGGCCTTCTCCATACCGCAAATGGCGCTGAGCATGTGGGATTTGTTGATCATCTGGCGTCCGCCCACACCTACGAAGATGTTCTTGCTGTAATTGGCCATGCCCACAACCTCGTGGGGAACCACCTGTCCGATGGAGAGAATCAGGTCATATCCTCCGTGGATGAGCTTTTCATTGACCTCCACCTCAATGTCCGTGGAATACAGCCCTCCGGAAATTTCCTCGATGACTTCCTTAGGCACTTTTCCGATGGAAACGGTGTCTGTCTGCCAGTGGTGTACTAAAAATGCTTCCTCAGGCACGACATGGCCGAACATCTTTTCCTTCTCCTCTGCGTCCATTGCCATGTGGGTGCCCAGGGCGGGCATCACATGTACGGTGGCGGTGGGGGACAGCTTCTTATAGAGAATCTGTGTCAGTTCCCCGGCATAGGAGTAGCAGCGGGTGAAATCCGGCGGTATGATAAGCACCTTTTTTAAGTCCGGGTACTGGGCCAGCAGTTCATCCATGCATTTCTCCACTTCAGCGGGAGTGATACCGGAAGTTTCATTTGTCAGGTATATCTCGTTCATAGATTCCTCCTGTTTCTGTCAATGGATTGATTTAGTCTTCAAACTTCAGGACAAGCTTCAGTACATCCTGGGGATGTTCCGTGATCATGGTCAGAGCTTCCATTATATCTTTGTAATTGTAGGATTTTGTCATGAGCTGTTCCGGATGGAGGGTGCCGTCCTCAAAGCCGGCGATCACTTCGTCGAAACAGTTGTTGTTCAGACGTGAGCCTGCAATGGTCAGTTCCTTTTTGGTGATGTCAGCCATGGTGATCTGAGAGGGAACATTCTTCAGTCCGAGAACTACAATACGTCCGGCCGGGCAGGCAAGCTGTACACTCTGTTCAAAGGAGGAGGGGATGCATACAGTGTCTACGATCACCGGGATTCCTTCTCCGTCTGTGAATTTCAGGAGACGTTCCTCCAGGTTCTCCTCAGATACCAGAACCACTTCGTCTGCACCCATGGAAAGGGCCTTGTCAAGGCGTTCTTTTACCAGGTCTGTCATGATGACTTCAGCGCCGTTTCTTTTAGCAACCTGCATAGCAGCAATACCGATAGGGCCGGAACCCATGATCAGCACCTTGTCGCCCTTTGTGATCTGGCCTCTTCTGTTGATCTCCACGCCGATGGTGAAAGGCTCGACCAGTCCCAGGAAGGATTCATCAAAATCCTTGTGGAATTTGTGTTGGCTTCCGGAGCGCATACGAACTCAGCAAAGCCGCCGTCCCTGTGAACGCCCATGACTTCCAGGGTAGAGCATACATTGTGGCGTCCAATCCTGCAGGCATAGCAGTGGCCGCAGCTTATAACCGGGTCAACGGCAACCTTGTCGCCTGCCTTTACGGATGTTACATTTTTACCTGTCTCTGTTACGATTCCACCGAACTCATGGCCGATCAGACGCGGATAAGTTGCCAGTGAATTGGTTCCGTTATATATACCGATGTCAGACCCGCAGATACCACCGGAGGTGATGCGCACGATTACATCATCATCATTTTTGATCTCCGGCTTGGGGACGTCGACGATTTCAACTTTGAATGGTTCGATTACTTTAATGGCTTTCATGTGATTAGAACACTCCTTTTTATTTGAAAAATAAACGTTGATATAGAACACGTTCTGTATATTGCAGCGCAACTGATATATTAATTCGCGGCTTTTATTCTCAAGAATATGAAGAAAACAAGCCGAAATGGAATGGATGGATGAAATGAATTGATATATCAGTTATCCTGAAACTACTATAACAAATGCAGAAGCAAAGTACAATATGAAAAAGTGCCAACATATAAATGAGATTTATGTATAGAATTCACAAAACGTATGACGTCTCTTGTCTTATGATGCTGCTTGAGTTGACGCGGTGTCCAGGGTATGTTACGCTTCAGTAAAAGAGAGAATATACAGGACAGAGGACAGATTATGACCATTAAAATATCAGAGAAGAGAGAAAAGGAAAATAACCGGGAATATGCCTACAGGCTGCTGAGAAGCAACATCATGACGCTGCAGCTCATGCCGGGGGCCACATTAAATGAAGGGGAGCTGACTGAGCTGCTGGGAATCAGCAGGACGCCCATACATGAGGCGATCATTATGCTGAAGGAGGAATCCCTTGTGGATGTTTTTCCGCAGAGCGGTTCCAGGGTTTCCATGATTCATATAGATATATTGAAGGAAGGGTATTTTGTCAGATCCGTGATCGAACCGGAGATCATTCGCCAGATTGCAGGCAATATAAAGGAAGAGGGAATGAAAATCCTGAAGGACAACCTGGACAGGCAGAAGGCAGCGCTGGAAGATGAGGAGAAGATAGACCCCTTCTTCAAGCTTGACGATGAATTTCATCATCTGATCTATACCATGGCGGGAAAGCAGAAGACCTGGTATGCCATGAAAAAGGTCAGTTCTCATTACGACAGGGTCAGGTATCTGGATGCGATCATGAACAAGACTGACCTTACAGCCATTCATCAGGAGCACAGGGATATCTATCATATGCTGCTTCTGGGACTCTCTGTGGACTTTGATCTGAAGATTTTTTATGACCGGCATTTGGGTACCTACCGGAGACATTTCCAGGAAATACTTGAAAAATACCCAGAGTATTTCTGCTAGCAGCGCGTTAAAGTGAAATGCGATATAAAAAGTGCACAAAAAGTTTATGGAAAATTTATAATAAACTTACATAATTTATATTTACCCTTGACGTGTGACGTCTGATTTGTTATAGTCGAACTATGGAATGGATGAGAGGTCATACGTGTTATTACTTGCTGAAGAAGTGACAGGGATAACAGGAAAAGGGAAAAGGAGGAAAACGTATATGTTTTCAGGAGAAATGGTAACAGGGCCATTGCTGATAGGTATTTTTATTCTTGCAATTGTCGTATTATTGTTGTTGATCATTAAATTTAAGCTGAACGCTTTTGTTGCGCTGTTGATCACCGCATTTGGCACAGGTGTGCTGGTGAATATGCCGCTGGCTGATGTGGCGCAGACCGTTACAGACGGATTCGGCGGTACTCTGGGCGGTATCGGTATGGTAACAGGTCTTGGTGTAATGCTGGGTAAGTTCATGTTCGAGTCCGGCGGTATTGAGTCAATTTCCAATAAGATATTAGGTGCATTCGGTGAGAAAAAATCACCTATCGCCGTAGCACTTTCAGGATTTATCACAGGTATTCCGGTATTCGGCGATGTTGTTTACATCATGTTTGCCCCAATGCTCCGTGTGCTTTCCAAAAAAACAAAGATCTCCATGGTAACATTTGCCTGTGCGATCTCTGTTGCAACAACATGTACTTTCGCATTAGTGCTTCCTACAGCGCCGCCGCTGGCTGTTGCTGAGGAGCTGAATATTGAAATCGGTATTTTCTTCTTCTATGCATTGATCTCCGCATTTGTGGGAATGATCGTGGGCGGTATCTTCTATGGTTCTATCCTGAACAAGCAGGACCACAAGAACAACCACTTCTATACATTTGAGGATCTGGATGAAGAAGAAGCAGAAATGTCCAAGAGCGGAAAAGGAAAAGAGCGCGCGAAAATGGGCGCAGGCAAGGCATTGTCCATCCTTCTTGTTCCCATCGTACTGATTCTGCTGGGAAGTTTTATCCCTCTTGCAGTGGGAAAAGATTCCGCGATCGTTCCGTTTGTGACATTTATCGGAAATAAAAACTTTGCCATGATGGCAGGTGTTATCTACGCTGCAGTCATCTCAAGAAAATACATCACTAAGACAGCCACAGACATTATGACAGAGGCTGCCGACCAGGTTGGTCTGATTCTGTTGATCACAGGTGCAGGCGGAGCTTTCGGTAAGGTTCTGCAGGCTACAGGAATCGCTGATTATGTTGCAGGTTCCCTGTCACAGTTCAGCATTCCGATTCTGGTACTGTGTTTCCTGATCGCACAGATCATCCGCTGCGCACAGGGCTCCACAACTGTAGCGCTTATGACAACAGCAGCGATCATGTCCAGCACAATTGCATCCGGCGGTGTATCCCCGATTCTGTGTGCAATTGCTATCTGTGCAGGTGGTATCGGCCTTTCACTGCCGAACGACTCCGGATTCTGGGCAATCAGCCGGTTCTTTAAGATTTCTGTTACGGATACTATCCGTGGATGGAGTATCGGCGGTTTTGTTGCCGGCGTTTCTCTGTTCCAGGGCTTCCTGCCGGGACTTATGATGTAAGTGTGAGAGCATAAGGTTAAAGCTGCCGTCCGGGGGATGCGTTTCTCCGGACGGCATTTTTTATGCTGTGCCTGGTAGACTTTCTTTAAACGAACATGCTATAATATGTAAACAAATGCTGAAAAATGCAGAAAACCTTCGACAAAAAGTACCCCTGACAGGGTTCCGTCTGTGATACACGTACAGCAAAACAGTGGTTATGAGGGTGCAGGATCATTATAAACAGGTAAAGAGGTAATTATATATGTTAGAATCGTTGAATGAAAGTAAAAAATTACTGCCTGAGAGAGTGGCAGAGCAGATTATCAGCCTGATAGCGGACAGGGCGCTGAAGGCGGGGGATAAGCTGCCGAATGAATTTGATATGGCACAGCAGTTATCCGTGGGAAGAGGTACCATAAGGGAGGCAGTGAAGATCCTTGTCTCCAGAAACATCCTGGAGATCCGCCGGGGCTGCGGGACTTTTGTCTGTGAAAATCCCGGAGTGGTGGATGACCCGCTGGGATTTGCCTTTGTGGATGATAAGAAAAGGCTTGGCCTTGATCTTTGTGAAGTCCGCATGATCATTGAGCCGGAAATCGCAGCGCTTGCCGCAGAGCGGGCCATGCCGGAGGAAATAGAAGAGCTGCAGCGGATCGAGGATGAGGTGAAAGAACTCTGCGACAAAGAGGAGCCTCATATGCACAAGGACATTGAGTTCCACGAAATGCTGGCAAAGATGAGCAAGAATATGATCATGCCGAATATCATTCCGGTCATCCAGTCAGGTATTTCCCTTTTTATAAATATCACGGACTATTCCCTGACAAAGGAAACCGTGCGCACTCACCAGATGATCGTGGATGCCATCAGAGAACGCAATCCCAAGGCTGCTAAGGATGCCATGATAGAGCATCTGGCAAGCAATCAGGATAAGATAGAGAGACTTTCCGGGCTGTAACAGGCCCGGATTTTTTATTGCACACGGCGCAGAAGGAAAAAGTCCCGGGTGCCGTGCATGAAAGCGGCCTCTTGTTTTGTGAAATATGCATAAATTTCGGAGGGTAAAAATAAGCAAAAGGGATAAAATAAGTGAGCCTCTTGACCCCGGGGAAAAGAAGTGTTACTATACAAACAGATACGACGTATGATGTCTTCAAAAAAACCAATCCATTCCAAATCAAGCAGCGATTCATCAGATTCACTTAGTCAAAGGAGAACGATTATGAAGTTAAGAAGCCAGGAATTAAGAAAAATTGCACCGGAATTAGACCCGCTCCGTCTGGGAACAGGATGGAAGCTGGAGGATTTGTCAAAACCCCAGATTATGATTGAGAGTACCTTTGGTGACAGCCATCCGGGCAGCGGACACCTGCTGGAGCTTGTGGAGGAGGCCAGGGCAGGAATCGCTGAGGCGGGCGGACACGGCGCCAGATATTTTACCACGGACATCTGTGACGGCGAGGCCCAGGGCCACGATGGAATCAACTATTCCCTGGCATCCAGAGATATGATCGCCAATATGATCGAGATCCATGCCAACGCCACACCTTTTGACGGCGGCGTGTTCGTTGCAAGCTGTGACAAGGGAATGCCGGCGCACCTGATGGGCGTGGGAAGAGTGAACATTCCTTCCATTATTGTGACAGGCGGTGTTATGGACGCAGGTCCTGACCTTTTGACACTGGAACAGATTGGTAAGTATAATGCCATGTGCGAGCGCGGGGAGATCACGCAGGAGAAGCTGACCTTCTACAAGCAGAACGCATGTCCCTCCTGCGGTGCCTGCTCTTTCATGGGAACCGCATCCACCATGCAGATCATGGCAGAGGCACTTGGCCTGATGCTGCCGGGAAGTGCGCTTATGCCCGCTACCAGCAAGGACCTGCGTGTAGTGGCAAGGGAAGCGGGAAAACAGTCAGTATGGCTGGCAGAGCATGATCTGACACCGGACAAGATTGTGACCATGAAGTCCTTTGAGAACGCCATCATGGTGCACGCTGCAATCTCCGGCTCCACAAACTCCCTGCTCCACCTCCCGGCTATTGCAAGGGAATTCGGCATTGAGATCGACGGCGATACCTTTGACAGACTCCACAGAGGTGCACATTATCTGCTGAACATCCGTCCCGCAGGAGAGTGGCCGGCACAGTTCTTCTACTATGCGGGCGGCGTTCCGACCATTATGGAAGAAATCAAGGATATGCTGCATCTGGATGTGATGACAGTCACCAGTAAGACATTGGGCGAGAACCTGGAGGAACTGAAAAAGAACGGCTTCTATGATA
>OBXC01001513.1_pt1 | contig 11083 bp, 3 predicted proteins | sample 1538111 | NCBI WGS metagenome assembly OBXC01 (sample SAMEA2580137, study PRJEB22360) | human gut metagenome | biome: human gut; feature: human-associated habitat; material: faeces | place: Denmark | collected 2008/2010 | reverse complement strand
CAGCCGGTGCTTACGCTTTCTGACTGGACGCTTGGGTTAGGAGGGAAAGAAGAACCCATCACTCTGCCGGGAAGCCTGAAGGACCTCCCGCCCCGCACCGCGCTTACGCTGACCGCGGAAATCCTCCCGGAAGCTGGGGATTATCTTTATGTCAAATCGGTTTATACGCCTGTGCGCGTCTGCATCAACGATACCCTGATCTATGAATACGGGGAAGATGGGAGTTTTCCCGCCATATTTGCGGACCCTCCCACCAATGTGGAGCTGCTGCCCATCCCACGGACCGGTTCCCCCGCCGTTCTGCGCCTTGAATTGCAGTCACCGGCCAGCAGGAATACCGTGGCGCTCCACCCGGTGCTGATGGGTACGCCAAACGCAATTCTGCAGCAGCTCTTTTCCCATATGGGTTTTTCCCTGTCTTTCTCGATAATCCTTCTGGCATTGGGAGTGATTCTGCTTTTAATTGCCTTTGTGATTATCCGTCTGAACCGGGCCGGATTCTCCTTTTTCTGGCTGGGCCTTTTTTCCATCCTGGTAGGGACATGGGTCTTGGGGGAATGTAACCTGACCTCCATTTTCATCCATAATCCTCCTCTGCTGTACCTGATGGCCTTTATGGGACTATTTTCCTTTACCATTCCCTTTATGAAATTTGTAATGCTGGTGCTGGATTTTGAAAAGAAAGGGCCGCTCCAGACACTGTGCCGTATCCTGGTGGCCTGTAACTTAGCCGCCCTGCTGCTGCAGCTGACCGGGGCGGTTCCTCTTGCTAAGAGCATGTACCTGTTCCATGTATTACAGCCGTTGACGCTATGCGCTTTAGGCATCCGTATTTTTGTGAAGGCGGTAAGAGGCCGCGATGCGTTAGCGCGGCGCTTTGCCATGCCGATTCTGATTCTAGCTCTGTTTTCCGTGCTGGAAGTACTGAATTATTACGCGCTGCGTATGACAGACCAGATGTCGCTGTTCTTTCAAATCGGCGTACTTATTTTCATCATCATGGCAAGCCTGATCTGCGGTGATTTTGTAAAAAACGCATTCGAGACGCAGACGGAAAAGCGCAGGCTGCAATATGAGAACACCCTGATGGGCCATCAGATTGAAGTGCAGAAGGAGCGTTATGCCGCAATTACAGAGATGGACGCGCAGATCCGCGCCCAGCGCCACGACCTGCGCCACCAGCTTACCGTGCTCCACCGCTTTGCGGAGAACGGGGACATGCAAAAGCTGACGGACTATCTGGCTGCTCAGTTACGCTGTGTTCCCGTGCCGCTGGTCCGCTACTGTGAAAATGAAGCGGTCAATGCCGTGGCAACCTATTATGTATCCTTTGCCGGGAAAATGGGGATTACCGATTGTAAACTCTCCCTGAATATCCCCAATCAGACAGGGGATGTCACAGAGAGTGAACTATGTGTGATTATCGGAAACCTACTGGAAAATGCTTTGGAAGCCTGCCGGGGCGCGGCGGAGGGAAAGCCTTATATCCATATGAAAAGCCGGTTGCAGGACGGTATTCTGACCATTGTGATGGACAATTATTTCCAGTCTGTCACCCCGCTTCCCGATGGCGGGTTCCGTTCCTTAAAGCAAGGCGGCGGAACCGGCCTGCTTTCCATCCGCGCGGTGGCACAGAAGTATGGCGGCGGCGCGCGGTTTGAGACAAAGGGAGAGCAGTTTTGTTCTTCTGTTTACCTGCGGCTGGATGAACTGCGCCCCGGCGAGATAAAAGGACCTTACCCTGCCACACCAGTGGTCGGTGCAGCGTTCAATTCGTTCCGGCTCAATCAGTCTCAGAAATACTTCCGGGCTTCCAGAGCGCGGCCTTGCGTTCAGGATGTAATCCTGGAATGCTTCTTCTGCTTCCTTCATCAATGGAGTATAGCTTGCATGCCCTGTTTTCCTTTGAACAAATCATATTTCAACCTTCTACCAGTCAATGTCTGTCAGCTTTGCCCGAATCATATCCCCGGGGCGCAGGCTTTTTGCTGCCGCAAGGAGAATGATTGCACGAGAGACCGGTATAAAATGGAAATCCCATCTGATATGTCCTGGAAAAGGAATGTTTATCATGGTATAATTTATTACAGTTAACCAATTGTATGCTATTTTGAGAAATTAAAGATAGTCTATCACTGTTTTATTAATAAGCTATAATGGGTGGGAGGTTTTATCATGGATTGGAGAACTTTGTTTAATGAGAATATATTATGTGGCGCAGAGGATTATATTCACAGTAATTCTGTCCATGATTTGCATACAGATGATAATCATATTGTAGCAATGGTGGCCGGGCCCGACAACTTTAAGGTGGAAATTGAATTGGATGGAGATGCCTCCCCTAAAATGCAATGCACTTGCCCTGATGCAAAAGCCGGAGCCAATTGTAAACATATGGCGGCTGTTTTACTGACTTGGGATCAGGATATGATTAAAAAGGCTAAGATGAGCCTAGAGCTTTCCTGTGAAATAGATGATGTACTTACTTATGCAGTTGTACATAATGGAGCGCATATCGTAAGGGATATCTGTGTAAAAAATGGTTCGGAAGCAGATATTGATCATCTTATGATTAAGATAGATTCCAACAATGAACTGGTTGAATTGTTCGAGATTGGAATCGAAAAGATTAAACCAGGAGAAGAACTGCATTTCAGAAACCTTAAAGTAAGTATTAATACCGAATATCTTGCATCACTTACTGAGAGAAGTGCATGCAAACTAAAGGTAAGGGTTTGTCTTGGAGAAGAAGAACTGGCTTCAGAAACAAAAGAGATGATAGCGCTTGCTTTTGACCAGTGGCCTGGACTGCAATATACACCGGAACTGCTGGCTGCATTTGCAATGCCAAACCACCCGGTTGTCAGCAGTATGCTGCAGCTTGCAGCAAAATATCTGGATAAGTGGACAAAGGATCCCTCTCTTGCAGGGTACCAGTTTAATGATCCAAACAGAGTGAAAACCATGGCAGCTGCCGCTTATGCTGCAATCCAGCAGAAGAATATTACATATGCTGAACCGCCTTCAAGCTTTGAAGCATTTGGGCAGCGTATTCGTTTGGCTGATGCGGTATTGGATCAGCATATGGGAACATGTATGGACATGACGCTTTTGTATGTGGCATGTCTGGAGGCTATGGGATTGAATCCGGTTATGGTTATGATGAAAGGCCACATCTTTGCTGGTGTATGGCTCATAGAGGAATCTTTTTCAGATATGATCATGGATGATCCATCCCAGCTTGAGAAGAGAATGTCTAAGGGCATTCATGAAATGATCGTGGTGGAATGCACCGCCATGTGTTCAGGAAGAACAAAAAGTTTCGATGAGGCAATTGCTCTGGCTGAAGGTAACGTCTCTGCGTATAGCAGATTTGCATTTGTTATAGATGTATGCCGGGCTAGAAGTATGGGTATCAGGCCGCTTCCGGTTCGTATAAAAACAGATGCCGGATTTGAGGTAAGGCATGAGGACCGCAAGGATCAGGATGTTACAAATGCACCAGCTGCTATAGGAGATACTTTCAACCTTTCCCGTTCTCCAGACAAGGAAAAGGTTACAAAGCAAGCTCAGTGGGAACGCAAGCTTCTTGATATGAGTATGAGAAATATGCTTATTAATATGAGAATGACGAAGGCGGTCGTACCCCTTCTTTCCGCGGATATCAATACTCTGGAGGATGCGTTATCTGAGGGGGAAGAATTTCTGGTGCTGCCAAGACCGGCAGACATGTCTGTTTCGGGAGAGGAGGGAGTGCCGGTTGAGGCATTGGGAGAACTGGGACCATTTGCGGATTTTATAGCATTGGAAGGCAAACATAGGAGGCTCCATTCTTTATATACAGAAAAAGAACTTTTCAGCTGCCTGACTAAAATGTATCGTTCCGCAAAGACATCAATGGAGGAGAATGGCGCCAGTACGCTGTATCTGGCACTTGGACTTCTCAGATGGTTTGAGGGAAAAAGAGACGCTGTGCCAAGATATGCCCCTATTATCCTGGTACCGATTGATATTAACCGAAAGTCGGCAAGTAAAGGTTATGCATTGTGCATGAGGGACGAGGATGCGCAGATTAATATTACTTTGCTGGAGTTTTTGAAACAGAGTTTTGATATACAGATCCAGGGGTTAAATCCGGCTCCCATGGATGAACACGGACTGAATCTGCCGAAGATATTTGCAATAATACGACACGCAGTGATGAATCTTCCTATGTGGAATGTGGTGGAAGCAGGCTTTATTGGTAATTTTTCATTTTCCCAGTTTGTAATGTGGAATGATATTCATAGTAGGACGGAATTCCTTAATCACAATAAAATAGTCCGCAGCTTAATGATGGGAGCTGTGGACTGGGATTGTACAATTCCTTCCAGTGTTAACACGGATGAGGCGTATTTGCCGGTAACGGTTGACTCTTCACAGTTGAAGGCCATCAATATGGCAGCTGGCGGTGTCAGTTTTGTGCTGCATGGGCCGCCGGGAACGGGGAAGTCACAGACCATCACTGCAATGGTGGCAAATGCTTTGACAAAGGGAAAGACAGTGCTTTTTGTTGCAGAGAAAATGGCAGCATTGGAGGTTGTACAAAAGCGTCTTGCAGGACTTGGAATACAGGATTTTTGTCTGGAGTTACATTCAAATAAGGCAACTAAAAAAGCTGTTCTTGATCAGTTAAGACGAGGTCTTGAAATTGGCGTCTGGGGAATGCAGACAGATTACGATAAAAAGATTCAGGATATCCGTAAGATGAGGGCAAGTCTGGATGCCTATGCAAAAGCACTCCATAAGCAGAGGGCATTCGGTAAAAGCCTTCGCCAGCTTATGGATATATATGAGATGATACCAGAATTTGGTAAGGATATACGTTTTGATCATACATATGCGGGTTCACTGACTGAAAATGACTTGGATCATCATATTCACAGCCTAGAGAGACTGGTCGCGGCAGGAAAAGCCATTACTCATCCTCATAATCATCCGTTGTCATCAATCCGCCAAAATGAATACAGTCAGAAACTGAAATTTGATTTGGAAGATATTGTACGTGCCTATAAGTCCGCGCTTGAAACATTGAAGGCAGATGTAAACCTGTTTGCAAAACAGATGGAACTTAATTTGCCGGTATCGGAGGCTGAGTGGAGGGGGATTTGCAGTGATGCCCGCGGTGTGATTGCAGCGGAGGAGATTCCTTCATTTATAAGAAATGCAGATTCTATAGACAGGGAATTTGCGGATCCTAAGGTGTATCTGGAACGGAGTAGTGCGTTTGCTTCTCAAAAGGAGAACTTCTTAAGCCAGTGGAACGAGAATTTCCTAAAAATGGATATGAATATATTCCGTGATAAGTATGATCAGGCAAATAAAAAGTTCTTTGGCAAGGGGAAGGCACTTGCTGCGCTTACTGCGGAGATGCAGGCATATGCCTCGTTCCCGGTGCTGGCAGATAAGATTCCCGTATATTTGACAGATATTTCATTCTATCAGCAGGAAGCGGAAGCGGTTGAAGGCTTAAAGTCGCAATTGTCTTGTGAATGGAAAGAAATATTACAAGAGTATACAACAAATGCAGAATTGGAAGCCTATCAGGCTTTTGTAAAATGTCAGGTTCAGACATTGACCCAGTTTGCCGAACAGATCAGGAGACTGGAGGCGTCAGGAGAATTAAAGAGTTGTATCGATATTGCTAAGGCGGTGATTGCTGATCTTGATACGGTGAAAGAAAAGCAGACAGCGACAACAGAATTACTGAAGCTTGAATTCAGCGGAAATGATAAAGATTGGATGGAGAGCCGTTTGGATCTTTGCACAGGTATTCTTGAAAATGCATCATCCATCAAAGATTGGATTGTTTATAGACAGATTGTAATGGAATGCAGAGAACATGGGCTGGCGCCTGTTTGCGAGGCATATGAAGCGGGTATGCCCCATGAGCAGATCCTGGATGTCTATTTAAGATCTATTTACAGGACCATCATACTATCAGTTGTGGAAAACGAACCGGTGCTGAATGGATTTACCGGTACTGAATTTAATGAACGGATTATACAGTTTAAAAAGTTGGATCAGGAGTTTATGGATCTGACAAAGGAAGAGATGTTCTATAAACTCACACATCAGCTCCCTACCTCACAGGATTCTGTTCAGGTGAGCAAGGAATTAAATATATTACGAAGGGCCATCAGCAGCAATGGCAGGGGCGTGTCCATTCGGTCTTTGTTTGAACAGATACCCACGGTGCTCACAAGATTATGTCCATGTATGCTGATGAGCCGAGCCCCATTTCAGTGGCGCAGTATCTGTCCGCAGAGAATGACCTGTTTGATATTGTTATATTTGATGAGGCCTCACAGTTACCTACCTGTAAAGCAGTTGGAGTGCTTGCCAGAGGCAAGGATGCAGTGATTGTCGGAGATCCCAATCAGATGCCGCCTACCAGTTTCTTTGCAGGAAATACTGTGGATGAAGATAACCTGGATATTGAAGATTTGGATAGTATTCTGGATGACTGTCTGGCTCTTGGTATGCCGCAGGCTCATCTGCATTGGCATTATCGAAGCAGACATGAAAGCTTGATTGCGTTCAGCAACCAGGAATTTTATGAGAGTTCCATGCTGACATTTCCATCAGTAAACGACAGGGTAAAACGAGTCAGACTGGTAAAAGCGGAGGGATTCTTTGACCGGGGAAAGGGGCGTGTCAATGAAGGTGAAGCAAGAACTATTGTGGAGGAAATTAAGCGAAGATATAAAGATCCCGAATTGACAAATCAGACAATAGGTGTTGTAACATTTAATATTAGTCAGCAGACATTGATTGAAGACCTGTTACAGGAAGAATATCAGAAAAATCCTGAATTTGATACTTGGGCAAATGTTGGCGAAGAAACAATGTTTGTTAAGAACCTTGAAAACGTTCAGGGTGATGAGAGAGATGTAATCTTATTTTCAGTTGCTTTTGGCCCGGATGCCAATGGAAAACTGTCATTAAACTTTGGTCCGCTGAATAAAGGCGGGGGATGGAAACGGCTAAATGTAGCTGTATCCCGTGCCAGAACTGAAATGGTTGTATTTACGACCATGACAGCGGATATGATCGACCTGAAACGTACGAAAGCTAAAGGTGTTGAGTCCCTCAGGAATTTCTTGGAGTTTGCCGAAAAGGGACGGCTGCAGGGGGAATACATTGAGACCAGAGTACAGAAGGACCAGGGAATCATGGAACATATTTGCCGGCAGATATCAGATGCCGGATTTAAGTATCAGAAGGCGGTGGGCCACTCTAAGTTTAAGGTAGATATTGCAGTGATTAATCCTTACAAGGAAGAAGAGTACCTGCTTGGGATTATGCTGGACGGTGACTCCTACAAACAGTCTGTGAATACAAAGGATCGGGAGGTTGCTCAAATAAGTGTCTTGCAGGGACTTGGCTGGAAGCTGCATCGTATCTGGACCATGGACTGGTGGGATAACCGGGAAAAAGAGATTGGCAAGCTGCTTCAGATTTTGGATCAGCAAAGGGCGGAAGCATATGAACAATATCAAGAATATCAAGAGTCTCATTTGGGCAAGGCGGATGAAAACATTAATGTAGAGATTAAAGAGACAGCAGAGCTATGTGACGTAAGAAATATAGCAGAGCAGGAAGTTTCTGACGAACAGCAGATGAATTCTGAAAACAGCATTGCTGAGTTCAAAGATGCAGAGGAGAATGAGACTGCAGGAGATAAGGCTGGAGAAGATAAGACTTTGGAAACTGAAGTAACAGAATCGGTAGAGATAGAAGCGGATCTTGTGGCAGAGCAAGCATCTGCCATACATATGGAAAATCGATTAAATCCAGAATATTCAGTTTTGATTGAACCGGGAATGAGGATTGCGGCAAAGCAGGAAGAACAGCCCGGAATACCTGCAGGCAATTCATCGGAAATTATCGCATATCAAGTAGAAGAATATATTTCGGCAGAGCTGGAGATCACCCCTATGTCCACGGCAGAGTTTGTCCTGAAGGACACGCTGGCTTCTATCACTGCAAAGCTTCAGCAGATCATTGACGCGGAGGCGCCCATAAACTATGACCGGCTGGTTAAAAAAATGCTCCGTTCCTTTGATATCGGACGCTCCAGTGCTCAGACGCTTGAAGCAGCCGAAAAGGCTCTTAAGAAAACTGTATCCAGAACGAATAAGCAGGCGGGTGTGAAGTTTATCTGGAAAAAGGATCAGGATCCTGATGTTTACAGAATGTATCGCCTGGAACAAAATTCTGATGATAAGAGATATCCGGATGAAATATGCCAACAGGAAATTAAAAACGCGGTTTGTGTCACTTTGGGAAATAAGGGTGCTTTGAATAAGGATATGCTTATTAAGGAGACTATTCGGACAATGGGATATGGGCGAAGCGGCGCCGCACTGGTCGCAGCTGTTGAAAAGGGATTGAAATATGGACGGAAGTCAGGAGAAATCATCCAGAATGCGGAGAAGTTGTGGGAACTTAATGCAGGTAAGGAATAGCCCATACGGGCGGCTCATAAAAATATGGGTATTGAAACGCTGTGGCAAAATATGTCCGGTGGTGAATCCCTCCGCATTGACATAATCCCAGCAACCATCTATAATTATTTTAGAATCCAGGAAAGGGTGAGTACAATGTTATTTGGAAAATTTTGTATTGAGTTTGGCTCCGAACAAGTATATACCACAAAACATTGTGCGGAGCCTGATAAGAAAAGGGAATCTATGAAACCATAGATTCTGTTTTATGATCTTTAGGGTCGCAGACAGTGTTTTGTCTGCGGCCTTTTGTTGTCTTTTTTTATATTGACACCACAGCAGAAGGCGCACGTTACCGTGCCGGCCTTCTGTTTTTTTGAGAAAGGAAATGAACCCAATGATTGATAAAGAGAATTTAACCACGGGAAGTGTACCTAAAAAACTGATCGCCTTTGCGCTTCCTTTGTTGTTGGCAAACCTGCTCCAATCGTTTTACAGTATTGTAGATATGCTGGTGGTGGGCAGGATTGTTGGAAAAACAGGGCTTGCGGCCATCAGCAATGCCTCTATGGTAAGTTTTATCATCAATTCCATCTGTATTGGTGTTACAATGGGAGGGACGGTTTTGATCGCCCAGTTCAAAGGCGCCGATGACGTGAAAGGGCAGAGCGAAACAGTGGGCACATTATTTTCCCTTACCCTGACCGCGTCAGGTGTTGTCACCGCCGCTGCGCTGCTAGGGTATAAGACGCTGTTCGGCCTGTTAAGCATCCCATCGGATGCAATGGGGGATGCCTGTGAATATATGGAGGTCATCTGCCGGGGAACGGTTTTTGTGTTTGGATATAATGGGGTATGCTCCATTATGAAAGGATTTGGGGATTCTAAAAGTCCCCTGTATTTTGTTGGGATTGCCGCCATTGTGAATATTGTGTTAGATCTGCTGTTAGTTGGCCCATTTGGAATGGGGGCCAAAGGAGCGGCATATGCAACGATCTTTTCCCAGGGTATTTCATTTGCAGCAGCGATGATCCATCTGAAACGCAGAAGCTTTATTTTTGATTTTAAGCCGGAACATTTTGTAGTTAAAAAGGATAAGCTGGCCATGATCCTAAAGGTGGGGCTGCCTACGGCTGTTCAGATGGTGGTAGTGAACATATCCTACCTTTTAATCACCGGGATTCTCAATCAGTTTGGGGTAGCGGTTGCCGCGGCCTCCGGTGTGGGCTTAAAGATCAATACGTTTGCAGGTATGCCCTGCTGGGCCGTGGGGCAGGCAGTCACAGCAATGGCAGGGCAGAACATGGGGGCGAATAACAGGGAACGGGTGAGGGAAACAACAAACACGGGACTTTGCCTTAACCTTGCAATCACCGCTGTGGCGGTATTGTTTGTCCAGATTTTTGCAGGACCGATCATCAGGCTTTTTGACCCGGTGAGCCCGGAGGTCACACGGGATGGTATCTTGTACCTTAGAATATGCTGTGGGCTTAACAGCCTGATCTATGGGGCTATGTATACCTTTGATTCCTTTGCCATTGGGGTCGGCTCCGCCAATGTCGCTATGGTAAACGCTCTTTTGGACGCGGTGGTGGTGCGGCTGCCTGTGAGCTGGCTGCTGGCATTTCCATTGTCCTTTGGATTTCCCGGTGTATATCTGGGACAGGCTCTTTCTCCCATTCTTCCGGCGGTTGCCGGGGGGCTGTATTTTAAGAGCAGAATATGGGAACGTGGGAATTTGATCAGGAGAAAAGGGACGGAAGAGGAGGAGAATACGTAGATGGATCGGAAAAAGCTGATTGACCAAAGCATCGATTACATTATGCCCCCACCATGTTTAAGCAGTCCATACCCACCCATGGCATGCCTATTCCTTGTAACCCGGAGCGGGCGGCACGGTTTAAAAGAGCAGAGGAATATGCGGCCCAAATTGAGTCGTCCATGGAAATGCTGCGCAGCGCAAACACGCTGACAGTGGACAGCCTGCGGGCATCATGTGCGGATGAAGTCGTTTTTTTACAATACAAAACAGGAGATTAATGATATAATAATATAATACGCAGCATGTTCATTCCGGTCAAAGGACACGCTGTATGGGAAAATAATAATTGAGGAGAAAATTGTATGAAGAAATGCATCTTATTTGTGATTTTAGAGCCATATGCCGACTGGGAGGCTGCTTATCTGTCCTCCGCCCTCCAAATGTTAGGGCAGGGGATGTATGAGGTTAAGACCGTGTCTTTGACAAAAGAGCCGGTATGCTCCATTGGAGGTTTTTGTGTATTGCCTGATTATGATATCAATTCGATTCCTGCCGATTATGAGGCGCTGATTTTGGTTGGAGGAATGGCGTGGAGGAATGAAGAAGCCCGCAGGATTCAGCCTCTTGTGGAGAAATGCCTGGAGAAAGGAAAAGTTTTGGGCGGTATATGCGATGCATCAGGGTTCCTTGGTACAGCGGGAGTTTTGAACAATGTGAATCATACAAGCAATGACCTTAATGATCTGAAACAGTGGGCAGGCAAGGCCTACACCGGGGAACAGAAATACGTTATGAGACAAGCGGTCAGGGATGGAAACATTGTCACGGCCAA
>OBXC01001504.1_pt1 | contig 11142 bp, 9 predicted proteins | sample 1538111 | NCBI WGS metagenome assembly OBXC01 (sample SAMEA2580137, study PRJEB22360) | human gut metagenome | biome: human gut; feature: human-associated habitat; material: faeces | place: Denmark | collected 2008/2010 | reverse complement strand
ACTCAGTTGTAATTTTTTTAGCATACCGGTACTTCTTTTATAATCATATTTATAATCTTTCACTTTGATTTCCTCCTTATTTATGATTGTTAAATAAAAAAGAAATCTTGGTGGTGAGCGATTATGTTTCATAGCAAAAACCTCTCAATATATGTATTTGTAAATGAATATATATAAACTAATTAGAAATTAGTGATAAAGAGGTTTTATTATTGCTATAAGACTTATGATAATTAGTATTGTTTTTTTTATAAGATTATATTTTTACAATAGAATCAAACGCTAAAGAAATCTCATTTAATAATGTTTTTATTAACATGATTTGATTTGGAGTTAAAGTGTTATCTGAATTTACTCCAATTCCTACTACACCATAAATTTTATTATTTCTACGAATTGCTAAATATAAGGCATTTGCATCTGATAAGGTACTTGTTAATGCTCCTGCATTTTTATTGTTTGTATAAACCCACTTAGCTACTGTTTTTTCCTTGTTAGAGAGATATATTTCTTTAACATATGGTAATTTTTGCGGATTATAAACATAAGGATTTTGAACGAAATCTTTTTTTACAGGATAAAATAAAATAACATTCTTTACTAATTTATATAACTGATAACAAGTTTCTTTCATGATATCTTCATATGAATTTGTTAGTTGTAATCTTTGACTTGCTTGTAATAATACATCCATACTATATGCATGAGAAGAAGCTAGGTTTTTTTCTTTTTTAAGTTTTAGTTGCAGTATGTTGATAATGAAAGATACACACACCATGACAATAACCATAAGTAAATTTTCTTTAGAGGCAATAAAAAGTGAATATTTAGGATTTATAAAAAAGAAATTGATAATACATATACTAATCAAAGAACTTATTACAATATAAATTGGATATAAGGTCAACATTCCAATAACACAGGATGATAAAACATAGAATAATACAACACTTGTTATATCGAAATGTAAAGCAGAAGCAATAAAAGATATTACTGTTGTTGCAAATAATGTTATTATAGAAATAAGTGTATCTTTAAAATAAAATTGAATGTATTTATGTAATGGTTGTTTTTGATAGCTAGAATTATTATCCGGAATAATATATATTTCAAGATTAGGTGATAAATTTGTTAAAGTATCAACGATTGTTTGTTTTTTAAAAAGAAATTTCTTTTGATAAGAACGTCCTAAAACAAGTTTAGATATACCACTAGTTTTAGCGTATTGACTAATTTGATAAGCAATATCATCACCATAAGTAGAAACAATATTGGCGCGAAGATGCTTAGCTAATGTTAAATTTGATTGTAATTGATCATATGCTTTTTGTGGCATAGCCTTACTTGTGGAAGTTTCTACATATAAAGCGGTAAATTCACCATGAAAAGCTTGTGCCATTTTAGAAGCGGTCCGTATGACTTTTTGATTTGTTGGAGATGTTCCTATACATACAAGTATATGCTCTTTAAGAAATGGTTTGTTTTCGTTATTTGCATATAAATTAATTCTATCTGCACATCTTCTAAGCATTATTTCTCTAAGGGCTATTAAATTATCTTTCACAAAAAAATGATTTAATGCTCTTTTTGCTTGTAAGGGGTTGTAAATTTTCCCTTCTTTTAATCGTATGATTAGATCTTCAATTTCAATATCGACCAATTTTACATCATATGCTTCATCGAAGATATGATCAGGAATTCGTTCATTAACTTTGATACGTGTGATACTTTCAACAACATCATGCAAACTTTCAAGATGCTGAACATTTACTGTTGTATAAACATCAATTCCTGCCCTTAACAACTCTTCAACATCACTATACCTTTTTTTATGTGTAGAAGTTGGTGCATTATTATGAGCGAGTTCATCTACTAAAATAAGCTGTGGATGTCTTTCTAATGCAGCCTCTAAATTAAATTCAAGAAATAAATGATTTTTATAGTTTATTTCTTTTTTTTCTATTTTCTCTAATCCGTATGTGAGATCCGTTGTTTCTTTACGTTCATGTGGTTCAATATATCCAATAACAACATCAACACCCTCTACAGATTTTTGTTGTGCAGCATTAAGCATGGCATATGTTTTTCCTACACCAGCACAATATCCAAAAAATATTGTTAGGTTTCCTTTTTTTATTTTTGTATCCATAACAATTCACCTACTTTTCGAATTTATATTATTCTATTGTTATTTTACATATGAAATTTTTATAAAAAAAGCGAATTTGATAATTTTAATGCCATTTTAATTTTGATTAATACCTTTTAATCCTGTTTTAATTTTTGAAATGTTAAAATTCGATTGTCTTAAGAAAAGACAAAGAACTAGGAGATTTATTAATGATGTTAGTTATGATTGCTGCATTTGTATTAATGGGATGGTTTGTGAGTAAAATTGACAAGATAAATAAAAAATAAAGGAGGATTTTATTATGTGGTTATTAGTTATTATCATTTTAATGTTAACAACATATCTCTTTTATGCTTTGCTAAATCCTGAAAAGTTTTAGGTAGTTACTTAAAAAGGAGTGATTCTTATGGAAGTAGTTAATGAAATGAAATCTGAAAAAATGTGTATTCTATGTTCTTCAGTTAAAGAATTGATCCACGTAAAAGATTATAAAAATGCTTTTGAAATGGTATATGAATTCATGGCACAATTCCCTAACAATCCTGAACCCCATAATTTATTAGGAATATTGTTAAAAATAAAAGGTAAGCATACCTTAGCAATGAAACATTTCCGAGTTGCTTGGGTGCTTGATCCAACGTATAAACCTGCTAATCAAAATTTATCAAACTGTGGTAGTTTCTACTCTAACTTCAAATATGCATATGACGAAAATGATTGTCCAAAAGAAAAAAAGTCTGAATATAGAATTGTTTACGATGATAGACATATAGGACATGTAGAAAAAATTAAATAGTTTTGATAATTAAAATCGATGGAGGATATTTTATGTTACAAATATTATGTACACTACTTATTTTTATGATTATTATTTTTCCAGTTGGGAAATATGTGTATCATATCTCAACAATGAAAAAAACATTTACTGATCCTGTATTTAACCGAGTTGATAATTTCTTATATAAAACATTAGGAATTGATACCTCAAATATGGGATGGAAAAAATATGCACTAACACTATTGTTAGTTAATGCTTTTTTAGTATTTATTGGATATTTGATTTTAAGAGTACAATCTTTAGGAATTTTAAATCCTAATAGTATTGGAAATATGGAAGAATCATTATCTTTTAATACAATCATTTCATTTATGACAAACACAAACTTGCAACATTATTCAGGAGAATCAGGTTTATCTTATTTATCTTGTATGTTTGTCATTATTATGATGATGTTTACTTCAGCAGCAAGTGGGTATGCAGCTTGTGTAGCAATGGTTAGAGGAATACTAGGAAAAGAAATGGGTAACTTCTATGTTGATTTTATTCGAATTATCACTCGTTTCTTAATGCCTTTATCTATTTTTATTGGATTATTATTAGTAGGACAAGGTGTTCCACAAAATTTAAATTCAAACATTGTATTAACAACAATAGAAGGAAAATTCCAAGAAATTGCATCTGGACCCATTGCTGCGCTTGAATCAATCAAACATTTAGGAACAAATGGTGGAGGTTTTTTAGGAGCTAATTCATCTACTCCTTTAGAAAATCCAACTATTATCTCCAATATTTTGGAATTGTATTCAATGATGTTATTGCCTGCTGCTTGTGTATTTACCTTTGGTCATATGGCTTATGATAAATATCAAGAACGAAAAGTATCTGATTCAAATATAATCTCAACAAAAGAAAAGAAATCATTTAAGAAGAAAATATGGATGGGAAAAGAAGGTAGAACTATTTTTGTAGCAATGTCTATCTTGTTTGTAATTGGATTAGGTATTTGTTATTACAGTGAATCACAAGGAAATCATGCAGTTGAAATGACAGGTATTACACAAACTTTAGGAAACATGGAAGGAAAAGAAGTTCGTTTTGGTGTAGCTCAATCTTCTTTGTTTACGACTGTCACAACTTCTTTTACTACAGGTACAGTCAATAATATGCATGATACTTTAACTCCAATGGGAGGTTTTGTTCCATTATTGCATATGATGTTAAATGTAGTATTTGGTGGTGCTGGTGTTGGTTTAATGAATATGCTTATTTATGCAATTATTGCTGTATTTATTTGTGGATTGATGATTGGACGAACACCTGAATATTTAGGTAAAAAGATTGAAGGAAAAGAAATGAAACTTGCTGCACTAAGTATTATTATTCATCCTTTGTTAATTTTAGGTTTTAGTGCCTTAGCAATTTCGATAAATGCTGGACTTGAAGGAATTACAAATCCAGGATTTCATGGACTATCGCAAGTATTGTATGAATTTTCTTCATCCGCTGCAAACAATGGATCTGGTTTTGAGGGATTAGCAGATAATACATTCTTCTGGAATGTAAGTTGTGGAATTGTCATGTTTTTAGCAAGATATATGCCGATTATTATACAGCTTGGTATTGCAGGTAGTTTAATGAATAAAATCGACATGAATGAATCCAGCGGTACTTTAAAAACGAATACTATGACATTTGCAATTGTACTAGTTGTTGTCGTTTATATTTTTGCAGCACTAACATTTTTACCAGCATTAGCACTTGGCCCTATTGCTGAATTATTAACTTTGTAGAGGTGATTTTGATGAGTAAAAAAGAAAAAACAAAATTTATTACAAATGATATTCTAGCTTCATCAATAAAAGGTGCGTTTGTGAAATTAAATCCTAGATATATGATGAAAAATCCAGTGATGTTTGTTGTAGAAATTGGATTTGTTATTTGTACATTATTAGTATTTTTTCCGCACTTATTTCACGATGAAGGAAATAATTTAAGTTTATATAATGCAATTGTTGCATTGATATTATTTGTGACATTATTATTTGCTAATTTTGCGGAATCAGTAGCAGAAGGTAGAGGAAAAGCTCAAGCAGAAACTTTAAAGAAAACTAAAAAAGATACGAAAGCAAGATTAATATATGAAGATGGAACAGAAAAAATAGTTTCAAGTAGTGAACTTCAAAAAGGAGATATCGTACTTGTAAAAGCAGGAGAATTAATTCCTAATGACGGTGAAATTATTGAAGGAATTGCGAGTGTGGATGAATCAGCAATTACTGGTGAATCTGCTCCTGTCACAAAAGAAAGTGGTGGCGATTTTGCTTCCGTTACAGGAGGAACAACTGTTGTTTCTGACTGGATCAAAGTCGAAATTACATCCGAACCAGGACATTCATTTCTAGATAAAATGATTTCAATGGTAGAAGGAGCTTCTAGACAAAAGACCCCTAATGAGATTGCCTTAAATACATTACTTGTATCTCTTACAATTATTTTCTTAATCGTTATTGTCACATTATATCCAATGGCGTCTTATTTAAATGTTAAAATTCCTATTTCAACTCTTATCGCATTAACTGTATGTTTAATCCCAACTACAATTGGTGCTTTATTAAGCGCTATTGGAATTGCTGGTATGGATCGTGTAACAAGATTTAATGTTATTGCAATGTCAGGAAAAGCAGTAGAAGCTTGTGGTGATGTAGATACAATGATTTTAGATAAGACAGGGACTATTACTTTTGGAAATCGTTTGGCAAGTGATTTTATTAATGTAGATAATGTAAAAAAAGAAGATTTAATTCATTATTCATGTATTGCATCATTACAAGATGATACACCAGAGGGAAAATCGACAGTTGATTTAGCAAAAACAATGGGATGTAATATCAAAGCGGATGATTATAAAGATGCAACATTTATTGAATTTACTGCTGCTAGTAAAATGAGCGGAGTTGATTTAGTAGATGGAACAATGATTAGAAAAGGTGCAGGAGATGCTATTATCCAATTTGTAAAAGAGAATGGTGGAATCATTCCCGAGGACCTATCAAATAAGATTGATCAAATTTCTAAATTGGGCGGAACTCCACTTGTTGTATGTGTTAATAATAAAATTTATGGAGTTATCTATTTAAAAGATACGGTAAAACCAGGATTAAGAGAAAGATTTGAAAGATTACGTAAAATTGGAATTAAAACAATTATGTGTACAGGAGATAATCCATTAACTGCGGCTACAATTGCAGCTGAAGCTGGTGTAGATGGTTATATTGCTGAATGTAAACCAGAAGATAAGATTGAAACAATTAAAAAAGAACAATCTCAAGGAAAAATTGTTGCGATGACGGGAGATGGAACAAATGATGCTCCTGCACTTGCTCAAGCAGATGTAGGAATCGCTATGAACAGTGGGACAACGGCTGCAAAAGAAGCAGCGAATATGGTTGATTTAGATTCTGATCCAACTAAAATACTAGAAGTAGTAGAAATTGGAAAGCAATTGCTTATTACTCGAGGTTCTTTAACAACGTTCTCTATTGCAAATGATATTGCTAAATATTTTGCAATTATTCCCGCAATATTTATTACAGCTATTCCTCAAATGAGTGTCTTAAATATCATGGGATTGAGTTCACCATCGAGTGCTATCTTGTCCGCATTGATTTTTAATGCCATTATCATTCCTTGTCTCATTCCACTTGCAATGAAAGGTGTTAAATACAAACCAATGAGTGCGTCAAAAATGTTAGGAAGAAATATGATGATTTATGGATTAGGTGGAGTTATTTGTCCTTTTGTAGGAATTAAAATCATTGATTTAATCATTTCACCTTTGCTTATTTTATTAGGATTTTAGGAGGTAAATTTTATGAGAAAATATTTAAAACCATTTAAGACTGCATTTTTTGTTTCAATCGCAATGTTTCTTCTTTGTGGTTTTGCTTATCCAATGGTATTAACAGGAATTTCACAGGTTATTTTTCCTAATCAAGCAAATGGAAGTTTAGTAGAAATGGATGGAAAAGTTGTAGGATCTACATTGGTTGGACAAGATTTTACAGATGAACGTTTATTTCATTGTCGTCCTTCTGCATATAACTATAATACTTACACACAAGAAGATAAAGAAAATGGAACATATACAGGATTGTCATCAGGTAGTAATAACTATGCTGTTAGTAATCCAAAATTAGAAGAAAGATTAAATCAAGATATTGAACAGTTTTTAAAAGAAAATCCTACAATAACTAGAGATGAAATACCTTCTGATATTATTGCTGCTTCTGGTTCAGGTCTAGATCCGCATATTTCAGTAGAAGCAGCCAATGTACAAGTAGATAGAATTGTGAAAAATACACAATTATCAGAAACCAAAGTAAAAGAATTAATTAAGCAAAATACAGCTGGAAAATTGTTTGGAATTTTTGGGGAAGAAAGAGTCAATGTATTAGAATTAAACCTATCACTTGTGAAAGAATTAAAAAATTAGAATGTTACAAAAAATCGATTTCATGTCGATTTTTTGGTCGTTTAAAAGTTATATCTTCAATAGAACTTTCACAAGTGATATAATATAAAATAAATTTAATGATCTAAGAAGGTGATAGTATGAACAGAAATATAAAAATATTAGTTATTGAAGATGAAGGCGCTATTCGAAATTTGATTTCTACCGCCTTACAAACAAATGGATATAAATATGAAGTTGCATCAAATGGTTCATCTGCATTATCGTTGTTATCAACTCATCAGTATGATATGGTTCTTGTTGATTTAGGATTACCAGATATAGATGGCGTTGAAATAATAAGAAAATATAGAACATTTTCCACAACACCAATTATTGTAATAAGTGCTAGAAGTAACGATGATGATAAAATTAATGCATTAGATGAAGGGGCAGATGATTATTTAACAAAACCTTTCAATGTGGAAGAACTTTTAGCGAGAGTACGATCTACTTTGAGAAGAACACAATATCTAGATAATAAACAAACTGAAGAAGAACATATTTTTACAAATGGATTATTAAAAATTGATTATATTTCTCAGTCTGTATTTGTGTCAGATGAAGAAATTCATCTTATGCCTATTGAGTATAATTTGCTTTGCTTATTAGCAAAAAATGTAGGAAAAGTATTAACACATCAATATATTTTAGATAAGGTTTGGGTAAATGCTATTGAATCTGATTTATCTTCTTTAAGAGTATATTTAACATCACTTAGAAAAAAGATTGAAAAAAAGAGTCACGAAAAATATATACAAACACATATTGGAGTTGGATATAAAATGGTGCGTGTTACTTCAACAGAAGAGGAATAAGAGATATGAATAATACAGTCTTAGTTTGTTTATCTCCTTCTCCATCAAATATTGAAGTGATTCAAAGTGCATATCAATCACTTCATAAAAAGGATAAATTCATTGCCATTTATGTATCAAATCATAAACAAAGTTTAAAAGAATTTGAACAACGTCAATTAGATAAAAATATGGAGTTAGCAAAACAGTTAAATGCAGATGTTGAAATCATTTATGCCGATGATACAGTAAATCAAATCATACAATATGCTAACATTTATAAAGTAAAGAAAATCGTTGTGGGGAAAAGTATTAATAAAAAAAGATGGTATTTGAAACATTCTTTAAGTGAACAGATATTAGAACAAGATCATAATTTTGAAGTATTAGTAGTACCCACTAAAGCAAAAATAAAAATACCTAAAATTGATTTTCAAGAAAAAATGAATTCTCATGACAGCTTTATCAGTATTTTTATTTTAATGGTTTGTACTCTGGTTGGTTATTTCTTTTTTATGATGAATTTTCATGATTCTAATATTATTATGGTCTATATCTTAGGAGTTCTTTTGATTGCGTTATTAACGTCAAGTAGAGTGTATAGTGTTTTATCCACTATCGCAAGTGTTCTATTATTCAATTTTTGTTTTACTTTTCCAACGATGAGTTTATCTGTTTATGATTCTTCGTATGTGATGACTTTTTTAATTATGATTATAGTCGCTTTTATAACAAGTACTCTGACAAGTCGAATAAAACAAAATGCATATACGTCATCGAATATGGCATATATTTCAAAAATTTTATTAGAAACAAATCAAACACTCCAACAATATTCTTCTGAACAAGATATTGTAAATGCAGGGTGTAAAATTCTTTCAGAATTATTAAAAAGAAATATCATATATTATACAGTTGAAAACAATAATTTAAATCAATCTATATTTATTTCCATTGATAATAAAGTAGATATAAATGAATATTTAAATCCAAGTGAAAAAGGTGTTGCAGAATGGGTGGCTATTCATAATAAGTATGCCGGTGCATCTACAAGATATCTTTCCAATGCAAAATGTCTTTACTATGCAATACGTAAAGGTGAAAATGTGCATGGTGTCATTGGGATTGATTTGAACAACGAACGAATAGATTCTCTTGAAAATCGTATTCTTTTAGCGATATTAGGAGAAATGGCACTCTCTTTAGAAAATATAAAAAATATGCAAGAGAAAAACGAAGCTATTTATACAATGAAAAAAGAACAACTGAGATCAGACTTACTGCGATCTATTTCACATGATTTAAGAACACCTTTGACATCAATTTATGGAAACTCAGATATTTTGTTAAATGATAATGGACAATTAAGTGAAGAAAAAAGAAAAATTTTATGTGCTGATATTTATGATGATTCTTTATGGTTAATAAATTTAGTTGAAAATCTCTTGGCTATCACGAAAATTGAGGATGGAAAAATGAAATTAAAAATTGAACCACAAATGATAGAAGATATTGTGAATGAGGCATTAAAGCATGTAAATAGAGAAAAGAAAAAATATCAAATCAATATTGACATTAAAGATGATTTTTTAATGGCAGACATGGATGCTCGCTTAATTATACAGGTTATTATAAATTTAGTTGACAATGCGATTAAATATACACCAATTGGTTCAATAATAGATATTGTAGCTTATCAAAAAGAAGAAATGATTTATATGGAGGTTCGTGATACTGGCGAAGGAATTCCAAAAGAAGAAAAAGTAAAGATTTTTGAAAAATTTTATACTTTAAATAATGTATTAGCAGATAGTAAAAAAAGCATTGGGTTAGGATTATCATTATGTAAATCGATAGTAGAAGTTCATGGTGGAAATATCTATGTATTGGATAATTATCCTAAAGGATCAATTTTTACTTTCACATTACCGGCTACCAAAATTAATTTGAATAATGGAGATCCTAAATTGAAAGAAAATATCTATTAAATTGAAATATATTAATTTGAGTAGTAATACTATTGAAATTTCTTTTTTAAACCAAACAAAGAAGAATATGTAATTGGGAGCTAGAAAACTCCCTTTTTATTTTGGATTAGCAAATACTACTCCTTGCATGGCAGTTCTTAATTGCGATAATGTGTATTTTTTCGTATGCCAATCAGTTTGTGCTTCTTTAAATGTATTTGTCTTTCCATCTAAATTTCCTTCTTGAATAGTTAGAGTATCTCCATCAACTGCAATGACAATTCCAACATGATTTCTTCCAATACCAGAAAATACAGCACCTGGTTTTGGTGTTGTTGAACGTTCAAATTTATCTCCGTGTGTTTTTAATAGTTGATCTACACACTTCCAACCGTCACCAATAAATCCCGGTGAATATCCATACAGTTCATAAAATCGTCCCCATGCGAACCAAGTGCATTGTCCATACAACTTTGCTTTGAACCGCCCCTGTCAAGTAGACAGGTGAAATAATTAAAAATATTCTTGAGATGAAGTTGTCGATGAGACAACTTCATTTCTTTATGCAGTTAAAGTTGAACCTCTAAATACCTTGCTTTCATCATCGCTGTTTGATGAATATTCCTTGATCCAGCGATGAATAGAACTTAATGAGATTCCAAGATTATTAGCTACTTCAGCCATGGTAAGTTCAGGATGATGCTTCCTATAATTAACAGCATCAATTTTAAATTGTTTATCGATTTGTTTCTTTTTAGCCATATAACTTTACCCCTTATTTATAATTTGATTATTGATTAATATAGGTTACATCTATTATCCGTATTAATCAATACTGTTGTTATTTTACTGACATTTCTCTATTTAACTGGACCTAAATATATACTAGTACCAAGTAATTTCCCTTGCTTCCTGTTCATCTCTTGGCCACTTGAATCTGCCATTTTCAAGTCTTT
>OBXC01001502.1_pt1 | contig 11156 bp, 15 predicted proteins | sample 1538111 | NCBI WGS metagenome assembly OBXC01 (sample SAMEA2580137, study PRJEB22360) | human gut metagenome | biome: human gut; feature: human-associated habitat; material: faeces | place: Denmark | collected 2008/2010 | reverse complement strand
CCATAACTTACATGTGTTCCATGATTTTTAGTTGCAAATCGCTCATCTGATTCTGTTTCAGTATAATAACGTTCATCATGATTATGTTCAAAATCCGTTATTTCACTTTTACTATGATTATGTTTACTCGGTGGAAATGTATCAGGCTTTCCTGTTATCCCATCCCATGTATGCTTTACACTGTCAAATAGACCCTGAACCCAGTCCCTAATTGGTTTATGGGCTTCTGGGTCTTTATCATGCATTTCTAAGTCTTCATAAGTTAAATAAACTAAACTATTATCTATTATAGCTGTAATATTAGGTGAATCTCCTACAATAATAGTTACATTGATAGTTTTTTCATTCAATCCCTCAGATGTAATGTAACTGGATTGTTCTCCACAATTACCATACATAAACAATATTTCTTCCCCATCTTCCCCCTGTGCATATATACCAAGCTCTTTCCAAGCAAAGCTATCAATTATGTCACTCATTCTTAATACGGCTCCGAGTGTTACTTGAGTACCTTTACGATTACATTTTATAATAGCTAACTCTTGTTTTTTAGATACCAAATCTACAAGTAATTCTGAACTTCCATTCAAAGTCCCATCACCCATAGCCATTTTAGTAAAAGTTAATACTTTCCCCGACAAGGCAGCTGTTAGTAATTTACTTCCATTTAAAGTTAATTTTAATGTGTTACTAAAATTGCTCATATAATTGTATCCCTCCTTAGAAATTATAGATATCAGCTGATTGAACTGTAGCTCCTGTATACAAAATAAAGTCATTAGATGCAAGTGTTCCTAACCCAAGTGATATATTAGCTGGTATAAGCTCTCTTAACTGTTTCTTAAGCGATAAGATAACCTTCTCCTTGTCATCTGTAACCCAAATATCAAGCGTGTATTCAGCAGTATTTAAGTCAACTTCATAACTCCCAACACCTATTAGTTGTTTCAAAGTGTGGTCGAGCCACAAATAGGTATAAGGAGTTTGACTTGTAAGTTTCTGTAATATATTAAATCTTCTCATATCCAAGTCACCAGCTTTAGGAATATTAAGTATAAACTCATACCTTGATAGCCCAAGGTCAGTAGCTGTATGGATATATTTTTGTACTATAATATCATTAACTTTATCTTTATACTCCTGAATAACTGGTGATAATACATCATTTAAAACCTCAATTTCTTGTATATCTTGATAGTATTCAGGCAAGTGTTCCTTATATTGAGTTTTTGTATCCTTCCACATTTTAAGTAACCACCTCCAACTGAATATTCCCTATTTTAGGAGTTTGGTATAATTCAGGTGTCTTACTTAACACCAAATTCTTACTTACATTATTAATCAGTAAGTGTCTCACATCTATCACTTGTGGTGTTTGGAGAAGTGCTGCTATAACTTTGGCGTGATATATTACAGAATCAGTAAACTTGATTGTTGCTATATACTCAGCAACATCTTTTTTTATTTTTTCTTCTATATCCTCTATTCCATAGCCCTGTTCTAAAATAACTGTAGCTGATATATCAACCACTAAATCAGTACTACTAGATACTGCTGTTGTATGCCCTATCGGCGCTATACCATACCCTAACTTATCACTTTCTTCTGGCATAACTTCATTTTGTACTCTTTGTATGACAAGTTGATCAACACTGCCTCCCATGTGGTCTCCAATAATAACCTTAACTGTTCCGGGTCCATTCCAAACCGGGAATATCTTTACATTTCCAACACCTTCTAGTTCAAGAATCCTACGTTCATAATCTGCTATATTTCCACCAAAGGCTGGTTTTCTTATAATTTTATAAAAACGTTCTCTATAAGAATCATCATCTTCTATTTCCAATCCATCTATAACCACATCGGATAATATTGCACTCCCTAAGTTATTGATAGGTGTTAGTGGCAACATTGCTCCTTGATATTGATTAGCTAGTAAACCATGTTGCTCTGTACGCATTAAATAAACACCACTTGATAATTCTTCTTCTGCATACATAGTTAAATCATTAATAGCAAATCTTGCTCCCAAAGGAATTTTCATAGGCCTATCCTCACGATCATAAAATTCAGCCTTGCGAATCGCTGGCGATGACTGCCTTCTATCTACTCCAAACTGTTCACAGAATCTATCTAGCCATTGTTGTGGGGCTGTATCAGCATATAATAGATTAATCAAATTACCTATCTCTGAATAATGTTGGGCCAACTCAAGGGCAACTGGAGCTAGCGTATCATAGATAATAGACCCTTCTCTTTTATCTATGGTATTGGGTACTTTACTAAGCAAGCTTTCTAATAACTCTTCATATGTATAATCATATTTAAATATCACTAATCTTCACCTCTCTTTCTATATGAATTTCTCCAACTGTTGTTACAACTGTAAAACTCATATGTAGCTCATCATCAAGTGGAGACATTATAGAAAAATTAACGATAGATGTTATCCGATTATCTTGTAACAATGCTTCACTTATTCTTCTTTCTAAATCACCCATGGCATAGAATGGATCACCACCTATAAGTTCATCTAGCTCAACACCATATTGATGACTATAGATGTTATACTCAAATCTCTCTGTATTAAGTATTTTGTATATAGCCTGTTCCATAGCTTGTATATCATCTACATAACCTGAAATTCTCCCCCTCTGTACATCCAAGCAGTAGGTTTTATTTGGATTACTATTGAGGATATTCTTTTTATCAAATTGGGTAATCCGCTTCGTTGGTATCATATCCTTGCACCCTATCCATAATGTAATATTTTTGACCTCCACTCGCTTTTATTAATATAAGTTTTTGACCTACCTTTAACTTGATATCAATAAATTTAATTACCCCTCTTTGAAGTGGTATTTTAGTTTCCATTAGTTGTCCTTCATAGAACTTACCAACCTCTACTTTCTTTTCAGGATAGTCCATAACCTGAATCTCATCTAATGGTGTTGTTAGTGGTGGTACTTCTTTAAAACAGTCTGTAATATCGTAATCATGCCATACTTGTGTTAAGCCTATTGGACTTTCTACATTCAACAACTCAATAGCATACTTCTCTCTTACAAGTCTTTCTGGAACAATTAAAAATTCCTCTTCTATTTCAATGCCTAAACTGTTTATTCTTACTACCAAAGGACTTTCTTTTACTACTACTCCATAAGTTATATCTGTAAGTTGGGCATTTTTAATGTATTTATCTATAGTTTGTTTTATAAATTCTGTAATCATAGCTCAACCTCCAAATTCATGGTATGTATTCCTTTCTTAAATTGATGGGTAACCTTATTTACAAGACACCATTGTTTTACGCCTATTTGTTGAATATCTACTATTACACCTGATCCACCTCGTACCCTTATGTCTCCAATAGCGGGTATAGACAACCTCTTCTTTTCCCTGTTATAAAGTTTAAGAAGATCCTTCCCTTTATTTGCAATCTGAGACAAGTTCATACTTTCGTCTACTTTTTCATGGTATTGCAAGACACCCCATTTGGATATATTATTACTATCTTGAGTGATGTAATATTCTCTAGTCTTTGTATCCTTATTATCTTGATACAACTTAATTTTATTATAGGTTTCTTCATCTATACTTTTTTCATAATCAAAACCTGTAGCTAAACTTCCATCTCCTACTATAATAGGAACCCTTAATTTATCTGCATCCGATAAAGATACCCTTCCAAAATCATCATATAGTATATACATTTTACCCGTACCCACTAACGTATCTCTTATTGATTCATAGCTCATATCAAGCAAAGATTTATTATCATATATTTTATTTGGTAGTATAAATTCTGTATTTGCAATCTCACCTATTACTAACCCAAATCTGGAACATATATGTCTTATTAAATCTGATGCAGTATGATTTTTCATTATAAAAGTGTCTTTATTTTTAAAATACCTAAGCTGATCATAAGCCACAACACCTGGTATACCTGGTGACTTTGTTGTGGATTTAAATACATATCCATAAAATATACCTGTACCATTATAGACAATCCGCAATATTGAACCATTACTAATCATCAATTGGTCATCCACATAAGAGAGTGATGCTTTACTTGCCCCATTCATCCTATGACTCTCAATAGTTACTCCTGATTCAGTTGCTGAAGAAAGATCGTATATTATACCTGACTCACTATCTTGCAGTAATATTTCTATTTCATCCATGTTGCACCTCCTCACTTAAGGTATTCTTATTTTAGCTCCTTCTTTTATTAATAATGGATTCTCTCCAAGATGTGGGTTATATTCAAGTAACTCTTTATACCTACTCCCATCCCCTAGGTATTTCTTTGTAATTCCCCAAAGCGTTTCGTTTTTTTGTAAGATATGTGTTCTTCCAGATTTTCCATTATTACGACTTTCTCTTGCACCTTTAGTAATGGTCTTTATCTGTCCGTCTGATTTAATACCATAAGGTACATATCGTTTAAGATTAAAATCTACATAATAATCTCCTTCTTCACCCGCTTTTTCTTTGAAATTAAAACCTTCAAGTATAACTAATTCGGATATCATATTAAAAGGGTTATAAATCACTACTCTTATTACCTTCTTTTCACTTATACATCTTTGGAAAAGATCAAGATAAAACTTTGCAGGATAAAACTCATTTCTATTTTCTACATAGCCATACTGATAACTTGGGAGTTCGCATGTAAATTTAATTGTTTTTAACTTTTCAGTAGTCGGAACAACTATATTGCCAGTATTAAGTATTTTGTACTCTTCGTATTCAGTACCCATATCTGTCTGAATTTCTTCCGGGTTTGTTGGAAGTCTATAACATATACCATCTATATTGAAATATACTATGTATTCCATTATTACACCCCATCCGCTACAACTGCTAATTCTTCTGCTAAGATCGTTTCAATTACTTTTGCAACTTGTCCTGCATCTGCTGTTTCTCTTACATCACCAAAAGTAACTTGGACCTGTGGAGCTAGCGTGGCAGTTGAATACTTGGCTATATATTCTCGTTCAGCTAAATCTTGCAGGTATTTGATATCATCTTTATCTATATTTACATTAAGCCCTTTGCCACCATCGGGATTAGTCACTTCTAATGGCTTATTAGGGTCAAAGCCTTTGAACCCTCCTAATGAATCTCCCAAACCAGACAATTTATCGGATACAGATTTTCCAAGTTTTGAACCTTTATCCTGTCCAAAGTTAAAAGCATCCCCATAATCTATAAAGTCCTTACTCTTTACAAACTCCTTTAGATCACTACTGCTCTTTAAGTCTTCCGCCTTAGAAGATAATTTGTCTTTTAGTGAAGTAATACTACCGCTGATATTAACCTCCACACCTGGTATAGCATTAATTAATTTTTCTATACCTATGGCCATTTGTTCAATAAAACCTAGAACACTAACCATGAGGTCATAGAATAGTTTCTTAATACTAGCTATAGGTGAGTGAAAAACATTTCCAAGGAAGTTGATAAATGCTGCTACTATGTTCCAAAGATGTATAAAGATATTGATAAAGAAAGTTACAAAGGTAGATAATATGCCACCTAATAAACCTATCACCTGTTCGAACGTCACCCCCATCTCTCCTAGGGCCATAATCACCCATATGATAGAAGCCACTAACAATATTATTGGTAGATTCATCATAACCCAAGCCGCCACATTAGCAAGTACTGGATACACCATAGCCCATAAAGCTCCTGCCATAGACAGGAAGATAGGTATTGCAGCTACACTCAATCCAATTAATAACGGCCATATAATGCCCCACATATCTGATACTACTCCAGCAAAAAATAGAATTGTATCTATTACAAAACCTACCGCTGAAGCTAAAATATGAAATGTGGTCGTGATTCCCTCTACCAAAGCCATAAATTGCTCTGTATTAATGGCTTTATTTACCTTTTCCATAATTCTACCGAATGCAGATATTGCTCCATTCTTTATCCTATTCCATATATCTGAAAATGTAATAGGCATGGTCTCAAATTTATTATTGATTTCATCAGCAGCACTAAACAAAGCCCCCTTAATAATGTCAGCTGTAATAAGCCCCTCACTTGACATCTCCTTAAGTTCACCCTTAGTATTTCCTGTATATGTTGCAATAGCCTGCGCTAACATAGGGGCATTTTCCATGATACTCCTGAACTCATCCCCTTGTAACTTACCAGCTGCCATAGCTTGCGTTAATTGGTACATGGCTGATGATTGTTCTTCAGAACTCGAACCACTCAATTTAAATGATTTTTGCATAAGTTCAGTAAAAGCTATAACTTCATCATTGTTACTGAAAGAATCTCCCGCCAGTATACCTAACTTAGCCACACTATTAGCCATGTCTCCATAGTATCCCCTAGAGTTATTAGCAGAACCCATTATCTTTTTTTGCAGTTCTTCCGTTGTCTGACTTCCATCATTCATAAGACTTAACCTAGATTGAGTATTAATATAATTATCAGTTATATTAGCCCCAACTACAGCCCCCGTTGCCAAAGCTGCCAAAGCGACATATTGTTTTAATTTACTTAACACATTATCTAATCCAGAGGTATTCCTTCCCATTTTTGAAATAGTCGAATTAACACCTTTTAAAGAATTATTTGTACGATTAGCTTCATTACCTACGTCTGTAATTTTGGAACTTACTTTAACTATACCAGTACTTTTACTTCCAACCTTAGCTATAATCTTATCTAGTTTGTCTACTGAACTAGAAGCTTTTGTTACTTTACTGTCCATAGTCCCTGTTTTCTTTATAATCTTATTAACTACTTTACTGTAACCGTCATGGAGTTTAAATACAGCATCTAAACCTGGCATCTTATCACCTCCTTTTCTTCTTATTCGCTCTTGCCTTTATCTGCTTAAGCTTCTCTTGCTCTTTTTTATCACTTTCTAGCTTTGCTAAGATAGAGCCATATACAATAGCCTTCTCCCGAGTTGGCATCTCATTAAGTTCTGAGGGTCTTATATGTAACTTATGGAGGGCATAGTGAGCCATAACAAACTCACTATTTCCCTCCTGGATTAGTTTTTTACTTCTTCTACCAAATCCGTACTATCATCATCTAACCCTGAAATTCGCTTTACCTCTTGAGCTAATAATGTTGATTCTCCCACTGTCAACATCTTGCCGAGTAATGCTTCTGCACCTATAACTCCATATGCTTTTTGTAATTCTGCATTCAATAGATCTGGATACACTACAGCTTCTGCCATTAATGCATTTTGATAAGCAAGTCTGTCAAAACTTTCATTCCCTTTTTTATCTTTCTTTAAGTATTTCTTGAGTAATACATCATTTTCTTCACTTGTAATAGGTTTGAGTTCCCATTCAACAGGTTTACCCTCTTCTAAGAACCTCTTAGAGATTACAACCATCTGATTTTCCATTTTTATTGGGTTTAAAAAAGCATTTAAACTTCTACTCATTTTTATCTATCCTCCATTTTTTTAAAAATAAAAAAGCCTAATGTTATAGGCCTTTTCATTCGTTCTATTTTAGATTTTCTAATAATTGAATACCGTCTGCCGTAAAGTCTGTATCATACGTTATGATATCTTCGGCTTCTCCGTCCAACATAACTAACAGATCTGTAACTGGAATAACACCTGTTAATAATACATCTCTCTTACCATAAGCACTAGCTGGATCATCATTGACAACTTGTATAGATATATTCGGATATCTACCAGTCTTTAAATATTGAAGTGTTGCTGCAAGCATATCACCATTTATTAATTGGAGAGTCATTGAACCACTAATGGATAGTCCAACTACTTTATGCTGCTTAACTCTACTTCCTAGTAATTTTTTCTCTACTACCGATTTCTCAATATTACTCGTAAGACTAATAACGTCCGCAAATGGTCTATTTCTACCATCTATTGTAATAAATGCTGTTCCTTCACTTGCACTTAGTGCTTCAGGAAGTCTAGTAAACATTTCTGACATATATTACACCACCCCTCTTTATTTTACTGTGACTGTCATGTAGAATTTCTCAGCTGAATCAACAGGTTGGATATAACAATCTACTACTACTGCATCGATTTCAACACCTTGTGATACAATAACATCGTCATTCTCAAAATTTTGTATTGCTCCTAATCGTTGTAGCTCATTAAAATATTCAACTAAAGAAGCTTTAAATAGACTTCTTCCATAATTATTGTTGTCAACCTTCCCCATGTAATTGCTTTCAAAAATAGTTACAACATCATTATTAATATTATCCAAAGCCCTAATAACTCTATTCTTTCTAAAATCTTTTGATTTAGAAGTTGTATAGGTCGTTAAAGAATTGATATCATACAAAGCCGTAACCTTTTGTGAAGAATTAACTGTAAATAAAAACTTGCCTGCTTTTACTTCTTTTTCTTTTTCAACAGTAGTCATCCTAGGGTAAACGTCGATAGCACCACCATAGGTTTGGTTTGTAATAGATTGATTAATCCTAGCACCTGCTGTTGCACCAGCTACCCAAGCACAGACCTCATTGGCTGAAAGTTTCTCTCCATTTTCTAAAATGACACCATTTCCTACATTAATGATTCCTTCATAATCTCCAGTATAGTCTGCCAATACAGTTTGAACTTTGATTCCTTCATTCTCTCTCATGTTATGCACAAAGGTAGCAAACAATTGTTTAATTTCTGAGTCATCTCCTATATACGCCACAGTATTGAAAAATTGTACTTCCATCTGTTCTAAGAACTTTTGGTAATCATTTAATTGTGGCAAGGTATTACTTCCACCTGTTAAAGTTTTAGTGGAAGCCCCTAATTCACCCTCACCCGATAAGACAACCCACCCGTTGGGTTTATAGTCTGATATAGATGAGATTGTTTGTACATCTACCTGCTCTGTCTCAACAAAAGTAGTAATATCAAATGCGCCATCATCTGTTGAAGATATAACTACAGAGATGTCATTTCCCCTTTCTCCTGTATATTGAGCAGTAGCTGTAACACCTGTTAATATTTCTGCTGTTGCCTTAGTTCCACTATTAATTCTATACACTAACGCCTGTGTAGCATTTTTTAACGATTCTCTTAAAGCACTTATACGCATTTGAGGATACCCAAATAATTTAAAAGTATCGTCCATAGGTGTAATTGTAAAAAGCTTATTTTCTTCGCCCCAATCTAATTCAATTGGTAGAGCTACTACTCCTCTATCTCCAAGAGATATCGCTAAAGGCTTATCACTTTTAAAGTTGACATATACACCAGGTAGTTCTTTGTTTTGACTTATCCATGTTCCACCCATTAACTTTCCTCCTTATCTAAATAATTTAAATCCATTGTCTGCATTAAATGTTTCTCTTCATGCATTGCTTCTTTATATCTTGTTTCAAATGTTATATGTAGCACATGATCCACTATTTCCCCTTGCTTTTTTGTTATGACAAAACCATCTATTACATTAAAGTTCCTAAAGATATTTTGTTTAACTTGCTCCATTTCTGTACGAATAGATTCTTTTGGCCCTTTTGGGAAATAGCTGATATCAACTAAGACTGTAGACTTATTAGCTTTATGTATAAACGACTTATAATCCTGTTCTACAATATCAATAAAAAATCCACCTTTTTTCAAATGTTGTGCTACAAATTCATCATATACATTTTCATTAGGGCAAATCTCTACAAGTTTATCAGCAATAGAAGATTTAATCCTTTCAATCATACTGTTTATTAATCCTTTCTATCTCTTTTCTAAACTCGCGCTCTAAAGTTTTCTCAATTCTATATAGGGATTTTTCTAACATAAACTTACCATTTACCCATCCTATAGTCTCACCATTTTTATTAACTACTCGATGTCCATAATTAACATATAGTGCGTACTCTGTATTATTGTATAAAGTAGCTGTAACATAGGTTTGTGTTTTAAATACTCTTGTCCTAGACCATTTTCTTCTTAATGTACCACCTGTTCTATTTTTATAAACGCCTACTGGTGTCAGTTGCTTCACTTGCCTTAATCCTTCATTCATAGCCCTATTAAGTATCTTTTCATCAACCATTCTTATGTCTCCAACCATCGCTTCAAGTTCTTTACGATACTTCTCTATAGCTTTTTGATTAACACGCTGGTTACTATTCATAATCATCCCTTTTTAATTCAACTTCTAAATGTGATCCCTGATAAACAAAGGATTCATTTGCTACATAGCTCTTAATAACTCCATTACCTTGCTGCGTAATATAAATCTCATCTCCTTTTTGAATATCAACATCTGGCCTTGTAAAAAGTTTATGATTCGAAGATGTAATAGCTACATTGTCACCAGTAGTTTTAGTAGAACCTTGTGAAAATGAACACTTAAGGTTTACATACTTTTTTATACGCTGCTGTCGTGTGATATTACCAACTTTAACATCTTCTGTCCTGTAAATGTCGCAAGTATCAAAGTAAGTTCTTTCAAGTATATTAGCTATTCTCATCTAACTATCACATTCCTTGGTCTATACTTATCGAGTATTGCTATTTCCTCAACAGTCAATCTTTCTTTCAAGCTAAGTAGTGTTACACTTGTATCACCTCTACTGATAGATTTGACATTCTCCTCATCCCAAGTACCTTTAATACCAGTCTGCCCGCTAAGTATGTACTTTATAACTTGTCTTTTAACAAAAGGTTCTAATGGTTTAGGTAACTCTTTCAATTTACAGTATTCAAGTACTTCTACGATCAAGTCCTGCACTTCTTCTTCAATTAGATTATCCTGACTTGTATCTTCTTCTTTGATACTAAGCTTATTCTTTACACCTTTTACTAGCCTTTCAATCAATAAAGTATCCATCGTATCCCTCCTTTCAAAAAAGGCCACTCATTACTGAGTAGCCTCTAATACTTTAATGAGTTCACTTTTTGTCATTGAAGAATAGCCTTCTAGTTCTTTCTCTTTGCATAGCGCCTTTAGTTGAGTAACCGTCATCGTTTCATAATCTGCTTTTTGAACATCTGGCCCAGTTTCTTCTGCTGCCCCCTCTTGCTCTTCTTTGGTATCACTACCTGCTACATCTGGTGTAGCCTGACTAGGGTGTCGTTTTAATTTTAAGAAACCCTACAGCTACGCCCTCTGGTCTTAATACCTGCCCGCCATATACAGCAAGTCCACGAACACCGTCTGCAAAGTCGC